>Ga0207675_100005668_pt1 | contig 11953 bp, 9 predicted proteins | sample KBSSwiS42_FD_184305 | JGI IMG/M metagenome (GOLD analysis project Ga0207675, IMG submission 184305) | Switchgrass rhizosphere microbial communities from Kellogg Biological Station, Michigan, USA - KBS Switchgrass S4-2 (SPAdes) (version 2) | ecosystem: Host-associated > Plants > Roots >...
CGGTATCCGGAAGTGGAGCTGCACCTGCACCAGGGCACGTCCGAGCAGATCGCCGACATGGCGGGCCGCGACCGCATCGACTTCGCGATCAACACCGGTTCGCTGGAGCTGTTTCCCAACCTGGTGCTGCTGCCCTGCTATCAATGGCATCGTCGCATCGTGGTTCCGCACGGGCATCCGCTGACGCATGAAGGCAAGGTGACCATCGAAGCGCTGGCGAAGTATCCCATCGTCACCTACGTGTTCGGTTTCACCGGACCGTCATCGTTGCAGCAGATCTTCGCGAAGGCGGGCGTCACACCCGACCTCGCGCTCACGGCACGCGATGCCGATGTAATCAAAACTTATGTACGGCTCGGCTTCGGTGTCGGCATCGTGGCCAGCATGGCCGTGGATCCGCGTGAAGATGCGGACCTGGTGTCGATCGATGCATCGCACCTGTTCCCTGCGCATCGCACCTGGGCCGGCTTTCACCGCGGCGCGCTGCTGCGTGGTTATATGTACGAATTCCTGCAATTGTTTGCGCCGCACCTGAACCGCAAACTCATCGACCGGGCGAGCAATGCCGAGACTGCCGAGGATGTCGACGCTCTGTTCGCCGACGTCGAGCTGCCGGTAATGCGCTAGGCGCCTGGTCTCGAGGATCACACGAATGGCCGAATCATCGACGGAACGTCCGAAGGGCCGGTCTCTCAAGCCGCTGCGTGAACTGTGGCCTTACCTGCGCCCTCATGGCGGCAAGTTCGCGCTGGCGTTGCTGGCGCTGCTGGGGGCATCGGCCGCGATGCTGGTGTTGCCGGTGGCGTTCCGCAACGTCATCGACCAGGGCATGGTGGTCCAGGACCGCAACAAGGTCGACATGTATTTCGCGGCGTTCATGGGCGTCGCCGTCATCTTCGGCGTGTTCGCAGCGATGCGTTTCTACCTGGTGACCTGGTTGGGCGAACGCGTCGTCGCCGATCTCCGCTCGGACATCTACAGGCGCGTCGTCCGCATGGATCCGACGTTCTTCGAAGTGACGCGCACCGGCGAAGTGCTGTCGCGGCTCACCACCGATACGACGCTGGTCCAGCAGATTTCCGGCGTCAACCTGTCGATCGTACTGCGTTCGACCATTCAGCTCATCGGCGCCCTGGCGCTGCTGGTGACGACGAGTCCATCGCTCGCAGGAATGATCGTGCTGCTGATGCCGCTGGTGATCGCGCCGCTCATTTTCGTAGGGCGCAAGTTACGCACGCTGTCGCGGCAATCCCAGGATCGCATCGCGGATACCAGCGGCCTGGCCGGCGAAACGCTCAATGCCATCCAGACGGTGCAGGCGTTCACGTTGGAAGAGCTGCACAGCCAGCGCTACGACGACACAGTGGAACAGTCTTTCCGGGTTGCCGTGCGCCGCACTCGCGTTCGAGCGACGATGACTGCGATCGGCACCATGATGATCTTCGGCGCCATCACGTTCGTCCTGTGGCAAGGCGCGCATCGGGTTCTTGCGCAGGAGATGACCGGCGGAGAGCTGAGCCAGTTCCTGATTTACGCAGTCTACATCGGCATTTCCGCTGCCTCCCTGAGCGAAATGTGGGGAGAAATCCAGCGCGCTGCCGGCGCGATGGAGCGATTGGTCGAACTCAAGAATGCGCGGCCAGCCATTGTCGCGCCTGCGAATCCGCAGTCCTTTCCGAAGCCGGCGCTCGGCCATATCCGCTTCGAGAACGTGTCGTTCAAATATCCATCGCGGCCCGACCAGTCGGCGCTGTCGAATTTCACTCTCGACATCAAGCCGGGCGAAAACGTCGCGTTCGTTGGGCCGTCGGGTGCGGGCAAAAGCACGACGTTCCAGTTGCTGTTGCGATTCTACGATCCGCTCTCCGGCCGCATCGTCATCGACGGTGTCGACGTCGCAGCCGCCAGGCCGGAAGACGTTCGCTCGCACATCGGCCTGGTGCCGCAGGAAACCGTGCTATTCGGCGCGAGCGCTCGCGAAAACATTCGTTACGGCCGACCGACGGCAACGGATACGGAAATCGAATCCGCCGCACGCGCTGCAGGCGCCGATACCTTCATTCGCGAATTGCCGCAGGGCTACGATACGTTTCTCGGCGAGCGCGGCACGCGGCTATCTGGCGGCCAGCGACAGAGAATCGCGATTGCCCGTGCGCTGCTGAAAGATCCGCCGATCCTATTGTTGGACGAAGCGACCAGCTCGCTGGACGCGGAAAGCGAACGGCTGGTGCAGGAAGCACTGGAACAGCTGATGGAGCATCGGACCACCATTATTGTCGCTCACCGGCTCGCGACGATCCTCAAAGCAGACCGCATCGTGGTGCTGGATCACGGCCACATCGTGGCCATCGGCACGCACGCAGAGTTGCTGGAGAACAATCCGCTCTACGCCCGCCTGGCGGCGTTGCAGTTCGCGGATCTGTCGGCGGTGGGGTAGTCCTGCTGATTGCCGGGGCTCGCACGGAGAAAATTAGGGCAGGATCCGCAAAGTCCGGCTTTCTTTTTCTTCCCCGTGTTCTCCGTGTTCTCCGTGCGCTATTTCTTGTAAACGGTGAGCCGTTGCCGCAGGAGTGGCTATAGTCACCGCTTGCACCAACGCAAAGGTCCTCAAGAGATATCGCACGGAGAACACGGAGAACACGGGGAAGAAAAAAAAGAAAAAGGCGGGAATTCAGCGAATCCAACCCTACTTCATTCTGCTCCGTGAGAAGCTTTGAGGCGTTAAACCGCGCGACGTTTCAGGGCCAGCCCGTCATCCACCGCAGGCTGATACGCCACCGAGAAATCATCGAACGCGCCGAGCGCCTCGTCGACGTTCGCGGTCTCGGGCAGTTCGAATGCGTCGAAGCCGCAGCGAGCCATGTAGAACAGCTGATCGCGCTGGATCTTGCCCACGGCGCGGAGTTCGCCGGTGAATTTGTAGCGCTTGCGAAGCAGATGCGCCTGGCTGTAGCCGCGGCCTTCGCCGAGGCCGCCGAATTCGATTGCGACCAGGGCGATGCGCAGGAAATCGTGCTCCAACGCGGCAACCGGATCGGTCGGCCCAAGGCGCACGCCGAGCTTGCCGTCCCAGAGCCACCAGCGTTCGCGCTCTTCCTTCCAGCGGGCGAAAGGAAGGATCAACGCGCGTTCGCGGCCCAGCGGATCTTCCTCCGCGTAGCGCCACTCGTCGGTGACGAGCTCACGCTGCTTGATGAGACGGCGCAACATATACTCTTGCCTTGAATGGAGCCATGCCGATACGGCGGAAGGTGTCGATGAAGCGTTCGCCGTCATCGCGCTTTTCGACATAGACATCGAGGATGCGTTCGATGGTCGCGGCGACGTCGGCGTACGGGACCGACGGCCCGATCACCTGGCCGATGGCCGCATCCAGGCCGCTGGCCGAGCCGCCGAGCGTGATCTGGTACCACTCCTCGCCGCTCTTATCGACGCCGAGAATGCCGATGTGGCCCACGGTGTGATGACCGCAGGCATTCATGCAGCCCGACATTTTCAGCTCGATGTCGCCGAGGTCGTAGAGATAGTCGATGTCGTCGAAGCGGTCGTTGATCTGCTTCGCGATGGGAATCGACGACGCATTGGCGAGCGAACAGAAATCCAGGCCGGGGCAGCAGATCATATCCGTCAGCGTGCCTACGTTCGGCGGCGCCAGGTCCAGCGCCTTGAGTTGCTGCCAGACGGCGAACAGCTCTTCCTGCTTCACGTCGGCGAAGATCAGGTTCTGGTCGTGCGTCGAACGGATCTTACCCAGCGAATAGCGATCGGCAAGATCGGCGACGCGATCGAGTTCCTCTGCAGTGATGTCGCCCGGCGGCCGCGTCGGCGACTTGAGCGACACATAGGTAACGCGATAGCCGCTGACTTTGTGCTTCTTGGTATTGCGCGTGTACCACTGCCGGAATTCATTCGGCTTGCCGGCAACGATTTCCGACTGGGCTCGATCGGTCAGCGATTCATACACCGGCGGCTGGAAGAACGCAGCGATCCGACCGATTTCCGCAGCATTGAACTGCGGAGCCGTATCGCGTGAGGCCTGCCATTCGGCTTCCACCATTTCACGAAACTTCTGTGGACCGACCGCTTTCACCAGGATCTTGATGCGCGCCTTGTGAATGTTGTCGCGGCGGCCTTCCAGGTTATAGACACGCAGGACGGCTTCGAGATAACCGAGCAGGTCGCGCTTGGGCAGGAACTCGCGGATCACATGGCCGATCATTGGCGTGCGACCGAGGCCGCCGCCGACCAGCACTTCGAACCCGATTTCGCCTGCCGCGTTGCGCACCAAATGCAGGCCGATGTCGTGAACTTTCGAAGCAGCACGATCCTGCGGCGAGCCCGTCACGGCGATCTTGAATTTGCGGGGCAGGAACGAGAACTCGGGATGCAATGTGGCCCACTGGCGAATGTATTCGCACCAGGGACGCGGATCCTCGATTTCATCGGGGGCGACGCCGGCGAGATGATCGGCAGTCACATTGCGAATGCAATTGCCGCTGGTCTGGATGGCATGCATCTCGACGCTCGCGAGCAGCGCCAGGATGTCGGGCACGGTCTCGAGCTTGGGCCAGTTGTACTGGATGTTCTGCCGCGTCGTGAAGTGCCCATAGCCCTTGTCGAACTCGCGGGCGATGCGGGCGAACATGCGCAGCTGGTCGCTCGACAGCAGCCCATAGGGAATGGACACGCGGAGCATGGGCGCATGCTTCTGGATATACAGGCCGTTACGCAGCCGCAACGAGCGGAAATCGTCTTCCGAAAGTTGCCCCGCCAGGTACCTGCGGGTCTGGTCGCGGAACTGAGCTACGCGCTCGGTTACTAGCTGCCGGTCGATCTGGTCGTACTGATACATCCTGGGACTCTAGCTGCCGGCTCGGGCAACTCGAAATATGGAATGGCTATGAGCTGATAAGTGTCGGTGTGACCGCGAAGTCACCGGCCTGTAACCCAGGTCTGCAGACAGGAGCTAGCCGCTGGCTTTGGGGGGCTTCAGCTCGCGCCGCCTCACCAGCCCTTCCTGGGCCGTGGACGCCACTAACCGCCCGTCCCGGCTGTAAATACTGCCCAGGGCAAAGCCGCGGGAGCTGGTCGCGGTCGGGCTATCCAGCACATATAGCAGCCACTCATCGACCCGCGCGGGGCGATGGAACCACATGGCGTGATCGATGCTCGCCATCTGCAAATCTTCGCGCGCATCCACGAAACGCTGATCCAGCGTCGCAACCCCCAGGAGGTAATAGTCCGACGCGTAGGCCAGCAGGCTGCGATGGAGCACAGGGTCGTCCGGCAGCCGGTCGACGGCGCGAAACCAGATCTTCATGTGCGGTTCCCTGGACAACTCGCCGTCGGGATCGGGCACGGCGGCCGGGCGGAACTGGAACGGCCGCTGCTGATCGAGGAACGGCTGCGGGCTGTCCGGAGCCTTCTTCTTGATGGCTTCGACGACATGGACCATGTCGGGGAGGGTCTCAGGATCGGCAACCGCAGGCATGTCGCCCTGCCGGTCGATGGCGTTCTCCGGCAACTGGAACGAAGCGGACATGTGAAAAATCTGTTGGCCGTGCTGGATCGCCACCACGCGCCGGCTGGTGAAACTCTTGCCGTCACGGCTGCGATCCACTTCGTAGATGATGGGATGGTCGGGATCGCCGGCTCGCAGGAAATAGGCGTGCAACGAATGGACCGGCCGCGTTTCCACCGTGGCGTATGCCGCTGCGAGCGCCTGGCCGAGCACTTGCCCGCCGAACACCCGATGATGGCCGGGATCGCGGCTCTCGCCCCGGAACAGATTGAGTTCGAGCTTTTCGAGCCGCAACACCTGCAGCACATCGGCAAGGGTCGGATCCATCAGCCGTCTCCGGCGAGCGGAGCTGGCGGTGGCGCGACTCCCAATCGCTTCTGCATGATGGGGCTCGTGGTCGTGTATTGCAGTGGGATTTTCTTGGCCGGATTCAGCTGGGCGGCGACCGCGAACGCGGCGAGCGCCGCTTCGTGGAAGCCCGACAGGATCAGCTTTTTCTTGCCGGGATACGTGTTGATATCGCCCACCGCGAAGATACCGGGAACATTGGTCTGGAACTTCTCGGTATCGACCGCAATGGCGCGCTTGTCGATGTTCAGTCCCCACTCGGCGATGGGGCCGAGCTTGGGATGCAGGCCGAAGAACGCCAGCACCTGGTCGGCTTCGAGATCCTCGACTTCGCCATCGGTCTTCTTCACCTGCACGCCACGGAAGCTGTCGGCTTCGCCGAGAACTGCGTGCGCCACGGCTTCGACGTAGCGAATGCTCCCCGTCGCTTCGAGATCGCGCATCTTTGCAACCGAAGCCGGCGCTGCACGGAATTCAGGCCGCCGGTGGACGAGCGTGACGCTGCGAGCTTTGCCCGCGAATTCCAGGGTCCAGTCGAGGGCGGAATCGCCGCCGCCAAAAATCACCAGGCGCTTATCGGTGAAATCCGCGGCACTCTTGACCTTGTAATGAATGTGCTTGCCTTCGAACTGATCGCCGCGTTCGACGCCCAGCCGCCGCGGCTGGAAGGAACCGAGACCGCCAGCAATGATGACGGTGCGGGTGTGGAAGCGCGTGTCCGTCGAAGTCCGCAGCAGGAAGGTATGGTCTTCCAGCACCTTCAGCTCGACCACTTCCTGGCCGAGATGGAACTGGGCATTGAACGGCTTGACCTGTGTGAGCAGCCGGTCGACCAGCTCCTGTGCCCCGCAGATCGGCAAGGCGGGAATGTCATAAATCGGCTTCTCCGGATACAGCTCGCTGCACTGGCCACCGGGATGCTGGAGCGAGTCGACGATGTGGGCGCGAATTCCCAATAATCCCAGCTCGAAAATCTGGAACAGGCCACACGGCCCGGCCCCCACGATGACGGTATCGGCCTGGATGGCCCCGGAAAGAATCTCGCTCAACGTCGTATCCTCGAATGCGTACGGTTGCTGGCAATACAGCGGTGGCCGGCGATTCTACTATACGAAGGCGATGCAGCACGCTCGGAGGGGAATTTCCGCCTATTCGACTTTCCGCGTATTCGGAGTTAGAGCGGTGCTGCTCCTGCAGTGCGCCGGCTCAACTCACTCACTCGCACGGTGGCCGGTGCATCCGTTATTACCTCGTGAATACGACGATCGCGAATCTCTTCGAGGACGCTGAGAATCCTCTCGCAACCCAGTGCCACCATCGCAACGATTGCGAACACACCGGCAGCTATCACGGTCAGCGCGCCGCCGCTCTCTGCGAAGATCCACAACACTCCGAGTGCCGTCATCCACGCAAGAATTCCCACCGCAATGAAGAACATTCGCATGACATTCTCTCCACAATTTCGCTGCAGGAGAAATGTTCAGCGCGGTGAGGAGGTTCCTTATTTTTTCGTTGTGAGCGGCGTCTTTAGATGGAACAATCGGCCAATTAGATTGCCGGTAGATTTCCAGCAATGGCTCGCACCTCACGATGAACTCACACTCACGGGAACTCATATGCGTCTCACCGTCAATGGGAAAGAACACATCCTCAACGAGGTAGACGATGCCACACCCTTGCTGTGGGTGTTGCGCGATTCGCTCGGACTGGTTGGAACCAAATACGGATGCGGCGTCGCCCAGTGCGGCGCATGCACCGTTCATCTCAACGGCGCGCCGGTTCGATCGTGTTCGGTGCCGGTTGCCGCGGTTGCGGGCCAACAGATCACTACCATCGAAGGACTCGCGGGCAAGGACGGCAAACTGCATCCGGTACAGGCAGCGTGGGTCGAACATGACGTACCCCAGTGCGGCTATTGCCAGGCTGGCCAGATCATGTCCGCCGCGGCGCTATTGCGGCAGAAGCCGAAACCCTCCGATGCCGACATCGATGCCGCGATGACGGGGAATATCTGTCGTTGCGGAACCTACCTGCGCATCCGCAAGGCGATCCACGCCGCGGCCCAGACCGCTGGCGAATGAGGTGCAACATGAGCGCTGCTGAAAACGACATCGTTCGCTCCGCCGATGACGACGTCCGCGAGATCCTGAGTGCCGCCGAGGGGTATAGCGTCGCGACGAGCAGGTTCAATCGCCGCTCCTTCATCAAGCTGGCGGGACTCTCGACCGGCGGCTTGGTGCTGGCATTTTATCTGGGTGACAAGTCGACGGTGCTGGCCCAGGCCGCTGCCCAGACGGCTGACCAGACAAAAGAATTCACTCCAAACGCGTTCCTGAGCATCGCGCCGGACGGCTCGATCCTGATCTACTCCAAGGGTCCGGAAATCGGCCAGGGCATCAAGACAGCCTTTCCGATGATCATTGCGGAAGAACTCGACGCTGACTGGACGCGCGTGCGAGTCGAACAGGCGCCCATCAATCCGGCGGTGTATGGAAGACAGAGTGCGGGTGGTTCACGATCGATTCCCACCAACTGGGACCAGCTGCGTCGCGCCGGCGGCGTTGCACGCGCGATGCTGATTTCCGCGGCGGCGAAGGATTGGGGCGTGCCTGAATCGGAACTCACCACGGCGAACAGCACAGTCAGTCACTCCGCCGGCAATCGCAAGGCCAGCTACGGCGATCTCGCTCTCAAGGCAGCGGCGTTGCCGGTGCCGGATCCGAAAACCGTCACGCTGAAAGAGTTCAAGGACTTCAAGCTGCTCGGCACGCGCGTCGGCGGAGTCGACAACGTCAAGGTCGTCACCGGGCAACCCCTGTTCGGCATCGACCAGGTGATTCCGAACATGCAATACGCCGTGTTCGAGAAGTGCCCGGCCGTCGGCGGCAAGGTCCGCAGCGCCAACCTGGAAGAGATCAAGAAACTTCCGGGCGTGACCCATGCCTTCGTCGTCGAAGGCACCGGCAAGGCCACCGAAGTGATGCCCGGCGTCGCCATCGTCGCGAAGACCACCTGGGCGGCGTTCAGCGCGAAGAAACAATTGAAGATCGAATGGGACGAATCGGGCGCGTCGAAGGACAGCTGGACCGCCGCATCCGCGGAAGCTGCGAAGTTGTCCAAGCAGCCTGCCGGCAGCGAGGTCCTGAAGAACATCGGCGACTTCGATAAGGCGATCACGGAAACCAAGCCTATCGAGGCGTTCTATAGCTATCCCTTCGTGTCGCATGCTCCGCTGGAACCGCAGAACACCACCGCGTGGTTCCGCGAAAGCGCAGTGGAAATCTGGTCGCCGACGCAGACGCCCGATTCGGCACTGCGCCTGGTTGCGGGCGTGCTGGGCATCGCGCCTGAAAAAGTGACGCTTCACCAGACTCGCGTCGGTGGTGGCTTCGGTCGTCGCTTGATGAACGACTACATGTGCGAGGCCGCGCAGATCGCCAAACAGGCCGGAGTGCCGATCAAACTGCAATGGACACGCGAAGACGACATGCAGCACGACTTCTATCGACCCGGCGGTTTCCACTCGTTCAAGGGTGCCGTGGACAAGTCAGGCAAGCTGGTCGCCTGGCACGATCATTTCATCACGTTCACGGCGGACGGCCAGAAGCCCGTGAGCAGTGCCGACATCGCGCCGGAGGAATTCCCGGCGCTGCTGGTGCCCAATTTCCGCATCTCGCAATCGAAGTTGCCGCTGCAGATTCCCACGGGTCCGTGGCGAGCGCCGCGATCGAATGCAATCGCCTTCGCCGTACAGAGCTTCCTGCACGAGTTGTCGAGCCATGCCCGCAAGGATCATCTCGAGTTCCTGCTAGGCGTGATGGGCGAACCGCAATGGCTGGCGCCCCAGACTGAGTTCGGACTCAACACCGGCCGCGCCGCCGGCGTGATCAAACTGGCTGCGGAAAAAGCGGGCTGGGGCAAGAAGCTGCCGAAGGGCCGTGCGCAGGGCCTGGCCTTCCATTTCAGTCACGCAGGTCACTTCGCCGAAGTGGCCGAACTCAGTGTCGACGCCAATCGCAAGATCACGCTCCACAAAGTCACGGTCGCCGGCGACATAGGGCCCATCGTCAATCTCAGCGGCGCCGAGAACCAGGTGCAGGGCGCCGTCATCGACGGCTTCAGCACCATGCTGGGCCTGGAAGTGTCGATCGAGAACGGCCGCATCCAGGAAACCAACTTCGACCGCTATCCCATCCTGCGCATGCGTAATGCGCCGCAGGTCGAAGCCTATTTCGTGAAGAGCGATTTCTCGCCCACCGGCGTAGGCGAACCGTCGCTGCCGCCGCTCGCGCCTGCCGTCGGCAACGCGATTTTCGCTGCAACCGGCTATCGCGTGCGGACGTTGCCGCTGAAGCGGGAAGGCTTCAGCGTTTAGGAACATGCTCGGGGACATGCTCCTGTAGCGCAGCGGAAGGTGCGTGTCCCCGGACTCGATTACATCGAAGCCGGCGTTGGCCGCGCGCGAGATATGCCGTGCTCGACGGCGAACAATGCCGCCTGCGTACGATCATCCAACTTCAGCTTCGCGAGAATGGTGCTGACATAGCCTTTCACCGTGCCTTCGGTGAGATGCAATTCGTCGCCGATCTGGCGGTTGCTGCGGCCACGCGCCAGCAACTCCAGCACGCTTCGCTCACGCTGGGTCAGTACGGCGAATGGATCCGCACGGCGATTGCGCAGCTGTTCGATCAGCGAGCGCTGGGCTTGCGGATGCAGCCAGCTCTCGCCGCTGGCCACGGTACGCAGCGCATGCAGGAAATCCGACTTGGTGACGTCTTTGAGAATGTAGCCTTGCGCTCCGGCGGCGACGATCTCACGAACCTGCCCGTCGTCCGCATAACTGGTCAATGCCACGACACGCACGGAAGGATGAGCGACGCGAATCGCGCGAATCGCATCCTTCGCCGGCAATCCAGGCATTTTCAGGTCCATCAGCACCAGGTCCGGCAAGCAGCGTCCCACCACTTCGCGCGCTTCGTCGCCGCTACCGGCTTCGCCCACGATGTCGAACTCCGGTTCATCATCCAGCAACGCACGCAGGCCTTCGCGGACGATGCCGTGATCGTCCACCAGCATCAGGCGAATTTTTTTCGACGACGGCACAGATTGAGTATTCACTTACGTGGACTCCATGAAAGAGAGAGGAACACGCAGGCGCACGCGCGTGCCCTGCCCTGGTTTGGATGAGATCTCGCATGTCGCACCGAGCGCAGCAGCACGCTCGCGCATCGTGTTCAAACCTATGCCGGCATCGGCATTGTCGTGTGCATGGAGCGCGTGCGCTCGCTGATCGAAGCCGCGGCCGTTGTCGGAAATCGTGATGACCGATTCGTCGATGACGCTGGCGGCGAGCACTTCGACGCGATGCGCTCCGGAATGGCGAATCGCATTCGACAGCGCTTCGCGGCAGATCAAGAACAACCCTTCTTCCAGCGACGGCGCTTGCGGCTGGTAGGCGCTGAAATCGATGCGAATCGTCGGCGTCTGCGGCGCCAGCATGGTCGCGAACCGTTGCAACGCGAACTTCAGTCCCATGCGCCGCACGTCGTCGATGCCGGCAGTCGATCCCGATTGCTCACGCAATTCTGTCGAGTCGGGCAGTAGTTCGCGCAACAGTGCCCGCATCTCCGCAAAGGCGAGGCGAGAGAGCTCCTCCAGTCGATGCGCCCGGCGCTCGCCCTCCTTCGGATCGCGCTGCCACGCCGACACCAGCGACTGTGAAATCAGGCTGATCGACGACAGCGCCTGGCTGACGGCATCGTGCAAGTCGCGAGCGAGACGTTGCCGTTCGCGCATCACTGCCGCCTGCCGCGCTTCGCTCGACAACCGCGTGTTCTTGATCGCGACCGCCAGGTGGTCCGCAATGATCCGGATGCTCGACACATCGTCGTCATCGAAACGACGCAGGCCTTCGATGTTGATGCAGCCGAACACTTCTTCGCCGAGCACGATGGGCACGGCCAGCTCGGTCCGGATATTGATCGGCAGCGGCGGCGGCACGTATCTCGGATCTTCGCGCAAGTCGTCAACGACGTGCGGCGTCCGCGACATGACTGCAGCGCCGGTAACACCACTGGTGATGGG
>Ga0207675_100005674_pt1 | contig 11947 bp, 9 predicted proteins | sample KBSSwiS42_FD_184305 | JGI IMG/M metagenome (GOLD analysis project Ga0207675, IMG submission 184305) | Switchgrass rhizosphere microbial communities from Kellogg Biological Station, Michigan, USA - KBS Switchgrass S4-2 (SPAdes) (version 2) | ecosystem: Host-associated > Plants > Roots >...
AGCAGACAATCCTGGATGTGCCGAAGTTCGACTTCAACTGGCAGATTCAGTACGAGCTCGAGACGCCGCTGCACATCCCGGCCGGCAGCAAGATCCTCGGCATCGGCAAGTACGACAACTCGCCGAAGAACAAGTGGAACCCGTCGCCGCACCTCGAGGTGTTCTGGTCGGAGCAGAGCTGGGACGAGATGTACCAGCCGTTCACCGAGTACACCGTCGACAGCCAGGTGCTCGGCGAGATGTCGATCACCAAGCAGCAGCGCTAGAGTTCAGGGTTTTCGTTTCACGCACAATCGCCGCGCTCGCGATCCTGCGGGCGCGGCGATTGCCGTTTTCAGGGCCGACACGCAGCGCGGCTCGGCCGTCGCTAGGGTTCAGCTAAGACCTACCCCGACCGGACAAAAAAACAGGTTGCATTCCCTGTAGGCGTTATGATGACAGGCGGGCACTGGAAAGGTCAGTGCTTGGTAGTTTGACAGGAGACGACATGGCTTCTGCGACCGGTACAATCAAGCGACTCGTGCACGACAAGGGATTCGGGTTCATCGCGGCGAGCGACGGCGGCGAGTATTTCTTCCATCAGTCGAGCTGCCAGACCCCCTTCGACGAGCTGCGCGAAGGACAGGCGGTCACGTTTGAAAAAGGACAGGGTCCGAAGGGACCGCGCGGCGAGAACGTCAGACTGGCCTAGCGAAGCATCCAAGCGGTCGACCACCGCTGCCTCTCCTGCTCCCGCGAATCGTCACGATGCGCCTCTGAGGCGGAGCTGCGCCGCGCGCACGATGCGAACGGCGGTGTGCGCGGCTGCGCTCGGCCTCGCCTCGCTCCACGCGCGCCCCGCCGCGCAGCGCGCCGCCGCGCCGTCTGGCGAGGCCGTGTTCAATGCCTCCTGCGTCAGCTGCCACAGCGGCGACGATGGGCGCGCGCCCGATCGGGAGGCGATGCGCGGTCGGTCGCCGCAGGCGATCATCGATGCCCTCACCTCGGGATCGATGAAATATCAGGGCCTCGCGCTCAGTGGCGACCAGCGCCGCGCGGTCGCCGAATTCATCACCGGGCGCCGGGTGCGCGGGACGGTGAGCGGGGCAACCGCGGGCATGTGCGCCGCCCGGCGAACCCCGCTGGGCGATCCGTTCGCGGCGGCGTCGTGGAACGGCTGGGGCGCGGCGCTCGAGAACACACATTTCCAGCCGGCGGAGAAGGGCGGCGTCACCGCCGCGGACCTGCCGCGCCTGCGGCTGAAATGGGCTTTCGGCTTTCCTGATACGACCTCGGCATGGGCGCAGCCGGCAATTGCCGGCGGACGCGTGTTCATCGGCAGCCAGAACGGCACCGTCTACTCGCTCGACGCCGCGACCGGCTGCATCGTCTGGACGTTCACGGCCCAGGGCGGCGTGCGCGCGGCGATCTCGATCGGCGCGCGGCGGCGCAGCGCGCGGGCCGCCGGCTACGCCGCCTACGTCGCCGATCAGCAAGGCTTCGTCTACGCGCTCGATGCGGCGAGCGGCCGGATGCTGTGGACGAAGAAGGTCGACGATCATCCGCTGGTCCGCCTCACCGGATCGCCGGCGCTGTACGACGGTCGTCTCTACGTGCCGACCTCGTCGTACGAGGAAGGCGGCCGCCCGCCGGGATATGCGTGCTGCACGTTTCGCGGCAGCGTCGCCGCGCTCGATGCCGAGACCGGGACCCTGGTGTGGAAGTCGTACACGATCCGCGACGCGCCGGCGCTGCTGCGCGCGTTCGCCGACGGCAGCGAGCTGCGCGGGCCGGCGGGCGGCGCGATCTGGTCGGCGCCGACGATCGACGTCAAGCGGCGCGCGCTGTATGTCGGCGTCGGCAACACCTACAGCGGCGCCGCGCAGCCGACCACCGACGCGATTCTCGCCTTCGACCTCGCGAGCGGCGCGCTGCGCTGGGCGCAGCAGATGGCGCCGTCGACGCCAGACGTGTTCGGCTGCACGCCGGGCGCCGTCAACTGCGGCGAACGCGCCGGTCCCGACTTCGACTTCGGCGCGTCGCCGGTGCTGGCCACGCTCTCGAGCGGCAGGCAGCTGGTCGTCGCCGGCCAGAAGTCGGGCGTCGTCTTCGCGCTCGATCCCGACAACAAGGGTCGGCAGGTGTGGCGCTATCGCGCCGGCGGCGGCAGCGGGCTCGGCGGCATCCAGTGGGGCATTGCGGTCGCCGACGGTCGCGTCTACGCGCCGGTCGCAGAGATCTACAACCCCGAGCCGGGCGGGCTGCACGCGCTCGATCTGGCGACGGGGGAGCGGGCCTGGCACGCGCCGCCGGAAACGCCGGCCTGCGGCAGGCCGAGCCGCGCGTGCAGCGGCGCCCAGTTCTCAGCGGTCACGGCCATCCCCGGTGCCGTGCTGTCGCCCTCGAACGACGGCGCGCTGCGCGCGTATGCGGCGAAGGACGGCGCCGTCCTCTGGCGCGCCGACACCAACGGCGCCGTGCGGACCGTCAACGGCGTCCGGGCGCACGGCGGCTCGATGAACGGCCCGGCGCCGGTCGTCGCCGGCGGGATGATCTACATCGGCTCCGGCTACGGCGCGTTCGGCCTGCGGCCGGGGAACGTGCTTCTCGCCTTCGGTCTCAACTGACCCGCCTCGCGGCTTTGCGCTTCCCGATCTGATTGCTTCGGGCTTCCTTGCAAAGTTATCGCTTCAGAGACTTTTTGTCCGCCCCGGCGAAGGCTGCGCGCGAGTTGGACGGCCCGAAATCCGGCTGATTTCGCCGCATCTTTGCGCCGGTTTTCGCCCCTTTTCGTCGATCAAAATTACCGAATTCGTTCGAGGAAGCGCGCGGATCCTGCGATACGCTCCGTTTGCCGCTGTTACGAGACCGTAACATCGGGAACGTGCAGGCACGCCGCTTGCCTCTGCCCGCGTCGAAGGGCACAGGATGTCGCCGGAATCCTCCGTGGTAGTGTGCCTGCGAGCGCGACCCGGCATGGCCCCCGACACGCCGAGCCTGTGATGTCGTTCAGAATCCTGCTGGTCGAAACCGATAGAGCGGCGGCGACCGTAGCCGACCACGTGCTGACGAACGCCGGCCACCGCGTGGCGTGGGTGGACTCGTTCGCCGACGCGATCCGGCAGTCCACGGCCGATTGCCCCGACCTGATGATCACGGCGCTGCGGCTGGGTCCCTTCAACGGCCTGCACCTGGTGCTGCGGTGCCGCACGAACGACGCCGAAATGCCGGCGGTCATCATCTGCGAGCCGTCCGACCTCACCGCGGACATCGAGCGCTACGGCGCGCACCCGCTGCCCAAGCCGATCGATCCCGCGGCGCTCCTGAGCCTGGTGTCGCAGCTGCTCGTCGGGCGCACGCCGCACGATCCGACCAGCGCGCGCCGCTGGCCGCGCAAGCGTGCGGAGCTGCCGGCCACGGTGTTGTCGGGCGCCGCGCGCGTCGTCGAACTGAGCTACGGCGGCGTGAAGCTCGAACTGCCGCGGCCTCCGGGTCCGGGACGCACGCCGATCGAGATCAAGCTGCCCACCTTCGGCGTCTCGGTGCAGGCGGTCGCATGCTGGTCGCAGATCGCCGAAGAGGGCGGCTCGTGGCGCTGCGGCGCCGAGGTCGCGCCGATCGATTCGGATGCCACGCGCACGTGGCGCTGGATCGTCGACTCGTTGAATTGACAGGTGTCGTCAAACAGGAAACAGGCGCGTCGTCAAATCGGTCCACCCCTGCAGCGAATCCTTTTCCGGCGTTTCCCCGATGTGACGCCCGCGATCGGTCCGCTTCCCGCGCTCCAAATTCCGTAACCCCCGCGAAGTCCGCCGTTCGGCAGACTTTAATCCGCGCTCTCACGCAGTCGGGGTGAGTTTTGGCAGACCTCGGCCGCCGCCGAACGGCCGCCGCACTACGCGCCGCGACGCGATTTTTCTAGCATTCTGCGCCGGCAGCGACCACTTCGCGCGCCGCAGACAAATATCTGCCGACTCGTGGCGACACCTTTGCACAGATGGGGTTTGACACCACCGCCATGGTCGGCGTGCTGGTAAAGCAGACAAAAAAACATATGCGGTTCGATGGTGCAGCTCAATTAATCGGCGTCAGTCCGGTGATCACCGATCTCCGACAGGAGATCGATCGCGTCGCGCGGACCGATGCCAAGGTTCTCATCACCGGGGAAAGCGGCACGGGCAAGGAGGTGGTGGCGCGACAGGTCTACGCGCTGAGCAACCGCGCCGGCCGGCCGTTCGTCGCGGTCAACTGCGCCGGCATGCCCGAGACGCTGCTGGAATCGGAGCTGTTCGGCCATGTGCGCGGCAGCTTCACCGGCGCCTATCGCGACAAGCCGGGCAAGCTGGAGGTCGCCGACGAAGGCACCATCTTCATGGACGAGATCGGCGAGATGACGCTGCGCATGCAGGGTCTGCTGCTCCGCTTCCTCGAGACCGGTGAAATCCAGAAGGTCGGCGCCGACCGCAGCGGCAGCCGGGTGGACGTCCGCACCATCGCCGCCACCAACCGCGATCTGCGCGAGATGATCGCGCAGGGGCTGTTCCGCGAGGACCTCTTCTACCGCCTCAACGTCATCCACCTGATCGTGCCGCCGCTGCGCGAGCGCAAGGAGGACATCCCGGCGCTGGTCGAGCACTTCGTCACCCGCATGGGCAACCGCGGCGGCCTGCGCACCGCGAAGACGATCTCGGCGGAGGCGACCGAGATGCTCGGGCAGTACAAGTGGCCGGGCAACGTCCGCGAGCTGCAGAACGTGATCGAGCGGATGATGGTCCGCTCCCGCAACGAGGTGATCGGGCCCGACGACGTCCCCAACGAAGTGCGGGTGACGCCGAAGGCGTCCACCCCGTTCCGCGAACGCCGCCGCACCATCGCCGACGAGCTCTACGAGCGGATCACCAACGAGAACCAGTCGTTCTGGACCACGGTCTATCCGCTGTTCATGCAGCGCGAGATCACCCGCGGCGCGGTGCGGGAAGTGGTGCGCCGCGGCCTCCAGGACGCGCGCGGCAACTACAAGATCGTCGCCCGCAAGTTCAACATGGAGAGCGACGACTACAAGCGGTTCCTCAACTTCCTGCGCAAGCACCACTGCCAGCCGTCGTTCAAGGAATTTCGATGATGCGCCAGACGCTGCTCTCGGCCGCGACGCTCGCCTTCGTCATCGGGCCGCTGGCCCACGTGCCGGTCGCGCAGGCGCCGCAGGTGGCGGCCGCCGCCGCGCCGGCGCACGCCGCTGCCGGCGTCGCGCTGGCGCCCGATTACGTCATCGGCGCCGACGATGTGCTGTCGATCATGTTCTGGCGCGACAAGGACCTGTCGGCGCCGGAGGCGGTCGTCCGCCCCGACGGCAAGGTGACGCTGCCGCTGCTCAACGACGTCCAGGCCGCCGGCCGGACGCCGGAGGAGCTCAGCGCCGCGATTCGCGACGCCGCGAGGAAGTTCGTCGAGGATCCGAACCCGACGGTGATCGTCAAGGAGATCAAGAGCCGCCGCGTCTTCATCACCGGCCGGATCGAGAAGCCGGGGCCGTACCCGCTGAACGGCAAGACGACGATTCTGCAGCTGATCGCCATGGCCGGCGGGCTGCGCGAGTTCGTCGACGGCAAGAACATCTCGCTGATGCGCAACGAGCAGGGCAAGCAGTCGGTCTTCGCCTTCAACTACCAGGACGTCGTCAAGAAGCAGTATCTGCACCAGAACATCGAGTTGAAGCCCGGCGACGTCGTCGTCGTTCCGTGAGCGATGGTGCGGATGCGATGGCTCTCGCTCGAGCGCTCCGGATCGGATGGCTGGCAGCCGCCGTGCTGTCGGCTGCCCGGATCGGCGCCGCGCAGGGCGCCGACCGGCAGTTCCACGGCCTGTTCGGCCCGGCGCCGAACGAGCAGCTTCGTCCACAGCAGCTCGATGTGAACTGGTCGCTCTACGGCGCCCAGGACGACAACTCGTTCCTGTCGAATGACACCGACGTGCTCGACGCGCCGCTGCAGACCGACCGGGTGTACACCGGGGCCGCGATCGCGCTCGCCTATACGCGCCGTCCTCCGCACAAACTCCTGACGGTCAACGCGTCGTCGGCGGCGCGCTACTACCCCGACCTGCATCAGGTGGTGAGCACGCGCTACAGCGGCGGCCTCACCTACGAGGTGATGCCGGCCGAGCGGTGGGTGATCCAGACCGCGGGAACCGTGAGCTATTCGCCCTACTACCAGGTGGTGCTCGGCGCGGCGACGGCCGAATCGGCGCTCGATCTGCCGACGCCGAACGCCGACTACGCCGCGGCGCGGCACAACTCGATGACCTACGGCTCGTTCGTCAGCGCGCGACGGATCTTCAACGCCTCGTCGGCGTTGACGATGTCGTACGGGCTGCGTTACCTGCACCTGGTCGGCGAGTCGCAGTTCGCCGACCAGCGGATCGGCGCGCGGTATACGCGTTCGCTGTCGAAGAGCTTCTCGCTGAATCTCGGCTACGCGACCTCCGCGGTGAGCGCGGTGGCCGGGCCGGCGCAGGACACGGTTCGCGGCAGCAACGTCGATCTGGGCATCGGCTTCAACCGGACGCTGTTCAGCTCGTCGCGCACGTCGCTCGGCTTCACCACCGGCACGTCGACGATTTCGACCGCCGCCGGCTCGCAGTTCACCGTCACCGGCTCGGCGCGGCTGGCGCGGCAGCTGTCGAGGCTGTGGACCGCGCAGCTGCTGTACGACCGCGGGGTGCAGGTGCCTGAAGGGACGCTGCGGCCGTTCTTCTCGGATACCGTGGCGGGCAACCTCAGCGGCTACATCAACCGCCGGGTGATGGTGCGGGCGCTGCCGTCGTACGCACGCGGCACGGTCGGGGTCAACGCCGACGCCAACCCGTATCACAGCTTCTCGAACACCGCGCGGATCGAGATTGCGCTCGGCCGCCAGATGGCGATGTACGCCGAGCATTTCTACTATCGCTACGCTTTTGCCAGCGACCGCGGCCTGCCGCAGCTGCTGGCGGCGTCGCTCAATCGGAAGGGCGCCCGCGTCGGCCTGACGCTGTGGACGCCGCTGGTTCGTTAACGGAGGCATGCGTGGTACCGGGTCGGAAGTACACACCGGAAGACATCCTGCGGCTGGCGTGGTACCACAAGTGGATCATGCTCGCCGGGCTGGTGATCTTTGCCGCGGCGGCGGCGGTGATCGCCAAGAAGATGCCCGATCAGTTCCGCTCCGAGACCCTCATCCTGGTGATCCCGCAGCGCATCCCCGACAGCTACGTCCGTTCCACGGTGACGATGAGGATTGAAGAGCGGCTGCGCTCGCTCAGCCAGGAAATCTTCAGCCGCACCCGCCTCGAGACGGTGATCGCCGACTTCGACCTCTACCCCGAGCTGCGCGCGACGCGGCCGATGGAAACCGTCGTCGAGTACATGCGGACCAAGATCCAGGTGGATACGGTCCGCGACGACGCGTTCAAGATCAGCTACACCGCCGGGGCGCCGCGCACCGCGATGATCGTCACCGATCGGCTGTCGAAGATGTTCATCGACGAGAACATGCACGACCGGTCGGCGGGGGCCGAGAACATCAACCAGTTCCTCGAATCGCAGCTCGACGACTCGCGGCAGCAGCTGATCGCCCACGAGAAGAAGCTGGAAGAGTTCCGCCGCCGGAATGCCGGTGAGCTCCCCTCGCAGCTGCAGAGCAACCTGCAGGTCATCCAGGGGATGCAGACCCAGATTCAGAACGTCGGCGAGTCGATCAACCGCGATCGCGATCGCCGGCTGATCCTGGAGAAGTCGGTCGCCGACGCGATGTCGGGAGATCCGACGGATACGGCCGCCCTCGAGGCGATCGGCGTCGTCAAGCCGGCCGCGGGCGGTTCGCCGCGCGCGATCGATCAGCTCGAGGCGGCGCGCAACGAGCTGCGCGAGATGGAGCTGCGGCTTCGCCCCGAGCATCCGGACGTCGCCGCCAAGAAGCGCCTGATCGCCCAGCTCGAACTCAAGACGCAGCAGGAGTCGCAGGAAACGGTCAGCGCGCCCGGGCAGCCAACGCGGACCTTGAGTCCCGCGCAGCAGTCGCGCGAGGCGCGGGCGCGGCAGTTCCAGGCGGAGATCGACAAGCTCGATCGCCAGATCGCGTCGAAGGAAGCCGACGTCGCCCGGCTGCGCCAGTCGGTGTCCGACTACCAGCGCCGCGTCGAAGCGGTGCCCGGGCACGAGTCCGAGCTGACCGACCTGATGCGCGACTACGACACGCTGCGCAACACCTACACCAGCCTGCTCGCGAAGAAGGAGGAGTCGAAGATCTCGGCCAACCTCGAGCGGCAGCAGGTGAGCGAACAGTTCAAGATTCTCGACCCGGCGCGGCTGCCGCAGAAGCCATTCAGCCCCGACCGGATGAAGATCACCGCCGCCGGCGCCGCCTTCGGCCTGCTGCTCGGCGTCGCCTTCGCGGCCTTCCTCGAATACCGCGACAGCTCGCTGCGCAGCGAGGACGAGGTGCTGCGCACGCTGGTGCTGCCGGTGCTGGCCGCCATCCCGGCGATGACCGCCCTGAGCGAACGCGGCCGCCGTCGCCGGTATCTCTTCGTCTCTGCCGCCGCCGCTGTGCTCGCCGTCGCCGGCGTCGCTGCCCTGGCCCTGTGGCGCCTCGGCATGCTCAAGGGGATGCTCTGATGTACGAAGCCTTCTACGGCCTTCGCGAGCGTCCGTTCGAGCTGACGCCGAACCCGCGCTTCCTGCTGATGACGCCGCGTCATCGCGAGGCGCTGACGACGCTCGAATACGGGCTGACGGCGCGGACCGGCATCGCGCTCCTGCTTGGCGAAGCGGGCACCGGCAAGACCACGATCGTCCATGCGGCGCTGCAGTCGCAGCGCGTCGCCCAGAGCCGCGCCGTCTACCTGAACAACCCGGCGCTGACCCGCACCGAGTTCGTCGAGTTCCTCGCCGCCGGCTTCGGGCTGAGCGGCGACGCCGCGCGCTCGAAGACGCGGTGCCTGTCGGAGCTGACCGAAGTCCTGGCGCATCGCCATGGCGCCGGCGTCATGTCCGCGCTGGTGATCGACGAGGCGCAGTGCCTCCCCGACGATCTGCTCGAGGAGATCCGGCTGCTGGCGAACATCGAGTCGGCCACCGAGAAGCTGTTGTCGATTGTGCTCGCCGGCCAGCCGGAGATTGCCTATCGCCTCAACCAGCCGGCGCTGCGCCAGTTGAAACAGCGCATCGGCCTGCGCTGTTCGCTCACCGCGCTCAGCCTGCCGGAGACCTCGTCCTACATCGCCGAGCGGATGCGGATTGCCGGCGGGTCGGATGGTGTCTTCACCGACGACGCGATCGCGATGATTCATGAGCGGGCGCGCGGCATCCCGCGCACCATCAGCGTCATCGCCGACAACGCGCTGGTGACCGGGTTCGCCCTCGACTACCGCCCGGTCGACCGGGAGGTGGTGCTCGAGGTGTGCCGCGATTTCGACTTCGGTGACCGTGCGGACGACGTGCGGCCCGTGCCCTCGTACGTGCCGCCGGTGGATTCGTCCGCCGCGCACAGGAACTACTGACATGACTCGATTGGCCGATGCGCTTCAGCGCGCCAACCAGATCAACGAGCCGCCGCCTCCGGCGCCGGCTCCGGCAGCGGTCGTTCCGGCCGCGGCCGTGCCGCCTCCGGCGCCCGTCGCCGTGCCGCCACCCGCGGCGCGTCCCGCGGTGCATCGCCCGGCGGCTGCGCGTCCGCCGGCTGCGCCGATCGCCCGCACCCCTGCGCGCGGGCCGGCGCCAATCGCGCATGTTGCCGAGTCGCGTCCGCCGCTCGCCCCGGTCAGACGGTACGAACCGGCGACGCCGCCGCGGATCGCCGGCACGAGCCTGCTCGCCGAGCCTTCCGCCGATGTGATGACGACCTGGCGTTCCGATCCGGAGCTGATCGGCAAGGTCGTCGGCACCGAGGGATTCCCGGGCGCGGCCCAGGAGCAGTACCGCAAGCTCGCCGCGATCCTGCACCATGCGCAGGCCGAGCGCGGCGTGAAGGTGATCATGACGTCGAGCGCCATGCCCGGTGAAGGCAAGAGCCTCACCGCGGTGAACCTGGCGTTGACGCTGTCGGAGTCGTATCACCGGCGGGTGCTGCTGGTCGACGCTGATCTCAGGCGCCCGACGGTGCAGCGGATCTTCGGCATCCCGCCGATTTCAGGGCTCAACGACGGCCTCAAGGGCGGGGAAGACCGCCAGATGGCGCTCACCACGGTCAGCGAGCGGTTGTTCGTGCTGCCGGCCGGCCGGCCGGAAGCGGATCCGATGAGCGGCCTGACCTCCGAGCGGATGCGCCGGCTGATCACCCAGGCGGCGGCGACGTTCGAATGGGTGATCGTCGACTCGCCGCCGGTGGGGCTGCTTCCCGATGCCAGCCTGCTGTCGGCGATCGTCGACGGCGTCCTGCTGGTGGTGCGCGCCGGCAAGGCGCCGTTCTCGCTGGTGAAGCGCACGGTCGAGTCGCTCTCGCACGAACGCATCCTCGGGGTGGTGATGAACGCGATCGATGTCGCCCACGACCGTAACGCGGGCGGCTATTACGAATACTACGGCGGCGGTTATTACGGCACGCCCAACACCAAGTAGCAGACGATGGCCAAAGGACTGATTCAAAACGCGCACTGGCGGTCGACGACGCTGATCGTCTCCGAGTCAGCGCTGATTCTCGGCGCGGTGGTCACCAGCGCGCATTTCGGCGGCGGCGCGCAGACGTGGCCGATGGTCGTCGTCGACACGCTGCCCAAGGCGCTGGTGATCACCTCCGTCTGCCAGCTGTGCCTCTACTACGGCGATCTCTACGACGACCCGCAGGCCGGCGGCAGCCGGATCGAGCTGTTCATCCGCACGCTGCAGGCGCTCGGCATCACGCTGCTGCTGCTGGCGGCGCTCTACACGCTCTTTCCGCAGCTGATCGTCGCCCGCGGCGTGCTGGCGCCGGCGGCGACGATGGCGGCGACGGCGCTGATCGGATGGCGGCTCGGGTTCGCCTGGCTCGCGCGCCAGGTCGGTCCGCGCGAGCGGCTGCTGCTGGTCGGCACCGGTTCGGCGGCATTCGCGCTCGCGCGCGAGATGCAGGACCACGAAGAGAACGGCGTCGAGGTGGTCGGCTTCGTCGATGCCGACATCACCACCACCGTGTCGGGCGGGTCGCTGTCGTTTCTCGGCACCTTCGACGACATTCCGGCGCTGGTCCGCGCGCGCAGCGTCGACCGCGTCGTCGTCAGCCTGGCGGATGCCCGCGGCAAGCTGCCGATGGGCAAGCTGCTCGAGATGAAGCTCGACGGCGTGCGGTTCGATCATCTCGCGTCGGTCTACGAGGAGTACACCGGCAAGATCGCGGTCGAGAACCTGCGTCCGAGCTGGCTGATCTTCTCGGCCGGGTTCAGGAAGACGAGCTACCTGCTGGCGGTGAAGCGCGCCATCGACATCCTCGGCGCCCTCGTCGGCCTGGCGTTGAGCGCGCCGATTGTCGCGGTGCTCGCGGCGGCGATCAAGCTGACCTCGCCCGGGCCGGTGTTCTACTCGCAGCGCCGTGTCGGCCGCGACGGGCGCGTGTTCACCGTGCACAAGCTGCGGTCGATGTGCAACAACGCCGAACGCGACACCGGTCCGGTGTGGACGCGCGCCGGCGGCGACTCGCGGATCACGCCGCTGGGACGCTTGATGCGGCGCACCCGGCTCGACGAGCTGCCGCAGTTCTGGACGATCCTGGCCGGGCACATGAGCCTGGTCGGCCCGCGGCCCGAACGGCCGGAGTTCGTGCAGTCGCTGAACCAGCAGATCCCGTTCTACGGGCAGCGGCACGTGGTCAAGCCGGGGCTGACCGGCTGGGCGCAGGTGCGCTACACCTACGGCGCCACGGTCGAGGACGCGATCGAGAAGCTGCAGTACGACCTCTTCTACATCAAGAACATGACGATCGCGCTCGACGTCTTCATCATCTTCGAGACGTTCAAGACC
>Ga0207675_100005678_pt1 | contig 11940 bp, 13 predicted proteins | sample KBSSwiS42_FD_184305 | JGI IMG/M metagenome (GOLD analysis project Ga0207675, IMG submission 184305) | Switchgrass rhizosphere microbial communities from Kellogg Biological Station, Michigan, USA - KBS Switchgrass S4-2 (SPAdes) (version 2) | ecosystem: Host-associated > Plants > Roots >...
CCCGCCGCTCGGCCTGGTCGACGGCTCGCAACAGTCCGGCCCGCAGCGCGACCTCGATCGTGTGCTCGTCCCAGCGGCGACGCACGCCGGTTTCCGGCGCGAGCGAGAGCACGAGCTCCTCACGAGTCGTGTGCAGGCGGCAAGCGGCCCCGTCGAGGCCGTCGAGGACGATTCGCTGGACCGTCGCGTCGAGGCCACCGCCGCTGCGGGGGGGACGCCCGTGGCACGGGTTTGCAATCTTCGGCCCGGGCTCCTCCGCGGCTCCCTTGCCGAACTCGACGGCCACGAGCGCCAGGACGGCGGCGAGCAGCGCGGCCAGGATCGCGAGGGCGGGAGTCAGCCGGGTCACGAGAGCAGCCTTCGACGGAAGAGCACCGCGGCGGCGAGGGCGAGCGCGGCGAAGGCCGCGGAGAGGAAGAAGGCCGGCCGGAAGGCGCGCGTGATCGTCGCCTCGATCGTGCCGACGAGCTTGTCCCGTGTCTCGGCGAGCGCCGAATCGTCTCGTGCGCCGTGCTTGTTGAAGGGCTCGCTGAGATCGGGGGTCTCACCGTCTCGGGCCTTGGCGAACGCTCCGCGCAGGTCGAGCGCGACGGGCACCTTCTTGTCGAGCCCGGCAGGCGAGTCGAGGAGGACCGCGGTCGCCTTCAACAGCGCCTTGTCGCCCGTCTTCGGCACCTCGGAGGCGAGCAGCGGGGCGATCGAGGCCAGCGCCAGCACGAGGCCGAGATGGCGCACGCCGACGCTGAAGGTTCCGCTGCGCGCCAGGCCAGCGTGCAGGTCGAGCGCGGCCTGCGACAGCAGCGGCACGGCGAGCCCGAGCCCGGCCCCGCAGAGGGCGAGCGCCCAGACGGCGAGCACCGCATCGGCCGACGGGAGCAAGGCCAGGCCGACCAGGCCCCCGGCGAGCAGGGCGGCACCGCCCCAGACCGCGGCGGCAGGCGGCAGCCGCCGCTCCAGCGGCCGGACGGCCAGGGCGGCGGCCGGGAGCGAGCTCACGAGCGCGGCACCCCCGATCGGCGAGTAGCCCCAGACCGTGATCACGAGCAGGACGGCCAGGAAGAGCGCTCCCACGAGCGCACCGAAGAGGAGCCCGAGGCAGAGATTCGCCGGCAGCGAGCGCTGGAGCGACGGACGCCAGCCCTCCTGGACGACCGCGTGGGGATGGGCGCGAACCGTAGCCAGCAGCCCGAGCGCGGCCACAGGGGCCTGGGCGACGAAGATGGCGCGCCAGTCGAACGCCTGCGTCAGGACGCCTCCGAGTGCGGGCCCGAGCGCCAAGCCGAACGTCCCCGCGAGCGTCCAGAGGCCCGCGCCCTTGGCCGACGAGCCGGTCAATGCGGCCAGCACCGGGAGCGACCCCGCGAGCAGCAGCGCCGCCCCCACGCCCTGGACGCACCTCGCTCCGATCAGAAACGAGAGGCTCCCCGCCGACGCGCAGGCGATCGAAGCCCCGAGGAAGACGATGAGGCCGGCACCGAGAACCCGAGCCGCATCCACCCGGTGGACCAGGAACACGAGGGCGAGCGCCGCCACCGCCACAGCGACGTTGTAGGCGGTGACCACCCAGGCCACGCCTTCGATCGTGGTGTTGAAGCGGCCGTAGAGCTCCGGCAGCGCCAGCACGACGATCGACGAGTCGGCGAAGGCGATCGCGACCGCCCCGACGACGAGGGCGACGAGGAGCTTCGAGCCCAGCCTCAGCGACCCCAGCCGTCCGGCGGATCGCGCCGGCCCGGTTCCATGTGCCAGTAGTCCCGCGATTCGGCCACGAGTCCTTCGTCGTCGAACCGGAGCATCGAGCAACCGGCGATGACCTGCTCCGTGCCGTCGTTCGAGACCAGCGTCGCCCACCACTCGACGGCGGCACGATCGCCCTCCTCGACCGGCTCGCCGAAGTGGACGTCCTCGGCCCGCGCCTCGGCGTAGACGCGCCGCGCGTAGTCGAGCGGGTCCCCTGGCTCGCGGAACGGAGCCGACCGGAAGACGCAGTCGCGCCGGTAGAGCGCGCCCGCCGCGTCCGGCTCGTGAGCCTCCCAGGCCCGTTTGTACGCATCCGCCCAGCGCTTCGCGAAGCTCATGGCTCCAGATCTTCCCGCACGAGCCCGTAGATCACACTGTCCGCCCACTCGCCGTGGCGGTCGTAGGCCTTGCGCCGCACGCCTTCGCGCACGAAGCCGGCCCGCTCGGCGTGGCGCTGCGCGCGCTCGTTGAAGCCGTAGATCTCGAGCTGGAGCCGGTGGTAGCCGAGCTCGAAGAGCAGGTGCCGCTGGAAGAGTTGCGCGGCGCGGTCGGCGAGCCTGCGGCCGCGGAAGTCCGGGTGCACGGCGAGCGAGCCGAGGTTCGCGATCCGGCTGCGGCGGTTGGCGACCTCGAAGCCCATCAAGCCCGCAGGACAGCCGTCGACCTCGATCACGAAGCGGCCGAACTCCTCGGGCTCGGCGAGCGAGCGCTCGATCTCGGCACCCATCGCCTCGCGGTCACGCGGGCGGATCACGGCCATGAACGGCTCGACCTCCTCGTGCGTCATCAGCTCGACGAGGAAGTCGAGGTCACCCGGCTCGGCGCGCCGAAGCCGCACTTCATCGCTCATGGCGAGGGCGCGGCCACTGGTTCCCGCCGCGTGAAGCGCAGCGCGCCCGAGCCGAGCGCGACGCCGCCGAGGATCAGGGCCATCCCGAGCAGCTCCTCGACCGTCAGCGGCTCGCCGAGCAGCGTCACGCCGTAGAAGAGCGCGGTCACCGGCAGCAGGTAGGTGACGAGGCTCACCCGCGCTGCGCCGTCGCTGCGGAGGACGCGGTACAGGATGATCTGTGCGACCGCGGTGCCGAGGACCGCCAGGGCCACCACCGATCCGATCTCCTTCCAGCCGGGCACCTGCGAGGGGCGCTGCCAGATGCCGAGCGGCGCGAGAACGATCAGGCCGCCGATCATCGTGGTCGCCGCGAGCGTCAGGCCGCTCGTGTGGGCGACCAGGCGCTGCCCCCAGATGCTTCCGACCGCATAGGAGGCGGATGCGACCACCACCGCCAGCGTGCCGGCGGCGCCCCACCAACCGCCCTCGGGGTGCAGGCCGGCGAGCACGCCGACGCCGACGAGGCCGACGATGAAGCCGAACAGGCGCAGGCCACGCACCCGCTCGCTCGGCTGCCAGCGCAGTGCGATCAGGACGACGAAGATCGGCATCGAGGCGTTCGCGATCGCCGCCACGCCCGAGTCGATGTGCCTCTCGCCCCAGGCGATGAGCGTGAACGGGATCGCGCCGTTGACGACGCCGAGCGCGAAGCCCTGCCAGCCGACGCTGCGCATGTCGTGCAGCGAGGCCTGCGCGCCCCGCTGTGCCGCGAGCACGACGAGCAGCAGCGCGGAGGCGATCACGAGCCGCAGGAACATCATCGTGGCGGGCTCGAAATCGCGGTTTGCCACTTTGATGAACATGTAGGACGCGCCCCAGAAGGCGGCGAGCAGCCCGATGTAGATCACGTAGGAGCGCGACACGCTTCGAGGCTACCGTCCCAGACCGCCCAAGCTCTTCGACCAGTGGTCGGTCAGGCGCTGCAGTTGTCCACGGTGCTTCTCCCCCGGTTCCCCAAGACGGGCTCCTCCCCCTCGAGCCCCACGGAGCAATCACCGCAGAGACTGACCGCTGCCTTCCCAAGGTGGAGCAGGTGCGCGAACACGTTCAGCGGGAGCTTGGCGGAGCCGAGGTCCAGCATCAGCTTTCCGGTCACCGCGTTTTGGGTCGGCGCCCCGTGCTGGGAGAACGTCTGCATTGGCGCCTGGATGCGTCGCAGACGCCGAATGTCGGCGAGCGCGCGGGCAACGGCGCGACGCTGGGCTCTGTCGAGCTTGCACGGCGCCGAGCTTCTCGGCGTGCTGGCGGTCGCGACCGCGGCAGGATGCCCGCCGCCGTTGCTGCAGCCGGCCGCCACCAATCCGAGTACGGCCACGGCGAGCACGAGAGCCCCCGTCGCCGACCGCGCGTCGCGGGCAGCCGGTAGAGGGAACCCGGACATCGCGACCGAGCTTAGCGGCAGCCCCCTGGCCAGCCCAGCTTTGTCTACCTCGGCGTAGGCGGGCCGCGCCCGCCGGAGCCTCAGCTGCGCGGGACGCGCGTCAACACCACGAGGGGGCTCACGGGGGAAGCCGGGTTTCCCCCGTGAAGCGAGCGCGCCGAAGGCGTGCGAAGCGCACCGCGCCGGTGCCGAGCGCGACCCCGGCGAGGATGAGGACGAGCCCTCCGAGGGCGGGGGCCCCGAAGCGCTCGTCGAGAAAGATCGAGCCGTACGCGAGCGCGATCGGTGGGATGAGGTACGTCACGAGCGACGTGTATGCCGCCCCCGCGCCGGTGATCAGGCCGAAGAAGAGCAGGTAGGCGAGAGCGGTCCCCGGCACGCCGAGCATCACGACCGAGCCGATCGTCTTCCAGCCCGGCATCTGGGCCGGCGCTTCGGCGACGCCGACCGGCAGCCAGACCAGCGTGGCGATCGCGGTCGACGCCAGCGCCACGACGAACGGCCGGGCGTCGCTCAGGTATCGGCCCGTGAGCAGGCCGCCGACGCCGTAGCAGAACGCCATCCCGACGACGGCCAGCGCTCCGAGCACCTTGCCCTCCGGCTGCGCGCCGACCAGCAGCGCGACGCCGGCGAATCCGACGGCGACTCCGATCAGCCGCACGCCGGTAACGCGCACCTCGCGGAACGCGACGAACGCGATCAACGCGTTGAAGATCGGGACCGAGGCCTGGATGATCGACGCGAGGCCGGAGTCGATCCGCGTCTCGCCCCACGACAGCAGCCAGAAGGGAATCGCGGTGTTGACGAGCGCGACCACGATCAGCCAGCCTGCGTTGGCGCGCAGCTGGCGCATCATCTCGCCCGTCCCGACGACGAACGGCACCAGCAGGGCGAGCGTCAGCGCCGCGAGGCCAAGCCGGCCCACGATCAGCGTCGCGGGCGTGAGCTCCCGCACGGCGACCTTGATGAAGAGGAACGACGCGCCCCAGAGGGCGGCGAGGGCGAGCAGCATCAGGAGGTGGCGGCGGTTCACGGGCCCTGGACTCGTCCAGCGAGGCGGCTAGACTCGGCTCCCTGACGAGGGTCTCGGAACAGTCGCTCCATCAAGCGCTCGGTCTTACCAACTCCGAGTACTCCCGCATCTGTGAGTTGCTGGAGCGGGACCCGAACCACTTCGAGCTCGCGGTCTTCTCCCTCCTCTGGTCGGAGCATTGCGGCTACAAGCATTCCGCGCCGCTCCTGAAGCGGCTGCCGAGCTCCGGCGAGCGCGTACTCCAGGGGCCGGGCGAGAACGCCGGTGTTATCGACCTGGGCGAGGGCGAGGCGGTCGCGTTCAAGGTCGAGTCGCACAACCACCCGAGCGCGGTCGAGCCCTTCCAGGGCGCGGCGACCGGGGTCGGCGGGATCCTGCGCGACATCGTCGCGATGGGCGCCCGTCCGGTGGCCCTGCTCGACGGGCTGCGTTTCGGCTCGCCGGACTGGGCGTTCAAGCGGGCGGTCGCGGGCATCGGGCACTACGGGAACTGCGTCGGCGTGCCGACCGTCGGCGGCGAGGCGGTCTTCGACGCGGGCTACGACGGCAATTGCCTCGTGAACGCGATGTGCGTCGGCCTCCTCCCCGCCGAGCGGGTGACGAGAGCGCAGGCGCGCGGTACCGGCAACGTGCTCGTCCTCTACGGCGCTAGCACCGGCCGCGACGGGATCGGCGGGGCCTCGGTGCTCGCGAGCCAGGAGCTCGGAGAGGGCGCCGCGGACAAGAGGCCTTCGGTGCAGGTCGGCGACCCCTTCACCGGCAAGAAGCTGATCGAGGCGTCGCTCGAGCTCGTCGAGGCAGGGCTCGTCGAGTCGCTGCAGGACTGCGGCGCCGCCGGGCTCGCTTCCTCGCTCGCCGAGATGGCGCGCGGGGAGGCCGGCGTCGACGTCCACCTCGATCGCGTCCCGCTGCGAGAGGACGAGATGGAGCCGTGGGAGATCATGATCTCCGAGAGCCAGGAGCGGATGGTCGCGGTCGTCCGGCCCGAACGGCTCGGCGAGGTCGAGGCGGTGCTCGACCGCTGGGAGCTCCACCGCGCGCCGATCGGCGAGGTCACGGACACCGGCGAGCTGCGTGCGTTCCTCGACGGCATCCTCGTCGGCGAGATTCCGGCCGCGCTCCTCACGGACGAATGTCCCCGCTACGAGGTCGACTGCCTCGCCGTGGCGCGCCCGGCCGCATCCGTCGACCCGGTCAACGTCGAGCCGAAGGAGTGGGTCTACGAGCAGTACGACCAGCTCGTCCTCTCGCGCACGGTGCGCCGGCCCGGCCTCGACGCGGCGGTGCTCCGCCTGCGCCCATCGTGGCGCGGGCTCGCGGTCTCGCTCGACGGGCCGCCGCTCGGGGAGCGCGATCCGTTCGCCGCCGGCGTACAGGCCGTCGTCGACGCGGCGCGCAACGTCGCGTGTGCGGGCGGCGAGCCGCTCGCGCTCACGGACTGCCTCAACTTCGGCAACCCGGAGAAGCCGGAGATCGGGTGGGAGCTCGGCCGGGCGATCGACGGCATCGCCGCGGCGGCCGAGGCCCTCCAGGTTCCGGTCGTCTCCGGCAACGTCTCGCTCTACAACGAGACCGACGGGCGGGCGATTCCGCCGACACCCGTGGTGGGCTGCGTCGGCCTCGTCCCCGACGTGCGCGAGGTGCCGCGCGGCTGGAGCCCGGGCGACGCGGTGCTGCTTGCCGAAAGCGACGGCACACTTGCAGGCGACGCGGCGCTGATCCGCTTCGTCTGGGAGGCGGCACCCAGGCTCTCGCTCGCACACGACGTGAGTGACGGCGGCCTCGAGCTCGCGCTCAACGAGGCGTCGGCGTGGAGCGGGCACGAATTCGGGGCGGAAGGCTCGGCTCGGCTCGGCTCGATCGTGATCGCTTGTGCACTGGAGCACAAGGATGGATTGGGGTGGCCGCACCTGCGGGCGCTCGGAGAGGTCGCCTGATGTGCGGCGTGTTCGGGATCCGCGCGCCGGAGCGGGACGTCGCACGCGTGACCTTCTTCGGGCTCTTCGCGCTCCAGCACCGCGGGCAGGAGTCGGCCGGGATCGCGGTCTCCGACCACGGGCGCCTGACCGTCCTGCGCGACATGGGCCTCGTGACCCAGGTCTTCGACGAGCAGAAGCTGCGCGGCCTCCACGGCGAGGTCGCGATCGGGCACACGCGCTACTCGACGACGGGCTCGACGGCGTGGGCGAACGCGCAGCCGCTGATCCAGCGCGGGCGCGGGCGCACCGTCGCGCTCGGGCACAACGGCAACCTCGTCAACGCCGAGGCCCTCCGGACCGAGCTCGCCGCCGAGGGCGTGACGCTGGCGACGACCTCCGACACCGAGGTGATCGCGGCGCTGATCGCAAACGATCCCGCGCCGCTCGAGGACGCGATCGCGCACGCGATGGCCCGGCTCGAGGGTGCCTTCTCGGTCGTGCTGCTCTCCGAGGGCAAGCTCGTCGGCTTCCGCGACAAGCACGGCTTTCGGCCCCTTTGCCTCGGCCGCGGCGAGGACGGCGAGTGGATCGTCGCCTCGGAGACGTGCGCGCTCGACCTCGTCGGCGCCGAGCTCGAGCGCGAGCTCGCCCCGGGCGAGCTCATCTCGATCGACGAGACCGGTGCGCACCCCCGCCAGGCCGTCGAGCCTGCTGCCCACGGCGCGCTCTGCATCTTCGAGTTCTTCTACCTCGCCCGCCCCGACACCCGGCTCGAGGGCGTCGAGGTGCATGCCGCTCGCGTACGCATGGGCGAGCGCCTCGCCGCCGAGGCCCCGGCCGAGGCCGACCTCGTGCTGCCGATCCCCGACTCGGGCACGCCCGCTGCGATCGGCTTCTCGCGGGCGACCGGCATCCCGTTCTCCGAGGGTCTGATCAAGAACCGCTATGTCGGCCGCACGTTCATCCAGCCCGACCAGGGGCTGCGCGAGCAGGGCGTCAAGCTGAAGTTCAACCCACTCGCCGAAGTGGCCGGCAAGCGCGTCGTGGTCGTGGACGACTCGATCGTCCGGGGCAACACGACGCGCAAGATCGTGCAAATGCTGTTCGAGGCGGGGGCGGCCGAGGTGCACCTACGCATCTCCTCGCCGCCGGTGATCGGCCAATGCTTCTACGGAATGGACTTCGCCGACGAGGACGAGCTGATCGCCTCCTCGCGCTCGGTCGACGAGGTGCGCGAGCATGTCGGCGCGACCTCGCTCGCCTACATCTCGCTCGAAGGGCTTCAGGACTCCACGCGCAGGCCGGCCTCGGAGCTCTGCCGCGCGTGCCTCACGCGAGACTATCCGACGGACGTCCCGCGTGAGAGCGCGAAGCTCAGGTTCGAGCCGGCAGTGCGCGCGTAGCTAGTTACTGCTCGAGGACGCGGCTCGCCTTGGCGATGCCGCGGCTGAGCAGGTAGGCCGCCCCGACGATCGTGGATGCAAACGCCCAGTCGTTCACGTTCCAGGCGTCATCGAAGAGCAGGATCGCCAGGAAGATCTCGAGCGCGACAACGAACGCGAACTCCGCGTTGCCCGGGATCGGCATCCGAGCGCCGGCCGGGAGGTTCGGGATCCCCATCGGCGGGCGGGATCCGGCGGGCTGCTCCGGAGGAGTCGTCGCCATGCCACTCTCCTTTCGTCAGGCCGCAAGGCCGGGAACGTGCACGATCTCCAACTTCAGTCCGTCGGGATCGTAGAAGAACACGGCGTAGTAGCCGGGCTGGTACCAGTACTCCTCGGGCCCGCTCTCGATCTCGGCGCCCTGCTCCCGGAGCCAGTCGGCGCGCTCGTTGACGGCCTGCCGCGAGGAGGCCTCGACCGCGAGGTGGTGCAGGCCGACCCGGTAGCGGTCGAAGGGCCCGTCGCTTTCGGTCTGAGCCTGCCGCAAGCCGATCGAGCTGCCGGTGCCCCAGAGGTACCAGATCGTCTCTCCGCGTTCGCCCTGGACCTCGCTGACGCCGTGCCAGCCGAGCGGGCCGAGCAGGTCGCGGTAGAACGGCAGGCTGCGCTCGATCGACGAGACGACCAGGTCCACGTGATGAACGCCGCAGGACCGCATTTGTGGCAACCGCAGCAATCTTTCCGCGCCGCTGCGGAAGTTCCTGCGATCTACCCGAAATCCACCACTAGAATCCGCCCGCCGAGTGGATCTTTTCCACTACCACCTGGTCACGAGCCACGTGCGGGAGGTCGAGGCCCGCTACCTCGGCAAGCTCGGCTTCGAGTTGATCGCGCGCTACGGGCGCGTCGGCGAGGACCAGGTTCACTTCGAGGCCGGGGTCTCGTGGGACGAGCTCGAGGAGAAGGGCTTCCGGCACCGCCTGAGCGAGTTGGAGCGAGGAGCGGTCAACGTGGTCGTGCAGCCGGGGCAGTGGGCGCTGCCGCGCGTCGACCACGTCGGGGTCGCACTCGGCGACGACGAGTTCCGCGAGGTGCTCGAGCGGGCGACCAAGCTTCGCCTGCGCGTCCAGGAGTACCCCGGGCGCCGCACGTTCATCGCGACGGGCGCGGGCTACCGCCTGGAGGTGCATCCGCAGCGGGACTGGATCGACGAGCTGCTGGCGTCGGCAGACGAGCTGCGGTTGACCGAGCTCCAGCTGCGCGCCGACGACCCGGATGCCAAGGCAGATGCGCTCGCAGAGGTGCTCGAGCTCGGAGCCTCCGACGGCGAGGTGGAGATCGGTGAGGCGCGTATCCGCTTCGTCCCCGACGGGCCGCGCGGGCGCCCCGAGCTCTACGGCGAGATCTTTTCGTAGAGACGCCTTTCCTCTTGGAGCGACAGAGACGATTCGACCGGTCATTTCCGACGGACGTACCGGCAGAGCCGGCACCTCCTGAACTCGGCACCGCGAGCGGCGCCTCAGCCGCAGGCAGTCGTAGACTCGCGCCGTGAGCTCCGGGGGCAGGACCTATGAAGCGGCTGGCGTCTCGCTCGCGGCCGCGGAGGAAGTCGTCGAGCGGCTTCGCGAGGCGGTCGACTCGACCCGCACGCCCGCCGTCGAGGGCTCGTTCGGAGGCTTCGCCGGGCTCTACGCGCTCGACGCGAACCGGCTGCTCGCGGCCTCCACGGACAGCGTGGGCTCGAAGCTCGTGCTCTCGCGGCGGGCAGGCCGTCTGCGCGATGCGGGCAAGGACCTGGCCGCCCATTGCATCGACGACGTGCTGACCACCGGCGCCGAGCCGCTGTTCCTGCTCGACTACGTCGCTGCGCACGAGCTCGATCTGGCGCAGGTGGCCGAACTCGTCGAGGGGGCGGCCGAGGTCTGCCGGGCGGCAGGGTGCGCCATCCTCGGCGGCGAGACGGCGGAGCTTCCCGGCGTCTACCGCGAGCAGGAGCTCGACTTCGCAGGCACGTGCGTCGGCATCGTCGAGCGGGATCAGCTGATCGACGGCTCCCGCTGCGAGCCGGGCGACGCCGTGCTCGGTCTCCCCTCCTCCGGCCTCCACACGAACGGCTACTCGCTCGTGCGCAGCCTCGTCGGCGAGCACGAGTTCGACGCCGACCTCCTGCTCACCCCGCACCGGCTCTATCTGGACGAGGTACGCGGGCTTCGGGCGCGGGCGGACGTGAAGGCGCTCGCCCACATCACCGGTGGCGGCATCCTCGGCAACCTGACGCGCGTCCTGCCCGAGGGCATCGGCGTCGAGATCGACTGGGGCTCGTGGTCGCGGCCGGCGGTCTTCGACTGGCTCACCGAGCACGGTGTCGAGGAGGAAGAGCAGCGCCGGGTCTTCAATCTCGGCATCGGCATGTGCGCCGTCGTTCCGGCCGGCGACGCGGGTAGCGGAAGCGTGATCGGCAGGCTGACCTGATCGGCGTCCTCGTCAGCGGCGAGGGGACGAACCTCCAGGCTCTGATCGACTCCGGGCTCCCAATCACCGGCGTTGCCAGCAACACGCCGGGCGCACGGGCTCTGGAGCGAGCCGAGCGGGCGGGAATCCCGACAGGCGCCTTCCCCGCGGAGGACTACGCCGACAGGGACGAGCGCGACGAGGCGATGGCGTCCTGGCTCGAGCAGCGGGACGTGCGCCTCGTGGTCTGCGCCGGCTACATGCACCTGCTGCGCCCCTGCTTCCTGGAGCGCTTTCCGGGCCGCGTCGTCAACACGCACTCGGCGCCGCTACCGGACTTCCCGGGAGCGCGGCCGATCGAAGACGTACTCGAGGCCGGCGTGCCGGAGACGGCGGCCACCGTGCATTACGTCGACGAGGGCGTGGACAGCGGCCCCGTAATCGCTGCCGAGCGCGTGCCCGTCCTGGCAGGCGACGACGCGTCGAGCCTGCGCGCCCGCGTCCAGGCCGTCGAGCACCGGCTTCTACCCCAGGTCGTCCGCGAGCTGATCTCGTGATCGAGCGCGCGCTGATCTCCGTCTACGACAAGGAGGGGCTGGAGCCGTTCGCGCGCGGGCTGGCGCAACTGGGCGTGGAGCTCGTCGCCAGCGGAGGCACGGCCGCCTTCCTGCAGAAGGTCGGGATCGCGGTCACACCGGTCGAGGACCTGACCGAGTCGCCGGAGATGCTCGGCGGCCGCGTCAAGACGCTGCACCCGCGGATCCACGCGGCGATCCTGGCCCGCCGCGACCGGGCCGACGACCGCGCCGCACTCGAGGACCACTCGATCGAGCCGATCGACCTCGTCTGCGTCAACCTCTACCCGTTCGAGGACGTCGTCTCCCGCCGCGCGGTCAGCGAGGAAGACGCGGTCGAGATGATCGACATCGGCGGGCCGGCGATGCTGCGCGCGGCCGCGAAGAACTTCGCGCACGTGGCGCCGGTGCCGAGCGCGACGCGCTACGAGGAAATCCTCGTCGAGCTGCGCGCCCGCAGGGAGCTGTCGCTCGAAACGCGCCGACGGTTGGCGGCGGAGACCTTCGCGCTCACGGCCGCCTACGAGGCCGCGATCGCAAACTGGTTCACCGCGCCCGAGGCGTTTC
>Ga0207675_100005682_pt1 | contig 11937 bp, 11 predicted proteins | sample KBSSwiS42_FD_184305 | JGI IMG/M metagenome (GOLD analysis project Ga0207675, IMG submission 184305) | Switchgrass rhizosphere microbial communities from Kellogg Biological Station, Michigan, USA - KBS Switchgrass S4-2 (SPAdes) (version 2) | ecosystem: Host-associated > Plants > Roots >...
ACGTCGGCAAGAAAATCGGCGCGCTCGCGCGGCCGGACAAGCTCTTCTTCGTCGCGGATCTGCCCAAGACGCGCTCGGGCAAGATCATGCGGCGGCTGCTCCGGGACCTCGCGGAGGGCCGAGTGCTGGGCGATACGACGACGCTCGCCGACTCGGGTGTCCTGGCGGCGCTCAAACGGCAGTACGAGGATCGGGACGCGTGAATCGGGCGGCGGAACGGCTTGCCCCGGCCGTTTGGGTCGTCGCCAGCATCAAGCTCTTCGTTCACCTCGCGGCTCAACTTTCCACCGCCCGCTTCGGCTACGAGTACTTCGTCGACGAGCTCTACTTCGACGCCTGCGGGCGGCACCTCGCCTGGGGCTACATCGACATGCCTCCCTTCCATCCCGCCCTCACGGCCGCGGTGCGCGCGACGCTGGGGGATTCCCTCTTCGCGATCCGGTTGCTGCCGGCCCTGGCCGGTGCGGCGCTCGTGCTCCTCGGAGGCCTTCTTGCCCGAGACCTCGGTGGAAACCGCGGCGCGCAGCTTTTCGCATCCCTCGGGGTCGCCGTCGCGCCGATCGTGCTCATCGCGAACAGCTTCTCGTCCATGAACGCGTGGGAGCCTCTGATCTGGACTGGCTGCGCGATCCTCCTCGTGCGCCTTCTCGACGGCGCCGACCCGAGTCTCTGGCTCGCCTTCGGCCTGCTCGCGGGCATCGGCCTGCTGAACAAGCACACCATGGGCCTCTTCGGTGCGGGGGTCGTCGTCGGTCTCCTCGCCACCGCCCGCGGCCGCGCGCTCTTCCGGAGCCGGTGGATCTGGATCGGAGGCGCCGCGGCCTTCTTCGTCTTCCTGCCTAACCTCGTCTGGAACGTCCGGGAAGGCTTCCCGTTCTTCGAGCTGCAGGAGGCGATTCGGCAGAATCGTCGCAACGCCGAGCTTTCGCCGCTCGCGTTTCTCGGGCAGCAGGTGCTCATGGCGCACCCTCTCGCCGCGCCGCTCTGGATCGGCGGCCTCGCATGGCTCCTCTTCGGGCGCGACGGGAGGCGCTATCGCGCGCTCGGCATCGTCTACCTCGTCCTCCTGGGAGCGCTTCTGGCGATGGACGGCCGCGTCTACTACCTGGCTCCCGCGTATCCGATGCTCTTCGCCGCGGGCGGCGTCGCCGCGGAACGCGTTCTTTCGGGACGGTTCGGATGGGTCCGGCCCGCGTACGCCACGATCCTCGTGGCCGGCGGCCTCGTCCTCGCGCCGATGGCGTTCCCGCTGCTGCCCACGGAAATCTACGTGCGTTACTCGAGAGCTCTCGGCATGGCGCCGCCGGCCATCGAGAACCATCGGATGGGCCCGCTGCCGCAGCTTCTCGCCGACCGGTTCGGCTGGAAGGAGATGGCGGAGGAGGCCGCCCGCATCTACCGTTCCCTGCCGCCGGAGGAGCGCGCCGGAGCGCGGGTGTTCGGACAGAACTACGGCCAGGCGGGCGCGGTCGACATGTACGGGCGGGGGCTCGGCCTTCCGCCGACGCTCTCCGGCCACCTCGCGTACCACTCGTGGGGCCCGCCGGCCGAGGACCCTCCGGTGATGATCATCTTCGACGACGATCGCGAGACGCTCGAACGGCTGTTCGAGTCGGTCGAGCTCGCCGGCCGTGTCGAGCACCCCTACTCGATGCCTTACCAGCACTTCGACGTCTGGCTCTGCCGCAAGCCGAAGGTCTCGTTCCGCGCGATCTGGCCGACGCTCCGGAAACTCGGGTGAACACTCACCGATTCTGGGACCTGGGACTACAATCGGAATGGTGAAGGGATCCGAAGGCGTTCTGGACGGCCAGACCATTGGCCGACTTGATCGCTGGCGGAAGGCGCGTGCGGTCTTCGTGCGGCCCGACGGGGTCGAGGCCGAGCGCGCGGTGGCCGCGGCGTTCGGTCGGAACTGGGTCCGCGCGCCCATGTACGGCCGGGCGCGCCGCCTGCTCATCGAGCGGACTCCCGAGCACTTCCTCGACGAGCTCGCCAAGACGCTGGGTCCTCTCGCCGACCGCGTGCGCGTCGCCCCGGAAGACCTCCGCCAGACGAAGTGGGACGCCATGAGCCGCCTCGCGCCCCTCTCAAGGGCCCGAGGCGAAGTCGACGCGCTGTGGCTCGCGGACGAGCTCTCGACGGGCGGGTTCTTCGTCGAGTTCCAACCCATCTTCGACATCCGGTCCGGCGAGATCGTCGGCTACGAAGGGCTGCTGCGCGCCCGGGGCCAGGGCGTCACGCGGCTCGCGGCCGAAATCTTCCCGGCGGCCGATGCGCTCCACATCGCGCCAGCCTTCGAGTCGTTCGCCTGGTCGACCGTGCTCGACGCGGCCTCGCGCCTCCCGGAGAACGCGCTCCTGTTCCTGAACGTGAATCCGCGGCTCATCGGCCGGAGCGAAGACGCGCTCGCGGCGCTGGGCGCCGATGCCGAGAAGCGGGGCGTCTCCTTCGCCCGGCTGGTCCTCGACATCGTGGAGATCGAGACGCTGCCGGCGGCCGCGGAGCTCGCGACGGCGCTCACGGTGCCTCGGGATCTGGGCACCGTCATCGCGCTCGACGACGTGACGTCGGGTTACGGCACCCTCCAGCTCTGTCACGCCCTCCAGCCCGAGTTCATCAAGGTCGACAGCGAGGTGACGCGCGGGATCGCGACGGATCCGCGCCGACGCGCCATCCTGAAGTTTCTGGCCGACCTTTCGAAGGAGTTCTCCTTCCGCCTCGTGGCGGAAGGGATCGAGTCGGCGGAGGACCTGGACGTCTGCTCTGCCGAGGGCGTCCACGTCGCTCAGGGTTACTTCCTGGCGCGGCCGGCGGCCGAGCCGCCCAAGGCCTCCCCCGAGTTCCGATCCTGGCTGGCCTCGCGCTCCGCGGCGTCGAGCTCGCGTTGAGTGATCCGGCCGCTCCGGCCGCCCTGGCTTCGGTCCGGCTGGACGTCTGGCTCGACGTCGCCTGCGTTTTCCCGACGCGTTCCCAGGCCAAGGCCGCGTGCGAGGGGGGGAAGGTCGATGTGAACGGGTCGCGGGCCAAGTCCCATCGCGAGGTGCGCGCGGGAGACCGCATCGGCCTGGCCGGCAAGGACGGATCGCGACGTGAGCTCGTCGTGCGCGGTCTCGCCGAGCGCTCGATCCCGAAAGCCGCGGCACGCGCGCTGTACGAGGACGTGACGCCGCCTCCGCCCGCCGAGGTGCTCGAAGCGCGACGCCTCGATCGCCTGCTCGCACCCCGACGGGACGCCGGCCGGCCGGACAAGCGGGACCGGCGCGACCGGATTCGCGCGAAGCGAGGCCACTCGGATTAGACTTCGGTCGTGGACTTCGACGTTCTCTGCCCGTGCTGCAACGCGCGCCTCAAGGTGGATCCGGAGCTGAAGGCCGTGGTCGCGCACGAGGCGCCGAAGACGCCGCGAAAGTTTTCGAGCGTCGACGACGCTCTCGGAGCGCTCAAGGGGCAGGACGAGGAGCGCGAGAAGAAGTTCGCCGCGTCCATCGAGGCCGAGAAGTCCAAGAAGGACGTCCTGAACCGGAAGTTCCAGGAGCTGTTCGACAAGACCAAGGACGACACCTCAAAACCCGTTCGGGACATTGACCTCGACTAGCCGAGCCGCGTTCCGTCCGCGCGGAACGCCCCTCATCCTCGTCGCGCTCGTGTGCGCCGGCCTCTTGATCGGCCTTCCGGCGGCGGCCTTCGTGTACTCGGAACACCGGGCGATTGCGGGCGCCGCCATCGCAGGCCTGTCCCCGGAGCGCGCGGCCGTCCTCGCCCGGCTGTGGGCCCTGGCGCGCGTCTCCCACGAGGACCGACTCTGCGCCGATCCCTTCACCGGACCGGACGGGCTCGGCCTTCCGTGCGTCGATCTGGCGGCCTGGTCCGCCATCGGCGGCGACCACTCCTGCTCGCCCCAGGAGCTCCTCGCCCAGGTGCTTGAGAGCGCGACCGTCCTGAAGCACGGCAAGATCGCGGCGGCCGAGGCCCAGGCTCTCGCCACAGCGCTCCGAGACAGCCAGCGCCGCAACGCCGCCGCGACCGCCCAGATCGCGATGGCCCGCGCGGAGCCCGAATACGCGACACGGGCCGGAGCCAACAACGTGCACTTTCTGCTGCCCCGGGAGGGCGGGGAAGACTTTCTGGACTATCTCGACGACGCGCTCGACAGCTCTTCCGAAGCCAACTCCGCGGCGGCCTACTTCCTCTACCACGGGGCGGCGATGGTCCTCGCGGCGCGCACGGATCCCGCCGCGACAGGGCCCGAAGCCGCTGCGAGCGCAAGGCTGATCCTGGCGCTGGAGGCCTTCGCCGAGCACTTTCTCGAGGACATGTTCGCGGCCGGCCACGTCGCGGGGTCCTGGGGAAACGTCGCCGAGCGAAAAGGGACGCACGACTTCTACAACCGCGCCGGCCTCGAAGTCCGCAGCTGGGACGGGACGGAGACCGTCCTGTTCGGGGACTCTTTCCTCAAGCCGGACGGCCTCGAGCGGGCGGCCCGGGCGGTGCGGGAGAGTCTCGCGCAGGTCGTCGACGCTTTCACGGAAGGCTCGCCCGCGCGGATCGCGGCCCTCGCCTCACAGGCGCCCGAGGACGCCCTTTCGGGCCGCTACAACGTGTGCGCGGCGAAGACGGCGCCGGACTGGGACATCCCCGAGCCGCTCGCTCCCTGGTTCGAGGCGGTGGCGCTGCGGATGCCGATTCCGTATCGCGGCGCCGGCCCGGGATCGCTGCCGAGAGTCCACGGCGAGATCGGGACCTATGCCGCTCTCGTCGCCGGAGGCTCACTCGCGGGCTCCGGGGGGAGCTACGACGGTCTGGACACGGGAGGGACCCTCATCGATTCCCTCTCGCTCGGCCTGCGATTCGGCCTCGGTCTCGAAGAGCTTTTGACCGACAGCGGCGACGGGCTCATCTTCCTGGAGGGCGGCGTGGCGATGAGCTCGAGCGAGCCGACCGACTGCCCCGAGTGCGAGCGCGGCACCAGCAATGTCTTTCCGCGCATACCGGCGCGTTCCGGGATCGAGGCCCGGTTCCGCGCGCCGTTCTGGCTCGTGCCGGGCGACCTGATCCTGGCGGCGCCGATCCTGCTTCTCACGTCGCCCGACAAGTTCACGCAAATGGCCTCCGTTGCGGCGACCGGAGGACTGATTCCCTACGAGCGCCGCATCCACACGCCGGTGGGCCGCCTTCAGTTCGTTCTGGGCCGTGAAGTCGGGGCGACGTTCTTCGGCTACACCGGGGGGGTCGATGAATTCGTCACGCTCGATTCGACCGGCGAGCTGATCGTCGTCGGCTACAAGTCGGTCGTCGTCGAGATCCCGATCGTCGAGTGGGAACCGTTCCGCTTCTACGGGTCCAAGCAGGCGCTCGGCGTCCGCTTTCAGTTCGGCGCCGGCTTCGACAAGCCTCTCTCCGCGACGGTGCTCGATCCGCCGGGGGCTCCGGTCCCGGACCTGCAGACGCGGTACTTCGGCTTTCTGCGGCTGGTCTTCGAGGGTCGCCGCTACCTGAAGTGAACGTCCGGCGGACGCGCTGCGTCGCGTGGTACGGTTTTCCGCCAGCGTGAACGAAGCGGTGTCGGCGGCACTGGGTCCCGCGTGAAGCTGCGCATCGCCGTTTGCCTCCTGGCGGCATTGCCGGCCCGGTGGGCGCTGGGCTGGACCTATCCCGAGCACCGCGCCATCACGGCGAGCGGCATCGAAACGCTGGATCCGCGAAACCGCGCCGCGCTCGATGCCCTCTGGGCCACCGCGCGTGCCGGCGAGCCCCGCCTCTGCGAAGCCGCCGACGCCGGAGATCAAGGGCCGAAGCCGGCCTGCATCGATCTCGCGGCCTGGCCCGCGATCGGCGGCGACCACGCGTGCTCGCCCGAGGACATGCTTCGGGTGATTCTCGAGAGCGACTGGATTCTGAGAGTCGCCGGAGTCGCCTCGCGCATGGGCGCGGCCCTCGCATCGTCGAAAAACGAGGCCGAGAGCACCAATTTCCGCGTCATCGGGGATCTGGGCCTCGAGCGCACCGATCCCGAATACAGCACGCGCGCCGGCAGCAACAATGCGCACTTCCTGCTCCCGCGCAGCGTGAACGAACCCGCGGAGTACGCGGTACAGGCCCTCACCGGCGAGATGAACGCCATCGCGATCTACGTCTACTTCCACACCGCGGCTCTGCAGCACGCCGGTCGCACGAGAGGAGCGGACGGCTCCGAAGCCCGGCTGGCCCTCGCGCTCGAGATGTTCGGCCTGCACTTTCTCGAAGACGCGTTCGCTGCCGGCCACATCGCCGGCTCGTGGGGCAAAGCCGCCGAGCGGAAGGGAACGCACGACTATTACAACCAGAACGGTCTCGACGCCGAGAGCTGGAACGGCGAAGAAGAGATCCTCTTCGGTGACGGGTACGCCCGCGAGACCGACGTCCACAGGGCGGGAAGAGCCGTCGCGATCAGTCTGTCCCAGTTCGTGGCGGCGGGCCGGCCGGACTCGCCGGAGACCCGCGACGTGGCGGGCGTGTCGCTTCCAGCGGACGTCTCGGACGGGACGTTCGACGTTTGCCGCGCGGCGAAGATGCCGCTCTGGAACCCACCCGACAGCCTCGACACCGTGTTCCGGGACGTGCTTTTGACCACTCCGATTCCGTTTCGCGGTCCCGGCTACGCGGCGCTGCCCCGGTTCCGCGCCGAGATCGGCCCGTTTCTCGGCGTGGCCAGCGGGGGAGCCGTGCTCTGGTCCAACGAGGGGTTCACACCCGACTCGGAGGGCGGCGTGCAGGGGCAGTTGGATGTGGGCGTGCATCTCGGCCTGGGGCTCGACGCGCTTCTCGGCTCGAACGGGGACGGCCTCGTCTTCGTCGGAGCCGCGTTCATCAGCCAGTCGCGCTCCTCCGGCGGATGTCCGCAGTGCTCGGGAGATCCTCTGCTCGAGCAGTTCGTTCCGGGGGCTCCGGCGCGCTCGGGACTTCAGTTCCGTCTGCGCCTGCCGTTCTGGCTCATCCCGGGCGACCTCGTGCTCGCCGCGCCGGTGCTGGCGTTCACGGATCCCAAAACGCTCGAGAAGATGGCCATCACGGCCGCCGACGGCGGGCTGATCCCGTGGCAGACGAGGATTGCGGTGGGGCTCGGAGACCTGCAGGTCGTGGCCGGCCGCGAGCTCGGCGTGACGCTCTTCGGCTACGGCACGAAAGACGCGTTTCTCGCGGCCGTGGGCCCTCCCGAGGATCCCGAGCTGATCCCGATCGCCGTCAAATCTCTGCAGTGGGACTTTCCGGTCATCGAGTACCGGCCCTTCCGTGAATACGGATCACGCTACACGTTCGCGACGTTCGTGCAGCTCGGTCTGGGGTTCGACCATCCGGTGTCCGCCGTGGTCGTGGATCGACCGGAGGTGCCGGCGCCGCGCCTCCAGACCCGCTACCTCGCGTATCTGCGGATCTTCTTCGACGGCCGGCGCTACTTCTGACGCGGGTGCGGGCGGGCGGCGACGACGGGGCGGGCTACGACCGTCCGCCCGCCGACTGATAGGCCATCTCCCGGAGCGCGGCGATCCGCTTTGCGACCGGCGGATGCGTCGCGAACAGATTCGCGACGAAGCCCTCCTGACCGTTGACCGGCCTCCCACGCGGGTCCTCGATGCACAGGTGTGCGACCCCCTGCTTGATCGAGGGCGTGGGCTCGACCGCGGCGGCGATCTTCTCGAGCGCCGAGGCCAGCCCGAGGGGGTTGCGCGTGAGCTCCGCCCCCGACGCGTCCGCGAGGTACTCGCGTTGTCGGGACACGGCGAACGACACGATCTGCGCGATGATCGGCGCCAGCAGAATCGAGACGATCCAGAGGATCACGAAGAGGATTCCGAGGCCGCCCGACTTTTCCGATGAGCCCCGCCGGCCCCAGCGCAGGCCCCGGCGGCTCCAGTCCGCGAGCAGGAGGATCGCGCCGGCCAGCGCCGCGACCACGGTCATCAGGCGCACGTCGTAGTTCCTGACGTGAGACAGCTCGTGGGAGACGACCCCCTGCAGCTCGTCGCGGTCGAGCCTCTCGAGCAGGCCGCGCGTCACGGCGATCGAGGCCCGCTCGGGACCGATGCCGGTGGCGAAGGCGTTCGGATCGGGATCCGGGATCACGAAGATCGCGGGCTTGGGCATCCCCGCCGCGATCGCCATTTCTTCGACGACGTTTTCGAGCACGCGGTGCCGCGGATCGGCGCGGTCGATCGGCATGGCGCTCGTCGACTCGAGAATCGCGCGGTCGCCTCCCGCGAGCGACCACCAGGCCGAGAAGCCGCCGAGGCAGAGCGCGCCGAGCGTCGCGATGGGAAGCCCCGGCGAGAACCCGCCCGCGTACAGCACGCCGTCGGCGGAGAGCCCCATGAACGCCAGCAGGCACACGAACCCCGCGATGAACAGCCGGGTGTTCGCGATGTTCCGCTTCTGCTGGTCGTAGAGGTTGAGGGGCACTCCGTGTCGCGCGCCGCTTACGGGGACGGCCGGAGGCTCAGGTCGACCTTCGGCACCGCGCGCTCGGAGGCGTCCTGGATCTCGAAGAGCTCCACGGGCTGGAACTTGAAGGTTCGGGCGATGAAGTTGTCCGGGAAGATCTGCTGCGCCGTGTTGTAGCGCGTCGCGATGTCGTTGTAGAACTGGCGCGCGAAGCCGATCCGGTTCTCGGTCGAGGAGAGCTCCTCCATGAGCGACTTGACGGACTCGTTGGCCTTCAGGTTCGGATAGTTCTCGGCCAGGGCGAAGAGGCGGGAGAGCGTCTGCGTCAGCGCGTTCTCCTTGCCGGCGGCGTCGGCGACGCCGTGCGCGGTCGCCGCGGCGTTGCGCGCCTGGATGACCTTCTCGAGAGTGTCCTGCTCGAACTGCATCTCGCCCTTGACGGCGGAGACGAGGTTCGGGATCAGGTCGTGGCGACGCTTGAGCTGGACGTCGATCTGCTTCCAGCCGTTCGCGACCTGATTGCGCAGCGAAATCAGGTTGTTGTACCGCCAGATGGCCCAGCCGGCCAGAAAGACGGCGCCGACGAGCAGAATGAGGAGACAGCCCCCGAACGCGGCCACAGTTTCCCTCCGCTCCTATCTACGTTTTTTGCGCAAGAGAGTTTGGGCGACCTCGCCCGCGCCCTGCGGCCGGGCCTCTCAGGTGTTGAGCCCCTGGCGGAGCTCGCGGGCGAGGATCTCCACCGCCGAGCGCGTGCCGCCGGTCAGCTTTTCCTTCCAGATGGTCTCGGTCTCGAACCGCCGGTCCCCGATCGCGTCGGCCCACGGGCGGAGCGCGGCGTCGAGCTCCCCGGCCGACCAGACGTCGCCGCCGCGCTTGCGGACCATGGCGATGACGTAGGGCACGATCCGGATGAACGCTCGCAGCGAGGTCGAGCTCTTGATCGAGTACTTCCGGCCGGCGAAAGCCGCCGGGAAGGCTCTGGCCGCGGCCTTGAAGTAGTTGAGGAAAAAGCGCCGCGCGTTCTCGCGGAACTCGCGCGCGACGCGGCCTCCGGCGGTGTCGATGGCTGCGAAGACGTCCCGCAGCTCGTCGGCCAGCGAGGCCTGAGTGACGCTGCCCTTGCCGATGCCCAGGACCTTGATCGCGCCCTTCAGGGGCGAGCCCTCGTCCTCGTTGAGCGTCCGGATGACGTCGTGGGCGGCGGCCAGGTTCTCGTCGCGGTACAACCGGCGGCCGGCGAGCGAGATCAGGTGCGACGGGTTGAGCTTGGTGTGCTTGCTGTTGATCGTGACGAAGAGCTCCACGACCTGGTCGGGCGTCAGGTTGTCGAAGACCACGGCGGGCACCTGGAAGTCCCGCAGGCTGTGTTTCTCGGCGAGCTGGTGAAGCGCGAGGAGGCGGTGCTGGCCGTCGAGGGCCCGCAGGATGCCCGACTCCTCGGGCAGCTTGAGGGAGCCGGAGTCGGCGCGGCCTCCCGAGGGGGCGAACTCCAGCCGTTTCTCCGAGACCAGAAGAACGCTGCCGGGGATGGCCGGGAGAGTCCCCGAGTCGGCGCACTGAAGGTAGTAGGCGACGAGCTCGTCGATCTTCTTTTTGATGATGGGCCGCTGGAAGGCCTGCTCGGAGGCCGCGATCTTCTTCTCCAGGAACTCCCAGTTGACCCGCCCCGTGGGCTTGTGCTTTCCCCGCGTCGTTTCGCCGCTCGGGCCGAAGGAGAGGACCTCGAAACCCACCAGGGACTGCAGGTCGGCCCCCGAGAGCAGAGCCTCGTAGAAGCGGACGCCGAACTGGTTCAGGCGAAGCGAGGGAACCGAGATCATGGCCACCTCCTGGAGCGCCCGAGGCCGTCCCCGGCCGGGATTTCCGCCCGGGGCCGCGAAAGCGTATACCGCCCCCGTGCGGTTTGGAGCCTAGAGAAATGAGTACTTTGGGGTCCGTCGGACGGGGTCCAAAGGGGGCGTGTGGGCCTTTTTTTAGGGGTCCTAGGGAGGGGAGACCGTCTTCCAGTCCGTCCCGGCGAGCATCTGGTCGTAAATCTGGCTGGCTCCGCTCAGGATGCCCGAAAGCTCACCCGTCAGGATCGCGGCGAGCTCGGGGAGCGCCTCGGGACGCGCCACCGGCACCGAACACTCGATGCTCGACTGCCCGAGCGAGGCGAAAAATGGAGAGGGGCGGCGCGTCCAGTCCGAGTCGCTCCGGCGATGCTTGGTCATGAGGAACGCCGCGAGGCGGCGCTCGTCCCACGGCTCCGCCATGGTCCAGGAAAAGTTCGCCCTCAGGCCCTTTTGTTCGATGGAGGGGCTTTGGCTCGCGAGAGAGATCGACATGACCCTGCGCAAACGATAGCATCTTCGGGTCTTCCGCGATCGTGAAAACACTTCCCACATTCCTCGCTCTTATGGCGGCGGTTCCCGCCGCGCTCGGCGCTTCGCCGGAGGACAACGTTTTCGCGTCGCACCTGATGGTCGACCAGGACGTGATCGTTTCGGCGCGGATCACGGGCATCGTGGAGTCGATCACGGTCGATCGCGGCAGCGCCGTGACGCAGGGACAGACGCTCGCCACGCTCGACCCGCGTGCGCTCGATGCCGACGTCCGGGAGGCCAAGGAAGACATGGATCTGCGCAAGGCCGAGTACGACCGTGCGCAGTCGCTGGTGGACTCCAAAGTCGGGAGCGTTCAGGACCTCGACTCGAAGAAAGCGCAGTGGGCCGTGGCCGTCGCGCGCTGGGAAAAGACGAAGACGCAGCGCGACTACGCCGTCATCCGCGCGCCCTTCGCCGGCGTCGTCACCGAGAAATACGCCCGCGTCGGCCAGAAGGTCATCGAGGACGGCAGCGAGCCCCTCTTCAAGATCACCGCGACCGATCCGCTGCTCGCCCGCGTTTACCTGCGTGAAGAGTGGCTCCTGCGGGTCCGCGTCGGGGACAGGGTCGAGGTCGTGCCGGAACGGTTTCCCGAGGCGAAGACGACGGGGGAAGTGCGCTTCATCAGCCCGACCGTCGATCCCGCGAGCGGCACTTTCCAGGTCATGATCCAGGTGAAGCGGCAGCCCGGCCAGCCGGCCCTGCGCCCGGGCGTCGCCGTCAAGGTCAAATTCCCGGAGGGCAAGCCCCGCTGATGCCGTCTCGCCGGTACCCGCGAAAGCTCCGCTCCGCCCTCGACCGCGTGCTGGTGCACGACGTCAAGAACATGGGGTTCCGGCTCCAGATGCTGCTCATGAACCTCGAGGAGCACTACGGCGACCCGGAATTCAAGAAGCTCGTGCAGTCGCTCCTCCACTCGACGGTCGAGCGGCTGGCCGTCATCGCGGGACGCTACGAGGCGCATCAGGACGGGATCCTCGTCAAGGTGGCCCTCAGCCCGAACGACGTCCTGGCCGTCGTGGCAAAGGAAGCGACGTCGCGAATCCCGCGCCTCCGAGGCGTGAACACCGGCCAGCCGCCGAAGCTCGCCCTGTCGGTCGGATCGCCTCCGGAGATCTGGGGAGACCCCGACTATCTCAAGGAGGCGTTC
>Ga0207675_100005683_pt1 | contig 11937 bp, 15 predicted proteins | sample KBSSwiS42_FD_184305 | JGI IMG/M metagenome (GOLD analysis project Ga0207675, IMG submission 184305) | Switchgrass rhizosphere microbial communities from Kellogg Biological Station, Michigan, USA - KBS Switchgrass S4-2 (SPAdes) (version 2) | ecosystem: Host-associated > Plants > Roots >...
GCCCGCACGGCGGCGCGGGAGGCGGTCGCGGCGGGCCGAGCGCCATCCCTCTTGCGCCGCGCATCCACACTGGCGCATTCCGTCGTCTCAACGGCCGGGCGAACGGCGCTGCGGGCCGGCGAACGTGCGGCCGCGGCCGTCACCGGCGCCGCCGCGAGTTGGAGCCGGCTGTCGCCGACGCTGCGTCGGTATACCGCGCGGGCGTTACTTGGGGTTGGGCTTTACATCACGCTGAAAGAGCGAACGCTGCCGATGGTCGCGCGGTAGTCCTGCGTACGAGAGGCCTGGGCCGAGATGCGAGTCAGCCGTGCGGCGGCGACGGGGTCATCCGACGGGGCGCCGATCTTGCTGCCGGACGAGATCTGTGACGTCAGCTCCGCCTGCCGAGAACGCAGCGCCCCCAGCGACTGCTGCACCGTATCGAAACGCATGTTGTCGGTGATTCTCATCGGCTTGCCCTAACTCTCGTGCTCGTGGCGCTCACCTGCCGACCATGTCGAGCAGGTCCTTGAGCAGCTGGTCGGCGGTCGTGAACACGCGTGACGCTGCTTCGAAGGCGCGTTGATACTTGCTCAGGGAGATCATTTCTTCGTCGAGCGACACTCCGCTGATGGACTGCCGCGCCGTCTCGACCTGCGCGGTCATCGCCTTCCGCGTCTCGAGCGTGGCGGCGGAGTCCGCCTTGCGCTGGCCGACCCTGCCCACGATCCGCGCATACGCCTGCCCCGGGTCGAGGTTGCCCAGGGCGGCGATGGGATTGTCTCCCACCTGCGCGAGCAGCAGCGCCTGATTGGCGTTGCCGGGGAGCTCGGCGGGGCTGTTGGAAGCCGCCACGCGATCAGGCCGACCCATCATGGTGGCGTCCAGTTGCAGAGACGCCGCCGCTCCCGCTTGCGTGCCGCCGAGCGTGAACAGCTGACGCCCCGAGGCACCATCGAGCCCGAAGCCGCTCGCGTGCACGGTGTTGATCTGCCCGGCGACGTTGAACGCAAACGCGTCCAGGTCGTCCTGCATCTCCACCAGATCGTGGTCGCGCACGGTGAGCACACCGGAGAGCTGACCGGCAGACAGGAAGGCCGTGATGTCGTTGCCCGAGCCGCTGCCCTTGGCATTCTCGGCCAGCACCTTCAGCGAGCCGCCGCTGTCGATGTCGATGCTCAGGTGGCGCGCGATGTCGCCCTGCATCAGCGTCACGCCGGGCCCCTGCACCACGAGCTGACCTTCGCCGTCGGTATAGGTATGGATCTCGACCAGGTCCGCCAGCTCGAGCAAGGTGGCGTCTCGCTTGTCCTCGAGGTCCGCCGGCTCTTCTCCCCCTGCGCGCGCTAGATTGATGCGCCCGCTGAGCTCGGCGATCGAATCGAGCTTGGTGTTGACCTGCTCCGTCAGCTCGCGCGCCTGCGCAAACAGATCGGTGCGGAAATTCTGCATCTGCTCGGAGCCGGTGCGGACTTGCTCGGCAAAGGTCTGCGCGTTCTGCAGCACCGTTGCGCGAGTGGTCAGGTCCGTGGGCGACGCGGCCAGCGCGGAGAACGAAGAGAACAGCGCGTTCAGCGAGCTGCCGAGACCGGTGCCCTCGAAGTCGTTGAACAACGCCTCCGCTTGACCGAGGAGCTGGTCGCGGCTGGCGGCCTCGGCACTGGTCCCGGTCAGAGCCAGGTGGCGCTGATCCACGAACCGATCGTCGATGCGGCGCAGCCCGGCGACATGGACGCTGCCGAAGTTGCGATCGCCCATGTCGCGCGTCTCGAGGTTCGCCTGGCGCCGCACATAGCCGGGAGTATTGACGTTGGCGACATTCTGCCCCGTCACGGTGAGGCCGAACGTCTGCGCGGACATGGCGTCGCGCGCAGTATTCAGAATGTCGGTCAGTCCCACGCTATCTCCTCTCGTTTTCTCGGTCGTTTGCGCAGGGGCGCTCCGGCACATGCACTTGCCGCGCCAGCGCGCACCCTGGTGGCGCCGAGACCCCGCTTCCGTCAGTCTAGCACGCAAGCTCTCGCCGCGAGGAGCAGCGGCTCACCCGGCGCTGCCGCAACGGAGTGCGCAGCGGACGTAGACGTCGCCGACGTCGCACCTGCCGGAGCCTAAAGGCGGCGCCCGGAGTCAAGCGACGCCATTGGTCCCTGACCGAAGAGGCTCAGCCTCGGAAGTTGAGCGCCAGGGGAGGCGGAGCGGCGCTCGCGTGGGCTTGCCCCGGAGCGCTGTATCCGGGCGCGTTCGCCGGGGCGAGCAACGTGAGCACGCCCTGTACGCACAAGCGCGCATGGGCGAGCAACAGCTGGTTGGACAGAGCCGCCTTGCGCACGCGCTCGAGCAACTCTCGCTCCGAGAGCACGAGGGGCTGCGCCGCGACGCGCCGCCGCAACTCGGCATCGAGCTCGAGCTTGCGGTTGGCAAACGCCTCGATGGCGTCGCGATCGAGCCGCACGAGCGCATCGCGCTCGGAAGACAGCAGCCGTTCGAGCTCGAGCAGGAGCTCGCTGGCCGGCGTCAGCGCAGCGCCGGAAGCAGTCAGCGAGGCGCCGGAGCTGCGAGCGTCCGAGCTCATCCCGGTCTCACTCGCCCTGATCGACCAAGCGCTGAGCGATCAGCTGAGAATCGAACTTCAAGGCGCCCGACTGGATGCTTTGCCGGAGCCGGTCCACCTTAGCACGGTCGATACCGCCCTCGCCCTCGGCCAGCGCTCGCGCCTCTGCCGAGATCGAGACTCTGGCTGCACGAATCGAGGTGCTCGATCCCCCGCTCTCGCTCGTCGCGGGCGCCTCTCGCACGCTCACCGGATCGACCGCAGTCTGCCGCTGGTATGCGTTGAGCGCCGAATGGCTACTAATGATTCCCTTCATTTGCCTCTCCCCTCACCCTGGATGCCTACTACCTACATCCTGAGCAATCGGATATTCTGAGCGAACCTTGAGCTAAAAGTGAGCCCGTCCAGAAAAAGTTTCACCTGCGAGTCAGGCCTCTCAGTACGGCCCAGCAAGGTACAGCATAACGCGCCGCCGCACCCGACCTTCTAATCAGCCTACCGTTTTGGTTCACTGTCCCCTCCCCGTTCTGAAACTCAGCTGCCGCCGCCCGTCATCGGCGGGGCGGGTGCTACGACGCCGGGCGCTATCGCAGCCGGCCTCGGGGGCGCTGCCGTCTTTGCCGCGGGCGGCGTCGCTGCCGGCGCGGCGGCTGTGGAGGGCGGCAGCATCGCCTTGAATACGACGTCGGCGAGACCGATCCCCCCGCCCTCCGCGGTGCTGTCTGCGAGCGCGGTCACCATCATCGAGCGGAACACGCCGGCCCCACCCTTCGAAGAGTTGCCGAGGCCGCCCGATTTCTCGAGCGCTCCCATCAGCTGACGCAAGAAGATGGCTTCGAACTGCTGCGCTACCTTGTGTGCCTCGGCGACGGACTTGTCATCAGCGTCAGACGCTTGATGGGGGGGAGTCAAGTTACCGATGGGGCCGAGCTTCATTGAACGATGATTTCCGCGCGCAGAGCGCCTGCGGACTTCAGCGCCTGCAAGATGCTCGCCAACTCGCGCGGAGACACCCCGAACGACGATAGCGCCTGAGCGACCTCGGCCAGCGACGCGGCTCCCTTCAGATAGGCCATCTTCGGGATCGCCTCCTCTGCCTTCACCTCACTGTGCGGCACCACCTTCGTCTGGCCCCCGCTCAGCACCCCGGGCTGGGAGACCTCCGCCTGCTCGCGCACCTGGATGGTGATGCCGCCCTGTGCGATGGCCACCGGCAAGAGCCGCACGTCACCGCCCGCGACGACCGTGCCCGTGCGCTCGTTGATCACGACGCGCGCGACGATGTCGGCACTGACCTCGATGTTGGACAGCTTGGCGAGCAGCTGGATCGCTTCCTGGCCGTCTTTCGGGGGCTCCTTCGCAGCGCCGTTCGCAGCACCGGGCGCGCCGCCGGGCGGACCGGCGTTGACGCCGTCCTTCGCGGGGCCAGCTTTCGCGCCGCCTTGCCAGCTGGCGAGCTTGATCTTCACCGCGCCCGCGTCGACGGCCCGCGCCTGCTCGCTGCCCAGCTCCTTGTTGATCGCCTCCACCACGCGCGCGGCAGAGAGAAAGCCGGGCTGCTTGAGGGCCAGCGTGAGCATCCCGTCCTGCTCGATGCTGGTCTTGATCTCGCGCTCCACCAGGCCGCCGCCGGGGATGCGCGCCGTGTTGGTCGGGCCCGCCTGCACACCGCCGCCCGACGCGCCGCCGGCCTCGAAGCCACCGACGATGAGCGGGCCTTGCGCCACCGTATACACGCGCCGATCGGCGCCGCGCATGGGCGTCTGCGCCAGCACGCCGCCGCGCAACGAGCGCGCATTGCCCACCGAGGACACCGTCACGTCCAGCCGAGCGCCGGCGCGCACGTACGCGCCGATGTCGGCGGTGACCAGCACCGCGGCGACGTTGCGCAGGCGCAGCTGGCCCGCGTCGATCTGCACGCCGAGGCGCCGCAACAACGAGCGCAACGACTGCATCGCGAAGGGCGCCGACACGTCGTCCCCCGTGCCGCTCAGACCCACCACGACCCCGTAGCCGATGAGCTGGTTCTCCCTCATCCCCACCACGTCACACAGATCGAGCAACCGATCCGCCCGCGCCGGCGCCGCCCCGAAGAGCACGCACGATGCGCACACGAGAGCCCCGAGCAGGCGCCGCAGCGAGTGCCCTTGGCGTGCTCGGCGTCTTGGCGGTCTGCCCCCCGCGGTGGCATCAAAAGGGATTGATTGCATCGAGAATCTTGGTGAACCAGCCTCTTTCCACCTGCGCGGCAATGTCGCCGCGACCGGTGAACTCCACCTGCGCATCCGCGAGCCGCCAGGAAGGCACCGAATTGTCGCCTTCGATGTCCGTGGGGCGGATCAGACCGGAGACGTACAGGTGGTACTCTTCGTTGTTGATCATCACCACCTTGGTACCCTCGACGAACAGGTCCTCGTTCGGTAGCTCGCGCTTCACGCGCACCGCGATCAGCCCGTTCAGGGTACCGTCGCGGCTGGTCTTGCCGTCTCCGGCAAACTTGCTCTCGCTCAGGTAGGAGATGAGCTGGGCAGGGTCGATGTTGGGATGCGCTTTCTGGAGCGCCGGTCCGAGCCCCAGGATGGCGTCGAAGCCGAGCTTGCGGGAGGATTGTCGATCGAGGTCGGTGCTGGCGCCGCCCTTGGCGTTGGCTTGCTCGTCGATCCGGATCATCACGATGTCGCCGATGCGCACGGCGCGCGTGTCCTCGAGGTACCCGGCCATGCCCTCGGTGTAGATGGAGCCCTCGGAGGGCCTGGCCCGGTCCTGCTGCACCTCGTACTCGCCGTTCTCGTACTTGCGCTCCCGCGGCGTGAACGGCGCGATGTGCGCCGGCCCGCAGCCGGAGAACAAGGCGAGCCCGCCGAGCGCGCACACCCAGAGTCCTCGCTTCATGCTCGATCCCCCTGTCTTCATGGTTGATCCAGCACCGTGGCCACGCTGGCTGACTCGATCCGCGCTTGCACCACGCGCCCCGTCGGTTGCACCCTGAAGGGCGCGGTCTGTCCGATCTCGGAATCTTGCAGCGCCACGCCACGCGCGCTCACCGTCGCGCTCGAGCGCTGGATCACGAGCGTGACGATCGCACCGCGCCGCACTGCGGGACGCGCGGCTCGCTCGCTCAGCTGCAAGCGCACCTGCACCGCCAGTCGGCGCACCGGGGCGCCCTCATGCAGAAACTCCACCATCGCCGTGGTGGTGAGCGGGCCTTCCCGCCTGGGCAGCGCCGGCAGCGTGCACTCGCCCACGCTCGCCAGGAGCGGCAAGGTCGCACCCGACTTCGGCTGCAACCCGATCAGCTGCACACCCTCGGGCAGCTTCTGTTCGATGCTCGGGCGCACCAGCTCTCCGAGCTCCGCCGGCGACCAGACGCGCGCGGCGCTGACCACCCGCACTGCTTCCAGCTGGGGCAGCGTGGGGCCTGCTCCCTGGAGCGCGCCCCGGATCGCGTCCGCGCCGACCAAACGGCTCGAACCTGCGGGAGGAGCCGCCCCCAGATCCGCGGCGCACAGCTGCTCCGGACATTCGGGCAGCACATCTTTCAAGAGCACGCGCGCGCCCGTGATGCGCACCTCGCGGGGCTCCTCCGCCGCCGCAGGGGCGCGCAGCGCGAGCAGGGCGCCGAGCCCCAGCGCGGCCGCCGCTGCCAGCCGCGGGGCGAACCCTGTGCCTGCAGCGATCCGGCAAAACCCATTCGGCAACTTCAGGCCTACTTCATCTGTGTGGCCGAGCGCAGCATCTCGTCTGCGGTCGTAACCACCTTGGTGTTCACTTCGTAAGCTCGCTGCGCAGAGATCATGCCAATCATCTCTTCGACCACGTCCACGTTGGCGCGCTCGAGTGCACCCTGGAGCAGCGTGCCGCGGCCATCCGCGCCCGCAGCGCCAACCTGCGCTTCGCCGCTGGCGGACGTCTGCGTGAAGAGATTCCGACCGACGGCGTTCAGGCCGGCGGGGTTGACGAAGTTCGCGAGCGTGAGCTGGCCGACATCGGCGGGAGCGCTCTGCCCGGCGATCATCGCGCTGACCGTGCCATCCGAACCGATGGTCACGCTCGCTGCATCAGCGGGGATGGTGATCGGCGGGTCGAGCAGGTAGCCCTCCGTCGTCACCAGCTGGCCCTGCGCGTCCTTCTGCAGCGCCCCGGCGCGGGTGTAGGCGGGGGTGCCGTCCGGTTGTTGCACCACGAAGAAGCCAGCGCCTTCGATGGCCACATCGAGTGGGTTGTTGGTCACCGTGACGTTGCCCTGCGCGAACGAGCGCGACGTGCCCGACACGCGCACACCACTGCCCAGCTGGATGCCGGTCGGCGAGCGCGTGGACTCGCTGGTGCGAGTGCCGGCGCCGCGCACCGTCTGGTAGAGCAGGTCCTGGAACTCGACGCGCTGGCGCTTGAAACCAGTGGTGTTGGCGTTGGCGATGTTGTTCGCCACACCTTCCAGCTGAGTTTCCTGGGCGGCCATGCCCGTAGCGGCGATGTGAAGGGCTCGAAACACGTTATGGCTACTCCTGGGGAGGAGTATTGCAACTGGAATACCAGCGCTCGGCGCGCGCTCACGCTCGGCGTCAGCTGCCCGATCTGCATCGGCTATTTCGCCTACAGACGAACGCGACCGAGCCGTTCAGTCGCCGGAAGCGTCAAGATTTTCGCGCCCTCCCGTCGCGCTGCCGCCGGACGCAGTGTCGGTCACGCTCGCCGATCCGCCTGCGTCGCTCGCCGAGCCGCCTGCCCCGCTCGCCGAGCCGCCCGCCCCGCTCGCCGAGCCCGCGGCTCCGCCATTCGGCGTGCTCGCCGAGCCCGCGGCTCCGCCACTCGAGGTGCTCGGTCCGAGCGCGGCAGCGCCCGCTTCCCCCGCGTTGCCCAGGCCGCTGTCGGACGCGGAGCTGCCGGGAAGCTCACAGCGATCGTGGCGGCACACGTGCGCGTCATCGCAGTCGGAGTCGCGCAGACAGTTGGCAGCACAGCCGGCGAGCGCGAGCGCCCCGAGCAGCAGCGAGCAGCGGCGCGGCGCCCGCGCCGGCAGATTCGCGCCTCTGAACACGCATGCGCTGCGCGACGCCCTCACAGCCGGCCTCGGATGCCGACTCCGAGCAAGCCCCACACCACCACGCCGCTGCCGGGGCGATCGCTGCCGAGCGGCAGCACACTGAAGCTGCTGAAGACCGCCAGCCCCAGGCGCTTGCCGAGCGGAAAGACGTAGTTGGCCGCCACCGTTCCGCCGAACAGCGTGCGCGGTGCGAGCACGGCGACGCCGCCGAAAAACAGGCTGAGCTCGGGGATCACCCAGCGCACATAGCCCACCTCCGCCCCTACCGAGAGGCTGCGCTCGAGCTCCACGAAGCTGCGCACTCCGTAGGCCTCCGAGCCCGTCTCGTCATTGCCGAGATCGAGCCCGACGATGAGCCGCAGCCGCGCGCGCTGCCAGGCCACTCCGTGCCCGGTGTCCGCCCCCTCGATGCCAGACGCCAGCCCGAGCTGTACGTCCGATACCCAGGACTGCGCTCGCGCCGTCGCGGGTAGGCACACGACGACGAGCACCACCAGCCCCGCCCACACCCCCGCACGCCAAGACCACCGCCTCACGCCCTGCCGATACGACCAGGCGGGCCGTCTGCCTCAGAGCAAAGGGGTCGAGGGGTCGAGGGGTCGAGGGGTCGAGAAAAAAGCCCCCACTGCTCCCCATCCGCGGGCAGCCGCCAGCCGAGCCCTCCTGTCGTCGCACGGCGCCGCCCAGCGCCGAGCCCCCCTCAATCCCTACTCCGGAATCCCTCGATCCCTTGACCCCTTTGACCCCTTGGCCCCTCCGATTCGCTCAGGGACGGGCTCAAGCGGCGCGCGGCGCGATGCGCTTGCGCTTCATCATCTCGACCAGCGTCGTGCGATTCAGCTTGAGCAGGTGCGCGGCGCGGTTCTTGTTCCAGCCGGTGCGATCGAGCGCCTGGCGGATCAGATCGTTTTCATACGACTCGACCGCCGCCCGCAGATCGATGCCACTCTCCGGCAGCTTCGGCGAGTTGCGCCCCGGCGCGCCCAGACCGCGCACGCGCACCGGCAGATCGCTCGGCTCGATGCGCTCACTGGCACACAGCAGCACGGCCCGCTCGATCGTGTTTTCGAGCTCGCGCACGTTGCCGGGCCAGGCGTAGTCATTGAGCAGCTGCATCGCCGCCCGGGAGATCTGCGTGATCTGCCGGCCCGTCTTCGCGCGCGCCATGGCCAGGAAGTGCTCCACCAGCTCGGGGATGTCGCTCGGCCGGCGCTTGAGCTCGGGCACGTGCAGCATGATCACGTTCAGCCGGTAGTACAGATCCTGCCGGAACCGTCCCTCGGCGACCGCCTTCTCCAGGTCCATGTTGGTCGCAGCCACCACGCGCACGTCGGCCTTGAGCACGCGCGTGTCGCCCACCGGCGAATACTCGCGCGACTGCAGCACGCGCAGCAGCTTGACCTGCAGCGCCAGAGACAGCTCGCCGATCTCGTCCAGGAACAGGGTGCCTTTGTCCGCGACGCCGATCCGGCCGGCCTTGGCCTGGTGTGCCCCCGTGAAGGCGCCGCGCGCGTGACCGAACAGCTCGCTCTCCAGCAGCGCCTCGGGGATAGCGCCGCAGTTGACGGCCACGAACGGGCCGTCGTGCCGCAGGCTCTGCGAATGCACGCCGCGCGCCACGAGCTCCTTGCCGGTGCCGCTCTCGCCCGTGATGAGCACGGTGCAATCGGTGTCCGCCACGCGATCGACGACCGCGAACACATCCACGAGCAAGGCGGACGAGCCCACCACGTCGCGCATGCTGGCGGGTCGCTGGCGCGGATCGGGGGCGGGCGGGAAGCTCGCGGCGCGGCTCACGTACACTTCCTCCTTCGGGGGCTGCGCTGCCGGCGCTTCGGGCTCGCCCGACTCGCACGACTCGTGCAAGCTCGGCTGCACGGCAGATGGCCGCTCGGATGTAAGCCTCGAGGCTAGCTCAGCCGCAAGCAAGCCCGGAGGGACGGTGGGGCGGGGAGCGGGCGGAAACGAGCTTGGGATCTGATACACCGTGCAATCCTTGCCTTCTCACGTCGCGCTGAGCTGCCTTGCGACGCATTGTGGTTCAACGAACCCAATACAGTGCAAGTCACAGACCAGGCGCGAGCGAGAGCTCGCACGGGGCGTCAGCAGAACGACGATTTTGGTGTCGTCCGGTTGGCAATCGGGGTGTTACGGACTTGGCGTTTTCTCGTGTTGTTCCACGGTGATACGGTCCGGGCGCAGGTCGCTTTCCACCTCGGGTCACGAGTGCGCAGAGCTGCTGAAAACAGGGCTCTTTAATCAGCAAATACCGGCACTTAACCGATACGGTACATACCTTTGTGGAGCGGGTCGGATTTGCTCCAGGGGTGTCGCTGGACCCAGCCGTATCGACAACTCGCTGACGACTGCGGGCTCCAGCGCAAATCAGCCCCCCAAATGGGGCCACCCCGATGAACGGACGCTGCGCCGCGGGCTCGAGCGATTTCTTCATTTTCCCTGGCACGCCCCATGCTGATGCACGGGTCGTGTCCAACTTGTTCTCGGGTGTAGCGCCGCTCAGCTACGCGCTCGACTTTCATCTCGAACGCCACAATCTCCTGGCTGCCAACCTGGCGAACGTGGATACACCCCGCTACAAGCCGCTCGATCTGGCGCGCGTCGGTAACGACGGTAACGGCGCCAACGGCGTCAATGGCGGTTTCGAGCGGGCGATGCAAGTGGCGCTGGCGCGCACGAACGAAGCCCACCTGCAGGTGCCCGGCGCCGATCCGCTCGTCGGTCGCGTGTTTGCCGACACGAGCGCCGGGGGCGGCGCGGACGGCAACTACGTTTCGCTCGATCGGGAGTCGGGCAAGCTGGCGGCCAACCGCCTGCGCTACGACATGGTGAGCGTGCTGGTCAAGTCGCAGCTCGATGCGTTGATGCGTGCGGCCAACGACGGCAAGGGTTGAACGGTCCGCACTTTCGAGGAGTAAACGATGTTAGGAATCTTCAGCGCTATCGATATTTCGGCATCCGGGCTCAGCGCGGAACGCACGCGCATGAACACGATTGCCTCCAACCTGGCCAACGCGCAGACCACGCGCACGGCCGCAGGGGGCCCGTACAAGCGCGTCGATCCGGTGTTCGAGGCCATCGCGCTCGACAAGATGCACGCGCTCAGCCCCTCCGAGCGCAGCGTGTCTCAGGTGCACGTCACACAGATCGTGCAGGACCAGCGGCCTGGCCACATGGTGTATTCACCGGGGCACCCCGACGCCAACAAGGACGGTTACCTCGAGTATCCCAATGTGAACATCGTGGAGGAGATGGTCAACATGATCAGCGCCTCGCGCGCCTATGAGGCCGGCATCTCCTCGGTGGAGGCCACCCAGAAGATGGCCAGCTCCGCGCTCGAGCTAGGTCGCGTGTAATGCCTATTGGGCCGGTCGAGGGCAGCTCGATCCCGCTGCTCCAGCCACACGAGCCGTTCGCCTCGGAGGTCGGCCCCATCGGCGAACCCGCGCGCGACGCGCTTTCTGCAGCGGGCGATGGCTTCCTCGATCTGGTCGTGCGCGCCAACGAACGCGCACAGTCTGCGCAGCACATGACCCAGGCGCTGGCCTCGGGTCAAAGCGACGACATCCACGGCACCATGATCGCCGTGAGCGAAGCGGCCATCCAGACGCGCCTGATGGTCAACGTCAAAGACAAGGTCCTGGACGCATTCTACGAAATCTGGCGCATGAATGTCTGATCACAGGCGAAGGCACTGAGGGAGGAACTTGGCGGAAGCGGTCAGCATTCAAGCTCAGGTGAAGAAATTCTGGACAGGGCTTTCCCGAGCCAAGCGGGTGGCCCTGATCAGCGTCACGCTGACCGTCCTGTTAGGCGTCGTCGCCGTCGCCATGATCGGCTCCCAGGTCCACTATGCGCCGCTCTACACGGGGCTCGCGACGGAGGACTCGGCGGCCATCGTGGCGCGCCTGAAGGAGCTGAAGGTGGTCCACCGCGTCAGTGCGACGGGCATCGAGGTGCCGGAGGAGCAGGTGCCGGAGCTGCGGCTGCAGCTGGCCTCGAGCGGGCTGCCGCGCGGCGGCGGGGTGGGCTTCGAGATCTTCGACAGCGCGCGCTTCGGCGCCACCGAGTTCGAACAGCAGATCAACCTGCGCCGCGCGCTCGAGGGAGAGCTGGCGCGCTCCATCAACACCATCGAGGGCGTCGTCTCGACGCGCGTCCACCTGGTGCTGCCGGAACGTCGCCTGTTCGCCGCGCGCAGCGAGGGTGCCTCCGCGTCGGTGGTAGTGAAGCTGCGCCCCGGACAAGACTTCGGGCGCAAAGAGGTGGCAGGCATCGTACATCTGGTGAGCTCGGCCGTACCGGGCCTGACCAAGGAGCGGGTGAGCGTCGTCAACACCGACGG
>Ga0207675_100005685_pt1 | contig 11934 bp, 10 predicted proteins | sample KBSSwiS42_FD_184305 | JGI IMG/M metagenome (GOLD analysis project Ga0207675, IMG submission 184305) | Switchgrass rhizosphere microbial communities from Kellogg Biological Station, Michigan, USA - KBS Switchgrass S4-2 (SPAdes) (version 2) | ecosystem: Host-associated > Plants > Roots >...
CCGCCAGAAAGAGCTCGAACGCTTGCTTGTGACGCAGGATATTCAAAAGTGCCCGGTTGCTTTCGTTTTCGTGCCGGGCGTTCTCGAGCGGCGTGGTGTCGCTGATGGTGAGCAAGAGCAGCACCGACTGACCCGCGTCGTCGTGCACCACACGGGGCTCGACCCGCAGCACCTGCCCGCTCTTGGACAGGAAGCGCTGCTGGATCTGATCGATGGCGAATTCCTCCGGCAAGAAGCCGTCGAAGATCTGCTCGACCCCCATTTGGTAAGACTCGCGCTCGCCTCCGTCCAGGCCGAGCACGTCTCTGATATCCCTGCCGGCGACATCCTCGGCGCCCAGCAACTCACGACAGGAGCGGGTGAATCCAGGCTGGACGACGAGTTGCTTGTCGATCACCAAGAAGCCAAACACTACGTTGTCCAGGATGGAACGAAGCTCCTTGGTGCGCTCGATGACCCGCTGCTCGAGCTGATCGTGCGCCTTCTGCAGAGCGAGCTCAGCCTTCTTGCGCTCGAGGATCTCGTTGTCGCGTTCGTTGATCTTCAGCTCGAGCGCTCGGTGCTGCTCCTGTAGCAAGCCCTCGCGCTCTTTCTGGAAGTCGATGCGCGCCTTCAGGTCCTTGGGCGACATCTTCAGCGAAGCCAGGGTGCGCGCGAACTCGCGCTGCAGCGTGGCCTTGTCCTTGCGTTCGAAGCCGCCCAGCCCGTCCATCACGCCATGTGCAGAGGCGGAGCCGAGCGCGCCGGCGAGCATGCGCTCGACCTCCAGCATGAACTCCGCGCACTGCACCACCGTCATCTTGCTCTGGGCGCTCGCGACCACCTGGGCCAGAGCGCGCTCCAGCAGCTCGCGCGTCTCCTGCTCCGAGAAATATGGTGCGACCCGAGGACGCACTTTGTCGAATTGGAGCGCGATGTCGATGGTAGCGCCCGAGCTATCCAGATGCGCGAGCTGCTGGCTGGCGTCACCCAGGAAGGCATCGGTGAGCAGCAGCTCTTCCTTGCTGGACCGGAACAGCGCCGAACCACCCACGAGGCCGAGCACCGTGGCGAATGAGCTCCACATCACGCCGTGCGCCAGCCCGGGCAAGCCCACCCAGCCAAAGAGTGCGTCTGGGCGCAACAACCCAATACCGAACAGACCGTCAGTGAGCAGAGCTTTATCGACCCAGCCCGCTTTGACGAATGTCGGAACCATCAAGGTGAAGAACCACACCGTTGCGCCCGCGCTGAGCCCGAGCAACGCCCCGGCACGGTTCGCACCTCGCCAGTACAATCCCAGCAACACCACAGGGGCGAGCAAGAAGGCCGCGGCGAAAGAGATCAGACCAATCGCAACCAGAGGATAAGCGCTCCCGATCTTCGTGGCGAACAAGTATCCGCCAGAGATGAATCCCGCCGCTGCTGCCCAGCGCATGAGCAAGACATGCCGCCGCAGGAAGTGAAGCTTTCGAATGAGCTGCACGGCGGGGAGCAGGAGATGGTTGGAGATCATCGTGGCCATGGTCATCGACTCGATCATGATCATGCCAATGGCAGCGGAGAACCCGCCCAGAAACACCGCCAACGACAGCCCGGTCTTACCGGCCTGCAGCGGTAGCGCCAGCACATAGAAGTCGGCGGAAGTGCCGGCAGTCGCCAGCAACTTGCCGCCGAGCGCGATGGGCATCACGAACAGGTTGATGAGCACGAGGTAGAGCGGCGTCAGCCACTGAGCGGTCTTGACGTCCTCCGGGCGGTTGTTCTCGACCACGCCCACGTGAAACTGGCGAGGCAAGAAGGCAAACGCAGCCATCGAAAGCAGCATGACGGTCACGTACGTCAAGGTGTCGTTGCCGGAGGATTGCCCCATCAACGGCAGAGCGCCGGCCTGAATCTTGCTCAGCGCTTGCTCGAAGCCAGCATAGCCGTGAAACGCTGCACCGACGACGAAGGCACCGGCCGCCACGAATGCGACGAGCTTCACGAAAGATTCGACGGCGAGCGAGACCACCATGCCGGGGTGGCGCTCGGTGGGGTCCAGGTGCCGGATGCCGAAGACGATGGTGAACACAATCATCAGGACCACCGAGATGGGCCCAAAAGATTGCGCGAGCATCGAGCTCTCGCCGCTGCCACCTGCGACGAGCATGTGGAAGGTTTCGTTGGCGGCTTTGAGCTGCAGGGCGATATACGGGATGATGCCGACCGTCAGGATCACGGTGACCAGGGCGGCGACGGCTTGTGACTTGGCAAAACGCGCCGAGACGAAGTCGGCGATGCTGGTGATGCGGTGAGCGTGCTTCAGCCGGGCGATGCGCTGAAACACCGAGCCGCCGACGAGAAGTGCCAGCGTGGGTCCCAGGTACACGGGCAGGTACCCCATGCCACCGGTCGACGCCTTGCCGACGCTGCCGTAGTAGGTCCAGGTGGTGCAATACACCGCTAGCCCGAGCGCGTAGGTGAACGGGTGGCTGGCGAGCTTGCGCCCATGACGGGTGCGCTCTGCGACCTGTGCCAGAACGAAGAGCACGGCGATGTAGGCGAACATCGCGGCGATGACGGTGATCGGCGAGAACACTAGCGCGTCTCCTGACCGACCTGAGCAATCGCTGGCGGGATGGATGGCTCGGCCGCCTCCCCGTGGTCTTCCGCTTCCCTGGGTTCACGCCCGCGACTGACCGCGAAGAGCGCGCCCAGGCACAGGAACCAGGCCAGGTACAGGAAGTGGAAGGTGTGGGTGGGCTGCGTCAGGGCGAAGATCGGCCAGAAGAATGCCACCGAGAAGAACAGGGTGAGGATGATGTGGAACGCGGGCCGTCCCAAAATCTTCTGCAGGTGAGCGATCTTCATGCGAATTCTTCCAGACGAAGTGAGCCTGCTGCAGAAAACGAGCAGATCGGGCACGCCAGACGTACCCAGGCGACGGTGGGCTGACTTCCCCTACTGTGCGGCGAGTCCTTCAGGTGACTCGCGCTTGCCATTTCGGATCGTCGCGAGCTGGAACAGCTGTAGCAATTGGCTCAAAAGATAACGCCGCCCCGTCGCCCGCTCCGCGCCGGCTTGCCCGACTTGCTTCTCGCGCTGCATGGCAGCAATATCGATGCCGTTCGCTCGCCCACAGGAGAGCTCGGTTTGTCGGAAGAAGCGTTTCCCCACCTGGACCGTTTGCGGCAAGCGTATGATCGGGACGCGGGTCGGCGCGATCAGCTACAGGACCTGCAGTGGCGCACGGGTGTTCTCGACGGCTGGCTGCGCGAGTTGCCGAGCGCGCCGCGGTTGCTGGAGCTCGGCCCGGGTACGGGGCAGCTCGCGCTCTACGCGCAGGCTCAGGGAGCGCACGTTCAGGCGGTCGACCTGTCACCGCAGAATGTCGCGCGCTGTCGCGAGCGCGGCATCGCCGCTCAGGTCGGCAACTTTCGCGCGCTCGACTCGCTGGAGGGGCTCGGACTGTTCGAGGGCGTGTACTCGATCAATGCCCTCTTGCATGTGCCCCGTGCCGAGCACGCGGGCGTGCTGTCGGCCGTGCGCCGTCGTCTCGTGCCGGGGGGCAGCCTGCTGCTGGTCAACTGGGGCGGGCGCGCTAGCGAGGGCCTGTACGAGGCTGACTCTTGCGATCCGCCGCGCTTCTTCTCCTTGCATGACGACGCCAGCTTCGGCGCGCTCGAGTTCGAGGGCTTCGAGGCAACCCGGCGCGAGCTCTTGACCGACCACGCAGCGAATGGTCTGCATCCGCAGCTGCTCGTCCTGCGCCGCCGGGGAGCGTGATGCTCTCCGGGAGCTGACGACGATGTAGCGCGGGCTTCGTGAACGATCGACAGCTCTGCCGATCTTGCCTATCATCGGTCGTGGCCGATGACGTCGATGCAGCAGTCGCCCGGGTCTATCGCAGCGATTGGGGCCGTATCCTGGCGACGGTCATGCGCTCGAGCCGCAATCTGGCCGTGGCCGAGGAGTCCACGCAGGAGGCCTTCGAGGCCGCCGTCGGCCAGTGGCGGCGCGACGGCATCCCCGAGCACCCGCGCGCCTGGCTGATCCGCACTTCGCGCAACATCGCCATCGATCGCCTGCGTCGCGCCCAGGTGCTCGCGGGCAAGCTCGAGTCGTATGCGGCGGATCTGGACGAGAGCTCGCCCGAGCCGGAGCTGCCGCTCGAGATCCCCGACGATCGCCTGCGGCTCATCTTCACTTGCTGCCACCCGGCGCTGGCGCCGGAGGCGCAGGTGGCGCTCACGCTGCGCACGCTCGTCGGGCTCGAGACGGATGAGATCGCGCGTGCGTTTCTGGTGCCCGTGCCCACGATGGCGCAGCGTCTGGTGCGCGCCAAGCGCAAGATCATGGACGCCGGCATCCCGTACGTCGTGCCCGAAGCCAGCGAGATGCCGGAGCGGCTGCACGCCGTGCTCGAGGTGCTGTACCTGATCTTCAGCGAGGGTTACGCGGCGACGCGCGGCGCCGCGCTGCTGCGCAGCGATCTCTCCGCCGAGGCTATCCGGCTGGCGCGGCTGGTGCGCGCTCTGAGCGGGCCCGAGCCGCCCGCCGAGGTGACGGCGATCCTGGCGTTGATGTTGCTGCACGACGCGCGCCGGGAGGCGCGGGTGGATGCGGCAGGCGATCTGGTGCTGCTCGACGAGCAGGATCGCAGCCGCTGGGATCAGGCGGAGCTCGCGGAGGCGCTCACGCTGGCGGAGCAGGCGCTGACGGCCGAGCCCGGGCCCTTCGCGCTGCAGGCCGCCATCGCGGCCGTGCATGGCCGCGCGCGGCGCAAAGAGGACACCGACTGGGCGCAGATCGCGCGTCTGTACGCGCAGCTCGAGCAGCTGCAGCCGTCGCCCATCGTGACGCTCAACCGCGCCGTGGCGGTCGCGCTGGTTGACGGACCCGCGGCGGCGCTGGCGCTGGTGGAGGAGCTGGCCCGCGGCGGCGAGCTCGATGGCTATCATCTGTTGCACGCGGCGCGCGCGGACTTTGCGCGCCGGCTGGGCGCTCTCGACGCGGCCGAGCAGAGCTACGCACGAGCGCTCGAGCTGGTCGGCAATGACAGCGAGCGGCGCTTTCTGGAGCGGCGCCTGGCCGAAGTGCGGCGACTGCGAGCCGGGCCGGAGCGCTGAGGGGAACGAGCGCGCGGTGCACCCGGAGCGCCGCGCGCTCACTGCCGAGCGCATTGCGCTCCGGCGCCGCCCAGCCCAGCGCGCAGACTGGCTCCGATGCGTACCCGGCCGTCTCTCGTGAAGGGGCCGAGCGCCTCGCCCAGCACGGCGCGCAGCCGCGACTGCTCGGAGTCCGCGAGCGTGGCGATGCGCGCCTTCAGGCCCGCGGCTTGATCGAGCGTGACTTGCCAGTACTCGTCGAACGAAGCGAACTCGAGCTCCAGCGCCAGAGTGTGCACCGACACCTGCGCCAGACCGCCGGCGCAGAGCGCCCCCTCGAGCTCGCCTGGGGGCCCGAGGCGAAAGGTGCCGGGCGCCTTCGGATCGGACGGCGGCGCTGCCGGAAAGAAGGGCGCCAGCGAGCGGAAGAGCGTGCTCAGGTACGGGCTGTTGGCCAGCTCGTCCCAGACCACGACCGCCACGCGCTTGCCGGCTACCGTCACACGCCGCATCTCCGCCACCGCCCGCACCGGATCGGGGCACAGCATGAGTCCGAACGCGCACGTGACGCCGTCGAACGAGGCGTCGGCAAAGCTCAGCTGCTCCGCTGCCATTTCCCGGAGCTCGAGCTGAGCGAGGTTTGCCGCGCGCGCTTGCCGCGCGGCCGCCGCCAGCATCTCCGGCGCCAGATCGATGCCCGTCACCTTGCCGCTCGGTCCCACGAGCGCGGCCAGCGACAGCGCGGGCTGCCCCGCGCCACAGGCCACGTCCAGTAGCCGCGCGCCCGGAGTCGCCTCGACCGCCCTGCCCAGCCAGTCGATGGCGGGAGCGAAATTGCGTCGATACCAGTCCGCGCTGCGCTCGCAGCCGCCAGCGCTCGCTCCCCAGGCCTTTTTTTGGTTCTCTCGGATCTCTTCGGGTGTGGGCATGCCGACCTCCACTGCGGCAGTGTGGCCGAGTCGCGCCCGCCGCATCCTGGCTTTCGCTGCACACCCGCTCGTGCAAAAATGCACGGCATGGACTGGGACGGCTTCCGCACCTTTCTCGCGATCGCGCGCCACGGCCGCGTCTCCGCCGCAGCCCGGCAGCTCGGCGTGGAGCACACCACGGTGAGCCGGCGCCTGGCGGCGCTGGAGGCAGAGCTCGGTGTACCCCTGTTTCACCGCACCCTCGGCGGCTACCTGCTCACGCCCCACGGCCAGACCGCGCTCGCGGAGGCCGAGGCGATGGAGCGCTCCGCCACGCTGATCGGCGCCCGCGCGCGGGAGAGCGCGGGCAAGATCGCCGGGCGCGTGCGGGTGGCGCTACTGCCCGAGTATGCCACGCACTGGCTGGCGCCGCGGCTCGCGAGCCTGCGCGCGCGCCACCCAGGCATCGAGCTCCAGATCCTGGCGGGCATCCAGCCGCTCGATCTGCTGCGTGGAGAGGCGGACCTGGCCGTGCGCACTCCGCGGCCGCGCCAGGAAGGGCTCAGCGCTCTGCGCCTGGCGCGCGCCGCGACGGCAGCCTACGCCGCCAAGGCGTTCCTGCGCGGGCGGCGCCTGCTCTTGAAAGATGCGGAGTCGGCGCGCGGGCTGCCGCTCTTGCTGTATGCGCCGGCGTATCAGCTGCTGCAGAGCGCAGCCTGGTTTCAGCCGATCATCGCCGCGGCCAATGTCGTGCTCAGCGCCAACGCCACCGATACCCTGCTGGCGGCCGCGCGCGCCGCTGTCGGCATCGCCGTGTTACCTCGTTTCGTCGCCGAACGCTTCGACGATCTGGTCGCCGTGTCCGAAGACCTGCACGTCGACAGCATGTGGCTGGTGACCCATCCGGAGTTCCGGCGCGACCCAAAGGTGCGCGCCACGGCGGAGTTCCTGCGCGAGGCCGCGTCGGGGTTGCACTAGCGCGTGTGGATCCGCGCAGCGCGGATCCGCTGCCGCCGTGCGGGCTCAGAGGTACTGGAGTGTGGCCCGCCCCGCCGCGCGCGCGAGGCCTGAGCGCTGCGCGCCCCGGGCCCCTGAGGGCGCCGTGAAAATCAGTGACTTTGCAAAGTTCGTGGCTGCGGGCGACTTTCCCTGGTGAAACAAGGCTGTCGCTGCTTCGCCGTCGCTGCGAACCTGGAAACGTATCCAGTTTAGGGTTGCGGCGGCTGCGCGAAGCCTGGAAAAGGAGGCGTTGGCAGGTTGCGAGCAGGCGGGGTGCGAACGTTCCAAGTGAGGCAGGGATGAAACGAGCAGTGAGCTGGGCGAGCGGGCTTTGCCCCGTGTGGACGGTACTGTCGCTGGTCGTCGCCGGCTGCGGGTCGGGGGACGATATCGCGGTTCAGCGCTTCGGTGAGCTGAACGTGAACCTGTTCGGAACGCTGCTCGGCAAGAGCGACGCCGAGGTGGACGAAAAGGTGAGCACGGCCGTCGACCGCTTCTTCGGTATCGGCAGCGACGAGCCCAACTAGCTCATCGTCATGAGCGGTTACCGCTGCTACTACGAGTTGCCGCAAGACCCCAGCCTGGGCTTCATCTGGGCGGCGGACTCGAACGACATCCGCAGCGAAGGCATGTCCTACGGCATGCTGATCGCCGCGCAGTCGAACCTGCAGCAGCAGTTCGATCGGCTGTGGAAGTTCGCCAAGACGTACATGCAGTACCCCGCGGACAGCGAGCTGGCAGCGTGGCGCCACTACTTCCGCTGGCAGGGTCGGGTGGACGCCAGCGACCCGGCCTCCTGGGTCGTCAACTACGGCCCGACCACGGTGCCCGCGCCGGACGGCGACGAGTACTTCGCGGCGGCGCTCTTCCTCGCGCACCGGCGCTGGGGCAGCGACGGTGACGTGAACTATCTGGCGGAGGCGAAGCAGCTGGTGGCCGCGATGCTGCACAACCCCATGATCGAGGGGGACGTCGCGGCCATGGTACCCACCCGCTTCCCGATCATTCACGAGACGGAGAACATGGTCACGTTCGTGCCGCAAGGCACGGCGAACTCCTTCTCTGACCCGAGCTACCACTTGCCGGCGTTCTACGAGCTGTTTGCACGCGACGGCGCGCCCGAGGACAGCGCCGATTGGCGCTCGGTGGCGGAGACGAGTCGCGCGTTTCTGGTGCGCTCCGCTCACCCGATCACCGGCTTGCACCCGGACTACGCCGCCTTTTCGGGCACACCCGTCGCGGGCAACAACGGGCAGATGCAGCAGCACGATGAGTTCCGCTACGACGCCTGGCGCACGGTGATGAACATGGCCGTGGACTACGCCTGGTTCAGCCGCGACAGCCGCATGAAGCGGCAGATCGAAAAGTACCACGACTTCTTCGCCAGCCGGCTCACGGACAACAACGTCCAGGCCGCGCTGTTCGTGCTCGACGGCAGCAATCCGAGCGGTGGCGGCTCGACCGCCCTGACGGCCACGCTGGCGGCGGGCTCGCTCGCGTCGCTGCACAAGGACCGCACGCGCTTCGTGAGCAACCTCTGGAACGTGAACCAGCAGTCGGGCCAGTACCGCTACTATCAGGAAGGTGTGTACCTGCTCGGCCTGCTGAGCACCTCGGGCCGCCTGCGCTATTCGTGGCCGTGAGTTCGACGGCGGCCGCCGTCTCGAGCTATGAAGACGTCCTGGTGCCCGGAGCGAGGTGCAGATGCGTGAAGTGATGCTTGCGTATTTTGCCGGTGAAAAGCAGGCCGCGCTCGCGCTGCTGGCCGCCGGGACGTTGGCGCTGGCTGCCGCGGCGCTGCTGCTCTTGCCGCGCTGGGGTCTGCGATCGCTGGGCGTCACGCTGGGCGTGTTTGCGCTGGTCCTGCTGGCGATCGGGGTCGGCCTGTACCTGCGCACGGGGCCGCAGGTCGATCAGCTGCAGCAGCAGCTGGCCTCTGCCGCGGCCAGCTTTTTCAGCGAAGAGACGGCGCGCATGCAGCGCGTGCAACGCAACTTCGTCGTGATCGAGCTCGCGGAGCTGGGCGTCATCATCGTGAGCGCCGCGCTGGCGATCGGGCTCAAGGAGCGACCCGGCGTGGTCGGTGTGGCGCTGGGCTTGCTGATCAACGCCACGTTCCTGCTCTGCTTCGACCTGGTCGCCGAACGTCGCGGAGCCGTGTACCTGGAGCAGCTGCTGTCTCAGCGCTAGCGTGCTCGCAGAGCAGCGCTAGCTGCTAGCGTGCTCGCAGAAACTGTCCCAGTTCTCCCCGCACGGGCCTCGTGACGCGGGGGCACCGAAGCAGAGCCACGCCTGGGAGGCGCGCGCCAAGGAGCTCGAAGCTCCCATGTACACGGCGGCCGCACCCGGCAAGTGCCCCGCCCAGCTCGCGTTACTTCTTGGCCTTGGCCTGTTCGAGGCTCACCAGCATCTTGAGGGTCTGCGATATCTCCTGGAGTGCCTTGCTCGATGACGTTTCGTCGTGCGTAGGTCCTTCCGGGTAGACGGGCCCGGGCGCGAACTCTAGTCGACCTTCCGCGTTGAGCACGCACGCCTGAAAAACACCGTCAGGCCGTTCGGCGATCGCCGCGACCGCCAGCCTCGCTGAGGGGCCGTTGTTGCGACTCGAGGCCGTGACCGTCGGGATGCAGATGTAGCCGGGAGCGATGGGGATGACCTTCTCGGGAATGGATTTGGGTTCAGTCACAGAGCGTTCGCCTTCTGCTGAGCAATTCAGCAGTAACACGGTACCACGCAGCCGGGTGATCGCTGCGAGAATACCGGCTTTCCTGAACCGATTCGCAAACGCTCCCCTCATCTCCGCAGACACAATCGTTGAATCTGCCCCTCGGCCCGCAGGATCGGGGTTCGAAATGGGTCGGGTGAGCCGGCACCGGTTGCTCCCTCGCGAGCTTTACTCGAGGGCACCGAAGCGCTGCCGGGGAAGGCGTTACCCGACCGAAACTTGCTGGAGCTCGACGCTCACGCTCGACGTCGGTCGCTGTGTCCAGCAGTCCGGCTCATGCGTTGCAAACTACCCCGCGCAGGCTCGTGGACGGCATTCGACTCCGCGGCGTCCGCTCGTAGCTGGACATTGGGATCGGGAGAGCGGGCTCTGCGCCGCGCAGGGCGGCCCAAAGCCCGCTGATCCACCAGAACTCCGAGCACGCGGGCTCACAGCGCTGCGTTGAGGATCACGAACACCGGCAGGAAGCCGTTGCGGGCGACGTTGACGAGACCAATTTGCACGCCGTGCAGGTGGTCGGTGACGTTGACGACGCCGAACTGGACGCCTTCGATGCGCTTCGCGTAGTTGACGATGCCGAGCTCGGCGCCGACGCTGGAGCCCTCGAACACGTTGACGAAGCCGAAGCCGGCACCGCTGGCTCCCTCGCGAGCGTAGTTGACGGCACCGAACTGCGCGCCCTGGAGCGAGCCCGCGCTGTTCACGACGCCGAACTGGGCGCCCTGCGCTTCACCACCGACCGAGCTCACCAGCCAGTTGTACTGCAGGCCTTTCATCTGGCCGTCGACGAAGCCGGCGACGCTGAACTGGGCGCCTTCGAGGTCATGGTTGGTGCGATTGACGATGCCGATGTCGACGCCGTGCACGTCCCAGTTGCGCCCGTACGGCAGGGTCAAGCGCAGACCGTGGATCGAGCGGTTGCGATCGACGATCTGTGCCGAGTCCCAGAGCGAGAGCTGAAAGGCGGCGGGGCTGTGGGCCTCGGACGCATCGCTGACCGGGCTCGTAGCGTCCGCGGCGGCGGCGGCGAACGGCAAGCTGACGAGGGCAACGGTCAAGGCGGCTGCGTGAAGTTTGACGGATGTCATGTGTGCTCTCCTTGCCAGGCACGAGAAGGCTTGGGCTCTCCCGGCTGGCAGCAAGCCGTAATGCATCGCTCGTGCCACGCCGTTTCGGGCCGGAAGCGGCGAAATTTGTGAACGATCCTGGCTCGGCCCGTCCGCGTGTGGACAGCTGTCCGGTGCCAGGATCGCGGACACATGCCCTGCGGCGTGGATCACTCGCCGTGGAAATCCGGCTTGCGCCGTTCAACCCAGGCTGCGACGCCCTCACGGAAATCCGCGCTCCGCAGCAGCCGAGATTGTCCTTGGGCTTCGCGGCTGAGGGCTTGCTCGAGCGTACCCGAGAGCGCGGCTCGGGCCGCGGCTTTGATCTCGGCGAGGGCGAGGGGAGGTCCTTCCGCGAGTCGCCGTGCCAGTGCGAGTGCCTCGGGGATCAGGAGCTCGGGCGGGAGCACGCGATTGGCGAGACCCCACTCGAGCGCCTGAGGGGCCTCAATCTTTTCACCGAGCAGCAAGAGCTCCAGGGCTCGACCCGTACCGATCAGGCGAGTGAGATGGAACGTGCCCCCGCCGTCGGGCATGAGCCCGATCCCGACGAATTTTTCCTGCAGGTAGGCGCGCGCCGACAGCAGTCGGAGGTCGCAGGCGAGCGCGAGGTCCGCCCCGAAACCGACGGCCGCGCCGTCCACGGCCGCGATGACGGGCTTGCCTGCGCTGGCGATGCTGCGGATGGACGCCTGAAACGTCGCGAGCTGGCTACCTATCGCGATGCCCCGGTCGAGATCGTAGAGTGCCTGTTTCAGATCCGCGCCGGAGCAAAATGTACCCCCTTCGCCCGCGAGCACGATGGCTCGCACGGCTGGATCGAGCGCGGCGTTCTCGAGCGCTCGAGCGAGCGCTCCGGCGAGCTCGGCGTCCAGGGCGTTCTTGCTGCCGGGGCAATTCAGACGCAAAAACGCGACCGGGCCCTCGCGTTCGTCGAGCAGTACCGCGCTTTGCATCCCCCAAGCTATCACGCGAGAGACGCCGCAGGGAGGGTGCCGGCTTGGCGGTGCAGCTCGCGCCGCTGCGCTCTCGCTTTTGTGCGCCGGCCGCGGATGGTTTTCGACGGGCTCGGACATTCTCGATGGGTCCAGCTCAGCGCCTCGCCCCCGTGATGCTCACCATGTCCC
>Ga0207675_100005688_pt1 | contig 11928 bp, 7 predicted proteins | sample KBSSwiS42_FD_184305 | JGI IMG/M metagenome (GOLD analysis project Ga0207675, IMG submission 184305) | Switchgrass rhizosphere microbial communities from Kellogg Biological Station, Michigan, USA - KBS Switchgrass S4-2 (SPAdes) (version 2) | ecosystem: Host-associated > Plants > Roots >...
CCCGCTCGCCCGCGCCGCCTTGCCTTCGGCCAGCGCCTTTTTCCCCTCCTCGTAAAACTCAGGATAGGGCGGCCCGAACATGAACTTGCTGAACCCCGCACTCAGGTCGACGAACCAGGTGCCCGTCATGTCGAACACCAGCTTCGCCCGCTTCTTCGCCAGGTTCGCCGGATCCAGCGCTCCTGCCAGACCGACATGCCGGTGCAGCATCTGCGCCTGCTGCGCCGGCGTCAGCTTCGCGTTCACATCGCGCGTCTGCGCGGACGCCTGACTCACGGCCGCAATGGAGGCGATTGCGAAGGCCAGACTCGCCCTCAATCTCGAACCAGGAGATCGGGATTCACGTTCGCGCTTTCGCTTCATTTCAAGCCAGCCCCTCCTAATCATACTATTGTTTTTGTTGTATTTCTGAACGGCCGGCGCGCGCGTTGATCGCGGCCAAGCGTTACGACACATGTTGACAAATCAAATATTTTTGTTGATTAGTCAATATCTGCTGCAGAAAGTCGCATAGATCGTCGATGCAGCATTGGGGGAGAGGAACTATGCCCGTCTTCGGTCATCGCACGCGTGCGCGCGCCGCTACATTGCTCGGCAGCGCCATAACCATTCTCACACCGGCAGCGGCCGGCGCCCAGGCCGTCGAGCAACCTGGCGCTGTCGCGACGGAAGAGATCGTGGTGACCGCCGAACGTAGAGCGACAAATCTGCAAAGCACGCCGCTGTCGATCCTCGCCGTCACACAGGAGACCGTGCAGGCGAAGGGCATCAAGGACCTGGCCGACCTGTCACGCTTCACGCCCAACCTTAGCATCACGCCCACGCGCGGCGGCGGCAGCGCCGCAGCCAATTTCGTAATTCGCGGCATTTCGGGCGGCGGCGGCGCCACCGGCGAACGCGGCGTCGGGCTCTATATCGACGGCATCTATATGCCGCGCACCAGCGGCGCAGTGCTGCGCGTGCTCGACATCGATCGCATCGAAGTGCTGCGCGGACCGCAAGGCACTTTGTTCGGCCGCAACTCGACCGGCGGCGCCATTCGCATCTTCAGCAAACAACCGGTCGACAAGTTCGTGGGATCGCTGGAAGTCAATCTCGGCAATTTCGGACACCACGACGTGATCGGCATGGTCAACGTTCCGCTCGGCGCCGGCTTCGCGCTGCGCGCGCAAGGCGCGTATCTTAAGGAAGACGGGTTCGTCAGCCGCGGAACGCAGATGCTGGGCGATCATCGCGACATCATCGGACGGCTGCAGTTGCGCGGCGACCTGGCATCCAATTTCAAGGCCACGGTCGGCTTCCTCTACAACGACTCGAAGCAGAATGCGACGCCCTGGGTCTTCGAGCAATTCGACATGCGTCCCGGCGTCGATGGCGTTCTTAACGGCAATTACAGCGGCTGGCTCAACGACGCATTCAAAGGCGCGGGCCAGGCACCGCTCGCCGCCTACAATGACTCGCGGCTGGTGAAGGGGCCTTACGCGGCGCCGGACGTCTGCCTGATCGACGACTTCAATCCCGACTACGATTCAGCCTGCGACCAATATAACAACGACAAATATTGGCAGACGGATCTCAATCTCGATTGGAAGCTGAGCGACACAGTGAGCGTCCATTCGATCTCGGGATATTCGAGCCTGAAACATCGTGCCGTGACCGATTTCGAGTTGATCGGCATGGAAATGCGCTACGAGATCCTAAATTCGAAAGTGTTCTACCAGGAACTCCAGCTCAACGCGTCATTGTTCGGCGGTGCCGTCGATCTCGTCTCCGGGGGCAGCTACTTCCACGAGAAGAGCGATGCGCCCTACAACTACGTTCTGAACCGCCGAGGAACCGCCGCCGGTTCGATCCCGGGGGCAGGAACTCCGGGCACGCCGCCGAATTCCGACGGCGGCCTCTACACGCGCACGATCAGCGACGTGTTCCAGACCTCGGACTCCTGGGGAATCTTCGCGAGCGGAACCTGGCACATCGCCGATGGGCTCAACCTGACCGGCGGTATACGCCAGGCGTGGGATCACAAGGACTATCGCCAGAACCGCTACCAGCCGCCCGCCACTATCTATCAGCCGATCCCCGACTTCATAGTCGCGCCCGGCACGACCATGTCTAGCGCGTCGAAGAGCCAGCCGTTCCACGCACTCGATTACCGCGCGACGATCGACTATCACTTCGACAAGGATATCATGGCCTATGCCACGATATCCAAGGCCTATAAGGCCGGTGCGTTCAGTGCGACGCTCCAGAGTAACGGAGGCGCCGTTCAGGACAGCATCGTCGCGACGATCCCGAACGAAAAAGTCATCAACTATGAGGGCGGGTTCAGGACGACATTGTTCGACCGGCACCTGCGCTTCAACCCGACTGTCTTCGTCATGCACTATACCGACCGCCAGGCGGCGATTCGGGTCAACTGCGGCACTGGCGTGCTGGCGTCGCTGACTCCGGGCGGCCCTGGCTGCCCGGTCGGCTTCCTACCGCTGCTCCAGGATCAGGGCGACGCCTGGATCCGCGGCTTCGAGCTCGACGCGCAGGCCGTGCTCGGCGGCGGGTTCATGCTCGACGGCAGCCTTGGCTCGACCGCTTATACGCTGCACAATGTGCCGACGGGCACGACGCATCTCTTCCCGGACATTCCTGGCAAGACGTACAATCTGGGGTTGACCTACGCCGCGGACGTCGGTTTCGGCCGGACAACGTTCAACTTCAACTATGCCTATGTCGGTAAGCAGTCCGTCTATCCCGACGATTCTATCGACTCAGGCTATATCCTTCCCGCCTATGGGCTGGTCAACGCCCGGCTCCAGGTCAAGGCCACTCGCCTTCCGCTGACCATCTCGCTCTACGCCAACAATCTGTTGGACGAAGTCTATGCGAGCTATGCGCAGCGCTTCGGCGTCGGCTTCTGGGGCTCGTACCCGGGCTTGAGCGTCAAACAAGCCGCGACCCGCAATGCTCTCAGCGTTGTCCGCGGACGCCCTCGCGAGTTTGGTGCTTCGCTCAAATATGAGTTCTAGCCGCGGTAAGCAGTGACGCGCCAATTGGTTTCCGGCTCGTCTCCTCAATTGAAGCGCTGCGGCTGGCAGCAGTCGAATTGGCCCTGCCGTTGACCATGGCGCTTCAATCCGCAGCGACTGCGCGAATAGCCGCGTCGCTTAGCTGGCGACGGAGTGCGACGCGTCGTAGAGCATTGCGGCCCGCCAGAAGCACCCCGCCGCCAGAACCGGCGTCGCCGCGATGATGAGCAGCGAATAGCGGATCGCGTAATCGCCGAACTCCGCGTGCAGCAGATCATTGAGCAGGCCGACGGCACTGGGGCCAATGGCGTTGCCGATCAGGCTCGCCCCTAATAGGACGACCGATATCGCCAGCGCTCGGCGGCGCTCACCGACGATGCTCACCACTGCGGCGAAGATCGGCGCCTGGTGAATCAAGGTGAAGAAGCTGCTGAGCGCAAAACCGCCAACCCAGGCGGGATAGCCGTTGCCGAGCAGGAACAGCGCCTCCGCGGGGCCAGCCAGCAAACAGGCCAGGGCGGGGATTCCGACATGCCAAAACACTCGGTTGCCAGGGAGCCGGTCTATGAGCGCCCCCCCCATCAGGATCCCGACGATGCCGATCACGCCGCGCGCCGGGCCGATGATCCTGGCAACTTCGCCGACGCCCAAATGATGTACGCGCACGAAGAAGGTTGGCGTCCAGGCGCCAGACGCCCAGATATTCGCCCCCATCAAAGTGACTCCGGCGAACAGCCACACGAAGCAACGGTTCGAAAAGAGACCCGCGAGATCGCCGGCAAGTCCGGGCGCAAGCGCGCGCCGCGGCGTCGCGTCCGCGGTACGCGGCGGCTCGCGCACCGTCAGCACCAAGACCAGCGCAAGCAGGATCCCCGGCGCTCCCATGGTGACGAACATGGTGCGCCAGCCCCAGGTTTGCGCGATCCAGCCGGCCACCGGGAAAAAGACGATGGAGGAGATCGAACTGGCGGTGCCGAAGATCGCCATGGCAAGCGGGCGGCGGTCTGCCGGAAACAGACCGGCGAGGATCGAATTGGAGGGCGGCATGCCGCACGCCTCGCCCGCGCCCATCACCAACCGAACCAGGGCAATTTGCGCGAGATTGGCGACCGCTCCGGTCAGAGCCGTCATCAGACTCCAGACGACGAGGCCCGCGGCGATGATATTTCGCCGGTTCGTGCGGTCGGCGAGCCAGGCGATCGGAACGCCGAGGAGCGAATAGAAGAGCACGAAGGCCAGCCCCGAAACGAGGCCGAGCAGCGTGTCGGACGATCCCATTTCCTTCTTGATCGCGGGGAGTGCCAGCCCGAGCAGCGAACGATCGAGGTAATTGAGGGTCGAGATCAGCGTCAGGACCAGCAGCGGCCATGTCGCGGACCAGGGCCACGGCGAACGGGTTCTCTCCGTCTCGCGATTCATAGGCGCGACGCTCGCGTTTCCTGCGCAGTGATGAACTCGAGCAGCGCCGGCTGGCCGGCTTCGGTTGCCGCTATCCCGCGGCGAATTGCAGGGACGATTTCCTCCGGTTCGACGATTCGCTCGCCATAGCCACCCATTGCGCGCGCGAAGGCGGCATAGTCGCCGGAAATATCCGTCGCACGGAAACGTTCGGTCGCAATCGGCATTTGATTGAGTTCCAGAGCCATTGCCGAGTTGTTGAGCAGGATCGACAGAATCGGTAGCCGTTCACGAACCGCAGTCTCGAAATCCATTCCCGTGAACCCGATCGCGGCATCGCCCCAGACATTGATACAGAGTTTGTCCGGGCAGGCCAGCTTTGCGCCCATTGCCAATCCGAGCCCGTAACCGAGCTGCGTCGACTTGCCCCAGCCAAGGTAGCTGAGCGGGGTGCGCGATTTCCAGAACGGCGTCAGTTGGTCGCGCGGCGAACCGGCATCGTGGGTAATGATCGTGTTGCCGACGTCGACGGTGCGCTGCAGTTCCCACAGCACGCGATAGGGATTCAGCGGCGTCTCGCTGCTCTCGAGCAGAGGCTGCCATTCGCTCCACCATTGTCGCTCGACCGCCGCGATTTCGCGCGCCACGGGTCCGAAGTCGCGCGGTTCGGGAAGAAGCAGCCGACAGCTGTCGATCAGCATCGCCAGCGTAAGCTTGGCGTCCCCGACCAGTGCGTCGACACAAGGAACACACTTGTCGAGATCCGCCGCATCGAGCGTCGCATGGACGATCGGCGCGTGCGTCGGCATCGCAACGCCGAACGCGGTCGCCGAAAAGCTGCAACCGATGCCGAAAATCAGATCCGCACGGTCGAGGAAGCTGCGCAATTGACCGGGAATTGCCGCGCCTCCCGAGCCGAGTGCGAGCGGATGCGTTTCGTCGAAGGCGCTTTTCCCCTCGAGGCTGGTCGACACCGGCGCGCCGAGCAATTCGGCGAGCGAACGCAGTTCGTCATAGGCGTCAGCCCAGTGAACGCCCTGCCCCGCGTGAATCACCAGCCGCTTCGCCGCGACCAATCTCTCGGCTACGCGCCTCACGGCCTCTGGGTCGGGTGCCGAGCGCGTCGTAACGACCGGCGCATAGTGCAGCGGGCCAGGAAATTCCTCCGCGAGGACGTCGTGCGGCATCTCCACCAGCGCCGGCCGAAAGCGGCCGTTGCGCAGTGCCGAAAATGCGCGACGAAGCACCGCCGGCGTATCGCCCGCCTGAAGGATGGGCTCGGCGGTCTTGGTGACGTCCCGCATCGAACGGCTGGCATTATAGTTTCCCGGCACGTTTGCCAGGCTCCGCGCATAGCCCATGGGCAGGACCAGGATCGGAACGCTTTCCGAATAGGCTTGCGCGACGCCGCCATAGGCATTTTCGGTACCGGGCCCGTGCTGCATCGCGAACACGCCCAGCCGCTTCCCTCGGCTTAGCCGCGAAAGTGCGTCCGCCATATGCACGCCGGTCCGCTCCTGCCGGACAATTACGGTGCGGATACCCAGCGCTGCAGCTTGCTCGAGCACTGCATTGCGGGGATAGCCGAACAGTATGTCCACGCCTTCGCGCTGCAGGATCTCGGCAATGGCCGAGGATACTTTCATGCCTGCTCGCAGTCGCTGAGTCCCAACGGACGCTCCCCAATCACCGTGGTGCGGATGAGATGCCGGCGCTCGAACTTGAAATCATGCACCCCGCGATGGAGGGTGAAACGATTGTCCCAGACGATCAGCGTATCCTTCTTCCACTTGACGCGACAATGATAATGAAGGTGTTGCGCCAGGCTCTGGAGATAGTTCAGCAACGCGCGGCTCTCCTCTTCGCTCCAGCCGACGAAACGCTTGAAATAGGCGCTCGTGGCGAACAGCGCTTTACGCCCGGTCGTAGGGTGAATGCGCACCGCCGGGTGAATATTCTCGAGCTCCGCCTCGGTAAAATTGTGACTTTCACGCAGCCGCATACGTTTCTCGGGCGCAAGCTTTTCGTTCTTGCTCCAGATGTCCTTGCCTGAATAGACGACCGATAGCCCGTCCAGCAACGTCTTCATCCCGGTCGAGAGGTTCTCATAGACGAGGAAAGCATTCGAGAAGGCAGTGTCTCCCCCCCATTGCGGAACCTCGAGCGCCCGCATCACGATGCATTTGGGAGGGTGCAACAGAAATGGGCTGTCGGTATGAAAATGTTCGAAGGAGGGTACGACATTTTCAGGCTCATACGCTTCGCGGCGCACTTCCTGCATGTCGCTGTGGCCATCGTAGGTAGGCGCCTGCGGCAGTTCCGTCAGTTCGCCGAAATAGCGCGAGAAGGCCTTGTGCTGGTCGGGTGTCAGGTCCTGGTCGCGGAACACGATCACGAGAAAATGCTCGAACGCCTTCATCACTTCCTCGAGCACTTCGCCGCTGATCGGCTGGCGCAAGTCGACGCCGCTGATCTCACACCCGCAAGCGCCCGAAATGGGCTCGACGCCTATCTGCCGAAATTGTGGCATTGGCCTGCCCGCAACGATTGGCACACCGTCCGCAGCACTTGCATTGTCGATCTTGAAATCCGGAATCATGACTGCTCCTCCGATCGGGCGAGCCTGGCTGTCGCGAGGCGCGGGAGGCAGCGGGCGTACCGCCCCACCCGACGACTCTCTTTCCAGGCTAGAATCTGCGTTTCACGGTCAATGACCAGGTTCTCGGCTCCGCAGGCGATCCTTGGATCGAATTGGTGGAGCCGCGATTGTCGAAAACGTCGGTGTAATACAGCTTGTCGGTAAGATTTCGCACTTCAGCCGAGAATTCCCAATCTCCCCCGCTCGTCGCGTAGCTCAACCGCGCATTGACCAGCGTTCGCGCCGCGACCAGGCCGAAAAGGTCCTTGGCGCCAGTCGCCGCGTCGACGTTATTGGCATTGCGATTGAAGGCGTCTTCGTGACTCACATCGATGCGCGGCGTCACGGTGCCGGCATGCCCCAGGTCGATCTGATATTGCGCGCCGACGCTCCACTGCCAGGGCGAGATATACAGGCCCTTGTCTTCGAGTCCGATACCCGCACTCGCTGCGATCGCGCTGATCGACGTATATTTGAACGAGAGATAGGCGAGCGATCCGTCGATCGTGAAGCCACGAACCGGACGCAGCGTGGTTTCGAGCTCGAAACCCTTGACGTCTGCAGTACCGGCGTTGAGCGGGAGCGCGCACGGCGCCGCCGGAACTCCGGTCACCAGCGGGCAGCTCGACACAGTGACGAGGATGTCGCTGTATTTGTTGATGAACGCGGAGCCGTTGAGCCGGACTTTCCGATCGAGGAAGTCACTCTTGAAACCGACTTCATAGGCTTTGAGCGTCTCGGGATTGTGCGGCAACGCCTGTGCCGGGAAGAAGGGGCGCGGATTGATGCCCCCGCCCTTGAAGCCGGTCGAGAATTGCGCATAGCCCATGATCGACTGGCTCAAATGATATTGCACCGCCGCACGGTAATCGACTCGGCCTCCCTTGAACGTGCCGACCAGCCCATTGAGCGGCGCGAGCGACGGTGGGACGGCACCTCCGGTCGACGAGCCCGGAACCCCGAACCGCCCGTAGATGAAGCTCTTGTCCTGATCCGAGTAGCGGAGGCCGCCGATGAGCGTGAGATCCGGTATCGGTGTCAGTTCCGCATTGGCGAAAACCGCCTTGTTCGTGGCCGGAACGGAATTGTCTTCGATGAAAGCCAGGGTAGGCAGCGTAACGCGTGACCGGTTACGGCTGCGTTTGTCCATGTAATATCCGCCAACGGTCAGGTCGAGAATCTTCCATAATTTCGTCGACAACCGCAGCTCCTGGCTGAACTGCCGATTGTACACCCGGTTTGCCTGTAGGCTGGGCGTGAGCGGCGACCCGTCACCCGATGAATAGTTGCCGTCAAACTTGCGATACGAAGTGATCGACGTGACATTGAGATTGTCCGTCAGACCCAGGCTGATCGTGCCGGCTATGCCCCAGGTGTTGATCGCACCCTTGAGCGGCGCTTGCCATGGCGCGGAGCCGTCCCGCGGAGCGAGATCGGTGTAATTCTCGTAGCTGATGTACGGACTCGAGCTGAAGCTGTCCTGGGCATAGGCGCCGTACGGGGAGTAGGAAATGAAGGGTGAGCCCGTGGCAGTGCCGTAAACATTTCCATTCAGGGTATAGGCGGCTGCCGCCGGCGTAGCCACGCCGGTGAGCGTCGAACCGGGTGCCGCAGGGCGGCCGACATAGAGCAGCGTAGTCGGTCCGGTTTCACTCTCGTCGCGCGTCACGTCGCCGACCACGTCGACGGTGACTCGGGCCGCCGGTTTCCACCGCAACGCCAGCCGACCCGCGACATAATCCTTGCCGCCTTCCGTGCCGAGCTTGCAGCCATTCGCACTCACCGAGCTGGGAACGGTCGAGCCCGGATGGGTGCAGGCATAGTCGTAGCGTGTGACATAGCCGTCCTTATGGACTCCCGCGGCGGAGAGGCGCGCGAACAGCTGGTCCGGAACCAACGTAATATTGCCCGCGCCCTTGAGCTCGACGCGATGGAAGCTGCCGTAAGTCGCCGATAGATAGCCGTCGGTCGCTTCACTCGGCTTTTTCGAATAGAGCTTGATCGATCCCCCGATCGAATTTTGGCCAGCCAGCGTGCCTTGCGGCCCTCTCAATATCTCGACACGATCGAGGTCGACGAGGTTCAGCATCGATCCGTGCAATGTCGGCAGATAGACGTCGTCGACATACATGCCGACGCCGGGCTCGAGCGCGAACGTCGTGTCGCGCTGTCCGACGCCGCGAATAAAGGCCGCCACCGCCGGGCCATATGTTGCCGGCGCCTGGCGCAAGGTTACGTTGGGCGCAAAGCCCCCCAGGTCAGCAAGGCTGGTCTGGCCACGCTGCTCGAGCATCTCGCCGCTCATGGCGGTGATCGCGATCGGCACGTCCTGCAATTTCTGGCTGCGGAACTGCGCCGTGACGACGATCTCGTTTTCAGTCGCGACCTCTTGCGGCGCCGGGCTCTGCGGCGCGCTGTCCTGGGCGGTCGCCGGCGTCGCGGCAACGCATGCCATGACCAATGCCGGCAGCGAAGCGGACACCAACAGACTCTCGAACTTCAACATCTCTCTCCTCCCCACGCCCGCGCTGGCGGCGGGCCGTGGCGATAGAAGGATGTCGATCAATCAACTGTCAACGCCGGTTCCGTATTGCGAAAGCACAATTCCGAAATACGGAATCCATCCAATTGCTGCCGCTCAGCTATGCGAGATCGCTGCTTGCTCGCTGAGCCGGAACGTCGCTTCGCGCACCGAGAGCACAAGATCATCTTCGCGGTGGAGTTGGTATCGCTTGGAGGGCATGGTGACGCCGATGCAGCCCAGGATTTCCCCGTCGACACCGAAAACGGGACTGGCAATGCCCGCAATGTCATAGCCCGTATCGAAGTAGCGGGCGTAGCCCTCCGCTCGGATTGTGGCGAGCTCGGCTTCCATCTCCTGCTTTGTCGGCCGCGGCCTGCCGCTGAGCGGACCAGACGTCGTCTCGCGCATGATCGCTTCTATCTCTCCCGACGGCAGATGGGCGAGGATGGCGCGTCCAAGCGACCCCCAGGGCAGCGCGATCTCGCCCCCGCGCTCGACGGCGAAGCGCAGCGGGTGCGGCGTCACTGCGATCTCCGCGATGATCGCTCTGCGCGACTTGGGGCTGTAAACACACAATACCGCCGTTTCATGCCACTGCTCGACCAACGCTTCGAGCAGCGGGCGAGCACTGCGCGTGAGGTCGAAATTCGCCACCAGCTGTGACGCAAGTCGGTGCAGTTCGCGCCCGGGACGATAGCTCTGCCCGCGGCCGCGTTCGACCAGGCCCGACCGAAGCAGCGACTGGAGAAGCCGGTGGACCGAACTTGCCGGTAGTCGTGCACGCTCGGCCAGCTCCCCGAGCGAGAAGCTCGCGGGGCCGCTTGCGACCAGCTTGAGCAAATAGGCGAGACGGTCGCCAGCGCCGCGGGGGAGATCGGGCACGAGTCAGCCTTGGTGGTGTTGCCGATCGATCATATGCCGATCCACGCCATCTGTCGTGGCGGTTGCCGTTCCGTCAAGCCAGGGCTGAATCCCATAACCCCCGCGCGGCGAAGCGTTCCCTCCCATCCGAACGCCACGCGCTTTCCAAAGTCATGCTTCGGCGCCACACTGGCCGCAGGGCTCGCACGCGCGCATGTCAAATGCGGCGTGTCCATTGGAGGGGATCCGCACATGACCTTCGCGACCGAAGACAACATCACCGCGCTTGCCGAAGCGCGCTGGGGGACGGCCCACGATCCGCGCCTGCGCCAGCTGATGACCGCGCTCATTCGGCACACGCACGCGTTTCTACGCGAGGTCGAGCCGACGCATGAGGAATGGCTGGCCGCTACCGAGTATCTCGCGCAAGTCGGCCAGATCAGCGATGACAAGCGCAAGGAGTTCATCCTGCTGTCGGACGTGCTCGGAATCAGCATGCTCGTCGTCATGCAGAACGCGCGGATGCCGTCCGCTGCGACTCCCGCGACGGTGTTGGGGCCCTTCCATATCGACGATTCGCCGCCGCTCGCGTTCGGCGCGAATCTCGCCGCGGACGTGCCCGGCGAACCGATCCTGATCCGCGGTATGGTTCGAGACCTGGCAGGCGCGCCGATTCCGCACGCGGAGCTGGATATCTGGCAGGCGGACGAGGATGGTCTCTACGAGGCACAGATTCCAGACTGCGAGGCGCGCCTGCGCGGCATCCACCATACCGACGATCAGGGGCGCTACGCCTTCTGGACGATCGCGCCGAAAGGCTATGCGATCCCGATGGACGGGCCCGTGGGTGCGCTGATCGAGCGGACCGATATCGCCTATTTTCGTCCGGCGCATATTCATTTCGTCGTGCGGGCCGAAGGCTATGTTCCGCTCACGACGCATCTGTTCCGCGAAGGCAGCGACTATATCGACAGCGACGTCGTGTTCGGCGCCCGCGCCGAACTGGTGGTGCCATTTGCGGCCCATCCGCCGGGTGTCGCGAGCGACGGGACCGCCATGTCGGTTCCCTATTGCACGGTCGACTATGACTTCGTGCTGTCACCGTCTGCCGGTTAGGGAAGCGTGGACGCCGGTCGGGAACGGAGAGACTTAATGCAGGATATCGGTGTCGGCCTGATTGGCTATGGGCTCGGCGGCCGCGCGTTCCATGCGCCTTTCGTGCGGACCACGCCTGGCATGACGCTGAGGGCCGTGGTCTCGCGCGATGCGGCCAAGGTCCATGCGGATTTGCCCGGCATGACGGTCGTGCCCGACGTTGACGCACTGCTTGCGCAGTCGGGCGTAGATCTCGTGGTCGTCTCGAGTCCTGACGAACTCCATGCCGAGCACGCGCTTGCTGCGCTAACGACCGGAAAACACGTTCTGGTCGACAAGCCGTTTGCGACGAACCTCACGGATGCGCGCGCGATCGTGAAAGCCGGCGAAGC
>Ga0207675_100005689_pt1 | contig 11927 bp, 7 predicted proteins | sample KBSSwiS42_FD_184305 | JGI IMG/M metagenome (GOLD analysis project Ga0207675, IMG submission 184305) | Switchgrass rhizosphere microbial communities from Kellogg Biological Station, Michigan, USA - KBS Switchgrass S4-2 (SPAdes) (version 2) | ecosystem: Host-associated > Plants > Roots >...
CGCCGTTCGTGGAGCGGAGCTACCTCACGACAAGCGCCGACGCCGATCGCCGTCACTGACAGTTCACGCGATTCGGCGACACGATCACGTCGTCCATCCAGACGTCGCGGGCGGGGGAGTCGAAGCGTAGGTAGCCGAAGCGGAAGCTCTTGAAGGCTGTGGGCGGCTGCCAGCCGGTGGCGTCGATGATCTCTTGGCCATCGACGAAGATGTGGATGTCGCCGCTGCCGCCGTTGAACTCGGCCTCCATGCAGCTCCAGGCGTTGTCGGGCAGGCGCGTGCCGGGCTTGCCGTTGGGGTTGGTGCCGCCGGTGCCGAAGAGGGAGTCTTTGACGTTGAGCAGTACCTGGCCGAACTGCTCGGCGATCTCGACGCCTTTGTCGGCGTTGTAGTCGCCGCCCGGCGCGACGATGGAACCCATGAAGAAGGTCGCATGCGTGGAGTTGGGCGCGCCGAGGCCCACGGTGCTGCGCGCATACAGCCGCACCCAGTACGAAGCGGGGGTCGCGACGGAGAGCATGCGGTAGTAGTTGTGTCCCACCGGCATCTTCAGCGACTGGCGGCCGCTGTGGGCAACGGTGGCGTCGAGCGTCACTTCCGTGCCGAGCGCGTTCGCGGCGAGATACGACGGCTCGAAGGTGGTACCCGCAGGGAAGCCGGTGCCTTCGAAGCCGCTGCAGAAGATCGCCCCCGAGGGGCACACGATGTCCGGAGCCGTCGGCGGTGGTGGGGTTGTGACGGGCGGCGTCACCGGCGGCGGCGTCACCGGCGGCGGAGTGTTGGGATCCGGAGTGGGCGTGGGCGGCATGCCGCCACCAGCGTTGCCCGCGCCGCCCGCCCCTGCCGCCATGGCACCCGTCATCGAGTTGCCATTGTTCGTGGCACCGGTGATGGGCGCGTTGCTGGGATTGCCCTCCGGCACGCTGCTCGGCGGGGTCGTCGGGGGCGTCGGCGAATTGCTGTTGGAGGGGTTCGTCGCAGGCGTCGTGCCAGCGGAGTTGTTGTTGGCTGTGCTGCCGCTCGGCGAACCGTTGGCAGTTCCGCTGTTGTTGCTGGCGTTGCTGTTGCTGCCAGTGCTGCCGGGGGCGTTCTGCTGCCCGCCGGGGAACGCTGGCGGGTCGCCGAACGTCGGTTGCCCATCCGCCTCTTCGCCTGCGCCACACGCGACGAGCGCGAGACCGAGCGCCAGCGTCGAACCGAGCGCCCACGCTGTCCGCGACCCCAGCTGGGCCGCGGGGCGCCATGCCGCGCTCGTGTTCATCTCAGCTCGTTGGTGGTGCAGTGCAGGTCGGCAGCTCATCGCTTACCAGCTTCCCACTCTCGAGGGCCTGAAGCAATCCCCCCTCGCGGGCGGCGTGCGCCCCGTACAGGGCCGCGATTTGCTCGATCGCGCTCAGGCGTACCGCGAATTTGCACTAGTATCGCCGCATGCCCCCTGCCCCACCCCTCGGCAATAGCCGTGCGTCGAACAGTTTCCGCGCTCGGTATCTCGATTATGCTGCCCTCACTGAGCAACTACAAGCGTGGGCTACCGCCTACCCTGAGCTCGTGCGCCTGGAGCGCCTCGGCACCACGCCGGAAGATCGCGCCCAGTGGCTGCTCGTGATCGGGCCGGAGCCGGAGCGGACTCGCCCCGCGGTGTGGGTGGACGCGAACATGCACGCGAGCGAGCTCGCCGGCTCCAACGTGGCGCTGGCGCTGGCGGAAGACATGCTGCGCCTGCATCTCGAGGGCACGGTGCACGGCTTGCCCAGCGTCGTCGCCGATCGTCTGCGCGAGGTGCTCTTCTATGTGCTGCCGCGCATGTCGCCCGACGGCGCCGAGCACGTGCTCACGAGCGGGCGTTACGTCCGCTCGGTGCCGCGCGACGAGCGCAGCGATCGCGGCCGGCCGCGCTGGGTGAGCGGCGACGTGGACGGCGACGGCCTGTCGCTGGTGATGCGGGTGCGCGATCCCGGCGGCGAGTTCGTGGAGTGCCCCGACATCCCGGGTCTGCTCCAGCAACGCCAGATCGACGACGCCGGCCCCTTCTACAAGCTGTACCCGGAAGGCTTCATCGAGCACTTCGACGGGCACACGATTCCGGCGCCGTTCTTCCTCGATGACAACCCGATCGATCTGAACCGCAATTTCCCCTGGTCGTGGGCGCCCAGCCACGAGCAGATCGGCGCCGGGCCGTTCCCCGCGAGCGAGCCCGAGGCGCGCGCGATCGTGGAGTTTGCCACGTGCCACCCCGAGATCTTCGCCTGGCTCAACCTGCACACCTACGGCGGCGTCTTGATCCGCCCGCTCGGGCACGCGCCGGACAGCAAGATGGAGCCGTCCGATCTGGCCCTGTTCCGCCAGATCGAAGAGTGGACGCTGGAGCATACCAAGTACCCGTCCGTGTCCGGCTACGAAGAGTTCTTGTACGAGCCCGACAAGCCGCTGCGCGGCGATCTGAGCGAGTACGCGTACCAGCAGCGCGGAGCCATCAGCTACGTGATCGAGCTCTGGGATCTGTTCGCGCGCCTCGGGCTGCCGAGGCCCAAGCGCTTCGTCGAATACTATGATCGCTTCAGTCGCGCCGACTTGCAGCGCCTCGCGCACTGGGATCGCGAGCACAACGACTCGCGCGTCTTCCGCCCCTGGCGCCGCGCCAGCCACCCGCAGCTCGGCGAGGTCGAGGTGGGCGGCATCGACCCGCGCATCGGCGTGTGGAACCCGCCGCCGAACGAGCTCGCCGATCTTTGCCGCCAGCAGGCGCAGGCGTTTCTGCGCGTCGCCTCGCTCGCACCCGCGCTGCGCGTGGAGCAGCCGCGCATCGTGCCGCTCCAGGGCGGTCTGTACCGCGTGACCCTGCAGGTCGAAAACCACGGTTACCTACCCTCCTCGGTGCTCGCCTCCGCGAAGAAGCTCGACTTCAACGAACCCGTGTACGCCGAGTGCGAGGCCGTCGGCTGCGAGCTGATCGAGCCCGCGCAGCGCCACGTGGTGATCGGCCACCTCGAGGGCTGGGGTCGCGGGCTACACAGCGGCCAGAACCTCGCGGCCTACCAGCGCTCCTCCGGCAATGGTCACCGCGCCCAGGTCGTCTATCTGGTGCGGGGCGCGGGCGAGCTGCGTCTGCGCATCGGCAGCTGCCGAGTCGGCTTTCAACAGCACACCCTGCGCGTCGGACCGGGCAGCTGAGCCCGGCGCTCGAGCGCGACGTGCAGCTGGGCTCGGCGCGGCAGCGCAGCGCACCCAGAAGGAGTGCCCAGCGTACGTCGCGCTCGTCGTCTGGAGGTCATGTCGCCGATTGCCGCCGACCTCCGCTGCTCGGCTACAAGCTCCACTGGCGCGTCGCGCACACGACTCGAGCGCCCGTAGCTGGCCGAGTAGCGGCCGGACTGTGCAGCGCTTGCACAACCAGGATGCACAGCTCGTGCACGACTCGACAGCCACTCGCGGTGAGTCTGCGAGAGCTCCAATGTTGCAGCCTGCAACACAGAAAGACGCGCCCTGCGTTTGCATCGGTTAACGCTGCGCAATACTCCGAGCCGCGTCGAGTTGGGGCGCGTGCCCTTGCGGAGCACCTTCAGCCGCCCGGGCGCGAAACGCTTGGCACGCGATCTGCAATGACTAGACGCAGCAAGACGAGGCCCCAAGGCCCTTTGCAGGAAAGCATCTAGTTACACCCATGATGACCAGTTGGTTCAAGTTCGCCTCCTTCCTCCCCGTTGCGTTGGCAGCCTTCACGGCCTGCAGCGCGGGTGACATCAACAGCGACGATAGCGAGGAGGCCCTCGATGAGGACACGGCTGAGAGCATGTCCCTCGGAACCGTCGAGCAGGATCTGATGAGCTGCACGAACCCGGACGGCACGAACGCGGTGATGGCCGCGCTGGCCGTGGCGGTGGCGCAAGATCTCGGTCGCTGGCAGACCGGCAAGGATTTCGTGCAGGGCTACAACGCCGGCGAGCTCGTCGCGCTGGGCAGTGGCAGCGACGCGAGTGGCGCGATCGGCAAGAACCGCTGCGCCGACGGCAAGTGTGCCCGTGTGCAAGCGCTGCTCGACCTGCAGCTGGATGCCGCCGCCAACAAGGTATACATCCAGGGTTCGGGCACCACGAAGGTATTGCTGAACCCGCAGGCACTACGCACCCGCATGCTGGGCAAGTGGCGCGAGCAGAAGACCATCGACGAGCGCGCCAAAGACGGCGTGACCGATCAAGCGCCGAAGGAAGAGCACAAGCTCGCTTTCGTGAGCGCGGCCAAGGGCGGCTGTGACACGAACTTCACCTTCAACGCCACCAAGACCACAGGCGCCGCGCTGCAGTACCCCAACCAGCTGAAGTACAAGCTGGCCTTCGCGGACATCTACAACCCCTACATCAACTTCACCAACCTCGGCGGCGGCAAGGTCTCGATCGATCCCACCTATGGCCTGGACGAGGACGGCACCACCGCCACGGGCAGCTGCGTGGCAGCCTGCACCAAGGTGACCACGACGAACGTCGCGGGTGCGTGCTGCAGCTGCGGCGGCGTCACGAAGAAATTCGTCAAGGCTGCCTGGAACAACACCACCTTCCTCTGCCAGTAATCCGAGCAGGTACGGCGAGCAGGGCGAGCAACGGAGAGACCTGCCGTTGACGCCCCGGCCGCGCAGCAAAGGCGCGTCCGAACACTTCGACTGCGGGTTGCACCTGGCAACCCGCAGTGTTGCGGCGTCAGCCGCCGCGCGGCACGTGCAGGCCGATCAGTCCCTCTTTCGCTGGGTCACCGTACACCACCTCGCCGAGCGGCAGCGCCTTGCTCAGCCGCGCCACGGAGCTCAGCACCACCACGTCCTCTGAGCGCGCCCACTTGCGCACCTGCCCCACCGCGTCCGCGCCCAGGTAGTCGCGCGCAAAGCGCGAGCTCGGTAGCTCGCTCAGTACTTCCGCGGGCGCGTCGTCGCACAAGATCAGCGAGCTTTCCGGCAGGCTGCGCAGAAAGCGCCCCGCGTCGCGCCGATCGGGCAACGCCGCTGCCGTGCGCTCGCGCCAGCGCGCGAGCGGCAACTGCAGTGAACCGAGCTCGAGCCCCAGCGCGAGCGTCGCGAGCAGCGCAAACGCGGGAGCCTGTGCCCGCGCCTCGAGCCGCCCCAGCCACTCCGAGAGCTGCGCGCTGCCCTGCGCGACTGCCGTCGCGGCAAACGGCACCAGGGCCACCCAGTGCCTCGCCAGACCGAGATGCGAGCGCGTGACCCAACCGAGCAACAAGAAGCCGGCGATCGACAACGGCAGCAGCACGAACCAGCCGCGCGTGGCGCGCCAGCTGCGGTCGAGCCCGCACAGCAAGCAGCCGAGCGCGAGCAGCCAGGCGCCGAGCGGCGCCGCTGCGAGCGCTCGCTCGAGCGCGGACCAGTCGAGCAGCGGTGTCTGCGCGCTGGCCCGCGCCGCCTGCGCGAAGCTCTGGTTCTCGCGCAGAAAGTCGAACCAGAGTCCGCCATCGAGGCGCCGCAGCAGTGCCCAGCCGCCCACGGTGAGCGCCGGCACGAGCAGGCACGCGAGCGCGCCTCGCGACAGCCGTGCGCCACGCAGCCATCGCCAGACCAAGAGGCCGCTTACGCTCGCCGCCGCCGCCCACGCCTCGTACCGCAGCAGCACCAGCGCCGACAGCACGACAGCCGCCCAGCCGAAGCGCTCGAGCGCGAGCAGCAGCGCTGCCCCCAACATCAACAGCGAAAAGCACGACTCCGGCTGGGCCGTGGTCCCCATCACGATCGCGATCGGCGCCGCCGCCGCGAGCAGGGCCGCCAGCGCTGGCACCCAGCGCGCCGCGAGCGGCGAGCTCGCCCCGAGCGACCGCCGCTCCGCCAGGCGCCCGAGCCCCCACCAGAGCAAGAGCGGCGTGATCGCGCTCAGCACGGCGTTGGCGTAGCGCACGTGGTCGAGCGTCGCCCCGGCGGCGACCCCCGCTGCCAGCAGCAGGTGATACAGCGGCAACCACACCCAGTGGATGTGCAGATCGAGAGGCGTCTGTAGAAACTGCCGCGCGATCACGTAGTGGCCGTACGCGTCCGTATCCGGATCGGGCCCGAGCCCGATGCAGACAATCCGCCAGACAGCGAACGCGAGGATCAGCAGCACGCCGAGCGCGCCGCCGGTCCTCGCGCACCAGCGCAGGTTCAGCGCGTGCCCACGACCTGGGGCTCGGTCAGGCTGCCCCAGCGAACATTATACGAAACGTCGAGCGTGACCTGATTGCCCGCGAACTTGAAGCTCGTGATCGCCGTGTACGGCGTCTCGGTGAAGACCAGACGCGCGCTGAAGGTGTCGTCCGCACTCCAGGCGCCCCGCGCGGCCACCCCCTGATCGGGCGTGTCGTACAGCTCGTTGATGTGCTTCTTGAAGCCGGTGCGCCCACGTACCCAGCTGCCGATGCCCACACCAATCGCATGCGGGCCGTCCGCATCCTCGATCGTCAGCGTCGGCAGGGCGGAGGCAAAATCGAAGCTGAGCGCAGTGATGCCCTGCGAGTTGCTGGCCACCGTGTAGCGGCCGCCGGAAAGCTGCGCGGCCATGGCGGAGCTGTCGGCGCCCGTCGGCAACGGCAAGGACAACGACGCCAGCTTGTCCTTCAGCGTCTGCAGCGAGCCGGCGTCCTCGGGCAGCGGCGCATCCGCCACCGGCGGCACGTTGGCGAACACGATCTTCATCAGGTTGTCGGTGCCGCCGCTGTTGCTGGTGCCGCTGGTGATCGCCAGCACGATATCCTGGTCCGGCAGCACGAACGAGTACTGCCCGAGCGAGCCGTCCGCGCGGAAGCCGATCGGGCTGCGCCAGAACTGGTAGCCATAGCCGTAGCTCCAGTTGCCGTTGTCGGCCCCGTTGGAGATCTGCTTCGAGCTCGCGTCGGTCACCCACTGTTCGGACACCAGCTGCTGGCCGTCCCAGCTTCCGTGCTGCAGATACAACAGACCGAACTTGGCAAAATCCTCGGTGCGCACCGACAGACCGCCGTCGGTGAGGTTCACGCCCTCGGGGCTCTTGCCCCAGAGGTGGCGCTGGATGCCGAGCGGCTCGAACAGCCGCGGCGTCAAGAACTCGTCCACGCTCTGGCCGCTGACCTTCTGCACGATCGCGCCGAGCACGTAGGCCGCACCGGAGTTGTAGAGAAAGTTCGTGCCAGGCGCGTTCGGCACGGCCGTCGCGAGGAAGGCCTTCGTCCACTCGCCGTTCGCTGCCTTGCGCAGCGTATCGATGGTGTCGGTGGTGTGCCCAGTGGCCATCGTGAGCAGGTTCTTGATGGTCATCTTCTGCATGTTCGCGTCCGGCTGCGCGGGCGCCAGCTCCGGAAACTTCGACAGCACCAGGTCGTCGACGCTCAACTTGCCGTCGTCCACCAGCAAGCCCACGGCGGTGGAGTTGAAGCTCTTGGTGCCGGAGTACAGCACCTGGATGTCGTCCACGCCGTACGGTGACCAGAAGCCTTCGGCCACCACTTGGCCGTGGCGCAGCAACATGAAGCTGTGGATCTCGTGCACGCCGGCATCGAGCGCGTCGACCAGCTTCAGGATGTCGGCCGAAGCGAGCCCCTGTGCCTCCGGCGTGCTGCGCGGCAGCGAGGTCGCCGTCACGTTCGGATCCACGCCGGGCGGGGTGCCCGTGGTTGCCGGCATCATGCCGAGCGGCAGGTTGCCGTTGCCGTTTTCGGCCGCTTGGTTGCCGGTACCCGGGGTCGCGGGGCTGGCGCCGGGCGTGGTGTCGCCAGTGCCCGCGGGCGTCTGCGCGCCGGGCGTGGTCGAGCCGGGAGTGTTGCTCGGATAGTTGCCGAACGGGGAGACCGACGAGGTCGAAGACGGCGCGTCGTCAGAGCTGCTGCAGGCGGCGCCGAACGCCGCCAAGACCACCAGGGTATAAGGCAATCGCTTCATGGCCTGCGATCGTCTGCAGCCCGCGCAGGGGAGTCAAGCGCCGCCGCCCGTCGAGGTGGAGATCGCCCCTCGCTGCCCCAGCCCTCCAGCGGCTCGCGCGGAAGAATTCACGTCGAATGGAAATGACGCCGAGCCGCGATCCATCGGGACGCAGGGCTGCGGGAGCGGAGCCGAGCCGCCGCGCTTCAGCTCGAGCTGGCCGCGCATCGCACTGGCTGGGCCGCCTGGTGTTGCACCGGTGAATCTCTGGGGAGGAGCTGCCGCCGGGGCAGGCGGACGCTCCGTGATCGGCAGGCGTGCTCCCGCGTTAAGCCTTTGTCCCAATAACTTTCCATATCCAACAGAATCGAGCATCGTACGCGGGCTCTCCACAGCCACCGCCCGCAGCACCTACCTCGACCCCCCTCGACGCCTTCCGCTGCACAAAACCGGCGCGTCTGGCGCTCATCGCAATCGGAGACATAATCCAGTAATTCCCCTGAGATTGCATTTGTTCAGGCTGCATTGATGTGAGTATCCGCTACCGTCCCGACATCGACGGCCTCCGGGCCATCGCCGTGCTCCCCGTCGTCCTGTACCACGCCAACCTCGCCGGGCTGAGCGGTGGATTCGTGGGGGTAGACGTGTTCTTCGTGATCTCGGGCTTCTTGATCTGCTCGCTGATCGCCAAAGAGCTCGAGCGCGGCGACTTCTCGGTGCTGCGTTTCTACGAGCGGCGCTGTCGCCGCATTCTGCCGGCGCTGTTTGCGATGTTCGCCGTGACCTCGCTGCTCGCCGCGCTGGTCCTGATGCCGCCTGACCTGGCGGGCTTCGGCCGCAGCCTGCTGTCCTCGATCGCGTTCGTGTCGAATGTCTACTTCTGGAAGGTCTCCGGGTACTTCGACGGCCAGGCGGAGTTCAAGCCGCTGTTGCACACCTGGTCGTTGTCGGTGGAGGAGCAGTTCTATCTGGTGGTGCCCTATCTGCTGATGGGTATCTGCGTCTACTTTCGCAAGCGCTACCTGCTGTTCCTGGTGCCGATCGCCATCGTCTCGCTGGTGCTGAGCGACTGGGCGGTGTCGCGCGCGCCGAGCGCCGCGTTCTACCTGCTGCCGTCGCGCTTCTGGGAGATCTTGCTGGGGGGGCTGCTCGCCGTGAGCGGGGCCGCCGGTCCCGCGCGCCGCCCCGTGCGCGAAGCAGTTGCTCTGATCGGCTTGTTCGGCGTGCTCTTCGCCTCCTTCTTTTACTCGGACGAGACGCGCTTTCCGGGCTACACGGCCCTCTTGCCCTGCCTCGGCGCGGCGCTCATCATCTACGCGGGCAACGCCGGGGAGAGCCTGGTGGGCCGCCTGCTGAGCAGCAGCCCGCTGACCTTCATCGGCAAGATCTCGTACTCGCTCTACCTGTGGCACTGGCCGCTGTTCGCGCTCTACCGCTATCGCGTGGCGCGCGAGCTGACGCCGCTCGAGGCGGCGCTGATCGTGGCGCTGAGCTTTGCGCTGGCGGTCGCCTCCTGGCACTTCGTCGAGCGGCCGTTTCGGCAGGCGCAGGGCGGCTTTCAGCGGCGTGTGGTGTTCCTCGGTGCCGGCGGCGGCGCGCTCGCCGTGGCCACGTTCGCGGGCACGGCCATGGCCACCAACGGCCTGCCCTCGCGCGTGCCGGGCTTCGAGCTGGTGGCTGCTCCCGGTGAGAGCGAGTACGACGCCGGCGGGCAGGACACCTGCTTTCTGGATACCAACCAGACCTTCGCCGACTGGGGCGGCGATCGCTGCTACGTGACGCGCGGCAGAGGCCCGAAGGTACTGCTCTGGGGCGACTCGTTCGCGGCGCACTACGTGCCGGGCCTGAAGCACCAGGCGGAGCACCTGCAAGCCGACATCTTGCAGTACAACCTGTCGGCTTGCCCGCCGGTGTTCAGCTTCGACTCGCTCTCGAATCCACCTTGCCAGGCCTTCAACGACCACGTCGTAGATGTGATCCGCGACTACCAGATCGAGAGCGTGATCGTCGTCAGCCGCTGGGACTACGCCTTCAAGCGCCACGTACAGCCCGCCGACATTCAGGCCACGCTGACCAAACTGAAGAGCCTGGGCGTCGACGTCCAGGTGATCGGGCAGTCACCGCTCTTCGGCAACGAGGTGCAGACACTGTTCGCGCAGTCCGGCGGTGCCAGCACACAGGCAGAGGGCTGGGGCTCCGTCACCTTCGATGCCGGCTTGAATCGCAAGCTCGCCGCGGCGATGCCGCCCGGCGTCACCTTCATCGATCCGCTCGCGCGGCTGTGCCGCCTGCCGTCCTGCCCGTACCGTGAAGAGGGGACCTTCATGATGTGGGACGAAGGGCACTACTCGCTCTATGGCAGCAAGCTCGCGGTCGCGACTTACTTTCCGTACTTCGAGCGCGAGCAGCGTCGCGCCCGAGCGGAGTCGAGCGAGTTGCCCTGACATAGGCCTCGAGCTGCGGCTACTGGCGCGCCGCGGGCGGCGCCTTGGCGCGCGCGGCGCCGAGCTCGCGCGCGAAGAACGCAAGCACTTTGGCCCAGGCGTCCTCGCTCGCCTCCGGGCGGTAGCGCTCGGGGGTGGGGAAATTCTGGAAGGCGTGACCGGCGCCCGCGTAGCGGTGGAAGGTGTGCCGGACACCTGCTGCGCGCAGCGCGGCGGAGTAGTCGTCCACGTCGCTGGGCGGTGGATTTTGATCTTCCTGGCCGAAGAAGCCGATGATCGGGCAGCGGATCTGCGAGGCGAGCTCGATGGGCGGCGGGTTGCCGGCGCCCAGCGGCACTTTGACGCGCCCGCCGTAGAAGATGGCGGCGGCGGCCAGGCGCGGCAGATGGCACGCGGCGAGCCACGCGACGCGGCCGCCCCAGCAATGGCCCGCCGCGCCGATCGCGCCTGGGTCCACGTCTGCGCGTTGCTCGAGCAGCGAGAACGCGGCTCGTACGTCGAGCCGCAGGCGATCGTCGCGGCTCTCGTCGCGCTTGAGCTGCACGTCGGCGGACTTGGGCCACCAGTGAAACAGAAAGGGCACCGCCACGACGTAGCCGTGGCGGGCGAAGCGCGCCGCCGTCTGCAGGGTGAACTCGTCGTTCTCCAGACCCGTGTGCCCGACGGGCAGGTGTTGCAGCAAGATCAGGCCCGGGCGAGCCACTGTTTCCTGGCTCGGCAGAGTCTGGCCCGAGCTGGAAGCGGGAGCCACGTCCGCGGGCGGCTCGAATACGAACACCTCCATCGGGCTGTCCTCTACGTTGACGATTTGAAGCTGATACACGGGCAAACTCCAGGTAGAGCGCGGTCATAGCAAAGTCTTCGGGGCAGCTCGCGCGCCATTCGCGGCGCAGCTGCTAGCTCGGCGCCCGGCGCGAGGCCCAGCGTAGCAGCAGGGGCTGACGGACTCCCTTGACGTGGTCGGGTCGCTCCCCCATGACGGTCGGGGCCTTGTCCGGGGCCCGAAGTCGCTGCGGCAGATCACTCTGCGGCGACGCCGGCCCGAGAGCAGCGACATGCGAGACGAGCCCTTCAGCGCACCTTCCGCGGCAGAACCCGTAGCCGCAGGGGCTGTCGCCGCCGAGCCCTTGGCCGTCCCAGCAGGCAGGCAAGGGATCGGCCTCGGGCAGCTGCTGGCCTTCGCGGCGGTGTATTTGATCTGGGGGTCGACCTACCTGGGCATCCGCGTCGCGGTGCACAGCTTGCCGCCATTTCTGCTGGCGGGCGCGCGCTCCTTCAGCGCAGGCGCCGTCCTGCTGGTGGTGCTCCGGCTGCGCGGAGCGCGAGCTCCGACCTGGCTCGAGTGGCGACGTGCGGCGATCGCCGGTACGCTGCTCTTGTCGGTGGGAAACGGCCTCGTCACCTGGGCGGAGGGCTACGTACCATCGAACCTGGCGGCGCTCTCGATCGCCGCGGTGCCGTCGTATGTCGCGCTCTTGGATTGGCTGCGACCCGGTGGTCAGCGACCCGCACGCCGCGTGCTGCTCGGCGTGCTGCTCGGCGCGCTCGGCATGCTGCTCTTGCTCCGCCCCGATCCGCACGCGCTCGACGCGCAGCGCTGGCTGCCGCAGCTGGCGCTGGTG
>Ga0207675_100005690_pt1 | contig 11927 bp, 10 predicted proteins | sample KBSSwiS42_FD_184305 | JGI IMG/M metagenome (GOLD analysis project Ga0207675, IMG submission 184305) | Switchgrass rhizosphere microbial communities from Kellogg Biological Station, Michigan, USA - KBS Switchgrass S4-2 (SPAdes) (version 2) | ecosystem: Host-associated > Plants > Roots >...
TTCGCCGGCGACGTTGACGACGCCCAGGCGGAATCCGTACGCGGTCTCCGCGTAGTTCGCGGGGGCCAGCTGCATGCCCGTGAACGTCTTCGCCAGGTTGAGGCCGCCAGCGATCTGCAGACCACGCCCGTAACCCGCCCGGTTGGCGCCGCCCGCCAGCTGAAACCCCTTCATGTTCTGGCTGACGGTGTTGATGCCGCCCGCGATCTGCGTGCCCACGTAGTCACCGTCGACGATGTTGCCGCCGCCCACCAGCTGCAGACCGCGGCCGTTGCCGGTGACGATGTTGGCGCCCGCCGTGATCTGCGCGCCCTCGAAGCTGCCGCGCACAAGGTTCGCGCCCGCCGACAGCTGCAGCGCGAACAGATCGACGTCGGTCTGCGCCCAGGCGATCGCAAGCTGGAACCCGTGCACGCGCTGCGATCGATCGGCGATGAAGCCGAACGAGAAGCCCTCGACGTTGGCGCGCGCGTCGGCGCGGGTCGGAAAGAACGTCGCCTTGAACGGCGCCGGCTCCGACATCGCAGGCGGTGGGGCAGCGGCCGTCGCGGTCGCCTCGGGCGCTCCGACCAGCGCAGGTGCGTCGTCGCCGCGCGCCACCGCCGCTTCGCGCGGGCCGGCGGCGTGGAAGGCCGCCGCCGCCAGCGGCGTGTGCTTGCCCGCGGTCAGCGCGACGTTCGCCTGGAAGATGGTGGTGCCGCTGTCCATCGCGACCACGTAGGCGCCGGGCTCAAGGCCCAGCTCGATGGTGTTGCCCGGCGGCTTGCGCAGCTCGGCGACCAGCGCGCCGCTCGCCTCGCGCACGGTGATGCGGCCGCCGAGCTCCGGCGTCAGCACCAGGCCCGACTGCGTGCCGCGCACGTCGGTGACGACCAGGTCGCCGGTGCCCGCCAGGTCGAAGTCGTAGTTGGCGTGCTGGGGCCCGGCCTGCGAGCGCTCGGTGCGCGCCAGCGTCTCCTGCGACGCGAACTGATACGCCTCCTGCAGCGTGACGCGCTTGTCCTGATTCACGTCGGCGGCGCCGCGCAGCCCCGACACCAGGTAGTAGGTGAAGTACGAGGCGGAGATGCGGTCGGACTCCTGGGCGCGCTCGTCGGCGGCGCTGGAGGTCAGGAACGCGTGGCCGCGCATGTCCGACGACGCGTCGAGCAGGAACGGCGCGCGCTTCACGCCGCCCTTGCGGCGCGTGAACGCGCCCGACGCGCACGAATCCAGGATCACCACGCGCAGATCGGCGGGGGCGCGCTGCACGCGCGCGCGCAGGTCGTCGTAGCCGATGCGATCGCGGCCGACCAGCAGGCCGTCCTCGTCGGAGTGGCCCGAGTAATAGACGAGCAGCTCGCGGCGGACGCCCGGGGTCGCGCCGGCGCGCAGCCGCTGCTCGACGTCGGCGAACGCGGTCTCGAACGCGGCGCGGTTCGCGGTCGACACGAACACGATGTCCTCGGGCGCGACGCCGCCCAGCGTCTGCAGCACGCGGCCCATTGCGCGCGCGTCGCTGGCCGCGTAGCGCAGCTTCGTGCGCGTCGGGCCGCCGTCGTCGACGCCCGCCAGCAGCACGAACCGGCGCAGGCGGACGGTGGGCGCCGGACCCGCAGCGGGGGCGGGGGCGGCGGCGGCGACGCCGGCGCCGACGACCAGCAGCAGGCCGACCAGGAACAGCAGGAACAACGCCGCGGCGATGGTGGGGAGCGGATTGCGGGTGGTCATGGCATCTCCTTGCTTGCGGCGGGCGTCTTGTCGAGCGCCAGCGAGATCTGTTCGAAACCGGGCGGCAGCGCCAGCGATTGCTTGCGCGCCGACGGCTGGGCTGCCAGAGCGCGCGCCGCGTCCACCGCGGTGGCGATCGAGAACGGGGTCGCGGCGCGCACCAGGAAGAAGCGTTCGAAGGCGGGCGCGTCGTCCAGCTCGTACGCCGAGGGCAGGCGCGTCTCGCCGGCCGCCTTCAGCGCGGGGGCGTCGCCGTCCTGCTTCTCCGGCCAGTGCATCGTCACCTTGCGCGCGCCGTCGATAGACAGCAGCACGCCGTAGCCGCCGCCGTGGCTGCCGTACGCGAGCTGGACCAGGTCGCCGCGCGTCGCGCGGGCGCCGTCGCGCAGCCGCTCGTCGCGCGTGGCGCCGTGGCGGTAGAGGTAGATCCGCGGCAGGGTCGCGGGGAGGATGTCGCCGCCCTTGACGATGATGCATTCGCCGTCGGGGCCCCGGAAGTCGCACTGCGGCTGCCACGGACGCGCCACCAGCACCATCGCCGCCACACCGGCGAGCGCGAGCGGCGCGCTCCACAGGAACGCCCGCTTGCGGGCCGGCCGCGCGGCCGCCGCCGCCCGTTCCGCGCGCCGCTTGATCGCCGCCGCGGTCGGCGTGGCGGGAAGCTGCTCGAGGATCTCGCGGTTCGACGCCGCGACCAGCGCCGCGATCTCGTCGGGCGTGCGCCCCTCGGCGGCCAGCCGGCGCCGCACGTCGGCGGCGGTCTCCGCGTCCAGCTCGCCCAGCGCCAGCCGTTCGAGCAACCAGTCGGGCACGTGTCGTTTGTTGTCTTGCTGCATGACTACACTCCTTCGAGCTCGGCGAGACGTCCCTTCAAAACGCGCAGGCGCTTGCGCACGCCCGACACCGACAGGCGCGATTCGCGCGCGACCTCTTCCAGCGTCATGCCGTCGACCAGGTGCATGAACGCGAGGCTGCGCGTGGACGCGGCCAGCGGATCGTCGGCGCCGAACAGCTTGCCCAGCACGCTGCGCGCCAACGTTCGTGACTCCGCGTCGCCGCCGCCGTCGTCGGCCTGGGCGATGCGCAGGGCCAGCTCATCATCTTCATGCGCGTCTTCCGGCCGGCGCTTCTCGCCGCGCAGCCGGTTCAGGCAGACGTTGGTGGCGACCCGCAGCAGCAGCGCGCCGGGCGCCTCGTCGCGCAGCCGATCCTCGTGGCGGATCAGCGAGACGAACACGTCCTGCATCGCGTCCTCGGCCTTCGCCGGGTCGCGCAGCAGCGTGCGGCACCGCCTCAGGACCATCGGTCCGTACCGCAGGTAGTGGCTTTCGACGTCCAGCGCCAAGTCTTTTTCGCCTCCCTCATACACCCTCAACACCGGCCCCCGGCGAAAGTGTCACCGGGGTCGAAAGATTTTATCGGGTGACGCGTGCTACCCTCAGGCGGAGGGCACGCCATGACGATCATCCTCGCTTTCGGGTTGCTGCTCCTGCTGCCGCAGCTGGCCGGATTGCTGATCATGCGGCTCGCGCCGCGGGCGTCGTGGGCAGCCTGGCCAGCGGCGGCAATCTTCGTGTTCGGCCTCGCCTTCTACGGCACCCTGTGGGCGCCGGCGCGCGCGAGCGCCGAGGCCGCCCATACGCGCTGTGGGAACTGGTCGCTGGCGCTGGGTTTCGGCCTGCTGCTCGGACTGTTCGTTCACCTCGCCGTCGGCGTCCTGTTCGGATTGCTGGCGCGCCGCCCGCACCAATCGAAACATCCTTAACGATATCGAGCTGCGACGGCTTGATTCTCGGGCGGGGCGGGCGCTAGCCTGAACGTCGGCGCGCGGGCCCCCGGCGCCGGGTATGAGGAACGCGCCGTTTTACCTCCTGACGTTCGTCGTCGCGCTGCTCGCGCTGGCCGGCTGCGATCCGTCGCTCAACGTGATCCAGGTGAAGCCGGGCTGTCCCGACATGCCGCTGCGCGGGCCCGCGCAGTACACGCCGTCGGCGCCCGAAGCCGTGATCGATGATTTCGAGGACGGCGACCTCTGGCTGACGAGAATCGCCGGCCGCACGGGCTCGTGGGTCGGGTTCGGGACACCCGGCCAGGCGACGGCCATCGGCGACGTGTCGAGCGACTGCGTCGCCAGTGGCGCCTATTCGGGGCACCTAAGCGGCATCGATATCGTCAACTACCAGGCCAACTGGAACGCCGTCTTCATCGATCCGTTCAGCTCGGCGGTGGGCTTCGACGCCACGCAATACACCGGGTTTTCGCTGTGGGTCGCGGCCGGCGAAACGGCCCTGCCGCCGCTGGAGCTGCCGCTCGGCGTGATGACGCGGGACACGTCGGGCGGCAGCGGCCTTTGCGGCGTTGCCTGCGGCGACTACTACCGCAAGAGCATCCCGCTGACGACGAGCTGGGCGCGCTGGGTGATCAAGTTCAGCGAGCTGGCGCAGAGCGGCCAGCAGGGCGCGCCGCAGCTGCCGCTGAACAAGAAGGAGTTCGTGAGCCTGATGTTCTGGCCCGCGCGAACGTTCGACATCTGGATCGACGACGTTCGCTTCGAACCCTGACCTCAGAACATCACATCGGCGAGCAGCAGCGGCGCCACCAGAAACGGCCGCCCCCAGCGACCGGCTTCGTTGCCCGCGAATCGGATCGGCACACCCTGCGGGACGGCGCCCGCCACCGCGCGCACGCCGATGTTCAGCCAGTTGGTGGCGTGGAAGCCGCCGTCGGCGCGGAAGTAGATCGCGCCGGCGGTCGTGCTCGCCGAACCGGGGACCAGCGGATCGTTGGCGGTTGCGCTCGCGCTCAGGCGAACCACGGCGGCGCCCGCGGCGGCGAGCACGTACAGCCTGCTCTCCGGCCGTTCGTGGCGCACGAACAGCGAGGCGCCCGCCATCCACGGGTCGATGCTCGCCGAGCCCTCCGGGCCGGTGAGCGTGCTCGATCGCAAGGGGGCGCTGACGTCCAGCGCGACGCCGAGGGGTCGCGCGACGATGAACCCCAGCGTCAACCACGCCTGCACCGCGACACCTCCCGCGCCGGGACTGAAGAGCGGTCCCGCCGCCGCTTGCAGCGCGACCGACGGGGGGCGCGGCGGCGGCGGTGGCTCCGCCGGGGGTGGTTTCACGGGCGGCGGCGGCGCCTTCACGGCCGGGACGTCGGAACGTGACAGCAGCGTGGTGCGCAGCAGCTCCGCGGTCTGCAGCGCGACCAGCCCCTCGTTCGGCGCGCCGGGATTTTCGTCCACGATCAGCTGGCGCAGCAGCGAGCGTCCTGTCGGCTGGTTCGCGACCCAGACCTCGACGCCCTTGCGCGACGGCACCATCCGGATCGCCGCGGCGGCCTGGCTGGCGCGCCCGGCGGCGTCCAGCGACTCGACGGGCTCGCCCGTGCGCCAGGGCTCGACCACGACCACCTCGAGGCCCAGCGCCGACACCTCGGCGCGGATTCGTTCGGCGAACGGATCATCGCTCTCGTCGATGACGATCACGACGCGCAGGCGCTGCTCCGCAGCCACGGCGGTGTCGAACCGGCCGAGGACGGCGCAGACGACCGTGAGGGCGAGGGCGGCTCGGGCGGCGTTCACTCAGCGAGAGTATCTCGCGGAGAGCGACTAGTCCGCGAGAATGACTCTCGCCGTGCCCGCGTACGGCCCCTCGGGGAACCGCTGCAGGTAGCGCTCGGCGTCCCGCCGGGCGGCCGTATGGTCGCCGGCGCGATCGCGCGCCTCCATCAGGCGGCCCACCGCGTCGCCCATCAGCGGACCGCGCGGCTGCTCGTCCAGATAGGTCGCGAACCAGCGCGCCGCTTCCGTGTACGCCCCCCGCTTCTCGAACGCCAGCCGGCCGAGCGAGAACGCCCCCGTGGCCGCGCTGGTCGTCCCCGGAAAGCGCTGGCGCAAGATCAGCAGCGCCTCGACGGCGCGCGACGTTTCACCCGACAGGCGCGCCGCGTCCGCGAGCGACAGCAGCTCCACGGCGTTGGCGCTCCGGCACACGCGGCTCCAGCCCGCGCGCTCGGCGGCGTGCACGCCCTCGGCGTAACGGCCGGCCGCGACCAGCTCGCGCCAGTCACCGACGTCCGCCGCGTGCGTGTCGCGATGGGCAACCACGCGCGCCGGCTTGGTCTCGGCGACCGGCGCCGGCGCCGCCACGTCCATCTTCGCGGCCGTCGTTGACGTGGCCGGCGTCCCGCACGAGACGCGCAGGTTGTCGCCACGCTGCACGCGGCGCGGGGTGGGCAGGCACTCGCCGCCCACGATGACGGATCCTTCCTTCAGCTCGATGCCGAACGAGCGGCTCTCCGGGCTCCAGTCGACGCGGAACCGCGTCCCGGTCACGTCGACCGTCACCGGCCCCGCCTCGAAGCGCCACTTCCCCGGCCCGTGCCGGTGAGCGATCGCGACGTCGGCCGCGCCCTTCTCGACCAGCACGCGCGCGCCGTTCGATTCCAGCGCCAGCACGCGCAGCTGTCCGCCGCGCTCGAGGACGATCGAGCTGCCCTCCGAAAACCGCAGCGCGGTCGGCACCACGGCGTTGGCCTCGATCAGATCGCCCGCGTTTCCGGCGATCGCAGCGGGACCCGCGTCCGAATCGATCTGGAACGAGATCGGGAGCCGCAACCAGACGAACACCGCGGCCACCGCCGCCGCCGCGCCCACCATGCCGAACGAGAGACGACGGAACGTCACCGTCCACGCCCGCGGGCGTTCAAACGCGTGACTGACCTGCCGCGTGGTGACGCGGTCGATGAAACGCATGCGTCCGAGACGGATCTCATCCCCGGCCGCCGCTTCGGCGTCCAGCGCCTCACGAATCTTGCTACCCACCACCCTACTCAGCTCTGCTTCTCGAGAGTCCATCTCGTCCCTTCCTGCAGCCACTGCTCCAGCAGTGGCCGCTCACGCACGCGTGCAACAAACTTCTTCTCGGCGCGCGACAGGCGCCGCTTCAACGTCGCCAGCGATACGCCCGCCGCCGCCGCCGCCTCGGGCAACGTCATGCCCTCGATGAAACGGAGCACGAACGCGATGCGCTCGTTCGCCGGCAACGTGTCGAGCGTCCGGTAGGTCTCGCGCAGCGCGCGCCGCGCATCAGATGACGGCGGCTCTAGATGACGCTGCTTCGTCTGATCAGGAGAAAACAGGAACAGCCATTTGCGCCGCGCCTGCCGGCGAATGTGCGCGCGGGCGGCGAACACGGCGATGGTCGTCAGCCAGCTGCGCACCTGGTCCAGGTGCTGGAGCTCGCCGATGCGGTCGATGGCGCGGATGAAGACGTCTTGCAGGAGATCCGGAATTTCCGCATCGCGGCCCAGGACCGACTGCAGCGTCCGGTGAACGGACGTCGCATAACGATCGTAGAAGACCGCTGCGGCACCCGGGTGACCTGAGCGCAGTGCGTCGATCAGCTCGTCGTCACTCCGCGCGAAAGTCAGGGGTGTCACCATCTCTTTTATCGTCGGCCCCATCACCGGCTGCACTGCCTAGTGGTCATAAAGAGCCCAATCCGGCTCAGTATTTGCGGTGACAACAAGCGTCATCAAGAGCACGTTAACCGGAGGTCACGCACAGGTGAGCCGGATGGATCACGTCGTGGCATCTGTGGGCTAAACGAGCGGGCCCCCTAACCCGCGCAGAAGCGCCAGCAACGACCTTCGTCGATAGATCGCCGCCGCCGGCAGAAGGGCAGATGAAATGACGCGCTACACTCGCACCGGTCTTTTGGGTTTATTGGTCGCCGGCCTGACTGCTTGTCAGGGAACGGTCGGACCCGGGTCCAGTAGCTCGGGGAGTGCCGGCAACACCGGCGGTCCCGGAAGCGCTGGCAACAGTGGTGGTCCGGGCATGGCAGGCAGCACCGGTACCGGCAACGGTGCGGGTGGCTCGGGCAACACGGGCAACACGGGCGTCTCTGGCGCCACGGGCAACGCCGGCAGCACCGGCGCCGGCGGTTCCGGCTACGTGCAGCAGCCGTGCACGCCGGGCGTCCCGGCGACCACGCAGATGCGGCGCATCCAGAACTGGCAGTACGACGCCGTCGTGCGCGACCTCCTCGGTGTGACCACCGTGGGGACGCCCGCGAAGGCGCCGTCGGCCCTGCTGTATGCCGACTTCGACGGCCCGATGGTCCCCGACGCCTGGCGTATCTATAACGACGTCGGCTCGCAGATCGCGAAGGCGGTCATGGCCAACGCGACCCAGAAGGCGAAGTTCATCACGTGCGATCCGGCCGCGGCCGGGACGGCCGGCCAGACGTGCTTGACGAACACCATCAAGACGTTCGGCCGCCTCGCTTTCCGCCGGCCGCTGACGGACGCCGAGGTGACGCGCTTCATGGCCATCACCATGGGGACGACCCCGGCGCCGACGGGCGCCGAGTCCGCCGAGGCGATCCTGTACGCGTTCCTCGTCTCGCCGTCGTTCCTGACGATCCCCGAGTTGAGCACGGCGACCCCGTCGGGCTCGAACTTCCAGCTCTCCAGCTACGAAGTGGCGGCGCGCCTGTCCTTCATGCTCTGGGGCTCGATCCCGGACGCCGCGCTGAACACCGAGGCTGACAACAACCGGCTCTCGACGAAGGAGCAGATCCTGGCTCAGGCGAACCGGATGATCATGGTGCGCGACAAGACGACGCCGCTGGTGCAGTTCTTCCACCGCCAGTGGGTCCAGATGAACAACGGCAACGCGCACTGGTGGAACGGCGACCACGATTCGACGAAGTACCCCATCTACAACACGACGACCTCCAAGACGTCGTATGCGCAGGAGCTGGACAACTTCTTCGCCGAGGTCGTGTTCACCAACGGCGGGTACAAGGACCTGTTCCTGAGTCCGGTCGCCTTCATCAACAAGGACAACGCCGGCATCTACGGCATGACCAACACCGGTACCACGATGACCAAGGTCAACCTGGATCCGGTGCAGCGTCCGGGCTTCATGACGCGCGCTGGGTTCCTGGCGTCGTACTCGCACTACGACATGACGGCCCCGATTCTCCGCGGCGCGTTCATCACGATCTTCATGATCGGCGTCGACCCGGGCCCGCCGCTCGCGGGCGCGACGATGATCCCGGTGCCGCCCGGCACCTACGCGACGCAGCGCGAGCGCACCGACGCGCTGGTGAATCAGTCCTCGAGCTGCATGGGCTGCCACACCAACGTCATCAATCCGCCCGGCTACGTCATGGAGAACTACGACCCCGTGGGCGCGTGGCAGACGACGGACAAGTCCTTCAACCCTGCGGGGACCATCAACCCGGTCGCGACCGTCAACTTCGGCGACGGCAACAAGAAGGAGATTCACAACTCCCAGGAGCTGATGACCGAGCTCGCCGGCATCCAGAAGGGCCGGGACATGTACTCGCAGAACTGGGTGTCGTTCGCGTACGGACGCAATCCGAACCCGAACGATCAGTGCGTCGCCAACGACATCGCGACGAAGCTTGGAACTGGTGGTCCGATTCTCAACGTGCTCGCCGATCTGACGCAGGCGGATTCCTTCCGCATGCGCGTCCGCGCTCCCTGAAAGACGAGGAGTTCAGAACATGAAAACGCGAATTCACCGAAGAGTCTTCCTCCGGGGCCTGGGCGGTGCAGTCGTTGCCGCTCCGTTCTTGAGCTCTGTCGCAGAGCGCCAGGCGAAGGGCCAGACGGCAGCCAAGCAGAAGCAGTTCATCGCGATGTTCACCCACTACGGGTGCATCACGACCAAGTTCTTCCCCGCGAAGTCCCACGGCGCGCTGACCGCCGACGACATCAACGCGACGAACTTGAAGGAACTGAGTCCGCTCACCAACAAGCTCCTCATCCTGCGCGGCGTCCGCGGGATGAACGAGTGGACCTCGGGCAACACGGGCTCCGGCGCTTCGGCGAAGGGGCGCGGGCAGGCAAACGACCCCCACCTGAACGTGGCGGCGTCGTACTTCACCTTGCAGCCGGTCACGCCCAGCGGAACTGACCCGTTCAGCTTCGACACGGCGTACAAGTTCAACGCGCTGCCGATCGGCAGCTCGCTGGATCACGTCATGGCGCAGCAGCTGAGCCCGCAGGGAACGCCGCTGTTCATGCGCGTCGGCAACCGAAGCGACGGCGCGCAGTCGGGCATCTCGTACCTCAAGGACGCCAGCGCGGCCGCCAACGCCGCCGCGAAGGCTTACCCGGGCCTGGGCCAGCCGTCGCAGGTGTTCTCCGCCCTCACCGGTCTGTTCGGGTCGGGCGGTACGACGCCCGCGACCTACGCGGCGCTGCGCGGAAAGAAGGTCACTGACTGCGTGAAGGACGATCTCGCGTCCTTCGAGCGGCAGGACATGAGCGCCGAGGACAAGAACAAGGTCGCCGTCTGGAAGTCGTTGCTCAACGACATGACGCCGATCGTGACGTCGAACATGTGCACGATGGATCTGGCCACCAAGATCGGCGCGACGTCGACGAACGTGAACAAGTCGACCAGCAACATCACGTCCATGGTCACCGACACTCTCGACGGGGCGGACATGTACTCCGTCATGGCGGTGCTTGCCACCATCTGCAATTACAACCCTGTGATCTTCCTGAAGTACCCGCCGAATTACGTTTACAGCGGGCTCAAGGACATCAACGGCGCCGCTCTCAACATGGACTCGCACAACCTCTCGCACCGCCTCGACAACGCGGGCATGTCGGGGACTTGCTACCCGAACTCGCTCACGTCGCTCCAGGTGATCGACAGGTACTACGTGCAGAAGTTCTTCCGGCTCATCAACATGCTGAACTCCGTCACGAACGCCGATGGGTCGACGCTGCTCGACAGCACCGCCGCGACCTGGTTCAACGAGATGTCGGACGGCAATGCTCACAACCTGAACAACTTGCCGATCATCCAAGCGGGCGGTCTGAACGGCTACTTCAAGACCGGCTGGGCCGTCAACGTCGACACGACCAACACCGGGGCGGCCAACCTGTCGAACGGCGCCAGCGAGTCGCAGTGCGCGAACAACACCGGCATGGTCAACGGCATCAACCAGGGCACCGGGACCACCTCGACGATCGCCAACGGGCCGATCAACAAGTACTACCTCGCCATCATGAACGCGATGGGCGTGAAGGGCGACGCGAACGGGTACCCGGCCAAGGGCGGCACGGCGCCGGTCACCAAGTTCGGCTACTCCGACAAGACGGAGGACTTCGCCGGCGGTTATGGCGCCAAGCCCGACGCGGGGATTCACAACCCCGGCGAGTACACCGCGATCAAAGCGGGCGCCTGAGCACCACCTGACGACCGAAGTTCCCCGCCACCCGCGGCCGAGCTGGTCCTTCGGGATCAGCTCGGCGAGGCGGCTCGGGGACCCGGTCGTCGTAGTACATTAGGTCCTTCAAAACCGATGAGATTTCGATGTTTGCGAGCTGGGCTTTCGTTGGTCGTTCTGGCCCTGGGCTGCGCCGGCGGTCTTGACGACCCGGGCACCCAAACGCCTGCGTGTGTTCCGGCCGGCGGAAGCACGACGCCGCCCGCGACCATGGCCACTGTCAGGGAGATGGTGAAAGGCGGCGGCCCCACCGGCGCGATCGATACGTGCGTCTCGGCGCCCTGCCACGACGTCAACGGCTTCGCCCCACCGCCCCCGCGCATGAATCTGGTCTTACGGGACGACGCGAACCTTTACAAAACCCTGACGACGTATATCTCCCAGGGCTGCGGCAATATGCCGCTCGTCAATCCAGGGAAGCCCGATCAGAGCGCGCTGATCATGGCCTTGAAGGGGACAGGGTGTACGTTCAGGATGCCTCTGGGCTGCACCGACGAGCACTGCTGGGACGCCGGCATGATCGGCGCGATCTCGCAGTGGATCGCGAACTGCGCGCCTGAGAACTAGCCGCTCCGCGCGAGCTACTTCGACTTCGATCGCTTGGCCTTCGGGCTCGGTGGAGCGGCGCTCGCCGAGGCGGCTTCGGCTTCTGCTTGCTTTTCTTTGTTCGCCGTCCGCTCGAACGACATCATCTGGTGCAGCAGCTTTATGTAAGTCTCGTCGAGCCTGCGGATGTCGTCGTAGGTCGCCGCGATGTCTTTCGAGATCGCCTGGAGCTCCTCGTCATTGCCCGCGCTGACGGCCGCGTCGATCCGGCTGGCAAGCCAGGCCGTCTTCCCGTCGGTGACGCCCCGGCCTTCCTCGGCGGCGTAGAAGCGCGCGCGCGCATCGTTGAAGCCGTCCAGGTGCGGCGGGATGGTCTCGACCTTCTCGCGC
>Ga0207675_100005692_pt1 | contig 11926 bp, 10 predicted proteins | sample KBSSwiS42_FD_184305 | JGI IMG/M metagenome (GOLD analysis project Ga0207675, IMG submission 184305) | Switchgrass rhizosphere microbial communities from Kellogg Biological Station, Michigan, USA - KBS Switchgrass S4-2 (SPAdes) (version 2) | ecosystem: Host-associated > Plants > Roots >...
GACCGGTTTTTCGGCGGTGAGGACGATCTCGCTGCCCGGTGTCAGAGGCAAGGGTCACGCAAAGGAGACGATGGGCAGTTTTTCCTGCTCCCGGAGCAGGCTGTCGACTGCCGCGTTCAACGCGCGGTCGTACGATTCGGCGGGCATGCGATCGCGGAACGGCCGCAGCTGCTCCGCGGCCTCTCGCTGCATCTGCTGCAGTGCCGTGGCGTCGGCGTGGGCACGCGCGGCATCGAGCATCAGCTGATCCAGCTCTGCCAGACGAGTCGCCACCCGCTCGCGTACTTCTCCACGAATCGGCGACGGCAGGTCCTTGAAGATCGCGACTTCATTCGTCACGTCTTCCAGCACGCGATCGTACTCCGCCGGCAGGGGATTGATGCCGGCGCGCCGGTTGGTGATTTTTTCGCACACGCGATCTAAATGCTCGGGAAGACTTCTCTTCCGCTGCTTTGCCGCGGAATCGTCGGACGGCGCCCCGGCGCCCGGCAATCGCACTCCGACGGCACGCCGCCACGCCTCGAACGCATCGAGCACGTCGTTCTCGCAGAAATCCACCTGAACCGGGCGGCGGCGCGGACCTTTGGCGTAGTAGCGCACGAAATACCGATCGATGCCTTCACACGCAATCTTGTAGGGAATGCCTTGCGTCGCCCAGCTGCAGACGCGCTCGAAGGAAGGCCCGACGATTCGAATGAGGTGGCCGTCGTTCTTCCGGCAAAGGTAGGCTTCGATCTCTCTGCAGTATTCCTCAGTGTCCACTCGTCACTCGTCGCCCTGCGGCCTGTTCCGCTCCCACACCATTCGGAGACCCTGCAGCGTGAGGTCCTGATCGACGTGTTCGATGAGACTCACCTCGGGTGCGATGATTCCTGCCAGTCCGCCCGTCGCCACGCACAGCGCGTTCGAGCCGAGCTCGTCGCGCATTCGCCGCACAAGCCCATCGACCAACCCCACGTAGCCGTAGTACAGACCGGATTCGATGGCCTCCACCGTTGTCCTGCCGATCAACTGGCACGGCTTGCGGACGTCTACGCGCGGCAGTCGCGCGGCGCGCTGAAACAGCGCATCCGCCGAAATCTGCAGGCCCGGGCAGATGACGCCGCCCAGATACTCTCCCTTTGCGGAGATCGCGTCGAATGTCGTCGCCGTTCCAAAGTCGACGACGATCAGAGGTACGCGGCGGTCGCGGCCGAACAGGCGATGCGCGGCGACGCCGTTCAGCAGACGATCGGCGCCCACTTCTTCCGGGCTCTTGTAGAGGATGGGCATTCCGGTGTCGACGGTGCTGTCGACGTTCAGCGGCGTCAATCCGAAATACCGCTCCGCCATCGTGATGAAGGTGCCGGTAAGCGGCGGCACCACCGATCCCATCACGACTCCCTTCACCTTGCCGACATCGATGGCGCGATGCTCGAAGAGCTGAGCGACCCAGATACCGATCTCGTCGGACGTGCGCTCGCGCAGCGTCGCGAGACGCCAGCTTTCGACGAGCTGCTCGCCCTTGAACACGCCGAGCACAATATTCGTATTGCCGACGTCAATCGCTAACAGCATTTTGTTACACCCAGCGAACCTCGCCGGCCACCAGCCGTTGCAGCTGGCTTCCGGCCCGCACCATCAACGCGCCATGGTCGTCGATGTCTTCGGCGCGGCCGCGCATCACACCTGCCACTGTGTCCCATTCCACCAACGAGCCAGGCAGGGACGGCGCCAGCGCGCGCCACGCGCTCAGAATAGCATCGAACCTGCCGCTCTGCAGGTCGCGGTACCGTGCGCCGAACGCGATGAGAATCTGCGCGAAAATCCGCGCGCGATCGGCTGGACGGCTGGTCTCCGCTTCAATTGATGTGGCGCGATCGCCAAGCTCCAGCGGGAAGGATGTGTTCTGCAGGTTGACGCCAAACCCCACAATCACGTGCTGCAGCCGGTTTCCCTGAGCGGCACCTTCGGCAAGAATTCCCGCGAGCTTGCGCTTCCCAATCATCACGTCGTTCGGCCACTTGATCTCCGCCGGCAGGCCAGTGCTCGTTTTCACGCCTTCGGCTATCGCAACGCCGCTCGCGAGCGTCAGGAACGCCGATGGATGTGATCGTGTGGAGAGATCGCCAGACGGACGGACAACAATCGAGACGTAAAGGCCTGCGCCTGGTGGAGAGAACCACGTCCGGCCAAGCCGGCCGCGGCCGGCGGTCTGCGCATCGGCAACAACCAGAGTGCCTTCGGCGGCACCCAGCTCGGCCAGATGGGCTGCGACGTCGTTGGTGGATGTTGTGGTATCGAGCCAGTGAATGCGCCGCCCGAAGATGCCAAGCGGCTCCGCCTCCCGCGCAACCTCGGCGCGGATATCCGCGGGCACTTCAAAGGTATCGCGGAGACGATCAGGCGGGTTCGATTTCAAAGCTGATGTCAGCCGCCGGCGCCGAATGCGTCAGCGCGCCGCTCGAAACGTAATCGGCACCGGTCGCTGCGAGCTCCGCAATGCGCGCGAGCGTGACGCCGCCGGAGATTTCCGTCTTCGCACGGCCGCGGCTGCGCCGAACGGCCTCGCGAATGTGCTCGGTGGTCATGTTGTCGAGGAGCAGAATCTCTGCCTTCGCTTCCAGCGCTTCGTCCACCTGTTCGAGCGTTTCCACTTCGACCTCGACCGGGCTGGTCGAGCCGGACGCCCGCACCTGCGCGACGGCGCGCCCAATCCCGCCGGCAACGCGAATGTGATTGTCCTTGATCAGCACGCCATCATCGAGGCACATGCGATGATTTGTTGCGCCTCCCGCGCGGACGGCGTATTTTTCGAGCTGACGAAGCGTGGGCGTTGTCTTCCGCGTATCGAGAATCGTGATCGCACCGCCGGCCGCCTGTACAAATTGCCGCGCCATCGTGGCGATTCCTGTCAGATGCTGCAGAAAATTCAGCGCGGTGCGTTCGGCCGTCAGCAGCGCGCGTGCACGGCCTTCCACCTGTCCCAGAACCGAGTCGCGCGAACACTCGTCACCGTCGTGAACGCGCCACGTCGCTCGCGCGGCCGGATCGAGCTGGGAGAACGCCTCGGCGGCAACGGCTAAGCCGGCGACCGTGCACGCCGATTTGGCAATGAAGATCCCGATCGCCTGCTCGTTCTGGCCGATCAGCGCGTTGGTGGTGATGTCGCCGCTGCCAAGGTCTTCCACGAGAGCCCGCTTCACCAGATTCCGGTAGCTGGCAGGATCCAGTGGAGCAAACGCGGCCGTCACGCCCGCGTCCCCTGCTTGGCTTCCGGCTCTCCCAGCTCGTACACGCTCTCGAAGCTCGCCGAGGCCTCCTTCCGCAAAGGCCCTTGAATGACGCCGGACGCGCTCACATCCTTCCAGACCTGATCGAGAAGGTCGAGGTTGTGCTGCGGCGCGCGAATAGTCGCCGACAGCACAGGGGTGCGAAGGGGCTTTTTCTCTTCAGACTTGCGCTTCCGCACTTCACCGAGCACCCGGCAGCCTTCCATCAGCGCCTCGGCCGCGCGCTGGTCGGCGCCGCCGATCGGCTCGAGCGACTCGTGCGTTGACGGCCACGCCGCCCGGTGCACGGAGCCGGGCTTCCACCACGACCACACTTCCTCGGTGACGAACGGCAGAAACGGCGCGAACAATCGCAGCAGTGTTGAGAGCGCCAGCAGCATCGCGCTGTTCGCCGATCCCGCGCCCTCCGCGCCGTGGTCGCCATAGCGGCGCGCCTTGATGAGCTCGAGATAGTCGTCGCAGAAAAACCAGAAGAAGCTCTCGGACTTCTCGAGTGCGGGCGTGTAGTCGTAATCGGCCAGTGACTTCGTCGCCGCATCCACCACGTCCGCCAGGCGCGTCAGCATGCCGCGATCGGCAACTTCGGTGATAGGACCAAGCGGCTCCGGCGTGCCCAGCACGAACTTTGATGCGTTCAACAGCTTGATGGCCAGCCGCCGCCCTACGCGCATCTGTCCCGGGTCGAATATCGTATCGCCACCCGGGCGGCCGCTTGCGGCCCAGTACCGGACGCCGTCCGACCCGTGCTCTTCGAGAAGCGCGAACGGCGTTACCACATTGCCCTTCGACTTCGACATCTTCTTGCGATCGGGGTCGGTGACAAATCCCGAGATGGCCGCGTGGAGCCAAGGCAGACTGTTGTGCTCCAGGTGCGATCGCAGCACAGTGGAAAACAGCCAGGTGCGGATGATGTCGTGCGCCTGCGCCCGCATGTCCATCGGAAACACTCTCGTGAACAAGTCGCCGTCTTCGCACCATCCGCCGGCGATCTGCGGCGTCATCGACGAGGTGGCCCACGTGTCCATGATGTCCGGATCTGCGGCAAAGCCGTTGGGCTGCCCGCGCTGTTCTGGCTTGTAGCCCTCCGGCACATCACTGGAAGGATCGATTGGTAATCGCGATTCGTCCGGCGCAATCGGCCGTGAATAATCGATCACGCCATCCTTATTAATGGAGTACCAGATGGGGAACGGCACGCCAAAGAACCGCTGCCTGCTGATACACCAGTCTCCGTTCAGGCCGTTGACCCAGTTTTCGTAACGCACCCGCATGTAGTCGGGATGCCACTGGAGCTGGCGGCCGAGGTCGATGAGCGCCGAGCGACAATCGAGGGTTTTGACGAACCATTGACGGCTCGTGATGATCTCGAGCGGCCGATCGCCTTTCTCGTAGAACTTCACGTTGTGCACGATCGGCCGGGGCTCGCCGATCATCGAACCCGCCGCCCGAAGCAGCTCGACGATGCGCGTGCGGGCTTTGTTGATCGACTGACCCGCGATCTCGTTGTAGGACTTTTGCGCCGACTCGGGGTCGTCGGATTCCCATCCGGGTTCACCCCAGGCGATCGGCTTCAGCGTGCCGTTCGGTTGAATGACGGCGCGCACCGGCAGCGACAGCTCGCGCCACCACGTCACGTCGGCGATGTCGCCAAACGTGCAGATCATGGCGATGCCGCTTCCCTTTTCCGGGTCGGCCAGCTCGTGCGCACGTATAGGCACGCGCGAGCGAAACAGGGGCGTTAGCACGTCGGTGCCGAACAGCGACTTGTAACGCTCGTCGTCCGGATGCGCGACCAGCGCCACACATGCCGGCAGCAGCTCCGGTCGCGTCGTCTCGATCTCAACACTGCCCGCCGCGCCGCCGGTGCGATCGAAGCGCAGCCGGTGATACGCGCCTTCTCGCTCGCGATCTTCCAGCTCGGCCTGGGCGACGGCAGTCCGGAAGTCCACATCCCACAGCGTCGGCGCTTCCAGCTGATACGCGAGATTCTTCTTCAGTAAATGCAGGAACCCGGTCTGCGACGCGCGCTGCGATCGTTTGTCGATCGTCTGGTAAGTCATCGTCCAGTCGACCGACAAGCCGAGGAATCGCCACAGATGTTCGAACGCCTTCTCGTCTTCTTTGGTCAGTCGCAGGCAGAGCTCGACGAAGTTCGGGCGCGAAATGGAAATCGGTTGCTTCGGGGGCTCCGCCGGCGGCTGGAAATTCGGATCGTAAGACAGCGACGGCTCGCACCGAACGCCGTAGTAGTTCTGAACGCGCCGCTCGGTCGGCAGGCCGTTATCGTCCCACCCCATCGGGTAGAACACTTCCTTGCCGGCCATGCGCTGAAATCGCGCGATGACGTCGGTGTGCGTGTAGGAAAAGACGTGACCGATGTGCAGCGAGCCGCTGACCGTGGGGGGCGGCGTGTCGATGGAGTAAATCTGCTCGCGGGTTTTCGTCCGATCGAATTTATACGTGCGATCGGCGTCCCACTTTTGCTGCCATTTGATTTCGAGGCCTTCGAGAGCGGGCTTTTCAGGTACGGCGGGTTTTTCGCCGGTAGACATCCGGACAATGGTACTGCAAAACGTTTACTCGCCGCCCGACTTGATGCGCTCGATTTCTTCGCGCACGGCTTGCTCAGCCGTCTTCGAAACGATCTCTGTCACGGTTTCCCGCACCACGCGATCGCTCAGACGTTGGAGGACCCGCGCTACGACTGCTTCAATCACCTCTTCGGTGATGACCGGCGCCGGCGGCCGTGCGGCGGCAGCGACTTCCGCTTTAGCGGCCGACAACAACGAAAAGGGATTGGTTGGCGGATGCGCGGCGGGCTCCGGAGCAGGCGGAGGCGCCGTGTGAACCGCGGCGGCCGCAGGTGCAGCCGGTGGCACGGGCGGCGGCTCGTGTTGTGGCATTGGGGGCGCTGCCGGCGCAGGCGCCCACGGAGCGATCGTTGCGGCGGAGCGAGCCGGCGATGGCGCAGGCGCTGCCGGCGCGACAGCGGCGGGATGAGCGGGCGGCACCGATCCTGGCACCGGCACAATCGGTGGCGCGGGCCACGCGGATGGAGCCGCTGGTCGCGCGTACGGCGGCACCGCCGGCACAGCCTTTACGGGCTGCGGCTGAGGGGCGAGCGTCTGTGGCTGTGCCTGTTGCGCGAACTGTGGCTGTGGCGCCTTAGCGACCGGCGGCTGCTGCGAGAGTGGCTCCATGAATGACGACCAGTCCATGTCGCCGTTCTGTGCAGACTCGCGATTGGGCGCTGGCGCCGGCGCCGGCGATGATGGCTGGAGACTGGAAAACGCGGCGTCCAGCTGATCGAAATAATCGTCGAGCGAAACCGGCCCGCCTGGCGCAGCCGCTTGCGCAAGCGGTTCGGCCGCGGCGTGGGCAGGCGCTCTCGGTGGCACCGCGTGCGGCAGCGTCGGCGCTGCTTGCGCCGCCACCGGTGCCGGCCCGCCAACTCGGCCGGGCGCGGCTTCGGCTTTCTTCTTGCTGAGCAATTCCTTCACGCGATTGATCACCATTTGAGGCTCGAAAGGCTTCGCCAGCACATCGCTCGAGCCCGCTGCGTCGGCTCGGGCCTGATCGACCGGCTCGAATGCACCGGTCAGCAGCACCACGGGAATGTGGGCGAGCTTCGGCCGGCTCTTTACGTATGCGGCAACTTCATAGCCATCGCGCTTCGGCATGTCGACGTCGGCGAGGACGATGTCGAAGCGTTCGGTATCGAGGCGATCGATCGCGAGCTGCCCGTCGCCCACCGTGGTCACGTCGACGTCTTCATCGGCGAATGTCAGCTCGATGACGCGCTGAATCGTGACGCTGTCATCCGCTAAAAGGAGCTTATGCGTCATGGGAACATGAGGGCCGAACCATTCGTGGTCTTTTATCGGCCGGAAATGCCAGGGGCCTTAGCCCCGTGTGGAACGTGCGAATTGATGAAATCGATGATGTCCTGCATGCGGGTGCCGGGGCGGAACACGGCCGCCACCCCCAGTTCCTTCAAGGCGGCGAGGTCCGCGTCCGGAATAATGCCGCCGAGGATAACGAGGACCTCCTGAAGCCCCTTCTCGCGCAGCAGCTGCATGAGTCGCGGGCAGATCGAATTGTGCGCTCCGGAGAGGATCGACAGACCGATGACGTCGGCATCCTCCTGCAGCGCCGCCGTCACGATCTGCTCGGGGGTTTGCCGGAGGCCGGTGTAGATCACCTCCATGCCCGCATCGCGCAGGGCACGCGCGATCACCTTCGCCCCACGGTCGTGGCCGTCGAGTCCGGGCTTGGCGATGATGACTCTAATCTTATTTGTCACTTATCACTCGTCACTTGTCACTTACTCAAATGATGGCCTGTTCCTGATACTCGCCCCAAACCTCGCGAAGCGCATCGCACATTTCCCCCACCGTCGCATATGCGCGCACGGCATCGAGCAGCGGCGGCATGGTGTTGTCCTTTCCGGACGCGGCTTTTTTGAGTTTTCCGATCGCCCGATCGACGACGACCTTGTTGCGCGTCCGTCGAATCCGATCGACCTTCTCGAGCTGCCGCGCGGCGACCCCTTCGTCGATGTGGAGCGTAGGCACCGCGTTGTCTGCGTCGCTGACGAACTCATTGACGCCGACGATCAGCTGGCGCTTGCGCTCGACGTCCTGCTGGAAGCGGTACGCGCTTTCGGCAATCTCGCGCTGCGGATAGCCGCGCTCGATGGCGGAAATCATTCCACCCATCGTATCGATGGTGCTGAAGTATTTTTCCGAACCTTCCTGCAGATCGCGCGTGAGGCGCTCCACAAAGTACGAGCCCGCAAACGGATCCACCGCATTGGTGACGCCCGTCTCGTACGCGAGGATCTGCTGGGTCCTCAACGCCAACGTCGCCGCCTCGGCGGTCGGCAGCGCAAGCGCCTCGTCCAGCGAATTCGTGTGCAGCGAGTTGGTGCCGCCGAGCACCGCGGACAGCGCCTGCAGCGTCGTGCGAATCACGTTGTTGAGCGGCTGCTGTGCGGTCAGCGACACGCCGGCGGTCTGACTGTGGAAGCGCAGCTTCCACGACCGTTCGTCGGCCGCGCCGAACCGCTCGCGCATCACGCGGGCCCAGAGATACCTGGCGGCGCGATACTTCGCCAGCTCCTCGAAAAAATCGCTGTGCGCGTTGAAGAAGAACGACATACGAGGCACGAACTCGTCCACCTTCAACCCCGCATCGACTCCGGCCTGCACGTACTCGATGCCGTCGCGCAGCGTAAACGCCAGTTCCTGCAGTGCGGTCGCGCCGGCTTCGCGGATGTGATAGCCGCTCACCGAAATCGTATTCCAGCGCGGCACGTGCGTACCGCAGAACGCGAAGATATCCGTGATGAGCCGCATCGACGGACGCGGCGGGTAGATGTATTCCTTCTGTGCGATGAATTCTTTCAGGATGTCGTTCTGGATCGTGCCGGAGATCGTTTTCCAGTCGACGCCCTGCTTCTCCGCGACCACCAGATACATCGCGAAGATCATCGGCGCCGGCGAGTTGATGGTCATCGACGTCGTCACGTCGCCGAGCGCAATGCCTTCGAAAAGCGCTTCCATGTCGGCGAGCGATGTCACGTTCACCCCGCATTTTCCGACTTCGCCGAGCGACAGCGGATGATCGGGATCGCGTCCCATCAGCGTGGGCAGATCGAACGCTACGCTCAAGCCGGTGGCGCCGGCCGCGAGCAATTCTCGATACCGGCGATTGGTGTCCTCCGGCGTGCCGTACCCTGCGAACTGCCGCATCGTCCAGAGCTTTCCCCGGTAACCGGAGGGATGAATGCCGCGGGTATACGGATACTTGCCGGGATCGTTCAGGTCGCGCTCGTACGTGAAGTCCGGGAGAGAGTCGGGCGTGTAGAGACGATCGATGGGGCGGCCGGAAATCGTCTGAAAGGGGACGTCGCGTTCGGGAATGGCCCGCCCGCTCGTGGCGGTCTTCATGTTGGCGGGGGTGCGCATCGTGGTGCCCGGGTGGGTTCTTTGCCCCACCCGGGCCCTCGAATCTACCGGCTACTCACCGTAGATTTAGCCATATATTGAGCACCTCCCGGCCGCTGCCGAGTCCATGCGCCCTTCCGGCTTTTGCAGGTGATGCAAAGCCTCCTCGGGCAATAGCTTGGCGGCCTTTTTACACGCCCCGCCGACTCTAGGGGGCGGTGTTTGGATTGTACAACACTGTCAGGGCAGAGGGCAGAGGGCAGAGGGCAGAGGGGCAGACGGCAGAGGGGCAGACGGCAGAGGGCAAAGATTGGGGATTGGAGATTGATGATTGGTTGTCGATTGTTGATTTGAGGCAACCAACTCTGTGTTCTCTGTGTCTCCGTGTTGAGGCGGAGTATTCTTACCGTTTTTCGCCGGAGGCAACCCGGCTTAGTGGCGCTTGAAGTACTGGACCGCCCGCTCGTGCTGCTCGGCCGCCTTGCGGCTCTTGAAGGTCCCTAAGTTGCGGCGCTTCCCTGTCTTGGGATCCTTCTTGCGCGAGTAGAGGCGATAGCCGCCCGCCGCCAGTTTCCTGATCATTTCTTACTGCTTTTTGTACGTCGACACAGAGACACGGAGAACTCTGTGTTCTCTGTGCCTCTGTGTTGAGATAACGATCGTTGCTTCGTTTGTACGGTCAGTGGGTCATCGCGTGCAGCAGCACATCAATCCCCAGCGCATAGCCCTTGGGCGAGAACTGATAAAAAAAGCCCGGGTCTTCCCCTTCGCGCTCCCATGAATCGGCGACATCGGTGTTGTGCGTCATCAGCACCATGATGCGGCCCCGCTTGTCGCGGATTGCGCGTAAGTGGGCGTCCCGGCTGTCGTCGCCGCGCTCGGACGTGGTGTTCCCTTGAGAGCCGCGCCAGAACATGATGTTGGTGATCTGCGGCACTTCCTTCACCGTGTAAAGGCTTCGCAGCAGCGGATCGTCGAGCGACACATCATTGATGGGATATTCGCTCGCAGGCAGCACCTTCGCAATTTCACGCGACCACTGTTCCCACGCCAGGGTGCCCCAGAAATCGTCCACCCACCAGAATCCGCCCTTCAGCAGGTAGTCGTGCAGACGGCTGGCCTCGGGCGCGGTCAGGCCGATGGTGCCCACGTCGGAAGACACGAGGTAGGGACAATGAAATAACTGCGGATCGGTGGCGCGCACCACCCAGGTATTCGGATCCTGCCCTTCCCCATCATGGCTGATTGGCGTCTTCGTGAGCTCCGACAATCTCGTCATCAGATTGCGTTCGGCAAACGGATAATCGGTGATCCAGCCGATGCCCATGTCTTCGTAGCGCACGCGCGTGTACATCAGGCGGCAGACGAAGAAATCGCGGTCGGGAAAATCGGCCGAAGGAAATCGTGGAGGAATCGAGCCTTCGCGGAAGTAGCCGCCGAACTGCGCCTGGGCCGCAGCCGCACACAAAAGCAAGGCACCTGCGGCCCCCAGCTGTTTCCAGTAGGCGGCTGGCGACCGCGTCACGCAGTGATCCTTATGGCCACCAGCGTGACCGTCTGTTCGGCGCCGTCAGTCGCTTTGATTTCGATCAGATACTCGCCGGTCGGCAGCGCCGCCAGCGGCACGTTGATGTTGGAGAGATCGCCGAAACCCGCGGGGATCGCGGCCAGCGGCGTCATCTCGCCGCCGTCACGATTCAGCATGCGCGCGGAAATCCGCGGCGTCTGCGATGCGGCGCTTTGCGCGCCGACCCTGATCAGGAGCTTGTCGGTGCGGCGGAACTCGCGCTCGGTAAGAGGAATCGCTGTCGCGTCGCCGAGCAGCGTTTGCAGCTCGCGTTGCGTGCGCGCGCGGAACACTTCTGGCGTGCTCATCGTCAGGCCGACGCCCAGGCTGGGGACGACGATCTTCTTCGTCTCGCGGTCGAGCACCTGCTTGCCGGAATCCTCCACCGCAATCTGGAGCTCGATCGGCCCCGGCGGTACTTCGAACTCGACGCGCGTTGGCGCAACAGCCGCTCCAGCGGCGGCTGCCGCCCCGCTCGCACTCGCCGGCGATGTCGGGGCCGCTGCCGCGGCGCCCCGCGGTGTCCGGTACAACAGTTCGGAACTGGGGCTGCCCGCGATCAGCGAGACACTCGCCGGTACTTCGCCCCGCACGCCGGGACGAGGCGGAACCGGCTCCCACACGAAGGTGATCTTTGTCTTGCCGTTCGCACCGGGCGACATCCCGACCCATGAGCGGATCAATCCACGGCGCGCCGGGACGCCGAGTGCCCCCAGGGCTTCGGTAATGGCCTTCGGCGGTCCGGGCTTGGGCGGCGCAAGAGCGCGCTCGGCTTCGGCCGCGGTCAGCGCGAGGTATCCGCGGCGCGCCCGAACCTGCACACCCGGGCGCTTCACGCGCACTTTGATCTCGTGAAACTTGCCATCAGGTTTCGCAAGGGTCGACGTGTAACCCAGTAGATAGTACGCGCTCGAGTCGCGCATGATCTGCTTCATGCCCGTTTCCAGATCGTTCTGATTCACAATCGCACGGCCGTCGGTCTCGGACGCCAGCATGCGTATCGTGTCGAGCGTGTTCTCGAGGACTTTCGAGTCGGCCGTCAGGCTGATGTTGGATCGGCTCAGGTCGAACTCAAAGGCGGCGAGACCGCGCGGGTCGACGCCGTAGATCGTCGTGTTGTAATGATTGGCCGTTTCTGT
>Ga0207675_100005693_pt1 | contig 11926 bp, 8 predicted proteins | sample KBSSwiS42_FD_184305 | JGI IMG/M metagenome (GOLD analysis project Ga0207675, IMG submission 184305) | Switchgrass rhizosphere microbial communities from Kellogg Biological Station, Michigan, USA - KBS Switchgrass S4-2 (SPAdes) (version 2) | ecosystem: Host-associated > Plants > Roots >...
GCGGCGGCTCGTCCCGCGCCTCGTCGGCGTCGGCCGCCCGCTCCGCTGCGGGATCGGCCACCGCCAACGCGTCGGCATCAGCCGGACGTGGCTCCGCCGCATCGACCGCAGGCTCCGGCGCGGGATCGGCCGCCGTCTCGTCGGCACCGAGCGCCGGCGTCTCCGCGGCGTCTGGACGTCGCGCCTGCGGGACCTCGGCCGCCGCGCCCGTCGAATCGGGCCGTCGTGCCTGCGGGATCTCGGCTGCCGTATCGGCCGCCCGCACCTCTTCGGCGTCAGCCGCCCACGACTCCGCCGGATCGGCCGCCCGCGCCTCCGCGGCGCGGCGCCTGCGGGAGGTGCCGAACCGCGCGCCGGTGCGGCCCACCACCGGGTCGACGCGGTCTGCCGGGCTCATCGCCCTCCTCGGTGCGGCCGCCGGAGCGGTGATGCCGTCCGTGACGATGATGACACGTTCCGATGCCCTCCGCCGGGGCCGTTCAGGAGCCTCGACGGTGCGGAACGGGCACGCCGTAGGCTGGGATGCAGGCCGTAGGGTGGGAGAGGGGGAGGGGGCTGGCGCCCACGTCAGCACCCGGATTGCCGGTGCCGGAGCAGCAGAGCGCAGCCGTCGCGGGATGGGTCGGACGCGTGCTGGCAGGCCACCGCATCGACGCCCTCATCGGCGAAGGCGGCATGGGCGTCGTCTACCGCGCCAGCCACCTGCAGCTGCGCCGCACGGTCGCCCTGAAGGTGCTCCCCCCGTCGCTCACCGCCGACCGCGAGTACCGCCACCGCTTCGAGCGGGAGGCCGCCATCGCGGCCAGCCTGGAGCACCCGAACGTCGTCCCGATCTACGACGCGGGCTACGCGAACGGCGTGCTCTACCTGTCGATGCGCTTCGTCGACGGCGAAGACCTCAGCGCGGTGCTCCAGCGCCACGGTCGGCTCGACGTCGAGCCGCTGTGCGCCCTGCTGGAGCCGGTGGCCGACGCCCTCGACGCCGTGCACGCCGCGGGTCTGGTGCACCGCGACGTCAAGCCCGGCAACGTCCTGATCTCCCGGTCCGGCCGCAGGACCGTGTACCTGTGCGACTTCGGCATCGCCAAGGCAACCGCGGGCGGGCGTGAGCTCACGGCGGCGGGGCAGTACATGGGCACGGTGCACTACTCGTCGCCGGAGCAGATCGAGGGCCGGTGGGTCGACGGCCGCTCCGACCAGTACGGCCTGGCCTGCCTCGCCTTCCGCGCGCTGACCGGGCAGGTGCCCTACCCCCGTCCCGAGACGGCGGCGGTGATCTACGCCCACCTCGCGGCCGATCCGCCCCGGCCGAGCCTGCACCGAGCCGACCTCCCGCCCGCGGTGGACGCCGCCGTGGCCCGGGCCACCGCGAAGCAGCCCGAGCGGCGGTTCGCCACCTGCACGGACTTCATCGCCGCGCTGCGCGCGGCCGTGCAGCCGCACCCCACGCCCCGGCCCCGACGACCGCTGCCCCCCACGCTGCCGCTACCGGAGCCAGACCTCGCCGCCCCGAAACCCGCCACACCGGACGCGACCACCAACCGGGCGGCCGCCTCGGAGCCCGCCCCGGAACGCCTCGGCCCCCGGCACGCCGCGCGCCCGGACTCCGCCGTGCCGCAGCCTCGGACGGCACCTCCGACCGTGCCTCCGACCGTGCCCCCTGCCGACAACCCCGACGCCGTCCCCGCCCCGACCGAAGTGCGGGCCGCGCGCAGCGCCGACGACCCGTCGATCACGGTCACCTGGACGGCGAAGGGCGGCGGCGAAGTCGAGTACAAGGTCACCCGGCTCGCCGCCGACGGCAGGCGGCACGTCGTCGGGCGCACCCGCGCGGCCTACCTGGTCGACGGGGCGGTCGCGCCCGACTCCCCCGTCCCCGCTTACGAGGTCCTCGCCCGGGTCGGGCCGAAGGCCGCCGCGCCGGTCCGCTCCGCGCCCGCCGACCCCGGTGGCATCCCGGCCGTCCGCAACCTCACCGTCTCCCCCGGCGGAGCGCTCGTGTTCGACTGGCCCGACGGCGTCACCGAGGCGATGGTGGTGGTCCGCGGCGACCGCCCGCCGGAGGCGCCCGACGACCCGGCCGCCACCGCCTGGAAGATCACCAACATGCGCTACCAGCTCGACGGCGGCCTCGTCCTGCCCAAGTCGGTGGCGCTGCCGTGCCACGTCGCCGTGGCGTCCTGCAGGCGCAAGGGCGGCACCCTCGTCGTGGCGCCCGGCTTCGGCGCGAGTGCCCGCGCCGCCGTCGGGCACTAGCGCCCGTGGCGTAGCCGGGTGACGCCCACCAGCGCGCGCATCGCCCGGCTCGACCGCCGGAAGGTCGTGATCGCAACCGGCGGCGCCCACCGCTGCCGCGCCACCGCCTGCGGCCGGGTGAACGCGCGCAGCCCGTCCTCGCCGTGGACGCGGCCGAAGCCGGAGTCGCCGGTGCCGCCGAACGGCAGCGCGGGGATGCCCGCGAACGCGATCACCGAGTTCACCGACACCATGCCGCACCGCAGCTTGCCTGCGATCTCGGTGCCGCGCTTCTTGGCGAACACCGTGGCCCCGAGGCCGTAGCCGCCCGCGTTGGCGAGCTCGACCGCCTCTTCCATGTCGCGCACCCGGTTGACGACCAGCAGGGGGCCGAACGTCTCCTCGGTGACCGCGACGCTGTCCTCCGGCACGTCGACGAGCACCACCGGGTCGACGTAGGGCGGCCGCACCGACGCGGGGCCGCCGACCACGGCCCGGCCGCCGCGGGCCAGCGCGTCGTCGAGGTGCCGACGGACGACGTCGACCTGCGCGGGCAGCGTCATCGGACCGAACGCGCCGGGCCGCAGCGCCTCGGCCTTGGCCACGACCTTCGCCGTGAACGCCTCGGCCACCGCCTCGTGCACGTACACCCGCTCGACGCCGACGCACGTCTGCCCGGCGTTGGCCATCCCGCCCCACACGGCCGCGTCGGCCGCCGCGGCGAGATCGGCGTCGGCGTCCACGAGCAGCGGGTCCTTGCCACCGCACTCGACCAGCACCGGGATGAGCCGGTCGGCGCAGGCGGCCATCACGCGCTTGGCCGTGGCCGTCGAACCGGTGAACGCGACCATGCCGACGCCGGGCGCGCGGCACAGCGCCGCGCCCGTCTCCCCGAACCCGGTGACGACCTGCAGCACCGGCCGCCCCTCGACGATCTCGGCCAGCGCGTCGGCCAGCGCCATCCCGACACCCGGGGTGAGCTCGCTCGGCTTGAAGACGACGGCGTTGCCCGCGGCCAGCGCGTACGCGATCGACCCCATCGGCGTGAAGGCCGGGTAGTTCCACGGCCCGATGACGCCGACGACCCCGATCGGGGGGTACGCGAGCGTGGCCGCCTGGTTGGCCATCACGATCCCGGTCCGCACCCGCCGCCGCCCGAGGGTCTTCTCCGCGTGCCGGGCGGCCCAGTCGAGGTGGTCGATCGCGAGCGCCAACTCGAGCCGGGCGTCGTCGAACGGCTTCCCGGTCTCGTCGGAGATCGCCCGCGCCAGCCGGTCCAGCCCGCGGACCAGCGCTTTCTTCCACTCCCGGAGACGGCGGGCGCGGCCGTCGAAGCCGAGGTCGGCCCACCACCGCGCACCCTCGACGGCCCTGGCGACCGCCGCCTCGACCGCCGCGGCGTCGTGCACGGGGTAGGTGCCGACGACCTCACCGGTCCGCGGGTCGAGTGAGCTGAACGTCGTCGCGGTGGCGGTCACCTGCCCCAGCGTAGGAGGGTCCGGCGAATGAGGGCTCCGCAAGCCCGCGGCGTCCAGGTGGGTGCAGCGCAAGGCGCCCCCGCGTCCTCGTGCCGGGGCACTCGGGCGCGGGGCAACGCCGCGATGTGGCCGCCTGGGCGTTGCGGGCCGGGGCCCTCATTCGCCGGGCGCTCCAAGTCTCAGAAGAGCAGCAGGTCGTCGGACTCCATGCCGCGCAACGCGTCGTAGTTCACGGTGACGCAGCGGATCCCGCGGTCCTGCGCGAGCGTGCGGGCCTGCGGCTTGATCTGCTGCGCGGCGAACACGCCCGCCACCGGCGCCAGCAGCGGGTCCCGGTTCATGAGCTCGAGGTAGCGGGTGAGCTGCTCGACCCCGTCGATCTCGCCGCGGCGCTTGACCTCGACGGCCACGGAGGCGCCCGCGGAATCCCGGCAGAGCAGGTCGACCGGCCCGATCGCGGTCATGTACTCCCGCCGCACGAGCGTGTAGCCCTCCCCCAGCGTCGCCGGGTGTGCGGCGAGCAGCTCCTGGAGGTGCGCCTCGACGCCGTCCTTGACCAGCCCCGGGTCGACGCCCAGCTCGTGCGACGAGTCGTGGAGCACCTCGCCGATAGTGATCACCAGGGACTCGTCGGCCTTGTTGCGCACGGTCCAGACGCCGGGGGCCTCCTCCAGCCAGCACGGCGGGCTCATCCAGTTCAACGGCTTGTAGGCGCGGTCGTCGGCGTGGATGCTCACCGACCCGTCGGCCTTGATCAGCAGGAGCCGCGGCGCCATCGGCAGGTGGGCGGTGAGCCGCCCCACGTAGTCGACCTGGCAGCGGGCGATGACGAGACGCACGGCGAGCGACCCTACTGCTTCCGGCCCGCGACCCAGGCGGCGATCTCCGAGCGGCGGGTGAAGCCCAGCTTGGCCAGCACGTGACCGACGTGGGTCTCGACCGTGCGCTCGGAGATGTGCGCGCTGGCGGCGATCTGCCGGTTGGTCAGCCCGCGCCCGACCAGCTCGGCGATCTCGGCCTCGCGACGCGACAGCACCCCGCCGTCGTCCGCGCCCGCGCGGAGCTCCGCGATCCGGGCCCGCAGCGGGGCCATGCCCAACCGCTCGGCGGCCGCCTCGGCCTGGGCAAGCACGCCGATGGACTCGTCGACATCGGACGGTCGGCCGCGAGCCCGCAGGGCGACCGCCAGCTGGTGGCGGGCGAGGGTGGCCGGGTGGGCGAGCCCCGCCTCGTCGTCGACGGCCACCGCGGTGCGCAGGTGGCGCACGGCGACATCGGGCTTGCCCGCCACCGTCGCGGCGTACCCCAGGGCCAGCCGCACCGAGCCCATCGTCATGATGGCCCCTGCGCCGCCGACGAGGTGCAGGTCGGCGTAGGGCAGCAGGGCCTTGTGCACGGCCTCGGCCGTCGGCGCGTCGCCGAAGTCAGGCAGCAACTGGGCGCGCATGCCCTCCAACGGCAGGACCATGAAGCTCGGGATCTGCGCGGCGCCGACCTCGGGCAGGCTCGCGTACCACTCCCGCGCCTCGGCTTGCTCGCCTCGGCCGAGGAGCAGGTGGGTCATCTGCCCACGCGTCAACGCGGCCATTGGCTCCAGCCGGGACGGGTGCGTGCGCAGCCACTCCAGGTCGCCCGGGTCGCCCCCGGTGGCCGCCGCAATCCCGATCCGCAGCGAACGGGCGGTCGCCGACGCACCGAAGTGCCCGCCCTGCTCGGCGATCGCGGCGGCCTCGTCGTTCAGCGCGCGGGCTTCGGCGAAGCGGCCCCGACCCAGGGCGAGCGCCACCCGTCCGCGCAGGAGGTGCAAGCGGGGCAGCAACCGACGCAGCACGGCGACGACCGGCTCGACGGCCACCAGCTCGGTCTCGGCGTCGGTCACCCGGCCCGCCTGCAGCAGCGCGTCGAAACGCCAGAGCCTGCCCCACAGAACGGCCTCCGGGTCGCCGGTTCGCTCGCCGAGCGCGAGCATGCGACCGCCGAGCACGAGCCGCTCAGCGTTGCCGTCGGCGTCGGAGTGGGCGAGCTGCCTTGCCCGCAGCGCGATCGACAGCGAAGCCGGGTCGTCGAGCCGTTCGGCCATGGCCAGCGCGGCCGCGCCCGCGCCGGCGATGGCCCGCGCGTCCCCACCGAACAGCCCGCTGTGCGCGACCTGGGCGAGGAGCCTCGCCTTCAGCGGGCTGTCCCCGTCGCCGAGGCCCCGCAGCGCCTCTTCGCACCAGCCCCGCACCGCGTCGAGCCACGTCCCCTCGCTGACCTCGGGCAGACCGAGCGCCGCGCAGGCGAGGCCCGCGGCGTCGCCGGTGGCCCTGGCCAGCTCGGCGGCCTCGGTGAACGTCGCGATCGCGCCCGCCACGTCGTGCGCGAGGCCCCGCGCGCGGGCCAGCTCCAGCAGCACGGACAGCCGCTCGGCCGGGCTCAGCACCGGGCGCCCCGCGGCGAGCGCGTCGGCCAGCAGCCGGGCCGCCTCGTCGTAGGCGAGCCTGCTGTGCGCGACCTCGGCCGCGCGGCGGGCCCAGCCGGTGGCGGCCACCCGGTCGCCCGCCGGGAGCGCGGCGAGGGCGTGGTGGGCGAGCTCGGCGACCACGTCGGGGTCGTCGGCCGAGGGCGTCAGCGCGGCCACGACCGCGAGGTGCACCCGCGCCTGCTCGGCCGCGGCCAGATCGGCGAGCACGCTCTCGCGGACGAGGTCGTGGGTGAAACGCAGGCCGATCCGGCCCGCCGGGTGGTCGAGCACGCCGTCGTCGAGGGCGGGCCGCAGGTCGTCGAGCACGCCGTCGGCCCCGGTGACCGCCGACAGCAGCGCCGCGTCGACGTCGCGCCCGAGCACCGCCGCCGCCCCGAGCAGCGCCCGGCACGGTTCGGGGAGGCGCCGGATGCGGGCCCGCACGACGTCGCGCACCGCCGAAGGCACGCGCAGCGCGGCCGTGCCCGCCCGCACCAGCTCACCGACGAAGAACGGGTTGCCGCCCGAGCGCCGCGCGACCGCAGCGACGAAGTCCGGGTCCGGCACCCCGCCGAGCGCGGCGCCGACCTCCGCGTCGTCCCATCCGAACAGCTCGATCACCAGCCCGCCCAGTGCGAGGTCGCGCTCGGCGGGCCGGACGGTGGCGACCACCAGCAGCCGCCCCCGCGTCACCTCCCGGGTCACGTGCGCGAGCAGCGCCAGCGAGTCGGCGTCGGCCCACTGCACGTCGTCGAGGACGAGCACGAGCCCCGCCTCCTCGGCGACCGTGACGAGGAAGCGGGCGACGGCGTCGAAGAGCGCGAACCGGTCGCTCTCGACGGGCTCGCCGGGCAGCTCGGGCGCCAGCCGCGCGACCTCGCCGAACCCGGCCATCGCCGCAGCGGCGCGGTCGGGCCCGACCACGGCGAGCCAGGACCGCAGGATCCGCCGCCACGGCCAGTACGCGGGCGCGCCCTCGGTGGCCGTGCAGCCGCCCCAGAGCACCGGCACCGCGCGCGCGCCCGCCAGCGCGGCCAGCTCCTCGGCCAGCCGCGTCTTGCCGATCCCGGGCTCCCCCGCGATCACCGCGAACCCGGACCGGCCGTCGAGCGCCGCGTCGAGCAACGCGACGAGCTCGGCCAGCTCGTCGGCCCGTCCCACGAACCGCGGCTCCACGGAGCGGAACCGTACCGGGAGTACGTGGTTCCCCGGATCTCAGCAGGTCAGAACGCCCGTACAACGTTCGACATGACCCGTACAGCCCTCCGCGCCGCCCGCCTCTTCGACGGCGTCACCACCCACGTCGACCCGCTCGTGCTCGTCGAGGACGGGCGGATCACCGAGGTCCGCACCGGACCCGCGCCCGCCGAGGTCGAGGTGCTCGACCTCGGCGAGGCCACCCTCCTCCCCGGGCTGATCGACACCCACGTGCACCTCGCGTTCGACGCGGGGCTCGACCCCGTCTCCGCCCTCGCCGCGCGCGACGACGACGCCGTGCTGGAGTCGATGGCGCAGGCCGCCGCCGCCCAGCTGCGCGCGGGCGTCACCACGGTGCGCGACCTCGGCGACCGCGACTACCTCGCCCTGCGCCTGCGCGAGACCGGCACCGGCCTCCCGACGATCGTGGCGGCGGGCCCGCCCATCACCTCGGCAGGCGGGCACTGCCACTTCCTCGGTGGCGTCGCCGAACGCGGCGTGCGGGACGCCGTCCGCGAGCACGCCGAGCGCGGCGTCGACGTCATCAAGGTGATGGCCTCCGGCGGCTTCCTGACCTCGGGCACCGACGTCGACGGCAGGCAGTTCACCCCCGACGACCTCGCGGCGCTGGTCGACGAAGCGCACCGGCACGGCCTTCCGGTCACCGCCCACGCCCACGCGCTCGAGGCGATCTTCGACGGTGTCGCGGCCGGGGTCGACGGTCTTGAGCACTGCACCTTCGCCGACGGCCACCGCGTCGTCGCTCCCGATGACCTCGTCGCGACCATCGTGCGGCGCCGGATCGCCGTGGGCGCGACGCTCGGGCTCGTCCCGACCTCGCTGCCGATCGCCCCACCGCCCGAGCTGATGAAGATCCTCCCGCACGTCTTGGCGAGCTACTCCCGGCTGACCGGCGAAGGTGCGGTGGTGGTGGCGGGCACCGACGCGGGGATCGCCCCGGTCAAGCCGCACGGCGTGCTGCCCCACGGCCTGCTGCACCTCGCCCAGCTCGGGATGAGCCCGGCCGAGGCGATCACCGCGGGCACGTCGACCGCCGCGCAGGTGTGCGGGCTCGGCGACCGCAAGGGCCGGGTGCGGCCGGGCTACGACGCCGACCTCCTGGCCGTCGACGGCGACCCGCTCACCGACCTCACCGCGCTGCTACGGCCCGTCGCCGTGCTGGTGGCCGGCCGCCCGATCATGACGGCGGCCGTGTCATGAGGCGATTCCTGGCCGCGCTCGTCCGCGCGCTCGCCGCCGACCCCAGCTGGATGTGGTGCTACGGGTACGTGCCGGTCGCACCGGAATACTGGCCGCGTGCAGACGCTTTCGAGCCGCCAGGTCTACGCGAACGCCTGGATGACCGTCCGTGAGGACGCCATCCGCCGCGACGACGGCTCCCCCGGGATCTACGGGGTGGTCGACAAGCCCACGGCCGCCGTCGTCATCCCGTGCGACGGCGACCGGTTCCACCTCGTCGAGCAGTTCCGCTACCCGGTCGGGCAGCGGCGCTGGGAGTTCCCGATGGGCACCGCACCCGATCGCGCCGAGCTCGACCCGGCCCAGCTGGCCGCCCGCGAGCTGCAGGAGGAGACGGGCCTGGTCGCGGGCCGGATGGAACTGCTCGGCCGCCTCGACATCGCCCCCGGCATGTCCAGCCAGCGCGAGCACGTCTTCCTGGCGACGGACCTGACCACGGGCGAGGCCGTGCGCGAGCACACCGAGCAGGACATGCGCGCGAGCTGGTTCACCACCGCCGAGCTGGAGACGATGATCCGGGAGGGGACCATCGTCGACGCCCAGACGCTCGCCGCCTACCTGCTGCTGAAGCTGCGTTAGGAGGGTCCTGGACAACTCCGGCCCCGAGTTGTCCAGGGCGCTCCTAGATGGACGGGCCCGCCGGTACGGCGTAGACGCAGAAGCCGGCGCCGTCGACGGCGGTCAGCGTGCGGACGTTCATGCCGCGGCTGCCCGTGGGCCGCAGCAGCACGTGGTAGAGCCCGCCCGCCAGCCGCACGGCCTGCGTGGGCTTGCCGCCGGGGCTCGGGCAGGTGTCGAGCTTCGGCAGGGATCTCGGGCACGACGGGCACCCCGGCACCGTGACGTCCGCCGCGGTCGCTCCGGTGATCTGCAGGCGCAGCGGCGTGGAGGTGACGTTGTAGAAGGTCACCGTGCGGTCGCCGGGTGTGCCCAGCGGCGCGGGCACGGGGATCGGGTCGGTCGTGGCCTGCGCGACGTTCGCCGCGATGAGCACCGAACGGGCCTGTGCCGCACCCGCGTTGTTCGGGTAGTCGGCGAGCAGGTCCTGCATGTGGTCCGCGGCCTGCGGGAAGCGGCCCGCGCGGAACTCGGCGAGCCCGCAGCCGAGCTGGGCCTGCGGCCGGTGGCGGCGGGCGGTGGCCACGATCGCGCCGGTCTCCGCCGCGGGCAGCGTGACCGCGTAGTCCAACGTCGGCAGCACCTCGCAGAACTGCGCCTGCGCGAACGGGCGCTCGGCGGCCGCCCACACCGTCTGCAGCGCCTGCGGCACCCGGGCCGCGGACGGGGCGTCCGCGAAGTCCCGACGGATCGGCAGCAGCTCCTCGATCGCCGTGCGGACGCTGGCCGCCCGGGCCGCGCCGGTCTGGCCCGCGAGCGTGGTGACCGCCGTGTCGACCCGGCGCAGCGCCATCGTCGCCAGGCGCTCGTCGACGTAGGGCGTCAGCACCGAGCCCGGGTGGTCGTTCCGGAACGCCCGCAGCGCGTCTTCCGCGGCGGCGACGGCCCCGGTGTCCTGCGCCATGCTCGCCGCGGTGTACGCGGCGCACTCGGCCCGGCGGGCGGCCGCGCTCGGGACGTCGTCGGCGAGCGTGAGCCGGTAGCGGCCGGTCACGGCGTCGAAGGCGGGTGTGGCCGTCGCGCAGTCGCCCCTGGCCTGCGCCGCGACGGCCGCCGCGAACGTGGCCCGCTCGGCCGCGCCGTAGCCGAGGTAGCCCGCGACCAGCACGGCGACCGCCGCGCCTGCGCCCCAGGTCGGCAGAAGCGCGGCGCCACGCGGTGGACGCGGGCCGCTGCGGGCGATCCGCGCCCCGTCGACGGCCTGGGCGCCGAGCCACCCGGCCGCGACCGCCCGCCAGAGCCACGGCGCGTTCGACGCGTCGGTGACGAAGGCGATCACCAGCAACACCAGCGTGCCCACGGCTGCGGCGACCACCCGCAGCGGACGGCGCAGGTAGGCGTAGCCGAGCCCGAGCCCGGTGAGGTTGGCGAGCGCCGCGGCCCAGGCCGAGCGCGGGGACCGGACCTGGGCGGGTGTCGTCACGTCGTACCTCCCCTGTGTCCTGCATCACGGGAAAGGGACCACGGGGGGCGCGGGAGGGGTCCCGCGCGACGTACCGTGCTCGTGTGACCGACTACGAGCACCTTCTGGTCAAGCACGAGGGCGAGACCGTCCGGATCACGATGAACCGCCCGGAGCGCCGCAACGCCCTTTCGGAGGGCCACCTGCGCGAGCTGCTCGACGCGTTCGAGGCCGCGGGCCGGTCGGAGGCCACCGGCATCGTGCTCGCCGCCGAGGGCAAGGCGTTCTCGGCGGGCCACGACTTCGCCGACGTCGCCGCGCGCGACCTGGCCGGGGTCCGCGACCTGCTGCGCCTGTGCACCTCGCTCATGCACACCATCCAGGACGTGCCGCAGGTGGTGATCGCCCGCGTGCAGGCCCTCGCCACGGCCGCGGGGTGCCAGCTGGTGGCGACCTGCGACCTCGCGGTGGCCGCGGAGTCGGCGAGCTTCGCGCTGCCCGGCGGCAAGGGAGGTTGGTTCTGCCACACGCCCGCGGTGCCGGTGGCGCGCAACGTCGGGCGGAAGCGGCTGATGGAGCTCGCGCTCACCGGCGACCCGGTGGACGCGATCACGGCCGCGGAATGGGGCTTGATCAACTACGCGGTACCGGACGCCGAGCTGGACGCGCGGGTCGACGATCTGCTCGCCCGCGCCACCCGCGGCAGCCGCTTCGCCAAGGGCGTGGGCAAGCAGACGCTGTACGCGCAGCTCGACCGGCCGGAGGCCGACGCCTACGGCATCGCCGTCGAGGTGATGGCGGGCATGTCGCAGAGCGACGGCGCCAAGGAGGGTATGGCCGCGTTCCTGGAGAAGCGCCACCCCGTCTGGTCCGACTGACGCGTCACGGTCGCGCTGCCGTGCAAGGATCATCGACATGGTGGTGCGCATCGGGGGCCTGCCCGTGTGGATCGGGCCGACGGACCTGGTCGCGGGCGTGCGCGAGGTCCTCGGCTGGACCGACGAGGCGATCAGCGTGGTCGCTGACCTGCCCGAACGCGTCACCCGGCTGCTCGACGTCGTCGAGGGCCTCGTGGGGCGCATCGGTGAGCTGATGTTGGAGGTCGAGGCCGTCGCGACGGCCGCGGCGGTGGTCGTCGACCGCGCCGACGGCGTCGCCACCCGGGCCGACGCGCTGGTAGCGCGGGCCGACCTCGTCGCAAGCGGGGCGGGCGCACTGGTGGAGCGGGCCGATCTCGTCGCGGGCGGGGCGGGCGCGCTGGTGGAGCGGGCCGACCTCGTCGCGGACGGCGCC
>Ga0207675_100005697_pt1 | contig 11921 bp, 10 predicted proteins | sample KBSSwiS42_FD_184305 | JGI IMG/M metagenome (GOLD analysis project Ga0207675, IMG submission 184305) | Switchgrass rhizosphere microbial communities from Kellogg Biological Station, Michigan, USA - KBS Switchgrass S4-2 (SPAdes) (version 2) | ecosystem: Host-associated > Plants > Roots >...
CTCCGCCGACACCGCCAACTCCTCCGACACCGCCCACACCGCCAACTCCGCCGACACCACCAACTCCGCCAATACCACCGGCGCGAACGAAGTTGTTAGTTCGGTTGATGTTGATGCTGCCGCCACCCCAGCCACACCCCCAGCCCCAACCTCCGCCCCAGGCGGCGCCGATCGCCAGCCCAAGGCCAAACGTAATCGCACCAGCTGCAATTACTCCGCCGTAATATGGCGGATACCAGATGGGTGGATAGGGATAACCCAGTGATCCATACACATAAGCCGGATTGTAGGAGGGCACATAGACGACCTGTGGATTCGCTTGTTGGATTACGATTACCTCCTTGCCCTCGACTGTCTCTTCGTCGATCTTCTGTTGTTCATTTGATACCAAAGCTCCGTTGCCTTTCGCCTTCGCACGCATCCGCTGGACGGCGTCCATCACATCGGTTTGCTGCGCGAGAAAAGCATTACCCAGATCGGTGGTCCACTGAATGTCGTCGCCCAGGCGTTTCACTACGTCGGGCAAAGCCGCCATCGCCTGGATGCTCGGATCCCAAGGCTGTTTCTGAACCGCCTCCGCTAGCTTTTTCTGATCCTTGGCGAGCTCCGGGTTTTTTTCGAGCCATTGCTGAAGCTGAATGAGCTCGAGCGGATAAGTCGACGCCGCGAGCGTCTGGGCCAACAATGGATCCGGGTAGAGCGCAATCGGCGCGACCAGGGCATCGAGTTGATCCGCGGGTATTTTCACTTCTGGCTCATCATCTTCTTCCGTTTGCGCAACATTTTGCTTTTGCGCATCAGTTTGCGGTTTCACACCACTTTGCGCCTGAACATGTCCGGCGCGCGTCAGCGGCATTCCAGTGAGGATCAAAGCCGCGCAGGTGATTAACCCAATGCAGCGAACTCTTAGTGCACTATCTGCTCGTAGTCTTTTCATTTCATTCAAGCCTCCTGATCGGCTCTAATTAACAGTTTTAAATCACTTCACATTCGCCGCTTCCCAGCTGCGGACCTTTCGTCTCGCTTCATCAAAAATTCTTTCGTAGTTTCCTTTGCGTACTTTCTCACTGGCCTCAGGAGTCAGTAACTTCCACAAAGGCTCATACTGGTTGTAGACCTTCAGATATTTTTCCTGATCGGGGGGCGCTACTTCGTCAGTGCCAAAAAGAAATCGATCTGGATGTCGGTTGATTAGTGAAGCCGTATTTTTTGTCGACTCGGGGGTAGCCACGATGTACTTCGCCACTTCATCCCAGGAGATGTCGAAATAGATATGACTGAGCTTCGGATCGTTAATGACGTTTTCGATGATGACGGCCTGGTCTTTAAAAGGACGAATGATTCGACCCACCCCGATATGCGCCCAGATAAGGGTGGCGTTCGGATGTCGTTGAAATAAGGCCTTCATCTCTCTCGCGTATGCCGGCTCGGCTCCAGGCTTCGCAAAAGGGACGTCCACGTCGTTATGAATCAGGATCACCAGGCCTACTTCACTCGCGAAGTCGATCAGTCGATCAAGAGCTGGATCCTGAAGACTGGCAACCACACCTGAAATCTTTGCCGAGACAAATTCTTTGTGAATGCTGAATTCGCCGATCCCACTAAAGACTCCGGGAAAGGTTTTGAGCACACGCCGAATGTGATCCGCTGCATACATGTCAGTCGGATTGAATCCGGTAATCATCGGATCGAAGCGAGTCTGCTCTTCTTTTGACAGAGACTTATATGCTGTGGCGATCGAGGCATCAGTGAACGAGTAGTAATAGAGCGGAGCGTCGGAATTAAGGTAGTAAGTTGGTGCACGGTCGCCATCGACTCGATAGGACCATTGCTGCTGAAGTGGGATTCCAAAGAGTGCGACACGACCTGCTTTGTTTCCCATGATCTTCAGGAAGTCGTGAATGTCGATTCCTTCCTGAATGTAATTAGTCAGATGAAAATGAGAATCGTTGAAGAGATAGTTATTCGATTGCGATCGCCCCGACATTGGATACGCGAGCAATGCGATGAAGATCATCAGGACGCGGGCGACTGAGATCGCACGAAGTCCTGTATTGGCAGGTCCATAACGCGCTGGCGTGTGGAATGACTTTGCCAGTGTGTGGAAGGCGAGCCACACGCCGCAGCGTTGTATTACTGATCCCGTTGTCGCCGGTGCTTGCATAAGTCAGCCTTCTAAAAACCATTAACCCTTCAGACCAACCGAACGTGGGGAGAAGACGTTGAAGTCAAGCTTGTTAGCAACGTATTCAATTACTCTCTGTGCTTTGACGCTGTTGCCTGCTTCGTCAAGCCTTGGTGAGAAAACGGCGATCGCACCTTTGCCCGGAACGATCGCTACGATGCCGCCACCAACACCGCTCTTCGCGGGCAAGCCAACTTTCCAGGCCCATCCGCCTGAGCCGTCATACAAGCCGGCCATGGTCATGGTTGAGAGAATGTAAGGAACATTCTCGGCCTTGATTACCTGCTCGCCCGTTACTGGGTTCTTGCCGTTGTTTGCCAGGGTCGCCCCCATGCGCGCGAGCTGGATGACGTTCACACCGACCGAGCATTGCTTCGTATAGATATCTACCGACTCAAACGGGTCACCGTAGATGCGTTCGTATTTTGCGAGCAGCATTGAGAGTGCTTTGTTGCCCGCGTTGGTCGCCGCTTCGGATTTGTAAACCTCGTCGATTAGCGTCAACTTTTCACCCGCCGCCCGGCTGTAAAAGTTGAGAATTTTGTCCCACCTGTCGTTAGCATCTTTGCCCAGGATGAGACTGGTCGTGGCAATGGCGCCGGCATTCACTAATGGATTACCGGTGTGCGTTGGCATCTCAACCACGGCAGTCACCGAATTAAAGGCTCTGCCAGTCGGCTCGCTGCCGATACGATCAAAAACCCGATCGGCTCCGAGCTCCTCCATGGCGAGGGCCAGCGTATAGACTTTGGAAATTGATTGGATCGAGAAGGCGTAGTTCGTCTCACCGATTGAGAAGACCTGGTTGTCCGTACTCACAACGGCGACCCCGAACATCTTTGAATCCACCTGCGCGAGAAATGGAATGTAGTCCGCGTTCTTGCCGCTGGTGTTGCTTTGGAACTTGTCGTAAGCCTCGCGCACAACGGCCTCGACCTGCGCTTTGGTTGGGGCGACAGGACTAGCCTTCTGACCCAGAGACGACAGTGGTGTTGACACGAATGTGATGACGACAAAAGTCGCCACCAACATTCGTGTTTGCATTTTCCCCATCATGAGTCTTTCTCCTCTTTAACGATCACAAAAAATCTGTAGTCGTCACAGTTCAAAACTTGAACTCTTTAGAGAAGTTGTACTTGAACGAGAACTGTAGGTGAACGTCTTCAGACGAGAAGCCGTCAAGGAAGTTGTCCCGTCTACCCCAGATGATCTCGCTGCCAATCATTACGTTTTGGACCGGGTACCATAAAAAGTTTCCTGAAGCGTAATGACCGCGTCGAAACGCATCCGGTGTCTGTCCTTCAGAGTTTGAGATGTCCAGCATTGAGTAGCCGACCGAGCTGGAGAAATGCTCGTTCCACTTGTGGTCGAGATAAGCCATAAAGGCGGTCACCGGTAACGCGACGCCTTTGATTGGAACTCGCGGATTCGACGAGTGAGTTAAGGCGATACCGACGTCGACCGGAGCATCGTTCATGTAGTTCTGGATGCCATGGCCATAAGTAAACGAGAACTTGCCGACGTCATTCTTCCCAAAATTCAGACCTGTGTTGAGACTGAAGCCGGCGCCTGTCGCGCTACCGCTCAGGTCGAAGTTGTCAGCAACGTTGTCCTCCCATTTGATATATCGCAGTACGCCGGAAGCTTGGAAGTGGCCCCAACCGCGGTCGAACCTTACGTTCCCGGTGAGATCAGGAGCCGGAAATCTTGCCTTCACGCCCTGTAACTCGATGCGGTCGCCAACTTGTCCCAGGTCTGCGCTTGCGCCCGGACGCTCCAGGCCAATCGTTACTGAATTCTTTCCCTTAATCGGCATCCAGCGAAACTGAACATTGCGAAACCAGGGAATTCCGTTTGGCCCCCAGTACTCGTTGGTGTTCGGGAAAACATCCGGATCGACAAACACACTCCAATTCTGGCCGGCGCCGAAGTGGCCCATTTCTCCGTAAGCATGGCGCAATCGGAAAATTGTTTGGCCAGCCTGCGCACCGGTGCCGAAGAGTTCGAATTCAAATATGGTCTTGAGCTCACCGTACTTGGTTGGAGTGGACGACTTAACACCAAAGCGAGTTTGCCTGACGCTCTCATAAAAATTTCCGCTAGGCGGGAACTGGTTCCCGAAAGCCGGCAGCTTGACCGGGCGAACCGTGTCAAACCAATTCGGATCAGCTTGTTTGAACTGGTAGCCCGCATCGAACATCGCAAATCCATAGATCTGAAAACTGCTTTCACCAGTTGCGTCTTGAGGCTTCGGAGCAGCGTCTGCGGCGGCCGCTACAGGAGCTGAATCCGAATATGTCGCCTGCACGATTGCTGGAGTTGGAGTCTGCTTCTTGGTGTCTTCAATTGCAGTGATTTGCCCTTTTAGTTCAACCACTGTCTGCTCGAGCTGTTGCAGGCGCTGCTTGAGTTGTTCAACCTCTGAAACGGTTGATACGGGCTTTGTGGCTTCAGGGGTTTGCGCAAGAATGAAGCTACTCTGAAAAATAATCAGTGCCCCCAGGGCGAACTTAAAACCTGCGAATTTCTTCCAGCCTGATAGACGCTTCGTGGTCATGCGTTCCTCCTTCGACAACTAACAATGATGGGTTTGGGCAGGAGTTCCCGTTTTGTTGGAATGTAGAAGAGGCTTTGACCTTAGATAACTAGCAAAACTTACAGGTATGCATTTTTGAAGCTGCAAAGCTCCGGTGAGGGGAATGCAGGTATTGGTCGCAACCACAGGGATTAGAAACACTCTTCAACGGGCACTGTGTCGGACGAATTTAGGCCTAACCTGTTAGAAGTAACAGGTTCGAGTGCTACCTCTAGCGGATAAACTTAGGACTCGAGTTAAGCCCCCCTATTAATCTCCAGATAGCCCATGAGTCCAACATGAATCCGGCTCACAACTACACCCCTTTGCATAGTCAGAAACCCATCCCCGAAAGGTGCGCGCTATCGTTGGTGCCATCCGATCACGAGTTAACCCAGTCGATCGGACGGGGAAATACTTCGAGCATCGGCGCACTTTACGAACGCCATAGATCCAAGGTCTATTCACTATGCTTAAGAATGACGGGCAACACAGCGGAGGCTGAGGATCTGACACAGGAAGTTTTTATCCAACTCCTGGTCAAGGCGGGATCATTTCGCGGTGAAAGTCAGTTTACGACCTGGCTCTATCGATTCACGATCAATCAGGTTTTGATGTATTTCCGTCGCACTACTCGCAGGCTAGAAAGAACTCCGAATCTTTTTGTTGACCTGGAGACATCGCCATTCGTTAGATATTCGTTAAACTCAAAGCTGATGGACGGAATTGCGTTGGACGCGGCTGTGGCCAAATTACCTTACGGTGCCCGCTCAGTTTTTCTGAAGTTTGACGTGGAAGGTTACAGCCATCATGAGATCGCCCAAATCTTTGGCTGTTCCGTCGGCAACTCTAAATCACAACTTCACAAGGCACGGAAAAAACTGAGGAGCCTATTGACGCTGAAGAGGTCGGCAGCGCTGGTGTAGTAGACCGCTTAATTAACTTCGTTACAAATGACAGGAGCGAAGCAACTACCCAGAAGAGAGTGCACTCTTGGACCAGAATGCAACGTACGCTCTCTTTCGTGCTTGTCGCTTCGCTCCTCGTTCCGTACTAGCCCAATAAATCGATTACCACTTTTTAAGTCCCATCATCCGGATGGGTTCGATGCCATAAGTTTCGACGTCTATCTTCTTACCACCTAATACTTTGATCTTCGCAGCATAGATAAGGGTACCGGTGCCTTCTTCCTTACCTTTGCTATTCCTCTTCAGATCAAGCTGAAGAATTCCAAACGGATAATCCCTGGACCGATTAGAGACATAAGCCTCCAGAAAACCAACGGGACGATCGCCAACTGCATAGATTCGTCTTCCACCTTCAATCTTATGCGAACGAACCAGCTTGAAATCGTAAAAGCCGACGCGACCAGTAATGTTGATCTTCCCTCTTGATTTTGCGTTTTCGAGAAGTTTTAGCAAAGCATCAGGACCCTCCGAGGTCAGGGCCTTAGCCATGGTCTTAGCCTCTGCGTCACTCGTGTAACTGTTTAGGCGTATGTCGACATTCGCGGACGAGCCGGCGCCAACCATTCGCATACCGGCCCCTGACGGCAGATAAGCGAGCGCGTAAAAGTGTTCCTTCTTTGGTTGTTTTTCTTTAAAGTCGTTGTCTTCCTGCGCGGGGACGATCGTTGCGATCGTTGACGTTCCCAAAGCGCAGATAGCCAACAGACAGAACGCTACAAAGATTGCTGCTTTCATGCTTTCCTCCTTCAAAATGGACAACCGTCAGAAGACTCAAGATTACCGAAACTCGGCTTCAATTCACTTTGCTGGGGGCGGATACTTCTTGAACAATTTGGCCATCGCCTTGTTGATATTTTTGTGGACCTTCTCTGGATCTTTTCCTGATCCTAACGTCTTGCTCGCTTCACCGCGCCAAACCTGTTTTTTGATAACTACATCATAGAGGTCACAATTGAGCGTTCCAATATTAATCGTCTTGCTCGTCGTTGTGGTGGTTGACATACCGCCCCAGCCACCCCAACCGCCCCAGCCCCAATAATCACCGCCGCTGCTGTAAGAGTTCCACTGTTTTTCCTGATTGATGGCCACCTGATAGATGACGTATAGGTCAGGACGGTCTTCGGTTTTGGACAATCCTTTCAACGCCAACTGCGAATCAATTGCTTGCATGATCTGCTCATCGAGAATTGAGTTTGGATACTGAGCATTGGAAACCTTGACCCACTTGTAAGTTTTGTACTTTGAGAAATCGGTGCCTCGAAGATAGTTGTATTTGATGTCCTGGGCTGAGGCAGTAGCACCCAATACAAAGAGTAGTGATACTAAGCATGCAACCCTGGTAAACCGTTGGGCCTCGATCATATTCACGCACCATCCTTCCAGCAAACTTCAAGTTGGAATGAATTCTAGATGGATCGGGAAATGAAGGTACTGTCAGTTTTTACAGGCAAGGACGGTATTGGGCCGATTGTCTTTCGACTCCCGATGTCCGATAAGCTTAGAGCCTCTTGCGAAACTCTCATTCTCCCCAAGCTTCAGCTTGGGGTGACAGTAGGGGTCCAATTTTGCGGAACCGTTTTAACGGTTTACGAGTTTTGAACCAATCGAGCTAGACAGCAAAGTTATATTGATTCCGGATCGTACACTCCGGATAAACCGTTGAAACGGTTCCTGCGTACTAAGCGCCGCCATAACCCCAAGCTGAAGCTTGGGGAGAATGAGAGCGTTCCACTGACTCCCGCATATTGATCTGATAACGACTCCTGACTTTTGCATGTGACCCTTTAGCTTGTCGTTGAGCAGCGATTAAGGTTACTTCGGCAAGTCAGCGACAAGCTAAAGCTTATCGGACATCGGAAATGGGCAATGGTCTAACCTGCACTAATTGACAGTAGCCAACCTTTGCCTCGGCCCCATGATTCTCCGAGCAGCTCAGTTTGGAGGTCAAGGAATGCTTAACACGGGTGTTATCAAACAACTCTGCGGCTTTAGCCTAATAGTGCTAGCTAGCTTCCTGAGTGCAAAAACAACACTAGCTCAGAATGCTGGCGATGTGGTCGTACTTAAGAATGGCGACCGCCTCACCGGAGAAATAATGGGGATGCAAAGTGGAGAACTTAAGTTCCTCGCTCCTTACATGGCTGAAACGGCAAGACTTGATTGGACCCAAGTTGAACGACTGGAAAGTAAATCAACGTTCATGATCTTCACCGTCGATGGAAAACTCTTTACCAATGTACTAAAGGTCCTGCCAACAAACTCAAGTGACGTTGACAACTTTGTCATCGGCCCTGAACACCAGGCACTCAGGGTCAAACAGCTGGCAGTACTTCGAATAGTCCCGGCCAACAAGAACTTCTGGAAAAGACTCGAAGGCTCAGTTAACTTTGGATTCAGTTTTACGAGTGGCAACGACCAATATCAGACCGATCTTGTCGCAACAACCACCTACCGAACTGGCCTTAACGCCTATACGGCCTCAATTGATTCCACTTTCAGCGGACAGACTAAGGGCACCAGCGCGAGACACAATCAGTTTGTATTCGATTACAAAAGACAGTTAACGCCGCAATGGTACGCTGGCGGGCTAATTGCTTTTCTCCACAGTGACCAGCAACAGCTCTCGTTGCGTACCTCCGTTGGAGGTTTAATCGGTCGCAGCCTAAAACAGACGGAGCGTACTCGTTTCTCAGTGTTTGGCGGGATAGTCGGTAACCGCGAAAAGTATTCAGCGAGTTCTAATCAACCCCAAACTACTAATGCGGAGGCCCTGGCGGGCGTGGACTTTGCGAGTTTCCGCTTCAACAGAACTGACCTCAGATCTCGTGTCGACGTATTTCCGAGCCTGACAACACCGGGTCGAATGAGAGTGCAAGCTACTTCGGATCTTCGAATAAGACTTGCTAAAGACTTCTGGTGGGGTTTTCACGTGTATGAGAGCTTCGATAGCAAGTCGCCAGTGAGAGCAGAAAAAAATGACCTTGGCATCAGCGCTACGTTAGGGTGGAGATTTTGAGCCGGTTCGAATTGACGACGGAACGCAGTCAAACAGGGCCGTACCATCGCGGTGTTGTTGCCAATTAAAGTGGTTGGGACCTGCTTCGCCCCTGTAAGTTTTGCTAGTAGGTTAAGTATCCATCGACCAATAGAATCAACGCCGACGCAGCAATCGACACTCGCCATTAGGTTCTGAAGGGCATGGAAATGAACAGAGGTGATGAACGTGGTCAAGCAGTGCCCGAGCAATTAGTGAGCGAAGAAGCGACCGGTGCATGGACATCCATGGATGTGGATCTCAGTGCGATTTCGCATCCAGGTCTCGTCAAAGAAGCTAATGAAGACAGCTATCTAGTCATACGCTTCGGTCGAACACTGGAGAGCGTATCAACGAACCTTGATGAGAGCTTGCTCGAACAGAGTTACAGCTTCACCGGTTATGGTGTGTTTGTAGCTGATGGAATGGCGGCCATGACTTCCGGAGATTTGTCGAGCCGGAAGGCACTCGCCCACCTGGTAGACCTTATCCTAAACACCTCAGATTGGACGCTGGCGCTTACTCAGGAAAGGGATGTCCAAACAGTTCTGAAGCGAATGACCCAACGCTTCTTGCAAATTGATGAGATCTTGCGCGAAGAAGCGAAACGAAATCCGGCACTTGCGGGTATGGGAACCACGTTAACCGTCGCAGGATTAGTTGGAAGTGACTTGGTAATCGGCCACGTAGGAGACTCGCGCGCTTATCTTCTTCGGGGAACGGAACTGCAACAGTTAACAACAGATCATACTCTCGCCCAGGCGTTGATTGATGCGGGCGTTGCGAACCGTGACGACCCGGCGACAAGATCAATGCGTCACGTTTTGACTGCCGCGATCGGATCGATGGGTGAACAGATCCACCCCCAGATCGAATCCTTCAAACTGGAAACGGGTGATCGAATCTTACTCTGCTCGGATGGACTCACCGAGATGGTTAACGATAAGACTATTACCCAGGTCTTGAGTGAGACCACTTCATCGCGAAACGCTTGTCAAACTCTCATTGACTTAGCGCTAGAAGCAGGCGGAGTCGACAACGTCACAGTCGTAGTTGCCCTGCTCTAACCTTCCACAATCTCGTGCTGGCAAATGTGCTATAGCAGAAATACCACCCACGGCAGTGGGTGGATACTTCAAGTCCAACCTAAAAGAGTTCGATCAAGAAATTCGGCGCTCTGCGCGGAGGTTGTTGCGGCCTGTTGGAGCCTGTGTTGTCCGCGCTAGTAGTATTGGGAAGTCGTTCCGTTGGCGAGTAGGTTGGACTTGAACAATCCACCGACTGCCGTCAGTGGCATTACATTTCAAACTCTGGCCGCTCTCGTAGGTCGAACTTGAAGCATCCACCCACTACCGTGGATGGGATTTTGAAGTTCTTGGGCAAAGGCTCCTATTTAGTATCGAACAACTACACAAAGACTCTTGATCCTATCTTCGCCTGCTGCAGGTCATTGGCTTCGTTGTGCTGGATAAGAATCTCCCATCACTCAGAATCCTGCCCCTTTTTGCACGCAACCATACTGTAAGAATTGACAGTGGCGAGGCCGCTAAATGACCTCTAGTCTCTCTGCATGCTGGTAATAGAAGTCAGTCCTTAGGGCTGGCAAACGCAGTCCCTGCTGTGTGAGGTGTTACGGCGTTGCTCCAAAAAGAGAAGGCTGACTATTACATTGATCGAAATTGCAAAGGAGAAGAGAAATGTTAATTAGCAACACGATATCGTTGCGATTCGTGACAGTCGCCTTCGTGCTCCTATCGGCGGGCGCTGGAAGTGCGTTCGCCAACGGATACATGGTGGCACATAACCGACAACCTGTAGTGCGTGTAGCACCCCAGGAAGAGGTAAAGAAGTTTAAGGGAGTTGTCGTGAAGCGTGAACCAGATTCATTCACGATGGCAGAGACAACTGGTGGCTCTACCACCACAGTTCTCCTTACCGAAAACACCGAAGTAAAGAGTCACAAAAAAGGTGTCTTTCGAGGTTCCAAGGAGTATGCCGCAGGTTATATTCTTCGCGGTCTGCGTCTCGAAGTCGATGGCACGAGGAATAGCGACGGCGCGATTGTCGCCGACAAGATCCGCTTCGACGAACAAGACCTCAGGACTGCACAAGCTCTCAAGGCCACGCTGGATCCAGCCGAGGCTGAGTTGAATGCAAAACTGAAGGCGCAACAGGAAGAACAAGAGCGGCTCGCGGGTCAAATCGAGGAGAACCGGGCTCTCACTGCTGCCGCACAGGCGTCAGCTGACGCCGCCGCAGAATCTGCCAACAAAGCGCAGAACACCGCTGACAGAGCTAACAATCGCATCAATGGCCTTGACGACTTCGATCCCATCAAGACAATCACGGTTAATTTCGTGTCGGGAAGCGCAACCCTGGGTCCGAAAGCAAAAGCTACTATCGATGAAGCAGCTGCTTGGGTAAAAACTCAGAACGTCAATGGCTGGGTCATGGCAGTGATCGGCTACGCTGACACTACCGGCAACTCGCAACGAAACATCGATCTGAGTGAACGCCGTGCTAACGCTGTGATCTACTACATCGTAAGCAAATACAAGATGAACTTGAATCGCCTGGTTCAACCGTTCGGTTACGGGCAACTGGAACCGGTAGCAGAAAACAAGACGAAGGCGGGTCGCGCCAAGAATCGTCGGGTTGAAATCAGACTGATGGTCAATAAAGGTATTGCCGGTTAGCGAAACGTTAGAACGAATCTGGGGGGTGCTTTGCATCATGGGATAAATGATTTCCGGGGAGAGAATCGGAAACGAGTCTTTCCGCGGAAGTAACGCAAGAAGCCGTGATGACTTGGGGCTAGTTATCACGGCATTTTGCCGTCCGGTTGACCATCTTGTTTAGACCGATTGCTCCAACCAAGTGTTTGCTTCGGCCGACTTCATCCACTCGCCAGCCACCTGCCTTGTACTTGCATTAAGCCTGTTCCAAACGTTGACGGCAGCAATCGCCAGGAGTAACGCGGCGAGTGTACGCTCGTCATAGTGTCGCAGAGCCTCATTCCAAATCTCATCCGGCACTGGATCAGAACGATCATTCAGACGCGTAACGGATTCAGCCAGTGCTAACGCAGCTCGCGGACGCTGCAGCTATTGATCTGGCTGACTCGCAAATGCACAAGACCAATTGTTGCCGGCGGTAGGC
>Ga0207675_100005699_pt1 | contig 11920 bp, 9 predicted proteins | sample KBSSwiS42_FD_184305 | JGI IMG/M metagenome (GOLD analysis project Ga0207675, IMG submission 184305) | Switchgrass rhizosphere microbial communities from Kellogg Biological Station, Michigan, USA - KBS Switchgrass S4-2 (SPAdes) (version 2) | ecosystem: Host-associated > Plants > Roots >...
GCCACCGGGCTCCAGCGGCTCGGCCGGGCCACCGACGGCACGGTCGAGGTGCCGAGCGGCCCCGGCAAATGGGACATGGCCGGCTGGTACGAGGGCGGCACCCGGCCGGGCGACCCCGGGTCGGCGGTGATCCTCGGCCACGTCGACTCCACCTTGGGCCCGGCGGTGTTCTACCGGCTGCGGGAGCTGCGACCCGGGGACCGGGTCGAGGTCGTCCGGGCCGGGGGCTCGCGGATCGCCTTCACCGTCGAACGGGTCGAGCAGTACGACAAGCGGCGCTTCCCCACCGCCGAGGTCTACTACCCGACCCTTGAGCCGATGCTGCGCCTGGTCACCTGTGGCGGCGCCTTCAACTACGCCACCGGCCACTACACCGACAACGTGATCGTGTTCGCCTCGCTGCGCGGCTGAGCGGTCCCGGCCTCGTATCATCGCCCCCATGAAGGCCGAGCAGACGGACGGGGCCGGGCCCAAGGCGACCTCGGGAGGCGCCTGGTACCGCCCGATGGTGGCCCGGCCGACCGACGAGGAGCACCGCAGCGCGACCGTGCTGGAGCTGTTCTTCGACCTGTGCTTCGTGGTCGCCGTGGCCCAGGCCGCCTCCGCGCTGCACCACCTGATCACCGAGGACCACGTGGGCGACGGCGTGGTCGGCTACGCCACGGTGTTCTTCGCCATCTGGTGGGCGTGGATGAACTTCACCTGGTTCGCCTCGGCCTACGACACCGACGACGTCGTCTACCGGCTGACCACCCTGGTCCAGATCGCCGGCGCCCTGATCCTGGCCGCGGGTGTGCCCGACGCCATGGACGGCAGCGACTTCGCCGTCATCACCCTCGGCTATGTGGTCATGCGCCTGGCCATGGTCGCCCAGTGGCTGCGGGCGGCCGCCGCCGACCCGCCCCACCGGCGCAGCTCGCTGCGCTTCGCCGCCGGCATCGCCCTGGTCCAGCTCGGCTGGGTGCTGCGGCTGGCCCTGCCCGAGGGCCTCGGCATGGCCAGCTTCCTGGTCCTGGTCGCGGCCGAGCTCGTGATCCCCATCTGGGCCGAGCGGGCCGCCCCGACCTCCTGGCATCCGCGCCACATCGCCGAGCGCTACGGCCTGTTCACCCTGATCGTGCTGGGCGAGTGCGTGCTCGCCTCCACCGTGGCCATCCAGACCGCCCTTGACGAGAACGCCGCCCTGGCCGACCTGGCCACCACGGCGGCGGGCGGGCTGCTGACCGTGTTCGGGATGTGGTGGCTGTACTTCGGCAAGGAGGCCTCGGAGTTCCTGACCTCGCTGCGGGCCGGGTACATCTGGGGCTACGGCCACTACCTGGTGTTCGCCTCGGCCGCGGCCGTCGGGGCCGGGCTGGCCGTCAACGTCGACCACCTCACCCACCACGCCGCCATCGGCGCCCGCGGGTCGGCGGCCGCCTTCACCGTCCCAGTGGCCCTGTTCCTCCTGGCCGTCTGGGCGCTGCAGCTGCGGCCCCATCACCTGGCCCGCTGGCACAGCGCGCTGGCGCCGGCCACCGCCGTCCTGGTCCTGGCCGCGACCCTGGCCTCCGAGCCCGTCCTGGTCACCGGGCTGCTGGTGGCGACGATGATCGCGGCCTCCCTGGTCGCCCTCCAGCGCCCGGCGGCCGCCCGGGCACCCTAGCTCAGCTGGGGACCGACCAGGTGCCGTCGCCGGCGATCAGCTGGTCGGCCTCCTCGGGGCCCCAGGTGCCCGGGTCGTACTCGTAGAGAGGGGTGGCGTCCTCGCCGACCACCGGGTCGACGACCCGCCACTCGGCCTCGACGGCGTCCTGGCGGGCGAACAGCTCGGTCTCGCCCTCCATGGCGTCACCGATGAGACGCTCGTAGGGGGGCCGGCCGTGGCCAGGGCGGTCGGCCGCGACCAGCTCCACGTCCTCGCCGATCAGCTGGTCGCCGGGGACCTTGACCCGCACGCCGAGCTCGATGCGGACGTCGGGGCCGAGGTGCAGGCGCAGGTGGTTCGACCGGGCCGGGATCAGCTCCCCGAACAGCTCCAGCGGCGGGCGCCGGAACTCGACCAGCACCTCGGTGTCGGTCACCGGCAGCCGCTTGCCGGCGCGGATGTAGAACGGCACCCCCGACCAGCGCCAGGTGTCGATGGCCAGGCGGGCGGCCACATAGGTCTCGACCGCCGAGTCGGCGGCCACCCCGGGCTCGTCCCGGTAGCCCCGGAACTGGCCGCGGACGACGCTGGAGCGGTCAAGCGGCCGGACGGCCTGGATGAGCCGGGAGCGCTCCTGGCGGGTGGCGTCGGGGGTGTGCACCGCCGGGGCGTCCATGGCCAGCAGGGCGAGGACCTGGAGCAGGTGGTTCTGGAGGACGTCGCGGATCGCCCCGGCCTCCTCGTAGAAGGCGCCCCGGCCCTTGACGCCGAAGTCCTCGGCCATGGTGATCTGCATCTGGCGCACGTAGCGGGCGTTCCAGATCGGCTCCAGCAGGGCGTTGGCGAAGCGCAGGTAGAGGATGTTCTGGATCGGCTCCTTGCCCAGGAAGTGGTCCATGCGGAAGATGCGGTCCTCGGGCAGGTGGCGGTGCAGGATCTGGTTCAGCTCCTGGGCCGAGGCCAGGTCGCGGCCGAACGGCTTCTCCACGATCACCCGGGCCGCGTCGATGCGGCCGGCGGTGGCCAGCCCCTCGGTCACGGTGGCGAACATGCTCGGCGGGATCGCCAGGTAGTGCAGCGGCCGCTGGGCGTCGCCCAGCTCCTTGCCGAGCCGCTGGAAGGTGCTGGCGTCGCTGTAGTCGCCGTCGATGTAGCGCAGCAGCTTCGACAGTCTGGCGAACGCCTCCTGGTCGACCTTGCCCTTGCCGCCGGCGTCGTGCTCGACACTGTCGCGGGCCCGCCGGCGCAGCCGGGCCAGGTCCCAGCCCGACTTGGCCACCCCGATGATCGGTACATCGAGCCGCTGGCGCTGGACCAGCCCCAGCAGGGCCGGGAAGACCTCCTTGTAGGCGAGGTCGCCGGTGGCGCCAAAGAACACGATCGCGTCGGAACGCTGGCTGTCGATCGGGCCACTCCTTTGGTCGAGCTGTCCGCGGGCGAGACAATGATCGTATGACGAGCGGTGCCGCGGGTCGCGCGACCCCGAGACGGTGGGCCCTGGCCGCCCTGGCCGGCCTGGTCCTGCTGGCCGCCGGCCTGGTCCAGGTGATCGTGGGCAGCCGCGGCCAGTTCCTCTACCTGCTCGTCGGGACGGTCCTGAGCGTGGCCGTGATCGCCGCCACGGCCTGGTGGGCCTTCACCACCCGCCGGGTCTGGAAACGCTGGCTCAACATCGCCATCGCCGCCCTGGCCGTTGCCAACACCGTCGTCGCCTTCATCGAGTTCGGTATCCGCCAGGCCACCGGCGCCCTCGCCATCGTCGCCGGCGCCCTCCTCTACGCCACCGCCACCCCTCGCGCCCTCCGCCCCCCGACCGGCGGGGAGCCATGGACAACCCCAGGCACCAGCTCCGACCCCGGAGAGCCATCGACAATCCCAGGCACTAGCTCGGACCCCGGGGAGCTGTGGACAACCCCAGGCACCAGCTCCGACCCTGGGTTAGCCTCCCCCACCGGGGGACCCGACGACGGCGGGCGGGGTTCCGGCGTACCCGGGAAGCCCACCTCGCCGTGGTTGCTGGTGAACCCCCGGTCGGGGGATGGGAAGGCGGGGCGGGTCGGGCTGGTGGAGGCGGCCCGGGGGATGGGGGTGCGGGTGCACCTGCTGGAGGCGGGGGACGACCCGGCGGCGCTGGCCCGGGCGGCGGTCGAGGGTGGGGCGGACGTGGTCGGGGTGGCCGGTGGGGACGGGTCGATGGGGCTGGTGGCGGCGGTGGCGGTCGAGGCCGGGGTGCCGTTTGTGTGTGTGCCGTCGGGGACCCGGAACCACTTCGCCGGGGACCTGGGGCTGGACCGGGGCGACCCGCTGGCCGCGCTGGCCGCCTTCGCCGGCCCTGAGCGGCGTGTCGACGTGGCCACGGTCGGGGACCGGGTGTTCGTCAACAACGTGTCCCTCGGGGCCTACGCCGACCTGGTCGCCGACCCCCGCTACCGGGCCGGGAAGCTGGCCACCGCCCACGCCGTCCTGCCGGCGTCGCTGCGCGGGGAGCGGGAGCTGCTACGGGTCGACCTCCGGGACGCCGCCGGCCGCGAGCACCCGGACGTGCTGGTCCTGCTGGTGGCCTGCAACGCCTACGAGCTGAACGGGGTCCGGGAGCGGATGGACGGCGGGGTGCTGCAGGTGTCGGCCCTGCGGGCCCGGACCGGCGCCGCCCTGGCCGGCCTGGCCACCAGGACCCTGGCCAGGGGCGGCCGCGCTCCGGCGGGGACCGGCTGGGCCCAGTGGACCACCACCGTCCTGCGGGTCGAGGCGCCCCTCCCCCAGCTGCCCGCCGGCATCGACGGAGAGGCCGCCACCCTGGCCGCCCCGCTCGAGTTCCGGGTCCTCCCCCGGGCCCTGCGGGTCCTCGTCCCCCCGGCCCTCACTCCCCGCACCCCCCGGGGCCGCCTCCAGCGGTGGTCGACCGTCCGCGGCCTCCTCCGGGTGGCGGCCGGGTCGAGCGCCGGGCGGTGACCGGCCCGGCGGTCAGGCTCCGGGGCTGACCACCTCGGACAGGATCGACCGGACCGCCCGGTCGGTGTACTCGGCGGCCGGCCAGGCACGGTCGACGACCAGGTGGGCGAAGGTGGACGGCTGGGCGCGGGCCCAGACCCAGTCGGTGGCCGACGCCGTGGTCCAGCCGTCGGCCAGGCGGCCGTCGCCGGCGACCCGGTCGACGGCGGCCGCGAACATCTCGCGCAGGTCGCCCATGCGGTCGCGCCAGGCCACACCGCCCTCGTCGCCGTTAACGGCGGCCGCCTCCAGCGCCCGGGCAACGGGCAGGATCTCGGGGAGGTAGGCGAACCACAGCCGCAGCAGCCGCTCCAGCGCCGCCACCGGCGGGAGCGAGCTGGTCTCGGCGGCCCTGCCGGCGAACCCGCTGCGGACGTCGTGGCGGCGGGCCATGGCCTTCAAGAGCCCGGCCCGGTTCTCGAAGTGGACGTAGAGCAGCTGGCGGGAGACGCCGGTGGCGGCGGCGATGTCGGCCACGGTGACGGCGTCGATCCCCCGCTCGCGGACCAGGCCCCAGGCGGTATCGAGGATGCGGGCGCGGCTGTCGCCACGGGTCACAGCCATGGCGCCAGCCTGCCCCAGGTATTGACACGTGTCAAATGACCGTCCTATTTTACACGTGTCAACCATGACTGCGGAGGTCGGGACCATGTGGACCAGCCCGTACGCGCCGGTCGAGGTCGGGGGCACGACCCTCCACCGGATGGTCCTTGCCGCCGCCGACCGCTTCGGGGACCGGCCGGCCCTGGTGGACGGGCCGTCGGGGACGACGGTCAGCTACCGGCTGCTGGCCGAGCGGATCCAGGGGGTGGCGGCCGGGCTGGCCGCCACCGGCTTCCGGCCCGGGGACGTGCTCGCCCTGTGGGCGCCGAACCTGCCCCAGTGGGCCGGGGTCGCCCTGGGGGCCATGGCCGCCGGCGGGACCGTGACCGGCGCCAGCCCGGCCTGCACCGAGCGCGAGCTGGCCGCCCAGCTGGCCGACGCCGGCGCCTCGGTCCTGGTGACCGTCCCGTCGCTGGTCCCGGCGGCCCGTTCGGCCGCGGCCACCGCCGGGACCCGCCAGGTGGTGGTGCTCGGCCAGGCCGAGGGCGCCACCCCGATCCTCGACCTGCTGGCTGTCGGCCGTCACGCCCCCAACTCCGGCCCGGCCCTCGACCCGGCCACCGCGGTCGCCCTGCTCCCCTACTCGAGCGGCACCACCGGGCTGCCCAAGGGGGTCCGGCTGACCCACGCCAACCTGGTCACCTCGGTGCGCCAGGTCGCCGCCGGGCTGCGCGTCGGCGAGGGCGACACCCTGCTCGCCGTGCCGCCGTTCTCCCACGTCATGGGGTTCCTGGTCACCCTGGCCCTGCCACTGTGCTCGGGCGCGACCGTGGTCACCATGCCCCGCTTCGACCCCGGCCAGTTCCTCGAGCTCCTCCAGCGGCACCGGGTCACTGTCCTGGTCGGGGCCCCGCCAATGCTGCGGATCCTGGCCGGCCACCCCCTGGCCGCCGCCGCCGACCTGCGCTCGCTGGAGCTGGTGGTGTGCGGCGGGGCGCCGCTGACCGCCGACGCCCAGCTGGCCCTGGCGGCGAGGCTGCCGGGGGCAACCGTCGGCCAGGCCTACGGGCTGACCGAGACGACCGTCGGGGTGAGCATGCCCGACCGGGCCGCCGGCAGCGTCCCGGGCACGGTCGGCCGGGTCATGCCCAGCACCGAGCTGCGGGTGGCCGACCCGGAGACGGGCCGCGACCTGGGTGCCGGCCAGCCGGGCGAGCTGCTGGTCCGCGGCCCCCAGGTGATGGCCGGCTACCTGGGCCGGCCCGAGGCGACCGCGGCCATGGTCGGCCCGGGCGGCTGGCTGCGCACCGGCGACCTCGGCCTGGTCGACGGCGACGGCAACGTGGTCATCGTCGACCGGCTCAAGGAGCTCATCAAGGTGAGCGGCTGGCAGGTCGCCCCGGCCGAGCTGGAGGCGCTGCTGGCCACCCACCCGGCCGTGGCCGACGCGGCCGTGCTGGGCCGCCGGGACCCGGCCAAGGGCGAGGTCCCGGTTGCCGTGGTCGTGGCCCGGCCCGGGGCCGAGCCCGGCCCCGAGGAGCTGCTGGCCTGGGTGGCCGAGCGCGTGGAGCCGCACAAGCGGCTCCACGCGATCCGCTTCACCGACGCCATCCCCCGCACCCCGTCGGGGAAGCTGCTGCGCCGGGCCGTCGGCTAGGGGGTGTTGTCGGCCTTGGCGGCCCGGACCCCGATCACCACCCAGCGGTTGTTGCCGGCGACCCGCGAAAGTGGACAAATGTTGGCATGCAGTACAGATCCCACGTCTACTGCAGCCGGCGCAACCGGCCGTACGCTACTTGGCCTAGTGCACCCTAGACGTCGGGGTCGCGCATCCGGGCCAGCTCGGCGTTCAGCTCGTTGCCGACCAGGATGGCCACGCTGGAGAAGTAGGTCCACAGCACGGTGGCGACCACCGCCCCGACGGCCTGGCCGATGATCACCACCCTGGCGTCGTTGACCACCACCCCGGTGGGGGCGCCGCTGCCGAGGGCCAGGTAGATCCGGAAGGCCACGGCGGCCAGGATCCACAGGAGCACGCCAAGGACGGCCCCTGGCACCAGATGGCGCCAGGCGTGCCTGATGCTGGGGGCGAAGCGGTACAGGCAGAGCAGGAACACCCCGAGGACGAACAGGACGACCGGCCAGCGGCCCAGGTACCAGGCGGTGACCAGCGCCTGGCTGACCCCGAACTGCGCGGCGACGGCGCGGTGCTCGTCCAGGAACGGCGCGTCGACCATGATCCCGAGGGTCAGGACCACGACCGCCACCGACCCGAAGGCGAACCCGAGAGCGATCAGCCGCTGGTTGACCGACAGCCGCCGGTGCCGCTCCTCGTAGGCGGTGTCGAGGGCGCGGCTGGTGGCGGCGAACAGGCGCCCGGCCAGCCACCAGGTGAGCAGCAGCCCGCCGATGGCGGCCCCGCCCTTCTGCTGGCTCAGCTGGGCCCGGACGAAGGGGTCGACCACCCCGTCGGTCAGCCGGGGGCTGATCACCACCCGGACCAGGGCGATGGCCGCGTCCTGGCCTCTGGCGATCTTCTCCGGGCCGACGAACCGCTGGATCTGGCCCAGAGCGGCGCCAACGGCCACGGTGAGCGGGACCAGGGTGAGCATGGCGAAGAACGACATCTCGGCGGCCGGCCCGGTGACCCGGTGCCGCAGGGCCGTGCGGAGCACGTGCGCCCCCAGCTGCCAGGGGTTGTAGCCGAAGACCCGCTCGGGGCGGCGCGCGGCCCAGGCCAGGACCCGATCCCCCGGGGCTGCCACTGCCTCACCCCCGAAGATGATCGATCAACCAACGTGATTTTCCTCATTGTGGCAAGACCGGGCGGCGAGTCAACGCGGCCGCGCTAGTGGTAGGTGAGGGCGACCTTGACCGCGGCCTGGGGGTGCTCGTCGATCCAGCGGTAGGCCTCCGGCGCCTGGTCGAACGGGAACTGGCGGCCGAGCAGCCCGTCGACCGACACCCGGTCGGTGTAGAGCAGCCGGCTGGCGGTGTCCATCACCCGGCGCCGGTTCCAAAGGGGGGCCTTCCGGTGCGGGGCCCCCCAGGCGCCGATCGAGGCGATCAGCGACAGCCGGTTGTGGTGGAACTCCTCGCCAAGGCGCACGTTGGCGGCGCCGCCCTGGTAGAAGCCGGCCGCCACCACCGTCGCCCCCAGCCCGGCCGCCTCCAGCGCGCCCTGCAGGCCCCGGTCGTTGCCGGAGACCTCGATGGCCACGTCGACCCCGGCGCCGTCGTTCAGCTCCCGGATCTGGAGGCCGACGGGCAGCTCCTCGGACGGGTCGAGCACGTGGCTGGCCCCCAGCCCCGAGGCCAGCTTGCGCCGTTCCGGGTCGGGGTCGAGGGCGAAGACGTTCTGGATCCCCTCCAGCCGGCACATCTGCACCGTCAGCAGGCCGATGGTGCCGAGCCCGTGCACGCTGACCGCGTCCCCGAGCTTCATCTCGGCGTCGTGGACGGCCTGCAGGGCGACCGCGGCCAGGCTGATGAACAGGGCCCGCTCGGGCCGCTCGCCGGTCGGCACCCGCACCAGCGGGTAGGTGGCCCGCAGCGACGCGGCCAGGTCGAGCACCGTCTCCTCCTGGTGGGGGGTGCCGGTGTGGACCAGGTCCCCCACCGCGACCGCGGTCACGTCGGGGGCGACCTCGGTGACCTCGCCCACCATCTCGTAGCCGAGGGTCACCGGGTAGGTGGCGGCGCTGCCGGCCGGCGGCTCGACAAAGGCCCGCAGGCCGCGGTCGAACACCTTGTCGCTGAAGGCCGAGGTGCCTCGGTAGAGGCTGAGCTCGGTCCCGTGGCTGATGCCGCTCAGCTTGGCCCGCATGCGGATCTCGCCCGGGCGCAGAGGGCGGGTGGGCTGGTCGGACAGGCGAAGCTGGCGCGGGCCGTCGAGCACGAGGGTGCGGGGCATCGAGATGCTGACTCCTTTCGAGGATCTATGCTTGCTCAGCCTACGTGTGAGGGGAGTCGGTGAGTGTGAAGCTTTCCTGCCAGGAGCAGCTGCTGCCCGGGGACAGCCTCGAGGCCAAGTGGGAGTTCGCGACCGGGGCCGGGTTCGAGGGCATCGAGCTGCGGGCCCGGGGCGACGGCCACTTCGCCGCCCGGCTGCCCGAGCTCCGGGCGGCCGCCCGGGCCGGCGTGGTCATGGCCACCGTCTGCCCCGAGACCGACCATTTCATCGGCGACTTCGACGCCGGCCGGCGCCGCGACGCCGTCGAGCAGCTGCGCTCCCAGCTCAGCGTGATCGCCGAGCTGGGCGGGACCGGGGTGCTGACCCCGGCCAGCTGGGGCATGTTCAGCCTGCGCCTTCCGCCGTTCACCCCGCCCCGCCAGCCCACCGAGGACCGCAAGGTCCTGCTCGAGGCGCTCCTGGAGCTGGCCGCCCACGCCGCCGCCGAGGGCGTGTGGCTGGCCGTGGAGCCGATCAACCGCTACGAGGACTTCATGGTCAACCGGCTGGAGGAGGCGGCCGGGCTGGCCGACGAGGTCGAGCGGGAGACCGGTCTCGACTCGGTCCGGGTCTGCGCCGACCTGTTCCACATGAACATCGAGGAGGACGACCTGGCGGCGGCGATCCGGGCCGCCGGGCCGCGGATCGCCCACGTGCACGTCGACGACACCAACCGGCTCCAGCCCGGTACCGGCCACATGGACTTCGCGGGCGTGTTCGCCGCCCTGCGCGAGATCGGCTACGACGACTGGCTGACCTTCGAGTGCCGGCTCCGGGGCGAGCCGGAGGAGGCCCTGCCCGCCTCGACCCGGTTCCTGTCCCGGGTCCTCCAGGGCTAGGTCGCGCCCGGCCCGGCCGCGGCCGGCCCCTCGGCCAACCGGACCACCCGGCCCTCGCGGGCGCTGGCCAGGGCGTGCTCGATGACACCGATGGTGTCGCGGGCCTCGGCGGCCGGCACCGGGACCGGGCCGTCACCGGCGACGGCGGCGGCCATGGCGGCGTAGAAGCTCTGGTAGGCGCCGGGCTCGCTGGCCAGCCGGCCACGGAGCTCGAGCCCGTCGACCTCGGTGGTGAGGGTGCCGTGGCGGTCGGGGGGCTCGCTCCCCCACTCCGGATCGCCGGGGCGCCCGCCGGCCCGCAGGGCCTGCTCCTGGAGATCCATGCCGTGCTTGACGAACGACCCCCGGTCGCCGTGGACCTCGAACCGGGGGCCGGGGTCGCGCACCTCCATACCGGCGTGCAGCAGGACCCGCAGCCGCCCGTAGCCGAGGACCAGGTGCAGGTAGTCGACCGCCGCGACCCCCGGCCGCTGCACGCCGACGTCGGCCCAGACCGTCCCGGGCCGGCCGAACAGCTGCAGCGCCTGGTCGATCAGGTGGGGCCCGAGGTCGTAGAGGATCCCCGACCCGGGCACGTCCTGCTCCTTCCAGCTGCCCTTGGGGACGGGCCGGAAGCGGTCATAGCGCGAGGTGAAGCTGGACACGTTCCCGAGCAGGCCGGCCTCCAGGCAGCGTCGCACGGTCAGGAAGTCGCCGTCCCAGCGCCGGTTGTGGAACACGCTGAGCCGCCGGTCGGTGGCCTCGGCCAGGCCGATCAGCTCGTCGGCGTCGGCCGTGGTGAGCGTGAACGGCTTGTCCACGACCACGTGCCGGCCGGCCCGCAGTGCGGCCGCGGCCAGCTGGTGGTGGACGGCGTTGGGGGCCGCGACCACCACCAGCTCCACCGCCGGGTCCTCCAGCAGCTCGCCGGCCGTTGCCACCACCCGCACCCCGGGATGGTCGCGCTGGACCTGCCCGGCCCGGCTGGTCGCCACCGCATGCAGCCGCAGCCCGGGCTCGGCCTGGACCAGGGGCGCGTGGAACACCGACCCGCCCAGCCCGTACCCGACCAGCCCGACCCCGGCAGCCTGGTCCCCCATCAGTGGAGCCGTACCGCCTTCATGCCTGCTCGCCTCCCTCGGGGGGTGGATGTCGCCGCCAGCTCGGGTCCACGCCCCCTCCCACCACGTGCCAAGATTCCCCTGGGACATCCTCGCACCACCTGGCGAGCCGGCAAATGGGGGTCGACCTTGGCAGGGACCGGTCCGCGCACCGGGTACGTGCTGGTGCTTCGCCTGGAGCTGTCGGACGTCCCCGGCACCCTTGGGCGGGTGACCACGGCCATCGGCGAGGATGGCGGCGACATCGGCGACATCGACCTGGTGGGCCAGTTCGGCCGCAAGGTGGTGCGCGAGGTCATCGTCACCTGCCGCAACGAGGCCCACGCCCACGAGCTGACCGCCAAGGCCGCGGCGGTCGAGGGTGTCCGCGTGCTCGAAGTGGGCGACCGCACCTTCCTGGCCCACCAGGGCGGCAAGCTGGCGGTCGTGTCCAAGCTGCCGCTGAAGTCGCCCGACGACCTGTCGGTGGCCTACACGCCCGGGGTCGGGCGGGTGTCCCAGGCGATCGCGGCCGATCCCGAGCGGGTCTGGGACCTGACCATCAAGGGCAACTCGGTGGCCGTGCTCACCGACGGCACGGCCGTGCTCGGCCTCGGCTCCATCGGCCCGGCGGCGGCGCTGCCGGTGATGGAGGGCAAGGCGGCGCTGTTCAAGGAGTTCGCCGACATCGACGCCTACCCGATCTGTGTCGACGTCGCCGGGCCGGAGGAGCTGGTCGCCGTGGCCAAGGCGATCGCCCCCGGGTTCGGTGGCATCAACCTGGAGGACATCGCCGCCCCGGCCTGCTTCGAGGTCGAGGAGCGGCTCCGACGGGAGCTGGACATCCCGGTGTTCCACGACGACCAGCACGGCACCGCGGTGGTGGTCC
>Ga0207675_100005701_pt1 | contig 11918 bp, 8 predicted proteins | sample KBSSwiS42_FD_184305 | JGI IMG/M metagenome (GOLD analysis project Ga0207675, IMG submission 184305) | Switchgrass rhizosphere microbial communities from Kellogg Biological Station, Michigan, USA - KBS Switchgrass S4-2 (SPAdes) (version 2) | ecosystem: Host-associated > Plants > Roots >...
GGCGACGTCCACGACGACCCGGCCCCGGAGGCGCCGCACGGTCACCGTCGCGCGCGTCGCGTGCGCGTACTTAGCGACGTTCTGCAGCGCCTCGGAGACGACGAAGTACGCCGCCGCCTCCACCGGCGCCGGGAGCCTCGAGCCCGTGTCGGCCTCGACCGTCACGGGGACGGGCGCGCGGGTCACGAGCGCCTCGAGCGCCGGGCCGAGGCCACGGTCGGTCAGCACGGCGGGGTGGATGCCGCGAGCGAGCTCGCGCAGCTCGGTGAGGCTCGTCTGGAGCTCCTCGCGCGCCTGGTCGAGGAGGCCGGCGACGTCGGGGTCCCCGGCGGCCCGGACGCGGGCGGTCGCGAGCAGCATGGACAGCGCGACGAGGCGGGCCTGCGCGCCGTCGTGGAGGTCGCGCTCGAGGCGGCGGCGCTCGGCGTCGCCGGCCTCGACGAGCCGGGCGCGGGAGGCCCGGAGGTCCTCGAGGCGCTCGCGCAGCTCCGCGTCGAGGTGCGAGACGTGGCTGCGCAGCAGGCCGCCCAGGAACGCGAACGGCATGAGCCCCGTCGACACGAACGCCGCCCACCACGCGGCCTCCCCGGCGCCGGCGCGGGCGACGGTGACGAGCAGGAACGTCAGCAGCGCGCACACGTAGACCGGGGTGAGCTGCAGGCGCTCGAACGGCGTCGTCGCGCGCCAGCGCTGCACGGCGCGCGCCAGGACGATCGAGAACAGCACGACGTAGAGGAGGGCGCCGAACGCCGTCGCGGCGCCGGCGAGGGCCGGGTCGCGGTGGACCAGGAGGACGTTCTCGGGGCAGCCGTCGCAGCCGAGCTCGCCCGGCCCGGCGAACAGCAGCGCGGGGACGAAGGCGAGCGGGAAGATCACGTAGCCCGCAACGGCCAGCGCCCGGTCGACGCGCGCCTGCAGGCGGCCGGTCGGGAAGCTCAGGCCGAGGTGGAGGAAGACGCCGCCCCACAGCCCGCCGAGCACGAGGGCGAGCGTGTAGACGGCGGGCGGGTTCGCCGCGTCGAGCGTGTAGGCGAACCAGGCGAAGCCGAGCAGGACCATGAGCGCGCCGGTGCGGCTGTCCGGGCGGCGCCGCCAGGCGTACAGGCCGGTCCCGACGAAGCTCCAGCCGACGGCGGGGGCGAAGACCGCCCACACGGCCTTCGCGTCCTGGTGGTCGCTGAGGACCTGGACGGCCATGACGCCGAGGCCGGCGAGCAGAGCGGCGGCGACGATCGCCCAGGTGCGCGCGGCGGGCATCGGACGCGGCGCGTCGTCGCCGGGCGCCGCGCCGGCGGCGCCGTCGGCGGGCACGTCCTCGCGCGCGCCGGGCCCGGCGACGAAGAACGGGACGTGCACCTCGCGGCCGGCGCGCTCGAATCGGCTGTTGCGCTCCATCACGGCGGTCTCCTGCTGCTGGGCCGGCATCTCCGTCCTCGTCTCCTCGAACCGTCTCCTCACGCACTCAGACCCCGGTCCCGGCGCAGACTCATCGCCGACCGCCCGATAACCTCGCGAGCCGTCCATCAGCCCCGCGGGAGGAGACCGGTTTTGCACGCGATCGTCGTGACGGAGAAGGGCGGCCCCGAGGTCCTCGAGCCGCGCGACGAGCCGGATCCGCGGCCGGGGGCCGGAGAGCTCCTGGTCGACCTCGACGCCGCGGGCGTCAACTTCCGCGACATCTACGAGCGCGAGGGCGTCGGCTTCTACGCGGCCGAGACGCCGTTCGTCGCGGGCGCCGAGGGCGCCGGGACGGTGGCGGAGGTCGGCGAGGGCGTCACGGAGTTCAAGCCCGGCGACCGCGTCGCGTGGGCCGCGGCGCCCGGCAGCTACGCGGAGCGCGTGCTGGTGGCCGAGCAGGGCGCGGTGCCGGTGCCCGACGGCGTGTCGACCGAGGTCGCCGCCGCAGCGATCCTCCAGGGCATGACCGCCCACTACCTCGTGGTGGACACCTACCCGGTGCAGCACGGCGACACGGTGCTCGTGCACGCGGCGGCCGGCGGCGTCGGGCTGCTGCTGACGCAGCTCGTCAAGCAGCGCGGTGGGCGCGTGATCGCGACGACCGGCTCGGAGGAGAAGGCCGAGCTGGCCCGCGGCGCGGGCGCCGACGAGGTCGTCGGCTACGACGGGTTCTCCGACGCGGCCCGCGCGTTCTCCGGCGGCGGCGGCGTGGCGGTCGTCTACGACGGCATCGGCAAGGCGACGTTCGACGGCTCGCTCGCCGCCCTGCGCCCGCGCGGCTACATGGTGCTCTACGGCGCGGCGAGCGGCCAGGCCGACCCCGTCGCGGTGCAGCGCCTGCACGAGGGCGGCTCGCTGTACCTGACCCGCCCGGGCCTGCCGCACTACATCGCCACCCGCCACGAACTGCTGCACCGCGCAGCGGAGGTGTTCGGCTGGATCGCCGACGGCCGCCTCGACGTGCGCATCGGCGCCCGCTACCCGCTCGCCGAGGCGCGGCGGGCCCAGGAGGACCTCGCCGCGCGGCGGACGACGGGCAAGGTGCTGCTGCTGCCGCGCTGAGCGCGCGGCAGCAGCCGTCGGGCGGGAGCCCGGCGCGGGCCGTGGGCCGGCGGGCCGGCGCCCCGGTCACAGGTCGGCGAGCACCGTGGCCAGGTCGTCGGGCATCGAGGCGAACGGCGAGTGGCTCGACGCGAGCGTCCGCACGACGAACGGGTTGTCGGGCGTCGCCGCGTCGGCCTCGGCGATCATGCGGTCCTGCAGCGCGAGCGGGATCGTGTTGTCCTCGGTCGTGCGCACGAAGGCGCGCGGGACGGAGCCCCAGCGCTGCGGCGTGCCGCGTGCGTCGTCCATGCACACCGCGAGCGGCAGGTCCGGGTTCAGGCAGGCCGCGTAGCGCAGGAAGTCCTCGGTCGACAGGTCGTTGTAGAAGGCACTGCGCGCCTTCTCGACGTAGCCGGGATCGAGGTCGCGCGGGTTGATCCGCATCGCGCCGGTCTTCGTCGGGTCGCCGACGAGCACCTCGCCGGAGCGCGACGTCCGGCCCTCGGGCAGCATGCTGATCTCGGCGCCGCTCTTCTGGTTGACGGGCACGTACGCCGTCACGTAGACGAGGCGCCGGACGAGATGCGGCACCGCCTCGGCCACGCGTGTGATCGTCAGGCCGCCGAAGCTGTGGCCGACGAGCGTCACCGTGCCGTGGCGCGCCATCTCGGTCAGCTGGGCCGTCACCGCCGCGACGTAGTCGTCGAGGCGCACGTCGCTCAGGGCAGACGCCTCGGTCTGGAGCGCGGCGAAGTCGCCCTGCAGGAACGAGGCCGGGTAGGCCGCGTCGAGGCCGCTGCCGGGCAGGTCGATCGCGGCCGCGCGGTGGCCCATCGCCGCCAGACGGTCGGTGACCCGGTGCCAGTGCATGGCGGTGTGCCACGCGCCGTGGACGAACAGGAAGCTCCGGGTCGTCGCACGGGTCGCGTCCGGCTCGGGGGTGTCGCCGGCCGCGCGGTCGTCGCGTCCGAGGGCCGACCGGGTCCGCTCGACGAGGTTCGGGTGATGCATCTGGGGTGCTCCTTCGGTTCGAGAGATCGGGTGGTGGGTGCGGGCCCGCGCAGCCGGCCTCGCCGGCCGGCGCCGCGGGGGAGGGGCTCAGGCGCCGACGGGCGCCTCGACGGGCTCGCCGCGCGGCGTCGTGGCCGCCGCGACGTCGAGCGTGATGCCGTAGACGACGAGGTAGGCGCCGAAGAGGAGCGCGAGCGTGACCGCGCCGATCCCGGGCCACACGACGAAGGCGACACCGGCGAGGACCGAGACGGCGCCCGTGGCGACGAGCCAGCCGGTGCCGCTCACGCCGAGGCGCGACAGGCGCCCGGCGCCGGCGAGCTCGTTGGCGCCGATCGCGATGGCGAACAGGCCGAGGACGACGGTCATCACCGCGGCGGTCGGGCCGGGATAGGCGATCGCGACGACGCCGGCGGTGACCTCGATGGCGGCGCGGACGAGCCCGAGCGCGCGCTCGCCGCCGCTCGCGCCCGGGCGGAACACGCGCGTGGCCGAGGCGATCGCGTCGGCGAACGCGTAGAGCGCGAACAGCACGACCACGGTGCCGATCGTGATGGACGGCCAGACGAGGAGCGCGCCGCCGAGAGCGACGGCCAGCAGGCCGCGGACGGCCCAGTGGCCGCGGGAGCGGGGTTCGACGGACATGGACATGGTGGGGTCCCTCCTGGGGATGGGTGGGTTGGTGGCGGGCGCGTCGGCACGGCCGGGGCCGGCCGGGCCGTTGCGCCCGGGGTTCGGGTGGCGGGAAGCTGTGGTGGCGCCGGCGCCGGCGCGGGATCGGCGGGCGCTCAGGCGGCGGCGCGGTGCGGCGCCGGCGCCGGCGGCCGCGACACGTCGCGGCGGGCGCCGGCGATCGCGTCGCCGAGGAACCGCACCGCGGCGGCAACGCCGTCCTCGCGCCGGAGCGTGCGGCCGAGGGCCGCGGCCCGCGACGCGATCGGCGCGCCGGTCGCCTCCGTGAGCGCGGCCGCGAGGCGGCGCGCGTCGAGCGCGTCGGCCGCGAGCGGCGCGGGCGCCGCGCCGCGGTCGTGGACGACGCGCGCCCAGAACGGCTGGTCGACCGCCTGCGGCACGATGACGGTCGGCCGCCCGGCCCGGAGGCCGGCGCCGGTCGTGCCCGCGCCGCCGTGATGCACGACCGCGCGGACGCGGTCGAACAACCAGGCGTGGGGGACGCCCGCGATCGCGAGCATGTCGCCGGCGTCCGGCCCGGCCGAGTCGCCGAGCGCCACGCCGAACGGGCCGTCGAGCAGCCCGCGGGCGCCGATCGCGCGCAGTCCGGCGACGACGGCGGCCGCCGTGGCGCGGGCGTCGTCGAGCGGCATGCTCCCGAAGCCGACGTACACCGGCGCCGGCCCGTCGGCGAGGAAGCGCTCGAGGGCCTCCGGCGGAGCCCACCCGGGCTCGGGGCCGAGCGGCCAGTAGCCGGCCACCGTCGTGTCGGCGCCCCCGTCGGACGGGCGCGGCAGAACGGCCTCGCTGTAGGCGTACACGCGCGGCAGCGGCGAGCCGTCGGGCGCGACGTCGCGCACGCCGTGGGGCGCCGGCGGCAGGTCGAGCGCCTCGGCACGCCACGCGTCGACGGTGCCGCGGAACATGCCCGCCGAGACGGCCGCCAGGCGGTAGCTCGCGCGGTTCAGCGTGCCGCCCAGGCTTCGGCCGACGATGCCGGGGAGCGGGAAGGCGCGCGTGGGCGACAGCACCGGGACCGGCGCGGCGACGACCGCGGGGACGCCGAGGCGCTCCGAGAGGTGCGGCCCGGCCAGCGTCTTCGGGTGGTAGACGATCGCGTCGGTGTCCTGGGCGGCGCGCCAGGCGTCGTCCAGCATCCGGCGGATCATCGGACGCGCCGTGTCCCGCATCCGCCGCATCGCGACGAGCGGGTTCGTGCCGAGCGCCGCGCGGCCCTCGGCCGAGTCGGCCAGCGCCATGTCGTCGATCGCGAGCGGCCGGAAGGGCACGCCGTGGCTCGCGGCGAGCGGGCGGAAGCCGGCGTCGGCGGCGAGCGTGACCTCGTGCCCGGCGGCCCGCAGGCCGAGGGCGAGGGCCACGTACGGCTGCACGTCGCCGCGGGTGCCGGAGGCGAGGATCGTGATGTGCGAGCTCATGGCCGCAGCGTCGCGCCGGCGGCCCCCGGTCGCATCAGCGCAATCACCAGTCGAGGGCGGCCAGTTGCGTGCGCGAGCTCAGCCCGAGCTTGCGGAACACCTTGCGCAGGTGGTACTCGACGGTCCGCGGGCTGAGGAACAGCCGCGCGGCGATGTCGCGGTTCGTCGCGCCCTCGGCGACGAGCCGCGCGATCTGCGCCTCCTGGGGCGTGAGCTCGTCGAGCGTGCTCGGCTCGCGGCGCCGCGCGGTCTCGCCCGTGGCGCGCAGCTCGTTCGCGGCCCGCTGCTCCCACGGCGTCGCGCCCGCGCGGGCGAAGGCGTCGAGCGCGGCGCGCAGGTGGCGCCGGGCGTCGACCCGCCGCCGCGCGCGGCGCAGCTGCTCGCCGAGCCGCAGCTCGAGTCGGGCGCGGTCGAACGGCAGGTCGATCGCGGCGTGCGCCGTCTCGGCGGCCGCGAACGCGGCCTCGGCGCGGCCGGCGTCGGGCGCCAGGTGGACCTCGGCGCCCGCGAGCGTGGCGGCGCCCCAGGCCGAGCCCGTCGCCCGCGTCCAGTCGGCCAGGCCGGCGAGCGGGCCGCGGGCGTCGTCGGGCCGGCCACAGGAGACCGCCGCGTCGACGAGGTCGCCGACGAGCAGCAGCCGCCGGACCGGATGGCCGCGCGGGTCCTCGACCACGGACGACAGCCGGTCGAGCGCCGCGTCGTGGCGTCCGAGCGCGAGGTCGAGCAGCGCGAGCGCGCGGTGGGCGCATTCCGTCGCCGGGCGCGGCGTGCCCGGTCCGCTCCACGCCAGCGCCTCCGCCGCGAGCGCGGCGCACTCGTCCTCCCAGCCGCGCACCGCGGCGTGCCACGCCAGCAGGGCGCGGCAGTACGCCGCGAAGCCGTCCTCGCCGCTCTCGCCCGCGAGCGCGAGACCCTCCGCGGCGTCCGTGCGGGCGAGCGTGAAGCGCCCCTCGATCATCTCCATGTTCGCGATGCACGGCAGCCCGAACGCGACCATGCCGACCGCGCCCTGCTCACGGCCGGCCGCGAGAGCGCGGAGGAACGCGCGGCGGGCGCCGGTGACGTCGCCGCCGTAGAACACGCCGATCGCCGCCCAGGTCATCGCCTGGGCGTCACCCGAGCGCTCGGCCAGCGCCGCGGCCTCCGTGAAGTGCCCGCGGGCGTCGGCCCGGCGCCGCCCGAAGAGGTCGGCCATGCCCGCCGCCCACGCGGTGAGGGCGCGTTCGGCGTCGCCCTCGCCCGCCGGGAGCGCCGCGCTGAACCGCGCGAGCTCCTCGGCGCGGGAGTGGTCGCCGGCGAGCGCGGCGGCCTCGGCGGCGACCAGCGCCGTCCGAAGCGCCCGGCGGGGATCGGCCCGTGCCAGGGCGCGGGCGGCGCGGGCGAGGTCCGCCTCGGCGTCCTCGGGGCGCCCGCGGTGCGCCTGGATCGCGCCGCGCACGCCCGCGGCCTCCGCGGCCGTCGCCTCGTCGGCGGCGAGCGCGCCGCCCTCGTGCGCCAGCCCGGCGGCATGGTCGACGTCGCCCGAGGCCCGCGCGGCGTGCGCGGCCGCGACGAGCCGCCGGGCGCGCACGCCGTCCGCGCTCGTCAGCCGGGCCGCGCGCTCCAGGGCGGCCGCCGCGGCGGCCTGGCCGCCGCGGGCGAGGGCGCGCTCGGCCGAGCTCTCGAGCTCCGCCGCGACGTCGTCGTCGGGCGCCGTGAGCGCGGCCGCGCGGTGCCACGCACGGCGGTCGGCCGCCGCCGGGCCGGTCAGCGCGGCGGCCAGCGCGGCGTGCGCGTCGCGGCGCTCGGCGAACGTGGCGGACGCGTACGCGGCGGAGCGCACGAGCGGATGGCGGAACGCGAGGCCGTCCCCGTCGAGCCACAGCAGGCCGTCGGCCTCGGCCGCGCCGAGGTCGGCCACGGTCAGCGCGGCGCCGTCGAGCGCGAGGAGCGCGGTCGCCGCGCGCGGGTCGTCGTCGGCGGCGGCGAGCAGGACGGCGCGCCGCGTCGCGTCGGGGAGCGCGGTGACGCGGTCGCCGAACGCGCGCTCGACGGTGCCCATCGCCCCGTCCGCGGCGGGCCCGGCGCCGAGCGGGCCGCGCGGGAGCTCGAGCAGCGCCAGCGGGATGCCGGCGGCCGTGTCGAGGACGCGGTCGCGGTCGGCCGCGGGGAGCGGGGCGGCGCGGTCGAGGAGCGTCCGCGCGTCGTCGCGCCCGAGCCCGCCCAGCTCGAGCGTGGGAAGCCGGCTCAGCCCGGGCGGCTGCGGCCCCGGATCGCGCAGCGCCAGCAGCAGCGCGACGGGCTCGGCGTCGAGCCGGCGGGCGACGAACAGCAGGGCGTCGGCCGACGCGCGGTCGAGCCAGTGCAGGTCGTCGACGACGCACAGGACCGGCTGCTCCTCGGCCGCCTCGGCGATCAGGTCGAGCGCGCCGGCGGCCGCGAGGAACCGCGCCGCCGCGTCGCTCGGCGCGAGGCCGAAGGCCGCCTCGAGCGCGCGCCGCTCGACCGCCGGGAGCCGGTCGAGCAGCGCGGTCAGCGGCCGCAGGAGCTGGTGCAGGCCGGCGAACGGGAGCTGGGTCTCGGACTCGACCCCCTCGGCCCGGAGCACCCGCATGCCGCCGGCGTCCGCGACGCAGCGGTCGAGCAGCGCGGTCTTGCCGACGCCGGCGACGCCGCGGAGGACGAGCACGCCGCTGCGCCCGTCGCGCGCGCCGTCGACGACGCGCTCGATCGTCTCGAGCTCGGTCCGGCGGCCGATGAGCGTTCCGTTCGAGGCCATGGTCGAGCGCGCCCGTCCGGGCCCCCTCGACCGCATCGGGCCCATTCTCTCCGCTCGGGCGCCCCGCGTGCATGCACGTCGACGCGGTGTCCGCCGCGAACGTGTTGCACTCCGGCAGAATCGGGGCCATGAGCTCTTCCGACACGGCCGCGCAGCGCACGACCCCCGCCGACATCACCGCGGCGGTGGAGGCGAGCTTCGAGGCGTGCGCCGACCCGCGCCTGCGCGAGATCATGCAGGCGCTCGTCCGCCACCTGCACGGCTTCGTCACCGAGGTCGGGCTCACGGAGGAGGAGTGGCGCGCGGCGATCGCCACGCTCACCGCGACGGGGCACATCACCGACGATCGCCGCCAGGAGTTCATCCTGTGGTCCGACGCGCTCGGCGTCTCGATGCTCGTGGACGCGCTCGCGAACCTGCGCCCGGCCGGGGCGACCGAGTCGACCGTCCTCGGCCCCTTCTACGTCCCCGGCGCCCCGGAGCACAGCTACGGCGAGGACATCGCGGTCGAGCCGGCCGGGACGCCGACCTGGGTCCACGGGCGCGTCCTCGATCTCGACGGCACCCCGATCGCCGGCGCCGAGCTCGACGTGTGGCAGAACGGCGACGACAAGCTCTATGCGGTGCAGAAGCCCGACGGCCCGGAGGACCACCTCCGCGGGCGGTTCCGCACCCGAGACGACGGCTCCTTCGCGTTCCTCGCCGTCCGCCCGGTCCCGTACCCGATTCCGGACGACGGCCCCGTCGGCCGGATGCTCGACGCGACCGGCCGCCACCCGTGGCGCCCGGCGCACATCCACATGATCGTCCGGGCGGACGGCTACGCGACCGTCACGACGCACGTCTTCGACGCCGCGAGCGAGTACCTCGACTCCGACGCCGTCTTCGCCGTCAAGCCGTCCTTGCAGCGCGAGATCCTCCCGCGCGCCGCGGGCGACCCCGAGCGCCCGGAGGGCGTGGACGGCGAGTGGGCGTCGCTCGAGTTCGATGTCGTGCTCGTGCCCGCCGGCGAGGCCGGCGAGCCGACCGACCCGGGCCGGACGGCTTGAGCTGCGCGGCCCGGGACGCACGCTCGGCGCGTTGAGCGGGCGTTGTCTGGCCTGGCCTTCGGTTCCGGCCTGTGCCTCAGTGCCACGGGCGCGATCGCGGGCGTCGCAGTGTGCGGCGGGCGCGAGACGATCGGTACCGATCCGGAACGCTCATGAACGCATGCCCTCGCGCCCGCCCTCGGTAGGGCGGGTCGTACGGCTTGATCTGCGAGGTGCGCCTTGTCTGATGCGTACTGACGTCCGGCACACCCTCGTGTCGGCGGACCGAAGGCGCTTGCTCACCGGTCGCCGGCGGAGCGCTCCTCTCCGGCGACCTCGTTTCCGGCGCCGGCGCGCCGGCCCCCGTTGGCCATCCTGTTCTCGCGAGCACGACGAAGGTCAAGTGTCCCGACCGTGATGCGCGGGCCGGTGCTCAGCGGGGTCGGAATGGGTGGTGGTGGCGTGAAATCGTCGGCGGCCGGGGCGTGGCCGGTCACCACGCCGACGAGCCGGCCGGCGAGGAGCAGGACCAGGCCGGCGCCGCCGGTCATGAGCAGGATCGCAACCGGGGACAGGCCCTCCGACGGCACCGCGACGGTCGCGCGCGGGGTGCTCCCCCGGCTCTCGGCGTCGGACAGCCGCCGCGGAAGCTGGCCGAGCAAGCGCTCGCCGGGCGAGCGATTCGCACGCCGCGGCCCGTCCGCTTCGGCGAGCCGGCGAACGCCCGCCTCGCGTTGTGCGGGCCGGCCGGCCGCCCGCGTCCGCGCCTGTGCCCGCGGGTTGCGCGCGGCGGCCACTCCAGCGTGCCCGCGCCGCGCCGCGGTCGTCCGCGACCGCAAGGCGCTGCGTCCGCCGTGGGCTGCGCGGGACCGGTGGCGCGCGGCCGGCGCAGCGACTCGGCGCGGCCTCTTCCTCGCCGGACGCGCGCCGGCCCCGGGCCGGGGCCGGCGGTCCGCGCGCTGGCGCCGCCCCGATGATCGCGGCTTCCGGCGGACTGTCCGCGGCGGCGGACCACCGCGGGAAGGCTGGGCGCCGGCGGCCGACGGCGGACTGACGGCGGCGGGCGGCGGCCGCGCGGGCGCCTGGCTGCTCACGCCCGGCGGCTGCGTGCCGGTTGCGGTCGGCGGCGTCGTCTGCGGCGGTGTCGTGGTGGCCGGCGGGGTGGTCGTGCTCGGGGGTGTGCTGACGGGCGGCGTCGTGACCGGTGGCGTGGTGACAGGCGGCGGGCCCTGGTTGCCATCGGGCGGCTTCGGACCCTTGTCGTTGTCGTCGGCGAGGCCGGCCGGGGCGGTGAACGCCAGGGCGATGATGAGCATGGACGTTGCGGCGCCGATGCTCCGACGCCTGCGAGGTCCGGGTCGCTGGTTCCGACGGATCGACCGTGGCATGTGATGACAGAACGTCCCGGCGCGCTCAACGTTGGCCACGGCGCGCGAAAAGCGTCCAACGTGTTCGGGTGCGAACATGGCGCGGCCGAAACCGAGCAATACTGAGAACTCTCGGCGGGAGTGTGGAGCGTCGCCGCCGGCCACGCTTCGGCGCGTGGTTCAGTCGACCGGCGTGCGACCCGAGCGCCCGATCCCGTCCCCGGCCGTGTCTGCTGTCGTCGTTGAGCCTGCCCGTCCCGCGCCCGGGTATGGCGGGCGCGCTGAGTGCGGTAAGCCTCGGCGCCGACACCGGGTTGCATACCACGAGCGCAGTCCGCGGCGAGATCATCTTCATCCCCCGACGTTCGCGGTCTTCGGCACCATCGTCGCGGCGCGCGGGCTGGTCGTGGCGGCCCAGGCCTGGCGCACGCGCCCGGCCACGCAACGCGTGCATCACCGCCTCGCATACCAACCCATGTCGTGTCCTGCACAGTGAGGTCCCATCGGGGCGGCCTGCCAGGCGCCGCGGGCAGCCCCGACGAGACCGGCCGCCCGGCAGCTCGCCAGCCGAATACTCCGCGCGCCCTGCGTTCACCGCCGAAGGGGGGCTTGGTCCGGGACGGTCCAGGCCCAGCCCCGGTACGGGCGATGCGATTGCCGTCGACGGGACGTCGGGCACGGGAGCTCCCGCCTTGCGCGAGAAGCGGCCGAGCGCCGTGACGTCGACGTCCGGGCGCTCGCGCCTCCGCGCTTCAATGATGCGGTCGATGTGATCCATGCCGCGCCGGCGAGATACCTGCCGGCCAGGGAGAGGTGGAGAGATGCGCGCGCTACGGCTGTACCCGCAAGGACTCGTGTTGGAGGAGGTCGCGCGGCCCGAGCCGGGTCCGGGCGAGGTGCTCGTCCGCGTCCACGCGGCCGCGATCACGCGTGACGAGCTGACGTGGCCGGTCGACCGGCTGCCGGCGATCCCGTCCTATGAGCTCGCCGGCGTGGTTGAGGCGAGCGGCGAAGGGGTGATGGCGCTGACGCCCTTCGACCGCGACGGCGTCGCCGCCGATTACGCGGTCGTGCCTGAGACGCTCCTCGCGCCGAGGCCGGCGGGATTGAGCGACGAGCAGGCGGCGGCACTGCCGATGCCGGC
>Ga0207675_100005705_pt1 | contig 11914 bp, 9 predicted proteins | sample KBSSwiS42_FD_184305 | JGI IMG/M metagenome (GOLD analysis project Ga0207675, IMG submission 184305) | Switchgrass rhizosphere microbial communities from Kellogg Biological Station, Michigan, USA - KBS Switchgrass S4-2 (SPAdes) (version 2) | ecosystem: Host-associated > Plants > Roots >...
GGGCGGCGGCGTGCGCGACGCGAGCGACCTCCGCGCCCTCGCCGACGCCGGCGCGGCCGGGGCGCTCGTCGCGACGGCGCTGCACGGCGGCGCGATCGCGGCGGGCGAGGTGCGGGCGCTGGTGTGACGCACCGCCGGCCGCAGCGCCCGCGCGGCGCGCCAGCGAAACGCGCCGCCCACGGCCAACCGCCGGCGCGACCCGCCCACCAACCACACTCACCCCAGCCCCAGACCCTCCAGATGCCCCACCAGCGCCGCCGCCACGTCGACCCCCGTCGCGTCCTCGACCCCGCGCCACCCGGGAATGCCGTTCACCTCGAGCACCTGGTCGCGGCCGTCGGCGCCCCGCAGCAGGTCGACGCCCGCGTAGTCGCAGCCGAGCGCCGCCGACGCCCGCACGCACAGCGCCGCGCGGTCGGCCTCGAGCGCGATCGGCCGCGGGCGCGCCCCTCGCGCGAGGTTCGCCCGCCAGCCCGTCCCGACGCGCTCGATCGCGGCGATCACGCGGTCGCCGACGACCAGTGCGCGGACGTCCACGCCGTCGTGCGGAACGGTCTCCTGGAGGTAGTACACGGCCCGCTCGATCTCGAGCGCCCGGAACACGCGGGCGGCGACGTCCGCATCCTCGATCCGCGCCATCCCGAAGCCCATCGACCCGAACAGGGGCTTGACGATCACGTCGGAGCCGAGGTCGGCGAACGCCGCAAGCGCGTCGTCGGCGCGCTCGCAGGCGACCGTCCGCGGCGTCGGGACGCCCGAGGCGGCGAGCAGCGCGGACGCCAGGAACTTGTCGATGGTCCGCTCGATGGCGACGGCGCCGTTGACCGCGCGCACGCCGGCCGCGTGGAGCGCGTGCAGTGCGTCGACGCGGAAGACGACCTGCTCGAGCGACCCGCGCGGGATGCCGCGCACGACCACGACGTCGCACGCGTCGAGGGCGATCTCGCCGCCGCGCACGGCGATGCCGCCGTCGATCCGGCCGGCCAGCCGCGTCACCGGCACGAAGGCGCAGGCGTGCCCGCGCGCGGTCAGCGCGCGCTCCAGGCGCTCCGCATGCCAGCCTCCGGTGGAGCCGAGAACCGCGACGCGCAGGCTCACGCGCCTCCCGGAGGCGGGAGAATGCGGGCCGCGAAGGGCCTGGCGATGCGCACGCTGCTGATCGACAACTACGACTCCTACACCTTCAACCTCTTCCATCTCCTCGGCGAGGTCAACGACGAGGAGCCGATCGTCGTCCGCAACGACGAGCTGCCCTGGGACGACCTGGCGGCGCTGCGTCCGGACAACATCGTGATCTCACCCGGGCCCGGGCGGCCCGAGCACCCGCGCGACGCCGGCGTCTCGCTCGAGGTCCTGCGCCGCGCCGAGGTGCCCGTGCTCGGCGTCTGCCTCGGGCACCAGGACCTCGCCTATGTCTGCGGCGGCACGATCGAGCACGCGCCCGAGGTCATGCACGGGCGGCTCAGCCGGATCCGTCACGACGCGAGCACGCTGTTCGCCGGGATCCCGCAGGACTTCCTCGCGGTCCGCTACCACTCGCTCGTGGTCGGCGTCGTGCCGCCGGAGCTGCGCGTGACGGCATGGACGCCGGACGGGGTCGTCATGGCGCTCGAGCATCGCACGCGCCCGCTGTTCGGCGTCCAGTTCCACCCCGAGTCCGTCAGCACGCGACACGGCCGCGCGCTGCTCGAGAACTTCCGCGGCGCGACCCCGAGGCGCGCCTCGAGCCGCCCCCCGCGACGGCCCGCGGAACCCGCCGCGCCGCTCCGTCGCGGCGCCCCGCCGGAGCCCGGCACCGTCGCGCCGGCGCACCGCGCCATCGAGTCCTGGTGCGAGCCCGAGGCCGTCTTCGGCGCCCTCTTCGCCGCCCGAGACCACGCCGTCTGGCTCGACAGCTCCCGCAGCGGGGCCGGCGTCGCGCGGTTCTCGTTCATCGGCGCGCCCGGCGGGCCGCTGGGCCAAGTCGTCCGGTACGACGTCGCCGCGGGCGCCGTCACCGTCGAGCGCGCGACCGGCCGCGAGCAGCACGCCGAGAGCATCTTCGACTACTGCCGCCGCGAACTGCACCGCCTGCGCGCCGACGCCCCCGAGCTGCCGTTCGACTTCGTCGGCGGGTTCGCGGGCTATCTCGGCTACGAGCTCAAGGCCGAGTGCGGCGACCGCGTGACGCAGACCTCGACGCTCCCCGACGCGGCGCTCCTGCTGTGTGACCGGGTCGTCGCCTTCGACCATCGCGAGCGCCGGATCCACCTGCTCGCGCTGACCGACGCCGAGGGCCGCGCCGACGCCGACGCCTGGCTCGCAGCCACCGCGGAGCGACTGCGGGCGCTCGCGCGCGAGCCGCCGCCGCTGCCGACCGCGCCGGCCCCGGCGGGCAGCCTGCGCTTCGCGCTGCACGACGCGCCCGACGCATACCTCGAGCACATCGCCGCCTGCCGGCGCGAGATCTTCGAGGGCGAGAGCTACGAGATCTGCCTGACGACCGAGCTGCGCAGCACGGGCACGCTCGACCCGGTGCCCGCCTACCTGGCCCTGCGGGCACGCAACCCTGCGCCGTTCGCCGCCCTACTTCGGCTCGGAGAGGTCTCCGTCCTGAGCTCCTCGCCCGAGCGGTTCCTGCGCGTCGACCGCCACCGGGTCGCCGAGTCGCGCCCGATCAAGGGCACCGCCGCGCGCGCCCCCGAGCCGATGACGGACGCCTACCGCGCGGCCGAGCTGCGGCGCGACGAGAAGACCCGCGCCGAGAACCTCATGATCGCCGATCTCGTCCGCAACGACCTCGGGCGGGTCTCGCGGCTGGGGACGGTCGAGGTCCCGCGGCTCATGGTCGTCGAGTCGCACGCGACCGTCCACCAGATGGTCACGGTCGTCCGCGGCCGCCTGCGCGAGGACGCCGACGCGATCGACTGCGTCCGAGCGGCCTTCCCCGCCGGCTCGATGTCGGGCGCGCCGAAGCTCCGCACGCTCGAGATCATCGATCGCCTCGAACAGCGCCCGCGCGGCGTGTACGCCGGCGCGCTGGGCTTCCTGGCCGTCAACGGGACCGCCGACCTGAGCGTGGTCATCCGCACGCTGGTCGCCGCGCCCGGCGGCCTGTCGATCGGGGCGGGCGGCGCGATCGTCGCCGGCTCCGACCCACAGGACGAGCTGGCCGAGATGCTGCTCAAGGCGCGCCCGCTGCTCGACGCCGTCGGGGGGACGCTCGCGACGGGGTCAACGGCGCCCGATCCTCAACGAACGGTGCCCGACATCGAGCGAACGGCACCTCCCGTCGATTCGCTGCAGGCACCCCCTCCACGGGAATACGATCGACGGGCGGGTCGGAGCGGCTGAAGTGCGGCTGCTCTCGCCGCCCGTGCGAGCAATCGACACGAGGAGAGCTTTCGTGAGCGACACTGCTGTCGACGTATCCAGCCTGAACCGTCAAAACGGGATCGCGCTGGGTCGGGTTCTTGGTAGCGGGACAGTCGGGCACGCCGAGGAGGGGCCCGACGGCAAGATGACCGGAACGATCCGGATCCCAGAGGACGAGTTGGTCTATGAGCCGGGGATTCTCATCGTGCCCCACGGGGGCACGATCGAGCTCACGCTCATCAACGACGACAAGAACACCCACTGCGCGGTGCTGCCGAGCAACGGCGACACGCAGTTCCTCTGGCTGGTGAACCACTCGAAGGGCACGGCCACACTCGAGCTCGACGGCCCGGGCTACTACTGGTACGGCTCCACGACCGGCAACGACGAGGGCCGGGGTCTGACCGGCGCGATCGTCGTCGGCGGCGACGTGCCGGCCGAGGCGCGACTGGACCGCCCGCCCCAACCGCGCCCGACCAAGTAAGTCGACCGCCCGGACTGAAAGGAGCACGATGGCAACCGAATACGTAGACGCAGGCAAGGCCCTCCCGTACACCGCCCTGAGCGCGGTCGTCGGCAAGGCGCCGCCGGTGACGTCCGGCCTCACGAGCGACCGGATCCTCAACGCGCGTGACGAGCCGCAGAACTGGCTGACCTATTACGGCGCGTACAACGGGCAGCGCTACAGCCCGCTGGACCAGATCAACAAGAGCAACGTCGGCAAGCTCGTCCCGCAGTGGGTGTTCCAGGCGGGTTCCATGGGCCTGCACTCCGGCGCGTCGACCTACGCCTGGGAGGCCTCCCCGCTCATCGTCGACGGGGTCATGTTCGTCTCCGGCTGGGACGGCCAGCTGTGGGCCCTCGACGCAGCGAAGGGCAACGAGCTGTGGCGCTACAAGCACGCGTCCCCGTTCGACGTGTCGCTGTGTTGCGGCAACGTCAACCGCGGCGTCGCCGTGGCCGAGGGCAAGGTCTTCATGACCACCCTGAACGCCCACATCATCGCGCTCGACGCGGAGACCGGCAAGAAGGTCTGGGACCAGCCCTACGGCGATGTCCGAGCCGGCGAGAGCGCGACGGTCGCGCCCCTGATCGTCAAGGACATGGTCATCGTCGGCAGCTCGGGCGGCGAGTTCGGCTCGCGCGGGCATACCGACGCGTTCAAGCTCGAGACCGGCGAGCGCGTGTGGCGCTGCTACATGATCCCCAAGCCGGGCGAGCCCGGTTCGGAGACCTGGCCGGACGACGGCGAGGCCTGGCAGCGCGGTGGCGCGAACTGCTGGGTCACCCCGACGTACGACCCGGACCTCAACCTCCTGTACTACGGGACCGGCAACCCCTGTCCCGACTTCGACGGCGGGGTTCGGCCGGGCGACAACCTCTTCACCGACTCGGGTGTGGCGGTCGACGCCGACACGGGCGAGATCAAGTCGCACTTCCAGTACACCCCGCACGACCTGTGGGACTACGACTCCACGATGGAGCACCTCCTGTTCGACCTCGATGGGCAGAAGATGGCCGCCCACTTCGACAAGAACGGGTTCCTCTACATCCTGGATCGCACCGACATGTCCGCGATCCGCGTGGTCCCGTTCGTCGATCGCATCGACTGGGGCGAGGTGGATGAGAAGGGCAACGTGACGCCGCTCGTCTTCCCCGACGCGGAGGGCGACCCGGTGCACTTCTGGCCCGGCCCGGCCGGCGCCAAGGAGTGGACGCACGCCTGCTACAGCCCGCAGACGGAGCTCCTCTACTGCCCCGTGCAGGACATCGGCGCGACGGCGACGCGGCGCCGCAGGGAGTTCGTCGAGAGCATCCCGTACTGGGGTGCGGGCGTGGCGGTGGACGCCGACGACATCGCCGGCAACATCAGCGCCTACGACCCGCGCACCGGCGCGGAGCGCTGGCGCTGGCGCCGGGACCTGCCGATGTGCTCGTCCCTCCTGGCGACGGGCGGCGGCCTTGTGTTCGGCGGTGAGCCGACCGGTGAGTTCAACGCGCTCGACGCGGAGACCGGCGACCACCTGTGGGCGTTCCAGTGCGGTAGCGGCCACCACTCGAGCCCCGCGACCTACAGCGTCGACGGCAAGCAGTACGTCGTCGCGCCGAGCGGATGGGGCGGCTGGGCCGAAGGGTTCCTGCCCAAGATGCTCGGGTCCTCGCACGGGAGCGCGCTGTTCGCGTTCGCGCTTCCGGACTGACCGACGGTCTTCTGACACCCTCGGGCGCCTCGCGGTGCCCGAGGGGATCGGATCACTAAACTGGAATCCTTCTACGGAGTACGTGTACCCGAATGAGAGAGAGGCGCCGCATGACGTGGGTCAAGCCTGAGTTTGAGGTCATCGACCTCTGTTCCGAGGTCACGTCCTACCTGTACACCCGGTAGGCAAGACGTTCGAGGCAGGCGTGGCCTTCGGCATCCGCCGGGGCCGCGTCGAGCTTCCATGGGGCGCGCGCGTTTCGTGAACTCGACGCGCGCGTTCGTCTGTTCGGGGCCCGATCTCCGCGCCCGGGCGGCGCCGCCGCCCGCGTACGATGGCCCGACGATGATCGACAGCGCCACGACATCCGCCGCCGAGGCGCTCCCCTGGACGGAGGACGACTTCGTCGAGCGCCTCCGCGCGCAGGGCACGCGCTACCACAACCTGCACCCGTTCCACGTGCGGATGGACGCGGGCGAGCTCACGCGCGATGAGCTCCAGCGCTGGGTCGCCAACCGCTTCTACTACCAGGAGTGCATCCCGATCAAGGACGCCGCGATCCTCTCCAACTGCCCCGAGGTCGAGGTGCGCCGCGAGTGGATCCAGCGCATCGTCGACCACGACGGCACCGCCGAGGGGACAGGCGGGATCGAGTCGTGGCTGCGCCTCGGCGAGGCCCTCGGCGTGACGCGCGAGGAGCTCGTCTCCGAGCGGCACGTGCTTCCCGGGGTCCGCTTCTCCGTCGACGCCTACGTGAACTTCGCGCGGCGGCGGCCCTGGGTCGAGGCCGTCGCGTCGTCGCTCACCGAGCTGTTCGGGCCGGGAGCGATCAGGGTTCGGCTCGCGGCGCTCGAGCGCCACTACCCGTGGATCGACCCGGCGGGCCTGCAGTACTTCCGCGACCGCCTCGTGCAGGCCCCGCGCGACGCCGACTACGCGCTGCGGCTCGTCGTCGATCGCTGCCGCACGCGCGAGCAGCAGACGCGCGCGGTCGCGGCGCTGAAGTTCAAGACCGAGGTGCTCTGGGCCCAGCTCGAGGCGATCGAGCGCGGCGACACGCAACCGCGGACCCCGGCGTGAACCGGCCCCGGCTCGTGACCGGCGCCCGGCTCCAGTACGACGATGTGCGCGACGAGCACCTGCTGCTCATCCCCGAGGGCGCCGTGCGCCTGAATGCGACCGCGGCCCAGGTGCTCGAGCTGTGCGACGGCGAGCGCTCGGCCGACGACATCGCTGCGGCACTGTCGGAGCGCTACGGCGGCGCCGACGTGGCCGACGACGTGCGCGACCTGCTCGGCGGCATGGCCCAGAAGGGACTGGTGGTCGATGCCGGCGCCTAGGCCGTACACGCTCGTCGCCGAGCTCTCCTACCAATGCCCGCTGCACTGCCCGTACTGCTCGAACCCGGTCGACATCGGCGGCGAGCGCTACCGCACCGAGCTCGAGACGGAGCACTGGACCCGCGTCTTCCACGAGGCTCGGGCGATGGGCGTCCTGCAGCTCGCCCTCACCGGCGGCGAGCCGATGCTGCGCCGCGACCTCGACGAGCTCGTGGCCGCCGGCCGCGAGGCCGGCCTGTACTCGACGCTCGTGACCGCCGGGACACGGTTCACGCGCGAGCGTGCCGAGCAGCTCAAGGCGGCGGGCCTCGACCACGTCCAGGTCTCGATCCAGAGCCCCGATGCGGAGGAGAACGACCGGATCGGCGGCATCCGCTCGTTCGACCGGAAGATCGCGGCCGCCCGCGCCGCGCGCGAGCTCGGGTTCCCGCTGACCATCAACTGCGTCCTGCACCGCCAGAACCTCGACCGGATCGAGGAGATCCTCGCGCTCACCGAGGAGCTCGGCGCGCAGCGGCTCGAGCTGGCGAACACCCAGTACTACGGGTGGGCCGTCGTCAACCAGAACGCGCTCATTCCGACCCGGGAGCAGCTCGAGCGCGGCGAGGCCGCGGTCCAGCGCTTCCGCGAGCGCGTCGGCCCCCGGATCACCGTGCTCTGGGTGCTGCCCGACATCTACGAGGACCTGCCGAAGCCGTGCATGGGCGGCTGGGGGCGGACGACGGTCGTGATCGCCCCGAACGGCGAGGCGCTGCCGTGCCAGGCGGCGACGACGATCCCCGGCCTCGAGTTCGCCAACGTGCGCGACCACTCGCTCGAGTGGATCTGGAACGAGTCCGACGCGTTCGCGCGCTTCCGCGGCACCGACTGGATGCCGGAGCCCTGCCGGTCGTGCCCGCTCGGGCGCCAGGAGGAGGACTTCGGCGGCTGCCGCTGCCAGGCGCTGCGCTTGACCGGCGACGCCGCCGCGACCGACCCTGTCTGCCGGTACTCACCGCACCACGACACCGTGGTCGCCGCCCGCGACGCAGCGCAGACCGACGAGTTCGTCTACCGCACGATGAAGCGCACGCGGGTCGCGCAGCGGGGCTAGCTATATCCCCAGGGCGCGCCGCACGGCGGGCACGTTGCGGCGCGACACGGGTACGGCCTCGCGCGTCGTGCTGTCCATGACCAGCACCAGCTCGCCGCGCTCCCCGCGGTCGATCGCCCTCACGCAGCTCAGGTTGACGAGGAAGCGCCGGTGGACGCGCAGGAACCCGGTGCCCGCCAGCAGGTCCTCGAGCTTCTCGATGCCCCGGACCGAGGCCTGCAGGCGACCTTCGTCGGTGACGAGCCAGACGTCGTTGCCGTCGGCCTCGGCGAAGCGCACCTCGCGCCGGTGCAGGAGCACCATGCGGTCGCCGCTGACGCCCACGATGCGTTCCGGCGGCCTCATACCGCGCTCGGGCGCCTCGGTCTCGACGGGGTCACCGCTCCCGAATCCGAAGACTGCGAGCGCCCCGATGGGCTGGTCGGCGAGGAACACCGGGCGCAGCGTGAGCCGCCGGGGCTCGGCGGTGAGCCCGGTCGCGATCTGCGTCGAGCCGACCCAGCCGTGGTCGAGACGAGCCTGCCGAGTGGCGTGACGGCTCAGCCTCCCGAGGTCGAGCGCGGGACGCCAGCGGACCGTGGGGTCGAGCGCCGGCACGCGTGCGGGGACGCCGAGGAGGAGGCTGGCCTCCTCGTCGGCGATGACGACCTTGCCGCTCGCGTCCAGCGCGGCAAGCGCCTGGCCGGACCGTGCGCTCGCCTGGGCGAACGCGGCGGCGAGCTCGGCGCCGCTGTCGCGGGCGCGCTGGCGCAGGATCGCGCGCACGCCGCTCACCGCGTGCGACAGCCATCCCGCCGCCTGCGCGGGCAGGTTGTGGCGCCAGGTCGAGACGTCGAGGACCGCGACGGCGTCGTCGGTCACCGGATCACGAACGGCCACGCCGCCGCAGACCCACTCGTCGAAGCCGGCGCACCAGTGCTCGGGCCCGCTGATCAGCACCGGGCCGGGGGCCTCGAGCGCGGTGCCCATCCCGTTCGTCCCGGTCGCCCACTCAGACCAGCACGACCACGGGGCCATGTTCGACTCGCGCGCCTGGCGTAGCGTGTTCACGTCGCCCTGGATCGTCAGGATCCGCCCGACGCCGTCGGTGACGGTGACCACGCCGCCAAGGTTCTCGACCTCGGGGGCGATCGACGCGGCGGCCCCGCCGAGGTTGGCGAACACGACCTCGTGCTCGAGCGTGTGCTCGGTCGAGGGCTCGTCACTGACGGATGCGGGCGGCGCCCGGACGAGGCCCGGGTCGACGTGGTACTGCTCGCGACAGCGGTACCAGGAGGTCGCCACCTCGGGTCGGACTCCACGTACACGGTCGTCGCCGGCGAGAAAGCGTTCGCGGGCGGCGGTCACCGTGCGGTACCGCTCGCCGTCGCTGACGCTCTGACGCTTGCCGGACCCGCTCATCCGCCGGTGAGTCTACGTCGGTGGCACCCACCGCGTCACGGTCGGCGTTCCTGCGCAAACGACCCGTGGGGAACCACTAGTCGTCGTCGGCCTCCTGCTTGCGCCGGAACGAGGTCATGGCCCGCACCCCGGCTTCCCGCGCCGCCTCCTGCGCGCCGCGGCGCAGCGCGTCGGCCATGCGCGAGGTGATCTCGACGAGCATGCGCACGCCGTAGCCGCTCGCGCCGGCGCCGATCGCGTCGCCGCGATCGTCGTCGAGGAGCGCCGGGCCGAGCATGTCGACGTGCGCCCACGGGCCCTCGCCGGCGAAATGCTCGAGAAAGGTGGCGGCGGTGATCGGATATCCGTACGGCCGCCCCGAGGTGTTGCGCAGGTCGGCGACGCGCGACTCGAGCAGGCGCCGGTAGCGAGGGTGCAGCGGCCACGCCCAGGCGAGGTCGCCGACCGCGTTGCCGGCGTCAACGACCGCGTCGCTCCAGGTCTTGTCGTTCGAGAACACGCCACCGTAGAGGTCGCCCATCCCGGCGCGCATGGCGCCCGTCAGGGTCGCGAGGTCGATCACGTGCGTCGCGCCCGCGCGGCGCGCGTACCAGAGCGCGTCGGCGAGGATCAGACGGCCCTCGGCGTCCGGGTTCGTCACCTCGACGGTGAGCCCGGCGGCGGTCGTGACCACGTCGGTCGGGCGGATCGCGTCGCCGCCCACCAGGTTCTCGCAGGCGGGGACGACCCCGATCACGTTGAGGGGCAGCTCGAGCTCGGCGATCGCGCCGAGCGCGGCGAGCACCGCCGCCCCGCCCGCCATGTCGCCCTTCTGGCGCACGATGTCCGCCTGTGCCTTGAGGAAGTAGCCGCCGGCGTCGAAGGTGACCGCCTTGCCGACAAAGGCCAGCAGCGGCCGCTCGGGCGCGCCGGCGGGCTCGTACCGCAGCACGATGAGCTTCGGCGCCTGCGCGCTCGCCCCGCCGACCGCCGCCAGCGCCCGCAGCCCGGCGTCGGTGGGATCGATCACCTCGACGCTGACACCGGGGAGCGCGGCGGCGCGGCCGGCGAGGCCCGCTGGCGTGACGACGTTGGGCGGCCCGTCGACGAGCTCGCGCGCGACGTTCGTCCACCGCGCGGCAAGCTCGGCGCGCATTGCGAGGCCGCGCAGCCTCGCCTCGTCCTCATCGGCCCCGCAGACGATGAAGCGGTCGACCCCGGGCCGGGGCGCGCTGCTCTTCCAGCGGCCCGGCTCATACCCGCCGAGGACGGCCCCTTCGACGATCGGCGGCACCTGCCGGTGCAACGCGATGGGCAGCGTCTCGTCGAGGGCCCACGCGAGCGTCCCGCCGCCGCGGTGCGCGCGCACGGCCCGGGCCGCCGCGAGCTGGAGGTCCTCCGCCTCGGCCGAGTCGAGCTTGACCAGGGCGATGTTGCGGGCGCGCACCTCGCGCGTGACCGGCACCACCGCGACCGGGTCGGCCGTGGCCGCCGCACGGGCCAGCCGCCCCTCGAACAGCGCGTCGAGCCTGCGCACGCCCAGGCCGCCCGCGGCCATGGCGAGCACCTCGGCCTCGACCTGGGTCGGGTCGGCGGCAGTGACCTCGACGTTCATGCCGCGTCGAGGATTGACGTGTGCGCGAGTCGGAAGGTCATTGCCTGTTTCTATCATCGGTCGGTGCACGTTCACATCCTCGGCTCCGCCGCCGGCGGCGGCTTTCCGCAGTGGAACTGCCGCTGCCCGACCTGCGAGGCGGCCCGCGGGGGCGCGGCAACGCCGCGGACGCAGTCGTCGATCGCGATCCGCGGCGCCGAGGGCCCATGGCTCCTCGCCAACGCGTCGCCGGACCTGCGCCAGCAGCTCGAGCTGTTCGCCGGCGAACGCGCGGACGGTGTTCGCGCCGCGCCGGTCGCCGGCGTGCTGCTCACCGACGCGGAGATCGACCACACCGCCGGGCTGCTGCTGCTGCGCGAGTCCGCCACGGCGCTCCGGGTGTACGGGAGCGAGCAGGTGCGCCGGGCGCTGACCGACGGCTATCCGGTCCTGCCGATCCTCGCCGAGTACTGCGGCGTCGACTGGCGGCCGCTCGATCCGGGCGGCTCGGCCGCGATCGAGGACTCCTCGCTGGAGGTCGAGTCGTTCGCGGCCGGCGGCGATGCGCCTCGCTACCTCACGGGCGCGGGCGCCGAGGTCGAGGCCACCGGGCTCGTGTTCCGCGACCGCGCGGCGGGCGGTGTGCTCACGTACGTGCCCGGCCTCGCCCGGCTCGACGACAGCGTGCTCGCCCGGTTCGCCGACAGCGACGTGGTCCTGGTCGATGGGACGTTCTGGGTCGACGACGAGCTCGCGCGGCTCGGCATCTCCGACCGGACCGCGGCGCAGATGGGCCACGTGCCGCTCTCGGGCCCGGGCGGCACGCTCGAGGCGCTCGCGCGGCTGGAGCGCCCGCGCGTGATCCTGATCCACATCAACAACACGAACCCGATCCTGTTCGAGCGCTCGCCCGAGCGCGACGCCGTGCTCGCCGCCGGCATCGAGATCGCCG
>Ga0207675_100005707_pt1 | contig 11911 bp, 10 predicted proteins | sample KBSSwiS42_FD_184305 | JGI IMG/M metagenome (GOLD analysis project Ga0207675, IMG submission 184305) | Switchgrass rhizosphere microbial communities from Kellogg Biological Station, Michigan, USA - KBS Switchgrass S4-2 (SPAdes) (version 2) | ecosystem: Host-associated > Plants > Roots >...
GCGCCTTGTTAGGCCGGCTGGTGCCGTCGCTGGCGAGGAAGCTCATCGACATCGGCACCTACGTCGCCGCCACCCAGCCACTGGGCGAGGAACGCGCGCGTGCGCTGATCGCCAACAACGCCGCGGCGGCCGACATGAACTGGATTCTCGACTATTTCCGCCGCTCGCCCGATCACCGCCTGCTGTTCGGCGGCCGCGTGAGTTATTCGGGCATCGACCCGTTCGATTCGGGGCGCGTGCTGCGCGCGCGCATGGCCCAGGTCTTTCCGCAGCTGACCGAGGCGCGCATCGAATACGCCTGGGGCGGTTATCTCGACATCACCATGAATCGCGCGCCGCATTTCGGACGGCTCGGACCCAATGCCTATTTCGTGCAGGGCCTCTCCGGCCACGGCATGGTCATCGCCGGCATGGCGGGCCGGCTCGCCAGCGAGGTCATCGGCGGCACCGCCGAGCGCTTCGACGTGTTCGCGCGGATTCCGCACCGCGACTTCCCGGGCGGCACGTATTTCCGCCGGCCCGCGCTGGTGCTGGCCATGCTCTGGTTCCGCATCCTGGACCTGTTGTGAGGCCGGCGTGAACGCACCGTTCGAATTCGGCCTGTGGGTCTCGGTGCTGCCGCTGCTGGTGGTCCTCGCGACGATCACCTGGCTGCTGTCGATGGCGCTGCGCAACGTGGGTCTGAGCGAGCCGTTGTGGCCGCTCATGTTGTTCGTCGCCGGCGTGACCCTTGCGCTGCACGCCGATCCGCGTGCTCCGCGCCTGTCGCTGGTGCTGTGGCCGCTGGCCGCCTGGGCCATCCGCCTGGCGATCCACCTGACGAAACGATTCGCGGGCAAGGAAGAGGCGCGACGGCACCGCGCGAGCCGCGACCGACATGGGCCACATTTCGGTCTCAAGAGTTTCTACTTGGTTTTCCTCCGCCAGGCGCTGCTCTGCTGGGTGGTGGCGCTGCCGCTGCAAGGGGCATTCGCGAGCAACCGGCCGCTCGGCGCCCTCGACTGGCTCGGGGCGTTACTGTGTTGCCTGGGCCTGGTGTTCGAAACCGTCTCCGACTGGCAGCTGGCGCGGTTCCGGGCAGGACCCGGGGGCGATGCGGCCGTCCTGGACCGCGGTTTCTGGCGCTACACGCGCCATCCTAACTACTTCGGCGAATGTTGCGTCTGGTGGGGGTTCTACCTTATGGCGCTGTCGGCCGGCGCCTGGTGGGCGGTGCCCGGCCCTGTGCTGCTGACCTGGCTGCTCTTGCGGGTACCCGGGGGCCCCCTGCTGGAACGGGGCATCGGCAATCGTCGGCCGCAATATGCCGACTACGTCTTGAAAACGAACGTGTTTTTCCCGGCGAGGCCCCGGAAATGACCTAAAGCGTGCCCTGTTCTGGGCCGATAACACCGGGGACAACCGGAGTTACGCACCAGGAAAAGTCAGGAGTACCGTGGTCGAACTGGATCCAACGCTGCGCGAGGCTCGTGCCCGTGAAGTGCGTCACGAAGTCGTGGCGCAGCTCACCGTGGGCGCGCATCGCACATTCCGGATACTTTTCGCGGCGCAATGGGCGATCGCGCTGCTGGTCGCCTGGAAGAATGGCACGGGTGCCGATTCGCGCCTGCTGTTCACGCTGATCCTCGGCGGGATGTTGTGCGTGCCGGCGTTCCTGTTCATACACGCCGCGCCGCTCGCCGGCTGGGTACGGCACTTCGTCGCCATCTGCCAGATGAGCTGGTCGATGCTGTTCGTGTGGCTGTTCGACGGTCGCCTCGAGGCGCAGTTTCACGTGTTCGTTTCGCTCGCCTTCCTCGCCTTCTATCGCGACTGGCCGGTGTTGCTGACGGCGACGGTGGCGGCGCTCGTATATCCGGCCGTGCACATCCTCTCGCTGCCGGAATCCTTCCAGGTCGGCCGCACGGCCTGGTGGCGCCTGTATGACCAGGGGATCTGGGTGGTGGCGGAACTCCTGGTGCTGCTGTTCGCCATCCAGCAGACCCATCGCACCACGCGCAAGTTCGGCGACTACGCCGCATCGCTGCAGCTCACCAACGAGGCGATCGGCAGGGACGTGCACGAACGCACCGCCGAGCTGCGCCGCAGCCGCGAGCAGTACCGCCTGATCGCCGAGACCACGCGCGCCATTCCCTTCGAGCTGGATCTCGCGCACGGCCGGTTCACCTACATCGGCCCGCAGGCCGAGCAGATCCTCGGCATTCCCCTGGCGCGCTGGAAGGAGTCGGGCTTCCTCGACGTGCTGCTTCCGCGGGATCGCGAGTCGATCGCGCGACGCCAGCTCGACGAGTCCACCCCCGGCACCTTCGAGACCCTGTGCTCGGTCGTCACCGCGGATGATCGCGTCGTCGAACTGCGCTGGACGGTGAGCTGCGATCTGCGCGACGACATGCGCTTCCTGCGCGGACTGATGATCGACGTCACCGAGGCGCGCCGCCTGGTGCGCGAATCCGCGCAGAACCAGAAACTCGAGTCGGTCGGGCGCGTCGCCGCGGGCGTGGCGCACGAGATCAACACCTCGGTGCAGTTCATCTCCGACAGCGTGCGGTTCGTACGGCATGCGATCAAGGATCTGCCGCGCGCCATGGCCGACTACCGCGCGCTCGCCGCCGGCGTGCTCTCCGGCAAGGATGTCGCCGTGCAGGCGAAGCGCGCCAGCGATACGGACGAGGCGGCAGACGTCGACTACTTCCTCAAGAACGCACCCGACGCGCTGGACCGCGCGCTCGAGGGCATCGGCCGTGTGGGCTCGATCGTGCGCTCGATGACCGAGTTCGCGCATCCCGATTCACGCGCCAAGACCGATCTCGACGTCAACCGCGCCATCAAGTCGACGCTCAACATGGCGCGCAACGAATTCAAGTCGGTCGCCGACATCGAGACCGATCTCGCCGAGGTTCCGCCGGTGCACGGCCATGCGGGCGACATCAACCAGGTGTTCCTCAACCTGCTGTTGAATGCCGCGCACGCGGTCGCCGACGTGGTCGCGAGCACCCGGCGCAAGGGCCGCATCACGGTGTGCACGCGGGCCATCGCCGGATACGTCGAGATCTCGATCGCCGACACCGGCGACGGCATCCCGGAAGCGGTGCGCGGGCGCATCTTCGAGCCGTTCGTCACGACCAAGGAGGTCGGACGCGGCACCGGCCAGGGGCTCGCGCTGTCGCGCGGCATCGTGGTCGACAAACTCAAGGGTTCACTTCATTTCGAAACGGAAACGGGGAAAGGGACGACGTTTTATGTCCGGTTGCCCGTGTCAGACACTGCCATTCCGGCAACTAATAAACAGGCTGCAGCATGACTTCTCTTCACGTGTTATTTGTCGATGACGAACAGGCCATTCTCGATGGTCTGCGTAATTCCCTGCGCAAGGAACGCAAGCGCTGGGACATGACCTTCGCGCTCGGCGGACAACAGGCGCTGGAGGAAATGAAGAAGACCCCGGCAGACGTGGTCATCACCGACATGCGTATGCCCGGAATGGACGGCGCGGAGCTGCTGCGCCACATCCAGCGCGACTTCCCGGCGGCGGCGCGCATCGTGCTGTCGGGACAGGCGGAACGTGAAGCCATCATGCGTGCGCTGCCCGTGACCCACCAGTTCCTGCACAAGCCCTGCGACGGCGAGACGCTGCGCGCCGTCATCGAACAGACGCATGCGCTGCACAAGCTCATGCAGAACCCGGCCTTGACGGCGCTGGTCGGCAAACTCGAGCGCATCCCGGCGGTGCCGACGACCTATACCGAGCTGTCGCGCCTGGCATCGGACCCGAAAGCCGACGCCGCCGCCTTCGCCAGGGTCATCGAACTCGATGCGGCGGTGTGCGCCAAGGTCCTGCAACTCGTCAACTCCGCGTACTTCGGTCTCGGCCAGAAGATCGTGAGCATCCGCCCGGCGGTTACCTATCTCGGGGTCGAGATCATCAAATCGCTGGTCCTCGGCTCGTCGTCCTTCTCCGACAAGGCCATCAGCGAGGTCAAGGGATTCTCGCCCGAACGGATGCAGCAGCACTCGCTGTTCACCGCACTGCTCGCGAAGAAGGTCATCACGAACCCGCAGCTTGCCGACGCGGCCTTCACCGCGGGACTGCTGCATCACATCGGCTCCCTGGTGCTCATGCATGCCGCCCCTCCCGACTACGGGCGGGCACTGGAGCGCGCCCGGGAGCTCAAGGGCGACACCGCCAGGGCCGAGCGCGAAATCTTCGGCGTCACACACGCCGAGGTCGGCGCCTATCTACTCGGCCTGTGGGGTATCCCGTTCCCGATCGTCGAGGCCGTCGCGTTCCATCACCGGCCCGAGGAAGTGGCCCCCGAGGCGCGCGCGCTGGTCACGGCCGTGCACATGGCCAGCGGACTGGTCGAGGAGATGACCGACCGCGAAGGCCAGGCGCCGCTCACCGACAGCGACATCGAGAGCTCGGCGCGCATCAACGTGCGCTTCCTGCGCGAGGCCGGACTCGAGGAGGCCTTCCGAAAGAGTCGCGCGGAATGCGAGTCGTTGCTGGCGGCGGTCGCCAAACGCGGCTGAGAATGGGGTCAGACCCCATTTCCTGGCAAATGGGGTCTGACCCCATTTAACATCGCGCTCTCTCACCAGGAGGAGCGTCGATGCGATTCGCACGGACAGCGGCGATGGTCTTGTCAGTGGCGGCGGGCGTGCTGGGCGCGCTGGCCGTTTCCCGCAATGCCGGCGCGGCGCACAGCGGCGGCAAGGACGGCGCGGCGGAAACCGCCGCCAACGCCTTCCTCGCGTCACTGCCCGCGGAGCTGCGCAAGTCCGCCAGTTTCCCGTTCGATTCCTCGGAGCGCACGGCGTGGTATTTCGTGCCGCGCGAGCGGGTCGGTGTCTCGCTGCTCAAGCTCGATGACCCGCAGAGCGAATTGTTAGGACCGTTGCTGGCGACGGCGCTCAGCCCGGAAGGACTGCTCGAGGCGCGCGGCGTCATGAAACACGAGAACATCCTGCGGCGCGTGGAAACCGAGGCCGGTGTGGGCAACGCCTCGCGGCGCGACCCCGGCTTGTATTACGCCAGCGTGTTCGGCAAGCCCGGCGCAGCGGCGCCCTGGGGCTGGCGCTTCGAAGGACACCACCTGTCGATCAACGTGACGCAGCTGCCCGGCGAGCCGCCGGTGGTGGCGCCGGTGTTCATCGGCGCAAACCCGGCGCGCGTCCTGTCCGGGCCGCAGACCGGCTTCCGGCTGCTGGCGGCGGAAGAAGACCTGGGCCGTGAGCTGATGACCCTGTTGCCCGAGGCGCGGCGCAAGACCGCGCTCATCGCCGACACCGCCTTCCCCGACATCGTCACGGGAAACGATCCCAAGGTACGGCCGCTGGAGATCGAGGGCCTGGCCGCGGCTGACATGAATGCCGCCGAGCAGCAGCAGCTGCGCCGGTTGATCGAGCTCTACACCAGCCGCCTCATGGCCGATGCCGCGAAGGAAACGCTCGCGCGCCTGGACCGCGCGGGCTTCGGCAAGGTGCACTTCGCCTGGGCCGGCGGCATCGAAAGTGGCGAGAAACACTACTACCGCATCCATGGCCCGACGCTGCTGATCGAGTACGACGACACGCAGAACGACGCCAATCACATTCATACCGTGTATCGCGATCTGGACCGCGATTTCGGCGGCGACGTACTGCGCAAACACGTCGCAATGGCGCATGTTCAGAGTCCGGCTCTATCGGGACGATAGGGAATTTCGAATGGCTGCACGCGGCGCGCGTGGCTAGACTCGCGCCATCGTCGAAGGAGTGAACATGGGCAAGAAAAACACCGTCGCGGCCAGCGTCGCACCGCAGATCGACATCGGCATCAAGGGCAAGGACCGCGAGAAGATCGCGCAGGGCCTGGCGCGGGTGCTCGCCGACACCTACTCGCTCTATCTCAAGACCCACAACTTCCACTGGAACGTGGAAGGCCCCATGTTCAACACGCTGCACCTCATGTTCATGGACCAGTACACCGAGCTGTGGAATGCGCTCGATGCGATCGCCGAGCGCATCCGCTCGCTGGGGTATCCCGCACCGGGCACCGGGCGGGAATTCGCGCGGCTCACTTCCATCGAGGAAACCGACGGCGTGCCCGAGGCGCTGCAGATGGTTCGGCTGCTGGTCACCGGTCACGAGGCCGTCGCACGCACCGCGCGCGCGGCATTTCCCGCGGCCGAAAAAGCCGGTGACGAGTCGACCTGCGACCTGCTGACGCAACGCCTGCAGGTGCACGAAAAAACCGCGTGGATGCTGCGCAGCCTGCTGAAGTAGCCGGGTGAAGACCTTGATCGCGAGCGCGGTCACCTTGGCCGCGTTGATGATCGCGGCCGGCGCGTTCGCGGCGGAGCCGCGCCTGAAGGTGGCGCTCACCTTCGATGATCTGCCGCTGAATGGCACGCAGCCCGCGGGCAAGAGCAAGGAGCAGATCACGCGCGACGTGGTTACGGTGTTGAAGAAGCATCACATCCCGCCCTCGTTCGGCTTCATCAACGCGCAGGCGCTCGAGCGCAGTGCCGACGGCGCACGTGCCCTGCAGGTCTGGATCGCGAGCGGCAATCCGCTCGGCAACCACACCTACTCGCATCCCGACCTCACGAAGTTCTCGGTCGAGGATTTCGCAAAGGAAATCCTGCGCAACGAGCCGGTGCTCGAGCTGCTGACGCCGGCGCAGTCGAAGAGCGACTGGCACTGGTTCCGGTATCCCTTCCTGCACGAAGGCGATACCGTCGAGAAACGCCGCGCGGTGCGCGAATTCCTGCGCAGCAACGGCTACCAGGTGGCGCAGACCACGCTCGACTGGGAAGACTACCTGTGGAACAGCGCGCACGCGCGCTGCCTCGACGAGCACGACGCGGCATCGATCGAATGGCTGCGCAGCAGTTATCTTTCCGAGGCCGAACGCTGGATCCGCCTGCAGCGCGGATTTTCGCGGCAGGTCTTCGGCCGCGACATCAACCACGTGGCGCTGCTGCACCTGGGGTCGTTCAGCGCCACCATTCTTCCCGACCTGTTCGCGCTGTTCGAGCGCGAGGGATTCGACATCGTGACGCTCGAAGTGGCGCAGAGTGACCCTGCCTACCAGGCCGACCCGGATATCGGCGAGCCGCACGGCGGCACTCTCGTCGAACTCATGATGCAGGCGAAGGGCATTCCCTGGCCGCAGGGACTCGCGGACAAGCCGCGCGAGCGGCTACGCACCATTTGCAACTAGGCGCCATCCGCGCCCATGGATTTCACCTCGCACCTGTGGACCTCGGCCGTCGTTTTCGCCGCGACGGACATCGACGACCTGGTGTTGCTGACGGCATTCTTCGCCGATACGCGCCTGCGCCGCGGCGCGATCGTCGCGGGACAGTTCCTCGGTATCGGGGCCTTGACGGCGGCCAGTGCAGTCGCGGCAATCGCGGCACTGGCCGTGCCGCCGCACTGGCCCTCGTTGTTAGGCGTGGTCCCGCTGGTGATGGGCTCGTGGAAGGCGTGGGAGCTGGTTCGCGATCGGGCGGACCTGGATGACGAAGCCGTCGACGCCCGGCGTGCCGCGAGCCGGCCTGGCTCGCAGGTGCTGATCGTGGCCGCGGTGACCATCGCCAATGGCGGCGACAACCTCAGCGTCTACATCCCGCTGTTCGCCAGCAATGCCGCGGGTGTTCCGGTGTTCGTGAGCGTATTCGCCGCCATGACGGCGCTGTGGTGCGCGGCCGCGCACGCCTTCGTCAAACACCCTGCCGGCGCGGCGCTGATGCAGCGCTCCGGGCACATGATCCTGCCGGTCGTACTGATCGCGCTCGGCGGGTGGATCCTCTGGGACGCGCGATTGCTGCTCTAGAGTCGCACCGGCTTGCCACTCGCCGCAGAATCATAGATCGCCCGCACCAACACCACGGCCTTGCGTGCTTCGACCCCTTCGATGAAGAACGGCCGTTTCTCGCGGATGCCGTCGATGAAATCCTGGATCTGGCGCTGGTGGCCTTCCATCCTGATGTTCATCGGCGCCGCAGCGCCGGAACCCATCGCCGCACTTTCGCGCATGGCGCGGATTTTCCCGTCTTCGGCCCGCAGCACGCGAAAATCCCAGCGCGTGATGTCGTCGTCTTCCATGACCGCGGCACCGTTCTCGCCGCAGATCTCGATGCGACGCGACCAGCCCGGCCAGGTGGCCGTGGTCCCCTCGATGGTGCCGAATGCGCCGCTGCCGAACCTGAGTGCCGCCACGCAGGTATCTTCGGATTCGATCCGGTGCACGCGCTGCGTGGCCCAGGCGAATACTTCCGCCGGCATGCCGGCAAACCACAGCAGCAGATCCACGCCGTGGATCGCCTGGTTGATGATGACGCCGCCGCCATCCTCGGAGAGTTTGCCCTTCCAGCCGGTGTAGTACTCGCGGGTTCGGTTCCACTTCACGTAGCAGCTCGCCAGCACCATGCGGCCGAATCGCCCGGCGTCGATCGCCGCTTTCAGCTGCCGCGCGGCATCGCCGAAACGCGCCTGGAAAATCGAACCGACGCGCACGCCGGCCTTCGCGGCCTCGGCGAGGATGTGATCCGTGCCCTCGACGGTGGAATCGATCGGCTTCTCGATCATCAGGTGCTTGCCGGCGCGGATGGCGGCGAGCGCGGGCTCGAGATGCAGCGCCGACGGCGTGGTGATGCACACCGCGTCGAGTCCCGGCTGCGCGAGCAAGGCGCGGACGTCGTCACCGGCGAACCCGATGCCGTGCTCCTTCGCGAAGGCCTCGGCGGTCGCGCGCTGTCGGCTAACTACCCCGACCAGCCTGCCGCCGCGGGCGGCCGCGACGGCGCGCGCGTGAAAATTGGCGATGGCACCCGCGCCGATGAATCCGAATCCGAGGCCCTGGTCGCTCACGGCCACTTTCAATGCGCCAGGGCAACCGGATCGTTGCGGTACACGGCATCGCGAAACGCCTTGTGCAGGTGCACCCGGTCGAACGGCCGCATCTGCGTGAGCAATACGGCGGTGACCTGGTTCTTGGGATCGACCCAGAACAGCGTGCTGGCCGCGCCATCCCAGAAGAACTCACCTACCGCACCGGAAGATTCGTTCGCATCCTTGGGCGGCGCGATACGCACCGCGAAATCGATGCCGAAACCCACCGTCCCCTTTGAAGGCAGCCACATCTTGTCCGTCAGGTCGGGCGGCAGTGCATCGGTGGCCATCAGGCGCACGGTCTCGGGCTTGAGGATGCGCGCGCGGCCGAGCTTGCCGCCACCCTGCAGCATGCGCGCGAAGTTCATGTAGTCGTCGATCGTGGACACGAGCCCGCCATTGCCGCGCTTCATCGGCCAGTCCTGGCTGTTGTATCCGAAGGCTTCTTCATCCCCCATGCGCGTGAACGTGCCGTCGTCGCCGCGCACGTAGATCGCCGCGAGTTTCGGGCGGTCGGGGTCGGTGGGCAGGATGGTGTAGCGCGTGCTCGACATGCCGAGCGGATTGAAGATGTGCAGCTTCAGGAATTTGTCGAACGGTACGCCGGAAAGTTTCTGCACCAGGTAGGCCTGCACGTCCACCGATTGCGAATACACCCACCGTGTGCCCGGCTGATAGGCCAACGGGATGGCCGAAAGCTTCTGCACGAACTCCGGCAAGCTGTTGGTGTTCGCGCGCGGATCGGTCTGGCGATAGATGTCGCCCACCACGGTCTTGTCGGACTCGTCGTTCGCGATGCCGGCCGTGTGCCGCATGATGTCGCGCATGGTGGGTTTGCGTTTCATCGCTTCGTACTTCGGCTGGCCGGCATCGTCGAGCCCGGCGTACACCTTGAAGTTGGCGAATTCCGGGATGTACATCTCCAGCGGATCGTCGAGCTGGAACTTGCCGCGCTCGTAGAGCTTCATCAGGGCGACGCCCGTGATGGGTTTGGTCATCGAGAAGATCTGCACGACGGTGTCGCGCGCCATGGGCTTGTTGTTCTCGCGATCGGCGAAGCCGTAGGCGCCGAAGTAGATTTCCCTGTCGCCCTGGTAGACGAGCGCGGAGACACCGACGATTTTCTGGCTGTCGACGAACGACTTGAGTGCCGCATCGATGGCCTGGGGCTCGATGACCAGCGGCTGCGGTGGCGGCGTCGGCGCAGGGGCCACGGGTGCGGCTGCGGGTTTGGCCGCCGCGGTCGTCGCCGCCTGCGCGTCCGTGAATGCCAGCAGGCCGAAGACGCCCGCGGCCAGGAAATTCGTCGTCAACTTCATCATTGGCTCCCACCGTGTTTCGCCGGACAGCCGACGCGTTGCTTGCCAAGCGCAACGTCGTCGATCCACAAGTTCTGATCATTGACCGTGTCGCCGTAACGCTCGAAACCCACGTAGAGGCTGTCGAAGCGCGGCGGCGCAAGCCAGCGGTCCGCGAGATCATGTCCGGCGCAGGCACCGGCCGCGGCGGCGTGTTCCTTCACGTGTGCAACTTGCCGGCCGTCAATCCAGAACTGCATTTCGTTGGTGGCGACCTCCATGTGCCACTCGATGCATGCCCACCTGCGCACCGGCAAGGCGCGCTTCGACTGCTGCATGCAGTTGGTCTTCACCGGCGGCGTGGTCTCGAAGTTCGCCATGAGTTGCGTGCCGTCCTGTTCCATCAGCCCGAGGCGGTAGATGGAGTTGTAGCGATCGTCGGCGGAGCGGCCCTCGCCCTGCAGCAGCGTCCAGTGCATGGGCAGCGGTCCGTGGGGCAGCTCCCCGCCATTGGGTTCTTCGACGAAAGGCGCCTGCGGCGCCGCGTCCAGCCAGGCCATCAGTCGTCCATACATGCCGGACTGCAATTGCGGCAGCGGCCCCTCGAGGTGGATCGCGACATAGCCGCGGCGCTTGATGGCGCCGGCCGGCGTGAGGATGTGCATGGATTGTTTGCCGCTGAAGGCGTGCAGGCCGTCTACGACAATGACGGCGCCGGAGTTGTACATCTCTTCTTTCCACGGCGCGCCCGGAAGCTGTCCGGATGTGTGCTTCTCGAAGTCGTCGACGAAAAGATGCGGCGGGTCGGCGGCAGCGAGCGTGGCGATGAAGACAAATGGAGCCAGACCCCTTGGGCGCTTCATGGGTGGGCCACCCTGATGATGCGGTAACAGGTATCGAGCGTCGGCATCGGCACACCGAGCTCGCGTCCCTTGGCCAGCGCGTAACCCAGCGTCTCCTCGTATTCCAGGCGGCTGCCGCGCAACACATCCTGCTGCGCCGACATGCGGTGTTCGGGCGAATTGTCGAGAAACTTCTGGCCAATGCCGCGGATGATCTCGATGGCCTGCGCATCGCTGCCGTGGACGATACTCGGCACCGGCAGCAGCGGCGGCATGTCGAGCAACTCGATCTTCATCGCGGCGGCGAGTTGCGCGGCTTCGCGCACGATGCGCACGATGATCATGGCGCTGTGCTCGTCCATCATGAATTTCCAGGTGATCTGCCGCGTCAGCACCGCGAGCGGGAACTGCGCGATCCAGCCGGTGTATTTCGACCATTCGCGCGTGCGGATGTTGGACGCGGCCGCGCTGCGCACGCCGGCGGCATCGATGGTCACCGCCAGATCCTCGGCGCGCGCACTCGCCCCGCCCTTTTCCTCGCCGATGTGCAGGCACACGTTGCGCGTGAACTTCACCTCGCCGTTGGCGAGCAGCTCGCCGCTGAAATCCGCCATCGCGCCCAGCACCCTCGAATAACCGAACACCCGCGCCAGCAACTCGTTCTTGAGCACGCCGTTCTGCACCGAGAAGCAGTTTTCGATCTCCAGGTGGCGCAGCGAATCGAGTGCCTGCGCCGAATCGATGGCCTTGGTGGCGATGATCAGGGTTCCGGTCTCGTGCAGCTTCTTCGGATCGTCGATGACCGTGGGCCGTGCCTTGATGTCGGACAGGCCATTGAGCACCAGGCGCTGGCGCTGCAGCGTGCGCGCGCGTTCGCCGCGCACGATCCTCGCG
>Ga0207675_100005708_pt1 | contig 11910 bp, 10 predicted proteins | sample KBSSwiS42_FD_184305 | JGI IMG/M metagenome (GOLD analysis project Ga0207675, IMG submission 184305) | Switchgrass rhizosphere microbial communities from Kellogg Biological Station, Michigan, USA - KBS Switchgrass S4-2 (SPAdes) (version 2) | ecosystem: Host-associated > Plants > Roots >...
GAAGATCGCGTAGATCAGCTCAGGCTGGCTGACGAACACCTGCGGTCCCGGCTGTACGCCCTGCAGCATGAACGCACCGAGGATGATGGCCGTCGCGCCCGAGCCCGGGATGCCCATGGTGAGCAGCGGGATCATGGCCCCGCCGACAGAAGCCGTCGCCGCCGACTGCGGCGCGACGATGCCCTCGGCGATGCCCGTACCCATCTCCTTGCGCCGGCTGCCGTATTGGGCTTCCACGCCGTACGACAGGAAAGAGGCGATGGTGGCGCCGGCGCCCGGCACGATGCCGATCAGGATGCCGAGGATCGAGGAGCGCGCGAACGAGCCCTTCACGCTCATCACTTCGCCCATCGACGGCAGCTTCGTTTCGATCTTGCCGACCTTCTCCAGCGTCGGCGACGTGAAGCCGCGTTCCAGGCGTGACAGCACCTCGCCCAATCCATAGGCGCCGACCATCACGCCCAGATACTCGATGCCGTCGCGCAGCGTGTCGATGCCGAACGAGAAGCGCTCGATGCCGTAGGTGCCGTCGACGCCCACCGACGCGATCAACAGACCTATGAACAGCGAGATGAAGGCGTTGATCGGCGAGCCGCCGCCGAGACAGACGACGCTGGCTAGCCCGAAGAACACCAGCGCGAAGTATTCGGGCGCCGAGAACGTGAGTGCGATCTTCGCCACCGGCTCCGATGCGGCTACCATGACGATGGCGGCCACCAGGCCACCGGCCAGCGCCGCGAACAGGGTCCAGCCCAGCGCCTTGGCCGGCTCGCCCTTCTTGGCCATCTCGTAGCCGTCCCACAGCAGCGGCACGTCGATCGGCTCGCCGGGTATTCGGAACAGGATGGCCGTGAACGCGCCGCCGTAGGTGCCAGTTATGTACATGGCGGTCAGCAGAATGACGGCCGGCGTGATGCCCATCTTGTAGGTGAAGGGCAGCGCCAGCACGACGCCCATGACGAGCGTCAGGCCGGGCAGCACGGCCACCAGCAGGCCGAGCACCAGCCCGATCATCAGCACGAAAATGTTGATCGGCTGGAAGACCGTCAGAAAGCCGTGGCCGAGATGGATCAGCACGTCCTGCATGGCTCGGTCCTTGCTCTCAGCGCATCTGCAGCAGCTGCGCGAGCCACAGCGTGAACGTTTGGAATTGCCCGGTTCCGAGCGGCAGCGACACGTAGACGATGCCGCGGAAGATGTAGAACAGCGCGAGGGAGCCGAGCAGGCTGATCAGCAGAACCGCCGGCACGTTGCGCCACTGCCCGACCAGCATGAACAGCGCCATCAGCAGGAACGTGGCGATCGGAAAGCCCAGCCACTCGAGTGCGATGGGATAGGCGAGGAACAGGGCAAAGCCCATCGCCACCAGCCCGTAGCGGGAGGGGCCGAGATCCTCGTCGGGAATGTCGCCCGGCAGCACCGGGTGGGTGTCGCCGGCGCCGCCGCGAACCACCGGCACATCGACGCGCCGGAAGCTGTTGACCAGGCCGACCAGGCAGGTCACCAGCAGCAGCCCGAGCACCATCTTGGGCCACGCATCGGGCCCGAGGCGGCCGGGAACATGCGGAAATTCGAAACCGAGCGCCAGCCAGTACAGGTAGGCGCCTACCATCAGGACAGCCGCGTAGGGCGCGGCTCGGCGCAAGGCCAGCATCGACTCCCCTTTATGAATTGGGGCCAAGCATGCCGCCCCGGCACCCTTGGCCTCCCGCTTCATGATATTCTCGGCGCGCCATGCCCCACACGTGGCGCGCCAGCTTGTCAGTTTTTCTTAGTCTCGCCAGGCGCAGCCGGCGCCTCAGCCTTCGTCATGCCGACCTGCGCCGCCAGGGCCTTCATGGCGGTCAGCTCGCCGTCGAGGAAGGCGCGCGCCTTGTCGGCGGCAACGAAGCTGCCCGAAGCTGCGTACTGCTCCTGCAGATACTTGACGTATTCGGGGTCCTTGGCCGCCACGGCGAGCGCATCGCCGAGCGCCTTTATGATCTTGGGATCCGTCCCGGCCCGCACCATGATGGAGCGGAACTGCGGCAGTGTGACTTTGTCGCCCAGCTCGACCGAGGTCGGCACGTCCTTGAAGTTCTCGTCACGCTTGTCGGCGAACACCAGCACCGGCTTCATCTGCTTGTTGTCGACGAAATTGCGCACGTCGCCGATCTGCTCGTAGAGGATGTCGGCGTGACCACCCAGGATCGCCGAGTAGCGTTCGCCGGGCTTGGAGAACGGCACCGCGACGAATTTCAGGCCCTTCTTCTTGACGTAGTAGTTGATCGTCAGATCGTCCGCCGAGCCGAAGCCCAGCATGGCGACGCGGATCGTCTCCGTCTTGCCCGCCTTCTCCACATCGGCCCAGCTGTTGAACTTGCCGTTCGTCGCCACCAGGAACGCGGACGGCTGCTGGATGACCACGCCGAGCGGCACGATCTCGCTCATGGTCCACTTGGGCGCCGGCGTGCCGGCCTGCAGGGCAAACGTGTCGCCGATGAAGACCGAGATCGAATAGCCGTCGGGCGGCGCGGTCAGCATCTTGGTGAGGCCCGTCTGGCCGGTCGCGCCCGGCACGTTGACGATCGGCATCGATACCTTGAGCTTCGGCTCCATCAGGCTCGCCAGCTTGCGCGCCACTTGGTCGGCGCCGCCGCCAGGCCCCCAGGGCACCACGAACTCGATCGGCCTGGAGGGAAACTCCTGCGCGGCCCCCGGCGCTGCGGCTGCCAGAGCCAACCCTGCGGCAGATGCCGCGGCGAACACCATATCTCGCATGCGAGGGCTCATTTTTTTGTTCTCCGTTGTCCAAGTCGCGTTCGATCTCGGCAGAGTGACGCGCCGAGCGGCGTCGGACAAGTCAGGAAAACCGCAAAGCGCTTTTGTGCGCCGTGCGGTTCCCGTGCTCCATCGGTGCTTGACCGCTTGCCGATACCGGCCGCGCCCTTACTGAGCGAGCCAGACCTCGCTCAGGTCTTGCAGGATGTATTGGCTGGGAGAGAAGTCCCAGTTCTTGATTTTCTTGTTGTTGACGATGATGCGTTGGTACCAGAGATACGGCACGCTGTAGGCCGTGGTGATGGAGTACTTGTCCATCTCCTGCACCATTTTCTTGCGCTGCACCGGATCGATGGCGCGGCGCTGCTGCTCGTACATCTGGTCGATCTTCACGTCCTCGTGTCCGGAGAACCCTGTCGGTGACGCCGACTTGGTCAGCAGCTTGGAGAACTGCGCCGTCGGATCATCCGTGAAGTCGTTGATGAACTCGATCGCCACGTCGAAATTACCGGCCAGCACGCCGTCCTGGTAGAGCTTGGTCTCCAGTTGCTCGTGCTGCACGTTGACGCCGATGCGCCGCCATTGGTCGATGGCGTAGACGCCACCCGGCGTGTAGGGCTCGGCTACGTTGCGGTTAAACAGCTTGAAGGTGAGATTCTCCTGCCCCGCCTCCTTCAACAGCCGGCGCGCCTCCGCCCGTGACTTCTCGATGTCCTTGGCGAAGCCCGGCAGCTTGACCAGCTCCGACTCCGGCAGGGCCATGTCGAAGCCCGGACGCATGAAGCCGCCGACCGGCTTGAGGATGGAGATCTTGGACAAGTTCTCCGATCCGGCCCAGCGGTCGATTGCGAGCGACAGGGCCTGACGCACGCGGATGTCGTCGAACGGCTTGCGCTTGGTGTTGAAGACGATCATCAGGCTGCCCACCCACGGGCCTTCCTGCAGGACGAGTTGGTCCTTTGCCTTGGCCAGCAGCTGGTCGCGCTCGGAGGGATTGCGGCCGCGGAACTCGGCATCGAACTGGCCGCCGATGATGCCCGGCACCACGCCGCTGGACTTGACGAAGAACGCCTTGTAGCCGTCGAGGTGCGGCAGTCCCTTCCGGAAGTAACCGTCGAAGCGCTTGCCCTCCCAGTACGAGCCCTTCTCGTACTTGACGAACGTGAAGGCGCCCGAGCCCATGATCTCGGTCTCGGGATAGCGCGGGTTCTGCGCCAGCTTGGCGGCGCTGTAGATGCAGTCGAACGGCGAGGCAAAGCTCACCAGCATGGAGGCATTCGGGCCCTTGAGCTTGAATACCACGGTGGCTGCATCCGGCGTCTCGATGCTGCCGATGTCGGCATACCAGGCCTTGCGCACGGAGATGACGCCCGCAGGCGGATTGGCGATGCGCTCGTAGGAGGCCTTGACGTCGGCCGAGGTCAGCGGCGAGCCGTCGTGGAACTTCACGCCCTCATGGAGCTTGAAGGTATAGGTGAGGCCATCGGCGGAAACGGTCCAGCTCTTGGCCAGGTCGCCAATGATCTTGGGATAATTTTTGCCGTCGAACTTCAACAAGGTCGAATAATGCGGCGCGACCGGATGCACGAAAGCGAACGAGGTATTCGCGTGGCAGTCGTTGTTGGGTGGTTCGGCGACGACAGCGAAGGATAGTATCCCGCCCTTCTTGGGCGCCTGCGCGTGTGCAGGCAAGCTCCATGTCTGCGCAAACAAAGCCCCGAACGCTGCCAAGGCAACGAGCCGCTTCATCAGTCCCTCCGTACTGGCACAACCTATCCACTCGACACGTCAATCTGATCGCTCCCAAACCGGCACCCGAAGGTCTTCCGGCTCGGCGGCGTTGCAGCCCCGCTTGGCGAGGCAATGCAAACTTTGTGCAGATTTCCCCGAACGGCCGGACAGCGTGATGTGCCCGGCCGAAATCCGCCCCCGCGGACAGTCCTCACTCTCCAACCGCCGAGCGTGGTGAAATTATGTCGCCGCGGCCTGCGCGCGCCGCTTCAATCTGCAGAGCAGATGCGCAGCTCCAACATCAGCGCAAAGACGCATCGGCTACCAGCAACGTTGCCCACGATTCGCGCACGCGATTCTGAAGTGTGCTTACGCCAACGCGGCTTTCGCAGCCGCGCGCACCTGATCAAGTGTGAAGGGCTTGGAGATCTCGGCAGCCAGCTTCGACTTGAGATGCTTGGCGCGATCGAGTTCGCCGCTGAAACCCGACATCAGGATCACGCGCATCTTCGGCGCGATCGCCAGCGCCTTCTCGATCAGCTCGATGCCGTCGACGCCCGGCATCTGCACGTCGGAGATCAGCAGCTCGAAGGGGCCAGCGCCGCCCTGCAGCTGCTCGAGCGCCTCGGCTCCGTCGTGTGTCGCAATTACGTCATGTCCGTCGCTCGCCAGTGCTCGCTGCACCAGGTCGCGCGCTGCCGCATCGTCGTCCGCTAGAAGGATGCGCGCCATTCTGCTCTCCCCTCGTCGCTGTCGAACCGAACCGGCGCCCCGACCCCGCAATTACCGCACGATGCGCCCGACGAACGGAAGCTCGCGATAGCGCTGCGCCAAGTCCATTCCGTAGCCTATCACAAAGGCGTTCGGACATTCGAATGCGCGCAGGTCCGCGACGATGTCTGCGGCTCGCGGCACAGGCTTGTCCAGCAGCACGCAGGTGAGCACGCGCGCGGCACCGCGCGCCGTGATCAGGTCTTTGGCGAATGCCAGCGTGCGGCCGGATTCCAGAATGTCATCCACGATCAGCACGTTGCGTCCGGCCACGTCGACTTCCAGATCACGCTGGATCTCGACCCTGCCCGAAGAGGTGGTGGCCGAGCGGTAGCTCGAAAGCGACATGAAATCGACCTCGGGCGATACTCCGCAGCGGTGCAGGGCACGCACCAGGTCGGCGGCGAAAACGAAGCTGCCGTTCAGGACGGACACGATCAGCAACGGCCCGAGCTTCGCGCCGACAATGGCTTTCGCCAGCTCTTCGATGCGCCGGGCGATAGCCTCCGCGGAGAAGACGACCTCGATCGTCGCGTTCGAAGTGGCCTCTGACATATGCGAATCCCTTGCCATCCAGGACCTTAGTAGCAGATTAGCGTATCCATGGGCCGACACTGTATACTCGCGCCGATACATCAGTCCGCCACAATCCTGAACGATGCATCACATTCCCCATTAGTGCAGAAACGGGTCGGGTGGCCCGCTCGGGCCGGAGGCCGCGATAGACCGTGATCAGACTGCAGGCCATCGGTTTGAAATACCCGCGCGGCACCGAGGTGCTGCGGGACGTCACCTTTCACTTGCGGCCGGGTTCGTTCCACTTCCTGACCGGCCCTTCGGGCTCCGGCAAGACCTCGCTGCTGCGCCTGCTGTTCATGTCGATGCCCCCGACACGCGGACAGATGTTCATCCTGGGTCAGGACATTAGCCGCGTCGCTCCCGCCAAGCGCGCCCAGTTGCGCCGCCGCATCGGCATCGTCTTCCAGGACTTCCGCCTGCTCGACCACATGACGACGTGGGAGAACGTGGCGATGCCGCTGCGCGTGACCGGCAAGCGCATCTCCGACTACAAGGAGGATGTCACCGACCTGTTGCAATGGGTCGGGCTGGGGGATCGCATGCATTCCTTCCCCTCGGTGCTGTCGGGCGGAGAGAAGCAGCGCGCGGCGATTGCCCGCGCCGTCATCAACAAGCCGGAACTGTTGCTCGCCGACGAGCCGACCGGTAACGTCGACCCGCAAATGGCGCGCCGTCTGCTGCGCCTGTTCATCGAGCTCAATCGTCTGGGCACCTCAGTCGTCATCGCTACCCACGACCATCAACTTATGCGGCAGACCAAAGCGCCGCGCCTGGAACTGCACGAGGGTCATGTCCGGATCGTATGACAGGCCGACAGGGGCCCCGACGCGCAGTCTAGAGCTCGATCCCTACCGCGATCGCACGGGACCGGCGACGGTCACGCACGGGCGCGGCACCCAGGAGCAGACGCGCCCCGCCGTACGGCCGGCCGGAGAGGAGCGTGGGGCTCGTTCCCGCCGCAACGAGCCGGGCCAGACCAACGCGCCGATCGTGCCGGCCGGATCCGTCACCGGCCGCTCGCTGACGCTGGTGATCACCATCATGTGCTTTCTCGCCTGCCTCACTGCCGGCGCCGTCTACATGATGAACCAGTCTGCCTCGGCCTGGCTGCGCGACATCGCCAGCGAGGTGACGGTGCAGGTCGAGGTGAAGAACCGCAGCGACGTCGACAAGTTCGTCGGCGACGTTACCCGCTTTCTGCTGCAGCGGCAGGGGATCGTGGCGGCGCGAGCGCTGAGCGTTGCCGATTCCGCCCAGCTGCTCGAGCCGTGGCTGGGACAGACCGATGCGCTCAACGCGCTGCCGATCCCGCGCATCGTCGCCGTCGAGCTCGATCGCGCCAATCCGCCGGACTTCGACGACTTGCGCGCGGCCCTGACCCGCGAGTTCAAGGACGTGACGCTCGACGACCATCGCCGCTGGCAGGCCCAGATCCGCACCATCACGCGCTCCTTTGCGCTGGGCGGCCTGGCCATCCTGCTGCTGGTCGGGGCTGCCACCACCGCCGTTATCGTGTCGGCCACCAAGAGCGCCATGGCGTCCAACCGTGACATCGTCGAGGTGCTGCATTTCGTCGGCGCAACCGATCGCTTCATCGCTCGCGAGTTCGAGCGTCACTTCCTGCGCCTCGGGGTGCGGGCCGGCATCGTCGGTGCCATCTGGGCGATGTTCGTGTTCCTGATCATGCCGACCGTCATGGAGCTGCTGGGCGGCGGCACGGTAACCATTACCGAAATCCGGCGCCTGATCGGCACGGCCGCGCTCGATCCGCCGGGCTACTTCCTGCTCGGCATCGTCGTGCTGGTCATCGCGGCGCTCTGCATGCTGACGTCCCGGATCGGCGTTTATCGCATTCTGAACAGTCAGCATTGACGCAACAACTTCGGCACGCTCTGTTTACGGTGTCGGCAAGGCTCGTCACAAGGGCGTCCAAATCGGCTAGACTTGTTGCGGGGTCGTCGTTGGATACGCCAAGGGACGGTCCGGAGAGGTGTCGTGGCACGAGCAGGCAGACGTATCGCCGTGGCCGTGGGCGCGATGGTTCTTGTCTTCGTGGCTGGCTTCGTAGCGTTTGCGAACGGTGTTGCCAGCTCGACGCCGGCGGCCGTGGAACGCGCGGACGGCATCGTCGTGCTCACCGGCGGCGCCCACCGACTGCCCGAGGCAGCGCGCCTGCTGGCCGACGGGCGCGGTGGCCGCCTCCTGATCTCCGGCGCCAACCGGATCACCAGCCGGGATGATCTGCAACGCAAGAGCGGCATCTCCTGGGAGATGTTCGATTGTTGCGTCGATATCGGCTACGAGGCGCAGGATACGCCGGGCAACGCCGACGAGACCATGCATTGGGCCGCGGACCAGCAGTTCTCCAAGCTGATCATCGTCACCTCGAGCTATCATATGCCGCGCAGTCTGACCGAGCTCGGCCGTGTCATGCCCAACGTCAAGCTGGTTCCCTACCCCGTCGTCACGCAAGGTTTCCGCAAGGAGCGTTGGTGGCGCGATTTCGGCACGGCCCGCATTCTGCTGTCGGAGTACGTGAAGTTCCTGCCGTCGGCGGCGCGGTTGGGTGTGGCGCGGTTCCTGCGGTCACTGGATGGGAGTGCGTTCGCCGACCCCGCCACGCACGGCGCCGACCTGTGAGCGAGGCCTTGCTATTGGCCCGCTCGCTGCTTTTCGCAGTCGTTTTCTACGTCAACACGGCCGTCTTTCTGGTGTTGGGCAGCTGGCTGCTGGCCGCACCGCGGCGCTGGGCGATGCAGGGCTTGAGGCTGCACGGCCTTGCCAGCTTGTGGTGGCTGAAGGTGATCTGCGGCACGCGCGTCGAGGTGCGCGGCCGTGACAAGCTACCTGATGGGGCATGTCTGGTGGCCGCCAAGCACCAATCGGCCTGGGATACCTTTGCCCTCATCCCGGTGTTCCGCGATCCGGCCATGGTCATGAAGGCCGAGCTCGGCCTGATCCCCCTATACGGATGGTTCAGCCACAAATTCCAGCACATATTCGTCAAGCGCGACAAAGGCCCGAGCGCACTCAGGACCATGATCCGCGACGCCCGCCAGCGTGCCGCGCAGGGCCGCGAAATAGTGATCTTCCCCGAAGGCACCCGCCGCCCACCAGGTGCGGCGCCCGACTACAAGCCGGGCTACCTCGCCCTGTACGACGGGCTGGAGCTGCCGTGCGTGCCGCTGGCGCTCAATTCCGGGCTGTTCTGGCCGCGCCGCAGCCTGCTGCGCCATCCGGGCACCATCGTCATCGAGATCCTCGATCCCGTCCCGGCCGGGCTGCCCCGCGCCGAGGCCCGCCAACTCATCCAGTCCCGCATCGAGAGCGCCTGCGAGCGCCTGATTGCCGAGGCCAGAAGCGCGCCCAACCCGCCGCCTCTACCCGACCCGGCCGTCATCGCTGCCGCTGCTGCCGCCGATACGAAGGGCATGTAGGCTTTCGCTGCGAGCGCGAAGAGGCAGTGACATGGCTTTGGAAGGTGGCCCAACTAGCGAGATTACCCGGTACGTCCTTCCCCTGATCGCTAGCGGTCAAACTAGCTTACACATAGTGGCGCTCGCCGCGGATGTCATCGCGGCGAGCGCGCGAATGAACATCTGGGCTCAGGAAGCCCAAAACAGGAAGTATGATCTTGGAAAGTCCGGAACGGCTCACTTGGAGAGGTGGTTGGAGATCGTGGATTTCTTCACGAAGGCCGAAGACCAGTGCATAGCGGCCGTGAACAGGTTTAATGAGGGTGGGGATCATAAGAAACTGGCCGAAGCGCTGCGGCGCCTCGCGGACACTTTCAATCAGCGACCGACGTTGCCGCCGAACCAAATTTCAAACTGAGACACTACCCCCGGCACGAAATAGAAACATAACGAGAACAATTTGTTGACGCGATACCGCCTGACACCTATATTTTCCGTACTCTTCACCGCTTTAACCTAATCTGCCGCCATGCGCCGCCAGCCGCCGCCTCTGCCCGCGATTTCCCAGCAGATCTGGGACATGAAGTACCGCCTCAAGGGGACGGACGGCAGCCTCGTCGACGCCACCTTGGACGATACCTGGACGCGCGTGGCCACAGCCGTTGCCGCCGCCGAGCCCAAGCGTGCGCGCAAGCGCTGGGAGAAGACGTTCGCCGAGGCCATGGCGGATCTCGCCTTCCTTCCGGCCGGACGCATCCTGGCCGGCGCCGGCACCGGCCGCGACGTCACGCTCTTCAATTGCTTCGTGATGGGCCGCATCGAGGACGACCTCGCCTCCATCTTCGAGAACGTCAAGGAGGCCGCGCTCACCATGCAGCAGGGCGGCGGCATCGGTCACGACTTCTCGACGCTGCGGCCCAAGGGCGCCCTGGTGAAGAGCATCGGCGCCGACGCCTCGGGGCCGGTCAGCTTCATGGACGTGTGGGACGCGATGTGCCGCACCATCATGTCGGCGGGCGCGCGCCGCGGCGCCATGATGGCCACGCTGCGCTGCGACCATCCCGACATCGAAGCCTTCATCGACGCCAAGGCGGACGCAGCCCGGCTGCGCAACTTCAACCTGTCGGTGCTGGTGACGGACGCCTTCGTGCGCGCCGCCAGGAACGATCAGGACTGGCCGCTGGTGTTCGCCGGCAAGACCTATCGCACCGTCCGCGCGCGCGCCCTGTGGGATCTCATGATGCGCGCCACTTACGGCTACGCCGAGCCGGGTGTCGTCTTCATCGATCGCATCAACGCCGAGAACAACCTTGCCTACTGCGAGGACATCACCTGCACCAACCCGTGTGGCGAGCAGCCCCTGCCGCCGAACGGCGCCTGCCTGCTTGGCTCGATCAACCTCGCGCGCCTGATCGACAAGCCGTTCGAGCCGGACGCCGGGCTCGACACGACGCGGCTCGAAGCGCTCACCGCCACTGCCGTGCGCTTCCTCGACAACGCCATCGACGTCTCCAACTACCCGCTGTCCGCGCAACGCCAGGAGGCGAAAGCCAAGCGCCGCATCGGCCTCGGCGTCACCGGTCTCGCCGACGCGCTGATCCTGTGCGGGGTGCGCTACGGCACGCCCCAGGCCATCGCGCTGGCCGAGGACTGGATGGCCACCATCCAGACGGCCGCCTACCGCGCCAGCGCCGAGTTGGCGCGCGAGAAGGGTGCCTTTCCGCTGTTCGACGCCGAGAAATTCCTGGCCGCGCCCAACGTGCGTCGCCTGCCCGAGGACGTGCGCACCGCCATTGCCGCGCATGGCATCCGCAACGGCCTCCTCACTTCCATCGCGCCGACCGGCACCATCTCGCTGCTGGCCGGCAATGTGTCGAGCGGCGTCGAGCCGGTGTTCGATTTCCGCTACGAGCGGCGCATCCTGGAGCGCGACGGCTCGACGCGCCAGGAGACCGTGGAGGACTTTGCCTTCGCGCTGTTCCGCGAGCGCTTCGGGGCCGCCGCTCCGCTCCCCGAAGCTTTCGTGCGCGCCGAGGAGATCGCCCCCCGCGCCCATCTCGAGATGCAGGCCGCCCTGCAGCGGCACGTCGACAGCTCGATTTCCAAGACCATCAACTGCCCGGCCGACATGAGCTTCGAGGACTTCCAGAGCGTCTATCTCGACGCTTATGCGCTGGGCCTGAAGGGTTGCACCACCTTCCGCCCCAATGCCGTGACCGGCTCGGTCCTGAGCCGCCCGGCTCCAGCAGAGGCCACCCCGACCGAGGCCGCTCCGTCGGTCGCGACTACCCCCGTTCTTATCGACGAACTCGCTATGGAGGAGCCGCTGCTGCCCGGCCTTGCGCTCGGCGGCGGGCGCCAGGGGGCCGTGGTGTACATGGCCAAGCCCCTGGAACGGGAAGGCGCGCTGGCCGGCTTCACCTACAAGATCAAGTGGCCGGGCAGCGATCACGCCATGTACATCACCATCAACGACATCGAACGCGATGGGCGCCACAGGCCGTTCGAGGTGTTCATCAACTCCAAGAACCTCGAGCACTATGCCTGGACGGTCGCGCTCACCCGCATGATCAGTGCGATCTTCCGTCGCGGTGGCGATGTCGCCTTCGTGGTCGAGGAGCTCAAAGCCGTCTTCGACCCGCAGGGTGGCCAG
>Ga0207675_100005711_pt1 | contig 11907 bp, 5 predicted proteins | sample KBSSwiS42_FD_184305 | JGI IMG/M metagenome (GOLD analysis project Ga0207675, IMG submission 184305) | Switchgrass rhizosphere microbial communities from Kellogg Biological Station, Michigan, USA - KBS Switchgrass S4-2 (SPAdes) (version 2) | ecosystem: Host-associated > Plants > Roots >...
GAGCACGGACGGACCGATCGCTTCACGTTTCTGTGGCCTGTGCAGGTGGTGGTTGTCGCTGCGGTCGTGACGATGGCGTATCGCGCGCTGCCACGCGTGTGGGGATGGTCGATTGCCGCGGCTGTAGTGGCACTTCTGGGTGGTTCCACCCTCGCGGCTGTGTCCCGAGCGCACCCGGCAACCTGCAGGGCAGCGGCGGCACCGGTGCCAGTTCATTGAGCTGGACGGCGGCCACCGACAACATCGGGGTAGCGCGGTACGAGATCTATCGCTCGACCACGCCGGGTTTCACACCCTCGGCTCTGAATTTCGTCGGACAGACCACGGGCCTTACGTACAACGATTCGGGCCTGGCCGGCGGGACTTACTACTACCTCGTGCTGGCGGTCGATGCGGTCGGCAGCAAGAGCGTGGCCTCCAACCAGGTCTCGGTGACGGTGCTGGCCGATACGCTGCCGCCGACGGTCGCGATCACCGGGCTCGCGGACGGCTCCACCGTTTCCGGAGCCGTGACGCTGCAGGCGACTGCCGCAGACAATGTGCTCGTGGCCGGTGTCACGTTCCGGCTGGACGGTGTCGCCCTCGCGGCGGAGGACACCGCCGCGCCTTACTCGGTCACCTGGGTGTCGAACAACGCCAGCAACGGCGCGCACGTCATCACCGCCGTCGCTCGCGACGGTGCGAACAACAGCACGGTTTCCGCGGCCGTGAACGTCACGGTCAATAACTCGGGACCCGCGGCACCGCCAGGGCTGGTCGCGTCGTATGCCTTCGAGGAAGGTTCGGGCACGACCACCGCCGACGGCTCGGGACAGTCCAACAACGGCACGCTCAACGCGGGCGTCAGCTGGAACACCGCGGGCAAGTCCGGCAAGGCACTGTCATTCAATGGCAGCAGCGGCATGGTGACCGTCGCCGACAAGGCCTCGCTCGATCTCACCAATGCGATGACGCTGTCCGCGTGGGTCAATCCGGCGGCGACGGCCAGCTGGCGCACCGTTCTCATGAAGGAAGCGAGCGCGGACCTGGTGTATGCGCTGTATGGCTCCGATACCTCGTCACTGCCGAACGTGTACATGCACATTGGCACCGCCGACCGATCGGCCACCGGCACGGCTGCGCTGCCCGTGAACAGCTGGACGCACCTGGCGGCGACCTACGACGGCAGCAACCTGCGGCTGTACGTGAACGGCTCGCTCGTCAAAACTTCGGCTTCCACCGGCAGCATGACCGCTTCCACCGGGGCGCTGCGCATCGGCGGCAACTCCATCTGGGGAGAATATTTCTCGGGTCTCATCGACGAGGCGCACGTGTACAACCGCGCGCTCTCCGCAGCGGAAGTCGTCGTCGACATGAACCTGAGCACACCGCCGAGCGGCCCGAGGCTCACCATCACGTCGCCCGCCAACAACGCAACCATCGCCGGGTCGACGGTATCGGTTGCCTTCACGACTTCCGGGGATGTCAGCCAGGCGAGCCTGGTGGCGCTGAAGCTCGACAGCGGGGCGATTGTCTATGCACCGCTGACCAGCCCGCTCCAGCTCCAGGGCGTCGCGCCGGGCGCGCACTCGCTCAATGGTTTCCTGGCCCGCTCCGACCAGTCGAAGATCAGCGGCTCCGACGCCAGCGCGGTGACATTCACCACGACGAGCAACACACCCACACTGAACATCACCTCGCCGGCCAGTGGAGCCACCATCACGGGCTCGACGGTCGTGGTCAGCTACTCCACCACGGGTGACCTGAGCAACGCCCATCACGTCGCCATCCGTCTCGACAGCGGCCCGGACATGCTGGTGCAGGCGCTCAGCGGCAACATGGAGATCGATAGCGTCGCCGCTGGCGCGCACACGCTCGCCGGCTACATTGCCCGCAGCGACAACTCGAAGATCACCGGCTCCGACGCGGCGCCCGTGTCGTTCACCACGGTGCCGCCCGATACCACGCGGCCGGTGTCCGTGATCACGGCGCCGCGTGACGGCGCCACCATCAGCGGTACGGTGACGCTCAGCGCGACGGCCACGGACGATGTGGCGGTCGCCGGCGTGCAGTTCAAGCTGGATGGCACGGCGCTCGGCGCCGAGGACACGAGCGCGCCGTACTCGGCGAGCTGGAACACGACCGCCGTCGCCAATGGCGTGCACGTGCTGACCGCCGTGGGCCGCGACACGTCGGGAAACAGCGCGGAGTCGCTCAGCGTCAATGTCGTCGTGCTGAACGCGGTGAGCCAGCCTCCCGCGGGCCTGGTCGCCGCCTACTCGTTCGACGCCGGCAGCGGCACCACCGCCGCGGACAGCTCGGGGCAGGGCAACACCGGCACGCTGGCCAACGCGACCTGGACCACCTCCGGGAAGTTCGGCAGTGCGCTCACCTTCAATGGCACCAGCAGCCTGGTGAACATCGCCGACAGCAATTCACTCGACCTCACCAACGGCATGACGCTCGCGGCCTGGGTGTATCCGACGGCCGCGGGCAACGTGTGGCGCACCGTGCTGATGAAGGAAATCTCCGGCGAGCTCGCGTATTCGCTGTACGCCAACGAAGACGTCAACGTACCGGCCGCCTACGTGCGCGCCGGATCGGTGAGCCGTCGCGCGGGCGGCGCAAGCATGCTGCCGCTCAACACCTGGAGCTATCTCACCGCGACGTATGACGGTGCGAACCTGCGCGTGTACGTCAACGGCACGCAGGCCGGCACCAGCGCCGTCACGGGCAACATGCCGAACTCGACCCTGCCGCTGCGCATTGGCGGCAACGCCGTCTGGGGCGAGTACTTCGCGGGCCGCATCGACGAAGTGCGCGTGTTCAACCGCGCGCTCACCGCGAGTGAAATCACCACCATGATGAATACCCCGGTGGCCGGCGCCGCCGGCGCGCAGCCGACACAGTCGAGCTCCATCACCGTGGACGCGGCGGGCCGCCGCGTGTGGGTGGCCAATCCGGACAGCGATACCGTCACGGCGCTGAACGCGGACACGCTCGCGGTGCAAACCGAGATCAATGTCGGCAAGCGCCCCACGAGTGTGGCGATCGATGCCTCCAACCAGTTGTGGGTCACGTGCCGGGACGACGACACCGTGTGGGTATTGAACGCCACGACGGGTGCGATGGTGAAGACCCTCACTCTGCCGTGGGGTTCAGCGCCGGTGAGCGTGGTGCTGACACCCGATCGCGCGACGGGATACCTGGCGCTGCAGGGCGCCGGCCAGGTGCAGAAGTTCACCTCGCAGACCTCCACGCTGGGCGCGGCGCTCGCGCTCGGCAGCACGCCGCGCGCGCTCGCCGTCACCGCGGATGGCAAGAAACTGCTGGTGTCGCAATTCATCTCCACGGGCAACGCGGCGACGGTTCGCAGCGTCGACCTCGCGACGTTTGCGAGCGCCGCGACGCTGCAGCTGCCGCTCGAAACCAGTACGCCGGACGGCTCGCTCGGCGGACGCGGTTTGCCAAACTACCTGGCCTCGATCGCCGCCGATCCGGCGAACGGCATCGCCTGGGTGGTGGCCAAGAAGGACAACATCCTGCGCGGCCAGCGCCGCGACGGCAATGCGCTCACCTTCGAGACCACGGTGCGCGCCATCGTCTCGAGGCTCGATCTCAACCTGGGATCGGAGCAGCTCAATCGCCGGCTCGATCTCGACAACATGAGCTCGCCCTCGGCGGTGACGCTGACCGATTCCGGCGCGCTGGCGTTCGTGACCTTGCAGGGTAACAACCGGCTCATCGTGCTCGACCAGCTCGGCCAGGAGCTGGCGCGCAATGACACGGGACTCGCGCCGGCCGGCGTGGTGATCGATCCGGTCACCAAGCGCGTGTTCACGCAGGACCTCATGGGCCGCACGGTGAGCGTGTTCGACGGCGCACCCGTGATCAACCAGTCGCTGGGCCAGTTGCCGCGCCTGGCGCAGATCAACACGGTCGCGACCGAAAAAATGAGTGCGCCGGCGCTGAAGGGCAAGCAGATCTTCTACAACGCCGCGGATACGCGCATGAGCCGCGACGCCTACATCAGTTGCGCCAGCTGCCACGTCGACGGCGATACCGACGGCCAGGTGTGGGACTTCACCGATCGCGGTGAGGGCCTGCGCAACACCATCACGCTGCGCGGGCAGGGTGGACAGGCGTCCGCGCCGATGCACTGGAGCGGCAACTTCGACGAGGTGCAGGATTTCGAGAACGACATGCGCCAGTTCTTCGGCGGCACCGGCTTCATGGCCGACGCCGACTTCAACAGCGGCACCCGCAACCAGCCGCTGGGTGCGCCGAAAACCGGCTTCAGCACCGACCTCGACGCGCTGGCGGCGTACGTCAATTCGCTGACCAGTCCCGGCCGCAGTCCGAAGCGCCAGGCCAGCGGCGCGCTGACCGCGAACGGCGTGGCCGGCCAGGCGCTGTTCACGGCGGCGGGCTGCCAGTCCTGCCACAGCGGTCCCAACATGACCGACGGACTGCGCCACAACGTGGGCACGATCAAACCCTCATCGGGCAATCGCCTGGGCGGGCCGCTCGACGGCATCGATACGCCGACATTGCGTGGCCTGTGGGCGACGGCGCCGTACCTGCACGATGGCTCGGCCGCGACGCTGCGCGATGTGCTCACGACGGCGAATCCCGGCGGACAACATGCCAACCTGTCGGCGCTCACGCCGGCGCAGATCGATCAGCTGGTGGAATACCTGAACCAGATCGAAGTGGCACCCTGAGGGGTGCCGCCTAACTAGCTCTCCTTGGCGAGCTTGACGATCATCTCGCGCAGCCAGGTGTGCGCGGGATCGGGTTCGTGCCGCTTGTGCCACAGCAGCACTTCCTGGGTGCGCGGCACTTCGAACGGCAGCGGCAGCAGCCGGATGGGCAACGCATTCACGTAGAGGTTGGCGACCCGCTCCGGCAGGGTGGCCGCCAGGGTCGAGCCCGGCAGCACCAGCGGCAGCTGCAGCAGGCTGGGCAACGTCATGTGGATGCGGATCTCGATGCCGAGCAGGTGGCGCACCAGCTGATCCGCGGTGCCGGTGTATCCGCCCGGCCGTCCGAACAGGTGCTGCAGCCCGATGTACTGGTCCAGGCTGAGCGTGTCCTTCACGGTGGGGTGGTCCTCGCTCACGGCGCACACCCATTTCACCGGGCGCAAAGGCGTCGAGCGGATGTTCTCCGGGTAGGCCCGCAGGTCGAACATGTGCAGGCTCTCGAGGCACAGGCACAGGTCCGCCTCGCCGTATTCGAGCCGCGACAGGGCCGTGGGCGAAATCATCTCGATGTGCAGGTCGAGCTCGGGTGCTTCGTGCGACAGAGTGTTCAGCAGCGGCGGTAACACACCCGGGACCGCCTCTTCGGACATGATCACCGTGAATTCCCGGCGTGCGGTTTTCGGGTCGAAGGTCGGCTGCGTTCCCAGCATCATCTGGATGCGCAGCAGCGCCTCGCGCACCGATTCCACCAGCGATTCCCCGCGCGGCGTGAGCTCCATTTCGCGCCCGACGCGCACCAGCAGGGGATCGTTGAAGTATTCGCGCAGTTTGTGCAGTGCTGCGCTCATCGCCGGCTGCGAGACGAATACGCGCTCGGCGGCGCGCGTGACGTTCTTCTCGCGCAACAAAGCGTCCAGCGCGATCAAAAGGTTGAGGTCGAAACGATTGAGTTGCATGTGTGTGCATCATAACGGACCATGGCCTAACCCAATGGATTTCCCGATCAGTTGAGCACCGCTTCGGCGTGAGTGGAGTCCCGTGAGGGCAGAAGCGTTCTGATCGCCGGCAAGAGGGGAACTGTGGCGCCGATGCATCGGTACTACGCGCTCCCATGGGCATGCCATATCAAACTGGCCAGAGGGAGTTCGCGATGAACCAGCCAATTGGCGATCAGAAGAAACCAGTCAAGAAGCCCCTGAACATCGGAATCGCACTGGCTCTCGGGTCAGCGGCGAGTTGGGGTGTGCTGAATGCACCAGCGGCGGCGCAGACGCCCGCCGCGGACGAGGCGACCGGTCTGGATGAGATCGTCGTCACTGCACGCTTCCGCGAGGAAAAGCTGCAGGAAACGCCGATCGCCATTACCGCGATCTCCGGCGAAGAGCTTCGCGCCAAGGGAATCGAGTCCGCATACGAAGTGGCGTACACGGTGCCGAACGCGAGCCTGCGCCCGACGCAGGCGGCCTTCGGCGCTTCGATGTCGGCGTACATCCGTGGCATCGGCCAGTACGACTTCCTGCCGGAGTTCGAGCCGGGCGTTGCCATCTACTTCGACGATATCCTGCACCCGGTCACTTTCGCGTCGATGATCGACCTCATGGACCTGGAGCGCGTGGAAGTGCTGCGTGGCCCACAGGGCACGTTGTTCGGACGCGGTTCCATCGGTGGCGCCATCCGCTACATCAGCAAGCCGCCGACCGGTGAAGAGGGCGGCGACATCGCGGTGACCTACGGCGCATTCAATCGCGTCGACATCCGCGCCAGCTACGACTTCAAACTGTCCGACACGATCTTTGCGCGGGTGACCGGCGTGTCCAAGAAGCGCAACGGTTACCAGGATGTCTACGACTTCGCCTGCAAGTACCCGCAGCTGGCGGGTTATGGCGACGGCCTCGGTGCGGACGGGTCCGCCGGGCTCGGCACCGACGGCGCGCCGGATGCCGTGGCGCCGGGCAGTGCGGCCGACAATGCCTTCTCGATTCCGCGCACCACGCAGAATCGCGGCGGTAAATGCAAGCTTGGAACCCAGGGTGGCCAGGACGTGACCGGCGCGCGTGCCCAGTTGCGCTTCGCCCCCAGCGAAACGTGGGACCTGACGTTGAGCGGCGAGTACATGAACGACGAATCCGAAGCCCGCGCGGACACGCTGGTGCACATCGGGCGCAATCCGGGCGGTCCTTTCGTCGGCCAGCTGCCCGTGCCGTTCAACTTCTGGAACAACACGCAAGTGGCGCGCACGGGTGTGCCGTTCGATGACCGCTTCGTGCCGGACAGCCCGTACGTGAGCTATGCCACCTACTCGGATCCGGTGACCGGCTTCAGGACCAATCCGCAGACGGCATTCGAGAACCAGACGTTCAGCGCCAAGGCCAACATCCACATCGGCGAGGACATGCTGCTCGAGATCATCGGCTCGAACAGCAAGTTCAACGGCCACTTCTCCACGGACTCAGACCAGTCGCCGTACAGCGTGCAGCTGGTCGATGGCATCCAGGACGTCACCGCGAATACGGCGGAAGTCCGGCTGTCGGGAACCGCGGCGGATGCGCTCGACTGGACGTTCGGTGCCTTCTGGTACAAGGGCGACTTCACCAACTCGCAGCAGGTGTCGATCCCGGCCTTCGTGCCGACGGCGCTGCTGGTCAACGGCCAGAACACCACGAGCTCCGAGAACCTGTCGGGCTTCGCTCATACCGTGTGGCACGTGAATGACCGCTTCTCCGTGACGGCCGGCGTGCGTTACTCGACCGACCAGAAGGACGAGGAATTCGACAACTCCATCGTCGTCACGCAGCTCGATACCGACGAGAGCCACTTCGACTGGAAGGCAGGCGTCGACTTCAAGTTGGCCCAGGGCATGCTGCTGTATGCCTCGGCGGCCACCAGCTATCGCCCGCAGGCCTTCAACCCGCGGCCGTTCCAGGTGACGCAGTTCGTGCCGGTGGATGGCGAAGAAGCGACGTCGTATGAAATCGGCTGGAAGAGCGACCTGGCGGACAACCGCCTGCGCATCAACGTCGCCGCGTTCTATGTGGACTACAACCAGCGCATCCTGCCCATTGGCGGTACAGAGTGTCTAGCGAACAGCCAGGGCCAGTACCTCAACATCGTGCCTCCGAATACTCCGGGGGCGGTGCAGGATTCACTGGGCCAGTGGTGCACGGACCCGAACGGTCCGCCGCCTCCGGGAGCCACCACGTCGCGCACCTTCTACAACAACATCCCGGCGACCGTGCAGGGTGCGGAGATCGAGCTGCAATGGGTGCCGATCGATGGGCTCACCATCAGCGGCCAGTACGGTTACACCGACTTCCAGGGTGACGAGTTCGACGACCCGTCGCTGCTCGGCAACCCGGCGGTCACGGACATCACCAGCGACAACCCGATCTACGTGCCCACCGACAACTGGAGCGTCTCGTTCGCTTACAGCTTCGGCAAGAGTGGCGACCACGGCAGCTTCACGCCGCGGGTCGACTACTACGGGCAGTCCATGATCTGTTCGGGCATCCGCACCAACGTGACGCCGAACAACATCGACACCACGGAAGCCCAGGCCTGCTCGCAGGGTTACGAACTGCTCAATGCGCGCCTGGAGTGGGCCAGCCCCGAAGACAGCTGGCGCATCGCGGTGGGTGCCACGAACCTGACGGACGAGGAGTACTACCTGAACAAGTTCGACCTGACCGCCTTCGGTCAGCCGACGCTGGAAGGCCAGCCGGGTGCTCCGCGCGAGTGGTATGTGCAGTTCACGAAGAACTTCCACTGAGATCGAGGTACCGGTAGAAAAGGAGGCGCGCCCGGCAACGAGCGCGCCTCTTTCTTTTCACCCCTTCGCCCGGGACGGACGCACGATGGAACAACTGAAAGACAAGGTGGCGTTCGTCACCGGCGGCGCCAGCGGCATCGGCCTCGGCATCTGCAAGGCCATGGTCGCGGCCGGCATGCGCGTGGTGATCGCGGATGTGCGTGAGGATCACCTGCGGGATACGCGCGCGTGGTTCGTCTCGCAGAAGCAGAGCCGGCGCATCAAGTGCCTGAAGCTCGACGTCACCAACCGCAAGGCTTACGTGCGCGCCGCCGACCAGGCGGAGAAGGCCTTCGGCAAGATCCACGTGCTGGTGAACAACGCGGGCCTGGGGCTGCTGGGCACCATCGACAAGACCAAGTACGACGACTGGGACTGGGGCCTGGGCGTGATGATCGGCGGTGTCGTCAACGGCATCCTCACCATCCTGCCGCGCATCCGCGCCCACCAGGAGGGCGGGCACATCGTCAATACCGCCTCCATGGCCGCGGTGATCCCGATCCCGAACTGTTCGATCTATATCACCGCCAAGTCGGCGCTGGTCGGCCTTTCGGAATGCCTCGCCGGCGAGCTCGCCGCCGAGAAGATAGGCGTCTCGGCTTTCTGTCCGGGCCCGGTAATGAGCAACATCCGCGAGCTCGGCAAGCTGCGGCCGGAGAAATACAAGAAGGACTCCGGGCTCGAGGAATTCGAGAAGAATCTCGCGCAGCGGCCACAGGGCGAGTTGTGGATGGATCCCGTGGAATGCGGCCAGCGCGTGGTGCGTGGCATCCAGCGCAACGATCTCTACATATTCACGCATCCGGAGTTCAAGGCGGGCGCGCGGGAGCGCATGGACAAGATGCTCGCCTCGTTTCCCGACGAGCCCATCAACCAGCCGCGCGCCGACGCGATCAAGTTCCTGCTGTCCAACCCGATATTCCGCACCTGAGCTTCGGTTCGCCGCAGACTCACGGCCAAAAGCAGTCGGAGGCCGGTAATATCCCGTTCCGATGCACCGGGTGACCGAACAGCGCCGTTCCCTGCTGCCGGCCGCCGTCCTCATCGCTGCCAGCCTGGTGGCGTGCGGGGGCGGCGACGGCGGCGGTAATCCTCCGCCGAATCCACCGCCACCGGGACCTCCCGGTCCGCCGGTCAGTGGTCCGGCGTGGCCCGGCTTCGGCCGCAATGCCCAGCACACCGCGTCCAGCGAAGCCGCGACGCCGACGCTCAACCGCATCGTCTGGCAGACACCGGTCGACCTGATGCCGCAGTACGTCGGCGGCGGTTACCTGCTGGCGCATTACGGCTCGCCGGTCGTTTCAGCGCAAAACACGGTGCTGGTGCCCATCAAGACGGGTGCACAAGGAGGATTTCGTTTCGAGGCGCGCAATGGCGCGAATGGTGCCTTGATGTGGGGCGCGGACAGCGACTACGTCGTGCCGCCCCACGGCTGGTTTCCGAGTTTCAACCTGACGCTGACGCTGAACGGGCGTGTCTACGCGCCCGGTGCGGGCGGCAAGCTGCTCTACCGCGACAACGTGGATTCGACCACGGGCAGCGTACAGAGGGCGGTGTTCTACGGTGACGCTGTTTACGACGGCGCCCGCGTCGAGCTCGACAACGCCATCCGGATCAGCACGCCCATCACGGTCGATGCCGCGGGCAACGCCTGGTTCGGGTATCTCGTGACGCAAGCCAATTCCGCCGGACTCACCAGTGGCGTCGCGAGGGTCGCCGTGAATGGCACCGGCAGCTGGCAGCCGGCGAGTGTGCTCGCGAACGATCCGGCCATCGATCGCGTGGCGATGAACAGCGCGCCGGCGCTGTCCGCGGACGGGACAACGTTGTACGTCGCCGTGACCGACGCGCAGTCCCACGGCTACCTGCTGGCGCTCGACAGCGCCACGCTCACGCGCACCGCTCGCGTGCAGCTGATGGATCCACTGTCCGCCATGCCGGCGCGCATCGTCGGCGATGCCACCTCCTCACCGATGGTCGGGCCGGACGGCGACGTGTACTACGGCGTGCTCGAAAATCCCGGGGGCAGCCACAACAGCCGCGGCTGGCTGCTGCATTTCAATGCCAGCCTGACGCAGACCAAATTTCCAGGCTCATTCGGGTGGGACAATACGCCGTCGATCGTGACTTCGGCGTCGGTGCCTGGGTACGCCGGCACCTCGGCGTACCTGGTCGCATCCAAGTACAACAACTACGCCGGCGCCGGTTCGGGTGACGGTCAGAATCGCATGGCCATCCTCGATCCGACGACATCGCAGGCCGATCCGATCTCCGGTGCGCAAGTCCAGGTGATGACGCAGGTGCTGACCATCCTCGGACCCAGCCCCGACTCGCAGAATCCGGGTGGTGTGCGCGAGTGGTGTGTGAACACCGGTGCCTTCGATCCGGGCACCCGTTCCATGCTGATCAACAACGAAGACGGCTATCTATACCGCTGGGACCTGGCCACGAACACACTGTCCCAGCGCATCCGCTTCAACAATGGCATTGGCCAGTCGTATACCCCGACCGCCGTCGGGCCCGACGGCAGGATCTACGCCATCAACAACGCCGTGCTGTTCGTCGTCGGGCAGTAAGAGGTGGTGTCAGGCGGGGAAAACAGGGAAAACTCCGGCCCCCGCGTGAAGCCATTGGCTATGCCGGCGCTGGAGTTTTCCCTGTTTTCCCCGCCTGACACCACCCGTATCGCAGATTGCTCGGCAGGCCGCCCATCGCAAGATATTCCGCCTTGATGGCATCGAAGTTGTCGGCCGACATCTTCGCCGCCGCGGCCGGGTCGATCTTGTAGAGCCTGGAGGCGTTGCCCGCGAAGATCTTCGTCTTGACCGCGCCTTCCGCGCCGCCCAGCGGCTTGTAGCCGTACTTCTTCTGCATGTCCTCGGGGATCTCGAGCCTGCGCATGGCTTCGATCTGCCATTGCGGCGAGCCCCACCACACCGAGTCCGTGCCCCAGATGACGCGGTCTTCGCCCAAGCCCTTGATCAGCGTGCCCATGAGCGCCGCGGCCAGCCTGGGATGCGTGACGCAGGTGTTGGCGAAGCAGGCGCCGAGCTCGCCGTAGACGTTTTTCACGCCAAACTTCCCGGGAATGTCGGCGAGGTCCGAAACCCAGTCGAACCGGCCGGTCTTCTCGAACTGCGCCAGCTCGCGGTCCGGCAGTTCGAGGAAGGGCCGCATGGCCGAGTGATAGATGACGAAGTTGATCTGTGGCCAGTCCCTGGCGGCCTTGCCCACGTCCCACACCGTGGCGTACTGCCACATGTCGGCCCACGAGGTCATGTAGTCGGCCGGCATCAGGCCCTTGTGGATGCAGATGGTGTTGATGCCGCGCTTCAGCATGGCCTCGTACAGTGGATAGACCAGCTTTTCGTCGTCCATGCGCCAGTTGGTTTTCTTCTTGGTCTGGTAGATGGGATC
>Ga0207675_100005713_pt1 | contig 11905 bp, 18 predicted proteins | sample KBSSwiS42_FD_184305 | JGI IMG/M metagenome (GOLD analysis project Ga0207675, IMG submission 184305) | Switchgrass rhizosphere microbial communities from Kellogg Biological Station, Michigan, USA - KBS Switchgrass S4-2 (SPAdes) (version 2) | ecosystem: Host-associated > Plants > Roots >...
TATATATCTAAGTTAGTTAGTGATATTCCCAAGACACCAGAAGAGGTTGGGCCTTTAATTTTCCAGGAGTTTATGAAACATAATGAGACCTGTCCGTTACTGAAAAGGTTATTAAATGATTAAAAAAATAGTTTGTCCAAGATGTAAAGGGTTGGGGGTTGAACGCTGTTTTAAGACTGATGATGAGTGTTCTTGGAGTGCTGTTGTGGACTTTGACATTTGTACTGTCTGTCATGGTAAAGGTTGTATCACTCCTGGTCAGACAGCCAAAGAGATGATGAAGAGGATTAGGGAGAAAAAGTGAGTTCAGAGAAAAGTCCATATAAAATAATGGGGATTTCAATAGGTAAGTTACTTGATAATAAGAAGATATTACCTGAGAAGCCTAAAAAGCATGTTAAAGACTGTCAATGTAAGACATGTGACCTAATAAGGTCAGGCTCTAACTTCGCAGTCACAGGTAACAAGACAGGAGGCCATTGGTGAAAAAGGAAGTAGCAAAACTTAAAGGTAAAGAAAAAGCCTTAGACAAACTGGACGGTATTAAAAAGCTAGTAATGGATGCCTACCGGGCTACTAAAGGTAATGTCACTAGTTCATGCTCTGTAGTAGGGATGGGGCGGGCTACATGGTACTACTGGCTGGATAAAACATCTGAAGGCTTTGATGCTGACTTTGCTTTAGCCAAACAGGAAGCTGATGAAGAGTTAAACGATGATATTCGGGACGTGTTGATTGAAAAAGCCGGGGATGGGGATATGACCGCAGTTATTTTCTACCTCAAGAGTCGTCATCCTGATTTTAAGCCACAGCCATTAGTCCAAAACTATAACCAAACTAATAACTATAACCAAGTCGCCAGTGAACAAAAGGATAAATATGGTATTGAGTAACTACAAAGCTTTCATGGAGGATAACTTCAGAATTATTGATAAGAACCAACAGGAAGTCCCATTACGACTAAACAATATCCAAAACCATTGGATTGATATTCAGGCATTACGAAAGATTGAGCTAAAAGCCAGGCAGCAAGGGTTTACCACCATTATCTCGGCTAAAAAGGCTACCAAGTTTATACTACTCCCAAATCGCTACATTGTGACGATTGCGGATAACGCGGACAATGCCATGGGCATACTTGAGCGGGTTAAGTTCATGCTCAGATCATATGAAGAAATTAATAACGTCAAAGTACCATTGAAATATAACTCTAAGTACGAGCTGTTCAATGAAGAGAAAAATAGCCATTGGATCATCGGTTCAGCGGAAAACCTAGATGTTGGACGCTCAAAGACAATTACCGACCTTCATATCTCTGAGGCAGCCTTTGCCCGGGATATTAAACGGCTATTAGCCGGAGTGCTGCAGGCAGTTGTCCCTGATGGCGAGGTGGACATTGAAACCACCGCAAATGGCTTTAATGAGTTTAAAGAGATCTGGGATTTGGCTAACCTAGGCGAGAATAACCTAACTCCACTTTTCTATAAAGCCTCAGACTTTTATGATCCTGAGTTCCTAGCAATAAAGAAAAAAGAATTAGGGCACTATTACGACCAGGAATACCCAGAGACCGCAGAAGAGGCCTTCTTGACCTCAGGAGATCTATATTTTGACCCTTATGCCTTAAAGTACTACTTAGCCAATGCCAAGAATCCTAGTACTGAGGGCTTAATATATGTTTAGACAATACCGCCCGATTGAACATGGAGAAACGATTGTAGTCTTTGCTGACACTTCATATGGTGCAGGTGACTATTGTGCAGTCCAGTTCTTAAGTAAAACCAAGATTGATGTGCCACTTGTCTATCACTCCAAGACTATCGCTACCAACATGACAAACGAGATCTTCCCAATTCTAGAAAAACTCTTTGATGTAACAGGTATCAAGCCCATTGTGGCATATGAAAGACAAAATGGTGGAGTGTTTGAGATGGATCGGCTGGCCTCACTCAATAGAAATAATAAGTTTGAGATCTTTAAAATGGTGAATCGGGGTAATGTGGACAATGCTGACGCTACTAAGCTCGGTTGGGATACTAATACTGCAACCAGGCCAACCATGTTACAAGACCTTAAAGATGCAATCGACCATAACACTCTGATGATATATGACAAACCGACTATCAATGAACTCTACTCCTTTGTTCTAGCCAAGACTACTTCTTCAGTTAAAGCCCAGGCTGAAAGAGGTGCGCATGATGATTTAGTAATGTCTTTAGCCGGAGCTTGGCAACTATATCAACAAGCTGAAGTCTCAGTGGCTGAAATGAGCCAGTGGGATAATGTTAATGCAGGCTTAGGAAAGAAGTGGAGTATATGAAGAAACCTGTTTTGCAGAATTTTAGTCTTTTATGTCGGATCTGCTGGAACAATAAAGATGCAGCAAGATGTAATATTCATTTCACAAAAGCAGGCGTCGCAGTTATTGAATGCTTCACTTGTGGTACTAAGGAATATGTGGGTATTCCTGATGGAAGTTCTAAAACAGAACTTAGAGATTACGAAGAGTCAACCAAGAGGAAGATTAGGGAATCATAATGACCACAGCAATTGATCTTGAAGACTACAACACCCAACTTGCCATCAATAACGAGAAGATGGAAGGATTACTTAAAGCCATGTTTCCTGATCTTGGAGTACCGTATGAGGATGTGTATAATATTCTCATCTTTTTAGAACAGACCCAGGTCAATGCTGCTGTCTTACCTAAAGTTATCCGTGGTATCCACAACATTGCAATTGGCACTGGTCGGGGTCAAGTGATAGTCCATGTTCAGGAAGACTCATCTAATGTCAGTATTAGAGAACAAGACGAGGAGATGAGGACAAAAGTATGAAGATGTATAAATCACCCTTTCAACATGCCTATCTGTTAAATGGGTTCTTTCCAGGTAGTCAAAGAACACATGCTTGTTTGAGATATGGTATCTGGTGCTGGTCTAATGCTGTGAGTAACCCAAAGATGGCTATAAGTTATCTAATGAGAAAAATGAGTAAACTCCTTGATAAAGGTTGAGTAACTCGTGATATAATAATCCTAATCGCTAAGATTGAATCTAAGGCGCCGGAAACGGCGTCTTTTTTGTGGGAAAAATTATGGCTAAAGCCACTGTCGTAGAAGCAAAAGGAACACCAGCAGAAATATCTACATTCAGTGAATGTAATAAGCACTACAGCATTGCTAGAGCTGATCTTGAACAACGGACTTTTAGAAAGAATGGCTTTGATGATGCCGATAAAATGTTTGCTTCATTCATCGATGAGGCTACTTGGCCGTACTCCTCAACTATCTTTGTCCCCATCCCCTATACCACTATTTTAGAAAAGTCAGCCCGCCTAGTCGGTTCTAAACCTAAAGGCAGAATGGTGCCAAGAGAAGGTGGGGATGCACTCGGAGCATATATTAACAACGAGCTTTTGTCCTACCAGTGGGATGACAACGCAAGATTAGGTGAATCAATGATCTCTAAGTGGATCAGTGGTGACCAAGGTACCAGAAAGTACGGCTCAAAGTTTGGTCTATGTAAGTGGCGCTATGAATGCCGGACAGTAGATGGTAAAAAGACAGTTTTCTATGATGGCCCGGACTTTATTTGGTGCAACACCCGTGACTCTTTGCCTAACCCAGCCTACTCCTCTGTCCAGAAATGGTTTCAACACCGGGAGTACCTAACACTATTTGACTTAACTAAAGTCAATGACGCTGCTAGGACTGAGCCTGTATATAAAAACCTGGACACTCTTCGCCAATCACTGCGGGAAGATGGTACAGGTAAGGGCGACAACAGAAGTGCTAACACTATCTCCAAGAATAAACAGATGCGCGGACTGACTGACTACCTCGGCCAGGATGAACTGTATAAAACCATTGAGGTTATCACTGAATACCGCCCGGATAGGTGGATTTCCTTTGTCCCAAAGCATGGTGTGGTTATTCGCGACATTAAAAATCCATATAAACACCAGGAAATCCCGGTTATCCACCTTAAATACTACCCACTCGAAGATGATTTATATGGAGTCTCCGAGCTTGAGCCTGTAGCCAAGCAGATTAGGGCTTTGAATGCCCATGCATCGGCCTATTCTGACCGCTTGGCCCTGAAACTCCGTCCACCAGTCCATGTCAACCCAACTAATGTCCGTATGCACACACTTGAGTGGAATCCTGAGGCTAAATGGTTAATGAACAACCCTAACCAGGATGTCCAGATCATGGAGATGAACAATGGTGATGATTCTTCGTACTCTGAGATCAATAATGTTCTAACAGGACAACTACTTAATGCCTTAGGTGAGTCGTCACAAGGGGTTTCCCAGATCAATCCTACTCAAGATACAGGCCGAGTCACAGCTACAGAGGTTAAAGATACAGCATTTACCAGAAATGTCAGGGATAACATGAACCAGATCTTTTTGGCAGAGGCTTTAAAGAAACAGATCATGTTCTGGCACTCAATGAACCAACAGTTTATGTTTGAAGGCCGGGCGGAGAAAGCCAAGGTTATCCGCATTGTCGGTCGGGATGCAGTTGAATTCTTTAACCGGGCTGGTATGTCTGATGTCAGGCCAACCCAGGAGGATGCAATAGCTATTGCTAATGGACAACCACCTGCTGATGTGGCTATGGGGCCACGCTTCCCAGTTGATCTAGGTGACGATATGGGGGAAGTCCCGAAGTTCCAACCCGACCAGTATGGTGAGGGTGGGAATTTAATTATTGAACCAGGTGACCTAGAGGGTAACTATGACTATATCCCTGATATTGAGACCATGCAGGCGCCTACAGACCAACAAGTAGAGGCCAAGCTGACAGCCATTATGGCAACCATTAGTAACCCAGTTATCTTGCAGATGTTAGCCCAAGAGAATAAACGGCCAAAAATCTCAGAGCTACTAGTCAAGATGTTTGAATCCACCAAAGTGATTAAAGACGCAGATCAATACTTTGAGGATATTCCTCCGCAGCCCCCAACAACAGGGGCTCCTACACTTGATGGTCAAGGTCAAACTCAACCAGGAGGAGGCGCTACGCCAGAAGCAGGGATGGCAGGTCAAGGAAACTTGCCAAACCCCGGGCTGGTTGGAGGTAATCAAACCCCTCCTGGAGCGCCAAATCAAATCAGCAGTGGTGGATCCGCGTTCGTTTAAAGACGAAGCGGCCTACATCTTTGCACAGAAAGTAGCTTGGGCTTACGGCCAGTCGGCTTCTGAACTGTTGACAACTTTAGAGTTGATGGAAGAAGAAGCTGAAGCGCTAGTTAAAAAAGAAAAAGGTGAAATAACAGATAAGTTGAAACTTGGGTTAGGTTAAAGAAAGTGAGGTGAACACAATGGGATTTAAAAGTTTATTTAAAGTCAGACAGCCAGGGCATGGTGAGAACGTCCAGAAAGGATTTGAGGCTGCTTCTAAAAGAAGCCAAGCCAAGAAATTCCCGACTGAAGACAATTCACAAAACTCAGGCGGTAAGAAACCAGTTTAAAGGAGGTGAACAAATATGAGCGTTGTAATTAAGAACGTTGGTGCACTTGAATTTACCACCAGTGGAGGAACTAATACTAGAAAAGTTGGTGCCCGTGGTAATGAAGGAACTGTCCGGCTAGTTTTAAGAAATGTTGAGTACGTCTGGGGGCCAAATGAATCCAAGACTTTACCCAATGATATTGGAGCTGAAGCTGTGGCAGCAGATAACAGATTAAGGATTGCTGATACCCGTGATGGTGCTGATCGCGGTGCATTGAGGACTTAAATGGATACCAAACAATTAGAAGATCTGCCAGCTTCTAGTGATAAAGAATTCTGGGGGGAGGCAGAGGTTAATACAAACCTAACTCCCCAGAAGATGTTTGATGAGGCGCACTACTTCATCAGAGTTACTGGACATGAAGCCTATTGCCAACACTGTAACTGGGGCTTTGCCCTAGATCCGGGGGATAAGGTTAAAGATGGGCATTTGTATTCGAAAGATGGACAGTTAGTTATTTGAATCTTGGCTAGTATGAGGCACAGGTACTAGTCAGGATTCTGCTAACTAGCAGACGGCTCGCCACCGACCCAGGCTGTAAGAGAGGGGGTGAAATTAATGGATAAAAACCAAGAAGTGGCTGTAGAAAGCGAGGTTGAGACAACAACCCAAACCAGTTCGCCACAGGTTGAAGTTCCAGCTACGAAGGAACAAACAGCTCCGACCCAGGTCGATCAACCTGTTAAAGAGCAAGTATCAGATGTTGAATCAGAAGAATCAAAAGATCCGAGGGAATATCAGATCAAGCGACTCGCTGAAGAAAACAAACGTCTGAAGTCAGAGAGACAAGGTTCGGCCTTTGATGCCTATCGGCCTCAAGTCCAACCAACACAAGGGGTTGATGTACGAAGTTACACCAACGAGTACGGAGAAACTAACTGGAATGCATACCAACAGGCAGTTAATGCCAATGCCCAACAGGTAGCCACCGTACAGGCCCAGCAGACAGTTCAAGAGTTATTAGACGAGAATAATGCTCGCTCTAAACACCCTGAGCTGTTCTCAGATCCAGATATTGAGCAAGAAATTGCCGATAGATGGGTGGCCGCCAAACTGCGTGGTGAGAACGTGTCTGTTTCTGATATTGCTGACCGTGTTGCAAAACGCACCAGCAAGGATGTTTCCAAAGCCGAAAAACGCGGTGCGGAGAAGGTACTTCAAGAGGTATCGGTTAAAGAACAGGCAGGTATGTCAGCTTCAGGACAAACCTCTCAAGGATCAAGACAGCAAGCGTCTGACGACGATCAGGCCATGCTAGAGGTTGAAACAAGAGTAGGTAATCAGGATGCGCTAGTTGCCCGTATGCAAAAGATACCTTGGGCTAATAAGTAGGTCGACTCACTTCCCCTGGTGAGAGACTAAAAATCCAGGGGAAGAAAGAGATGGTGAATAGATAAAATGTTAGTTACATACGATGATGGATCACGAAGAGAAGATCTTTTAAATGTTGTCGGGGATGTATCGCCAGACGATACCCCTTTAGCAACTATGTTAAAGACTTCAGTTGCCAACGACCCGCTGCATCAGTGGTTAGAAGAGTATATTACTCCTCCGACTTCTGTTACTGCCGCTGCCGAAGGTGCTGCTGCTACTTATACAGCTCTTACTCAACCAGTCAGACGAACGAATATTACGGCCATTTTGACCCGAACATTCCGAGTCTCTGGAACTGAGCGAAACGGAACCAGACCAGGAAACGGTCAAGACCCCATGGACTATCAAGCTGCTAAAGCTTTGAGAGCCTGGAAGATGGATCAAGAGTTTTTACTCTTAAATGGTGCTTTGGCTTCAGGTGCTTCAGGTACTGCTAGAGGAATGGCGGGTATTGATAGTGTTATCACTACTTTATACACTGCTCGAAACTCTGGTACGTCACTGTCAGAAACTGAATTCCAAGACATGCATCAGGATTCTTGGATTCAAGGTGGAACTGAAAACTCATTTGATTTGGTCTTAGTGCCTTTCGGCCTTAAGAGAAAAATCGATGGCTTTACAGCCGGTGCGACCAAATACGTTGACCAATCAGACAAGAAACTAACCCAACCAGTTGCTATTTATGAAACATCTGCTGGCGTTGCCCGAATAATGCAACACCGCTATGTTGATTCTGCTGCAGCTACCCCTGGGCCACGTTTCTTAGGTATAAAAGAAGATCTCTTTAGAGTTGCTTATTTACGTAAGCCTTTCCGTGAGATGCTCGCTAAAGATGGTGACCGTGAAAACGGCCAGATCGTTGGGGAGTTTACTTTGGAATACCTGGCTGAGCGATCAAGCGTTAACCGAACAGGTTACAACGTCAACGGTTAATCCGTTGTGTTGCTCCTTTGCCTGTACCCTCGCAGGCAGAGATAGCAATATAACTATGAATAAAATATTGACACCAGATCCATACATGGATCTCTACGCTTTTGAGAAGATGCAACACCCGGAACAGGTGATGGTTTTGCGTGCCTTCAAGCGCAAGGACGTTGATGATGTCGAGCGATTAGTGCAAATATCCAGGGGCAATAGGGAAAAGGTCGAGTCAGAGTCTGACTGGGCGGTGCTGACTGAGTTAGTCAATTTCTATGTTGAGCGCTGGCCGGATGAGTGGACAGAGTTCCATAAATCTATGCCCGATATTAGAGGTACTAGGCGTGGTGGGGGATACTCTGAGTCAAAGGAGATGAAGTACCTGGCTGCCATCCCGCTGCGTTTGGAAAGGCTAATTAAAGCTGTCTTCCCGCTTAACCAATTCAACAAAGACTTTTCTAATAAGTTTGTCCGTAGGTTTAAGGTATTCAAGGTGGGAGGTGAAGGAAATTAATGGCAATTCAAAATCAAACATTACCCGGGGCAGAACATGATTGGTATGCAACCCGCTCTGGCGCTCCCGCTAATGCACCGCTAAGTCAACATAAAAGAATGTACTACACTTCTAAAGGGATTACTGGTAACAAACCACTAAATCAAATGGAGAGGGAGTGGCTGCAGACTTTAACAGGGGTGACTTCCAAGAGTATAGTCGATATGTGGTCACAGGCAGTCTCAGGACAGGGTAAAACTCCGTCCCAGGATGGTATTGACTCTAACAAGTATATCTTCTACTCGCAGGTCACAACCAGCCCATAATTACCACTTGCAAACTGTGGTATAATCTCAGCAGATAACCCATACGACCTTGTACGTTAATGGTGGGGCACCTTAATCGGTGTCCCTTTTTTGTGGAAAAAATGCCTAAAATAGCCGCTTGCCTGATTGTAAAAGACGATACTGAAATAGATAAACTCCGTAATTGTCTCAGCTCCTTTGCTAAACACGTTGACCATATCTTCATTACTGGAACTAAAAACCCCCAAGACAAGATTAAAAAACTCTGTAAAGAGTTCGGCGCCTCGTGGTCGTGGTATGAATGGGATAAAAACTTCTCTAATGCCCGTAACTATAACTTTTCCCAAGTCCCAACTGAGTATGAGTGGATATTTTGGTGTGATACTGATGATGTAGTCTCTGGGTCAGAAAACTTTAAGGTTGCTATTGAGCGGGCAGCAGCCTTAAATATCAAGGCTATTTTTGCCAGATACCTATATCAAGTTGAGCTGGCTGATGACGGTTCGATCAAGAATATCATCATTGAGCATTTAAGAGAGCGTCTAGTCCGCAATGACGGCACATTTGAATGGGTGGCTCCAATCCATGAGACGTTGATAGAAAAGACCCCGGCTGGTAAGACTGACTTCCTGGACTTCATGGTCATCCATCTGACGGACAGTAACGAAATGCTGAGCTCAATGTACCGCAATATTGAGATCCTCGAAGAAGAGGTGATGCGTAACCCCCAAGACCCACGCCCAATCTATTACTTAGCCAAAGCCTATTTTGATACCCGTGAACCAATGATTTTATATGACTTCTGTGGTGAAGGTAGGGATTCAATCACTATGGAACTATTGAAAGACTACCAACGTAAGTCCGGCTGGCCGGAAGAACGGGCACAATGTTGGGAATATATGTCAATGATACATCGGGAGCGCAACGAGTTTAAGCAGGCTGTCTACTGTCTGCTGGAAGCTTTGTACGAAGCCCCGGTTTTTACTTCAATCTACATTCAACTGGCGCTTTGTTATGTTGTCCTCAAAGACTGGGTTAAAGCCCTGCATTGGGTTAAGCTGGCTGGACAAGTTGAGATCCCCAAGACGACTCTGGTCATTAATCCCCGTGACTATAAAGCCATGATCCTTGAGGCACTGTTCCATATCTATGCTAATACTGGCAAGTTAGAGGAGTGTGAGAAAGTGGTACACGGATTGATGGAGATTGCCCCTAATGACTTGAATAAAGAACGGTTAGAATCAATCCAAGACTTAAGGCATAGAAACGACCTCGCCCACTGGACTGTCAAGTTAGCCCACCACCTGCATAACACCAAACAAATAACCCAACTTAAAGCCTTAATCAACTCAATCCCGGTTGAGATTGTCAATGAGCCAGTGTTAGTTGACCTGCGTAACCAATTCATGCCAGCCAAGACCTGGGATGAGAAATCAGTTGTCATCTATTGCGGCCCAGGCTTTGAGAAGTGGTCACCAAAGAATGTCGCTCAAGGAATAGGTGGCTCGGAAGAGGCTGTAATCTATGTGTCTAAAGAGTTAGCTAAGCTCGGTTGGAAGGTGACGGTCTTTGCTGACCCTCAGGAAGATGTCGGTGACTATGACGGTGTTAGCTACGCACCGCATTATGAGATCAACTGGAATGATAACTTTAATATCTTAATCTCCTGGCGACAGATTGGGCTGTTTGACTTACCTGTTAAGGCCAAAAAGATGTATCTCTGGAACCATGACATCCAAAACCCAATGGAATATAAAAAAGAACGGGTGGATAAGATTGATAAGGTCTTCTTCCTCAGTAAGTGGCACAGGCAGAATGTGCCTAATTTAGATGAATCCAAGGTGATGTATACAGCGAATGGACTCAGTTTGTAGTATGTAGTATAATGAATATGTGGAAAAGGTTTGTAAACAGTGTAATAAGCAGTTCAAGGTCTTCCCTTCTAGGGCTAGACTTCAATTCTGTTCTAAGAAGTGTGAAGGCAGATATAGAACTGGTGCGAATAATCATATGTGGCGAGGTGGCCGGAATATTGATAAAGATGGATATGTTCTTCTTAAAACTCCTAAACATCCTAACGCAAATCCTAACGGCTATGTTCGTGAACATCGTCTCATTGTTGAAAAATATCTTGGCAGGTATTTGGAACGAGATGAGATTGTTCATCACATTAATGGAATTAAGAGTGATAATCGAATTGAGAATCTTAAACTACTTACGTCACAAGCGTTACATATAGAAGAGGAAAGAAATCGTGGAAAACATATCGGTAAAGAAAAACAAAAAAACTTTAAATGCCAATGCGGGAGTACAATTCTCTACGCAAAAAACAGATGCCATAAGTGCTACGACTTCCAAAGAAATCACCCATAAGATTAGAGGTTTGTCAAAAAATCAACCTCAAGTACTCAATCTTTTATTAAAAATACAAGGAAGACCAGGGCCAGGTGGATTAAATGTGGATAATGGGACTCCTTATGGAGAAATCTTAAGTTATGAAAAACTATTCGATAAAATTTTTAATGTTTACTTACAAGATAGAAACAAAAGTAATCAGCGAGATATTCGAATTGTTATTGAAGCTTTATGAGAGATCCTAAAATAGTAGTATACGGCAGCTCATACGACAGAGGCTTGGAACATCTGTTAAAGATGTGGCCTGATGTCATCAAAGAAGTGCCTGATGCCAAACTCAGGATTTTCTATGGTTGGGTACTCTTTGATAAAGTAGCAGCCAACAACCCCGAGCGCCAAGCCTGGAAAGAGAAGATGCAGAAATTAATGCAACAACCAGGAATTACCCACCTTGGTCGGATCTCACATGGAGCTTGCCAAGTAGAAATGGAGAATGCAGGTATTTGGGCCTATCCTTGCCACTTTGGCGAGATTAGTTGTATTACTGCCATGCGGGCACAAGCCTTTGGAGCCATCCCTGTCTGTACTGACTACGCCGCCCTAGACGAGACCGTCCAGCACGGCATAAAGGTTGAGGGAGATATATATGAGCCTGAGGTGAGGGAGACATTCAAAAACCAGTTAGTGAGATTGCTTAGAAACCCTAAAGAGCAGGAAGTCCTCAGAGATCCGATGATGAAATGGGCCAAAGAGCATTTTTCCTGGGTAACTGTCGCTAAACAATGGTCAGAGGAATTTGACAGTACTCCATCTTTAGATAGCCAAGTCGATGAACTGATGGAGAATAACCAAGCACTAGATGCTTGGAACCTAGTTAAGGACACTGATTATCCTAAGAAGGATAAAGTCTATGCCAAAGTCAGACATGCTTTTGAACC
>Ga0207675_100005718_pt1 | contig 11901 bp, 12 predicted proteins | sample KBSSwiS42_FD_184305 | JGI IMG/M metagenome (GOLD analysis project Ga0207675, IMG submission 184305) | Switchgrass rhizosphere microbial communities from Kellogg Biological Station, Michigan, USA - KBS Switchgrass S4-2 (SPAdes) (version 2) | ecosystem: Host-associated > Plants > Roots >...
CGCCTGTACCTCTGAAAGCATGTATACCTGACCGTGCAGACCCAGCTCCGCGGCAAGCCCGTCCGGACGGATCGTGATAGAGCCCGCGCGCTCGAGCATCACGGGCACCGAACCCGCACCCCAGGGGCGCGCCACGAGCGCCGCCCGCGCCTCGGCCGGGTTGGGTGAGGCCTTTATGAGAGCGATCACGTCGTCGATGTTTGCGAGAGCGACGGCGAGGCCCTCGAGGATGTGGCCACGCTCGCGCGCCTTGCGCAGCTCGTAGACCGTGCGGCGCGTGACGATCTCGCGCCGGTGGCGCAGGAACGCTTCGATCAGGTCCTTGAGCGTCAGCAGCTTGGGCTGCCCGTCCTGCAGGGCCACCATGTTGACGCCGAACACGGATTCCATCGGCGTCTGGTTGTACAGGTTGTTGAGCACGACGTCGGCGACTTCACCGCGCTTCAGCTCGATGACGACGCGCATTCCGTCCTTGTCGGACTCGTCACGCAGTTCCGAGATGCCCTCGATCAGCTTCCCGCGCACCAGGTCGGCGATACGCTCGAGCAGGCGCGCCTTGTTGACCTGGTAGGGCAGCTCGGTGACGACGATTGCCTGATAGCCGCGGTCGTCGATGTCCTCGACGTGCGTGCGCGCACGCACCAGGATGCGGCCGCGGCCGGTAGCGTAGGCGCTGTAGATTTCCCGCGCACCGTTGATGATGCCCGCGGTCGGGAAATCCGGACCGGGAACCAGGGCCATCAGTTCCGGGATGCCGATCGACGGGTTGTCGATCATCGCGACGCAGGCATTCACGACTTCGGTCAGGTTGTGCGGCGGAATGTTGGTCGCCATGCCGACGGCGATGCCGGAAGAGCCGTTGACCAGCAGGTTGGGCACGCGGGTCGGCAGCACCGAGGGCTCCACCTCGGACTCGTCGTAGTTGGGGACGAAGTCGACCGTCTCCTTGTCGATGTCGGCGAGCAGCTCCGCGGCGAAGCGCGACATGCGCACCTCGGTGTAGCGCATTGCCGCCGGCGGGTCACCGTCGACCGAACCGAAGTTGCCCTGCCCGTCCACGATCAGGTAACGCATCGAGAACGGCTGCGCCATGCGCACGATCGTGTCGTAGACCGAGACGTCGCCGTGCGGGTGGTACTTGCCGATCACGTCGCCCACGACGCGCGCGCTCTTCTTGTAGGCCTTGTTCCAGTCGTTGCCGAGCTCGCGCATCGCGTACAGCACACGGCGGTGAACCGGCTTCAGACCGTCGCGAATATCGGGCAGCGCGCGCCCTACGATCACGCTCATCGCGTAGTCGAGATACGACTGCTTCATCTCGTCTTCGAGGTTGACGTGCAGGACTTCGCGGGCTATTTCGGCCATGTATTCGCCATGTATTTGAAGACCCGAGTCTTCTTGCGGAATCGGCCCGGGGCTCGCGCCAAGGCGGCGGACAAGCGGGCCGAAGTGAATGAGAAATGATAGCAAATCGCGCGCCTGACGGCTCGCGGTGCCTCCCAGCCTTTTTTCGAGGGCTATACTTCGCGCCGCTGTGCGGAGCGGTGGATGAGCAACGTCGATCCCGAGGAAATTGCACGATTCGATGCGGTCGCCGCGCGATGGTGGGACCCCGATGGCGAAATGCGTCCGCTGCACGACCTGAATCCGGTGCGCCTCGCATACGTCGAACGTGACGGTTCGCTGCGCGGCAGCGAGGTGCTCGATGTCGGTTGCGGTGGCGGACTGTTGAGCGAGGCCATGGCGCGGCGAGGTGCGCGCGTCACCGGGCTCGACCTGGCGGCCGAAGTACTCGAGGTAGCGCGCGCGCACGCCCGGAATGCAGGTATCGAGGTCAGCTATCAGCTCGAGTCGGCCGAGGATCATGCTCGGCTTCGTGCGGGCCAGTACGACATTGTCACGTGCATGGAAATGCTGGAGCACGTGCCCGACCCCCCAGCCGTCATCACCGCGGTCGCCGCACTCGTCAAGCCGGGCGGCGCGGTCTTCCTGTCGACGATCAACCGCACGCCGCGGGCCTATGTGCAGGCCGTGGTTGCCGCCGAGTACGTGCTGCGCCTGTTGCCGACCGGCACGCACACTTACGAGAAGTTCATCCGGCCGTCGGAGCTGGCGGCCTGGGGTCGCTCCGCGGGGCTCGCGCTCGAGGACGTGAGCGGCCTCGACTACGATCCCTTCGGGCGCAGCGCTCGCCTCACCGGCGACGCACGGGTCAACTACGTGATGCAGCTCCGTCGCACCGGTGGCGCGATGGAGCCTGGCTGATGCAAGCGTCCCTGTCCTCTCCTGTCGTGCTGTCGCTGCTGCTGGTGCTCTCGATTGCGATCGCGCTGCTCGTCGGCTGGCTGATCGGCCGCCGGCGTGCCCATGCGCTGGAGGTCGAGCTCGCCGCCGCTCGCGCCGAGCTCGCCTCCTCCGAAGAGATCGCCCGCGAGCGGACGCAGACGCTCGACCTTGCCCTCGAGCGGCTGCGATCGGGCTTTGATTCGGTGGCGGGCGACGCGCTGCGCAGCAACAGTGAGCTCTTCCTGCAGATCGCCCGTGAGATGCTCGGCCAGCAACAGCAGCTCGCGCTTCGCAACCTCACTGACCGCGAAAAGTCCGTGGAGGGCATGCTCGCACCGGTCAGGGAAGCGCTGCAGAAGACACACGAACAAATCGCGCGCATCGAAAAGGAACGTGCCGAGAGCTTCGGCGCGCTGCGCAGCTCGATAGAAGGTGTGACGCTAGGGCAGGCTGCACTGCAGCGCGAGACCCGCAACTTGGTGACCGCGCTCCGGCGGCCCGAGGTTCGCGGCAGGTGGGGCGAAATGACCCTGCGCCGGCTCGCCGAGCTCGCTGGAATGGTGGAGCATTGCGACTTCGCCGAGCAGGTGCACGTCGCCGGGGAGGAGCGCTCGCTGCGACCGGACATGATCGTGAATATGCCTGACGGGCGACAGCTGGTGGTCGACGTCAAGACCCCGCTCGATGCGTACCTTTCGGCGGTCGAGGCCGGCACGGAGGAAGAGCGCGCACTCGCAGTCCGACGTCACGCGCAGGCGGTCGTCGAGCGCGTGAAACAGCTCTCGAGCAAGGCGTACTGGGCGCAGTTCGAACGCAGTCCGGATTTCGTTGTGTTGTTCATTCCCGGCGACCAGTTCCTCACCGCCGCGGTCGCCGAGATTCCGAACCTCCTCGAAGACGCTATCCGGCAGGACGTGATCATCGCCACACCCACGAGCTTCGTCGCGCTGCTCAAGGCGGTTGCCTACGGGTGGCGACAGAACGTACTTGCCGACAATGCGGTTCGGATTCGTGAACTCGCCGAGGAACTCTACAGGCGACTGGCCACTTTCAGCGCACACCTGGCGCGCGTCGGCCGGACGCTCGGCCAGAGCGTCGACGCCTATAACAGCGCCGTGGGCTCGCTCGAGCACCAGGTTCTGCCCGGCGCGCGCAAGTTCACGGAGCTCGGGCTGCGGCCCGGCCGCGAGATCGAGGAGATCGCTCCCGTAGAGAAACTGGCCCGCGAACCGCGACTCGCGGACGGCGACGGCGGCGCGAGCGATGAGTAACGACTGGCAGGAGCTTGCAGCGCCGCAACGACGCGGCACGCCGCCCGGCTCGATGCGCTACTTCGCGGTGCTCTTTGCGGCGCCCGGTGTGCGCCAGCTGCTGCACGCCTTCTATGCGTTCGAGGCGGAATTGCGGGACTCGATCGACGGCGCGAGTCACGACATAGCCCACACCCGCCTTCAATGGTGGCACGACGAGCTGACCCGGCTCGGCGATGGCAGACCCAGACACCCGGTCACCATCGCGCTCGCCCCGGCGATGGCGCAGAGACCCGCGGATCTCGCGCGGCTCCGCGAGCTCATGCATGCCGCGGCGCTCGACCTCGCGCGCAATACGTACGCCGATTGGTCCGAGCTGGAGGGCTACTGCGGGCAGTGCGGGGCCCTTCAGGAAGCAATCGCTGGTGCACTGAGCACCCCCGCGGACCCCGACGAGGCGGAGTGCCACTTCGCACGTCGGCTGGGCGCGGCAGTACGCCAGACCGAAATGCTCCGCGACTTCGGCCACGATCTGCGGCGCGGCTTGCTGTACGTGCCGCTGGGGTTGCTGGCCGAAGCCGGGCTCGATCCGCAAGCCGTGCCGGGCCACCCCGAGGATCCCGCGCTCGCGCCGCTACTCGCGGAGTGGCAGACGCGACTCGCCCACGAGCTCGACTTTCTGCCAACCCTGCTCGACGCACGCCAACGCCGCCGGCAGGCGCACGGCCTCGTGCTCGCGGCTCTGCATCGGCGGCTATTGGCGCGTATTCGTCCGGTCGGAGAGGATCCCGCGGTCCGCGCCGATCTGCCCCCGATCACGCGTCTCTGGACGGCGTGGCGCGCTGCTGTTGCGAGTCACCGCCCATGAGCGAGGCACCGATTACCGATCTTCCTCGAACAGACAAGCCGCTCTCCGGGCGCGTCATCCTGGTGACGGGTGCGAGCTCCGGCATCGGCCGCGCGCTGTCGATCGCGGCCGCGGCTTCGGGCGCCCAAGTCGTGCTGTGCGGCCGCAGCGTGCGCAAGCTCGAGTCGGTGCACGACGCAATCGTCGCCGCGGGCTCGCCCCGCCCGTCTATTGCACCGCTCGACTTCGAGCGCGCGGCCGCCGAACAATACGCCGCGGTCGCGGAGGGTCTGCACACTTCGTTTGGCCGCCTGGATGGGCTTGCGCATCTCGCGGCTCAGCTTGGTGAGCGCGCGCCGATTGAGCACTACGATGTGCCGACCTGGATGCGCGTCATGCACGTCAACCTCAATGCTGCCTTTATCCTGACGCGAACCCTGCTGCCGCTGCTGCGTGCATCCGCGGACGCATCGGTGATATTCACCGGGAGCAGCGTCTCGGTGCGGGGGCGCGCCTATTGGGGGGCGTACGCCGCCGCGAAGTTCGGCCTCGAAGGGCTGATGCAGGTGCTGGCCGACGAGACCAGCACGACGACGAATATCCGCGTCAACAGCGTCAACCCGGGCAAGGTGCGCACACCGCTGCGCGCCCAGGCCTATCCGGGTGAGGATCCCGCCACGGTTCCGGCGCCCGAAGACGTCGTCGCCCCGTACCTGTACCTGCTGGGGCCCGAGTCACGTGGGGTCACCGGGCGCCGTTTCGACGACTCGGCGACCGCCTGATTCCCGCGCGGCCGGGTGTGCGCGAACGACCCCTGGGTTGATTGCGGCCAGCCAGTTCCAGCAGGAACGTGAGCTCCGGCCCCGCGAGCTCGCGCGACCGGCCACGCGGCAGATCGCGTGGCAGACCGATTGCACCCCAGCGCGTAAGCAGAACGCGGCTCACCTTGAGTCCCGCGGCATCGAACAGCGCGCGCACGGCGCCGCGTGGGACGGCCCGCGCGCACTCGAGGCGAAACCAGCCGTTGGACCCCGACGCATCGATGCGGTCGACGGCTGCAAACTCGACGCGCTGCCCGTCCGCGTCGATTGCGCGCGGAATCGACGGCCAGTCCGCGCCATCACGCGGACGCAGCACGCGAACGCGATACTCGACAGGCAGATCACGCCCGCGCCGGCCGGCCGCAGCTGCAAGCGCACCGTCGTTCGTGAGCAGCAGCAGACCATCCTCGGCGAATCCCAGCGTGTTGATTGGAAGCCACCGTCCTGAATGCAGGCTCGGCAGGCGCGCGTCCACCGTAGAGCGATCGTCGCCGGCACGGCCGCGCTGGAGCTCTCCGCCCGGCTTGTGGTAGACGACAATGCGCAGACGCTGCGCGGCGCCCACACGCTGTGTGACGTCACGCCCGTCGAGAACGATGCGATCCGAGGTGCGGATCCGCTGACCGATCGTTGCGGGCCGCCCGTTCACGAGGATCCGTCCGGCCCGTATCCATTCCTCGACCTGCCGGCGCGATCCCATGCCGTGCTGGGCGAGCACCTTGTGCAGTCGTTCTTCCAAGAACTTCAGTGGTCGATCGATGACGCTGCGCCCGCAACCATCGTCGGCGTGTTCTCGTCCGACGCGGGCTCCGCTTCCTCGTCGTCCGCCGACCCTTCGTCGTCCGACGCGTCGCCCGGGGCTGGTTCAGATGTGCCGATCCCAGCAGCAGGCAATGGTGCGCGGGCATCCATGCTCTCCTGCGCCAGCTCGAGCTGAACCGAGAGCTCGTCCAGATCGCGCAGCTCGGCGAGGGTCGGCAGCTCCTCCAGTTTGCGCAGGCCGAAGTAATCGAGAAACTCGCGCGTAGTGCCGAGCAGCTCGGGTCGTCCCGGCACCTCGCGATGACCCACGACCCGGATCCAGTTGCGTTCGAACAGCGTCCGCATGATGGTCGACGCCACGGTCACGCCACGGATCGCCTCGATCTCGCCACGCGTGACCGGCTGGCGGTAAGCGACCAGGGCCAGCGTCTCCAGCAGTGCGCGCGAGTACCGCATCGGTCGCTCCTGCCACAGCCGCGACACGATCTCCGAATGCACGGGTCGCACCTGTATCCGCCAGCCGCTGGCGACCTCTGCAAGCTCGACTCCGCGGCCCTCGTAACGACGGCCCAGGTCTGCGAGCGCGTCGCGCAGCTCGGCCTCCGCGGGACGCTGCAACTCCTCGAACAGCTCCGTGATCTGCGCGATCGACAATGGGCGGCCGGCCGCCAGCAGGATCGCTTCAAGTACGTTGGTGAGTGCGTGTTCGCTCATGGCTCGATCCGGTTGTCTTGGTCGCTGCGATCATTGTCGATCACGAGAGTAATGTGCCGCGGCGCGCCCGCCCGGACATGGATCGGGCCATAGGCGTCGGATTGCACGATCTCGATCAGACCTTCCCGCAACATTTCGAGGATAGCGGTGAATGTAACTGCCACACCCATGCGTCCCTCGGACGGACGAAACAGATGCGTGAACTCGACGAATGCCTGCGTCCGGAGCGCATCCAGGATCTCAGACATCCGCTGCCGCACCGATAGTTGTTCCCGCTGCACGTGCAGGTGCGCGAACATCTCCGCGCGGGCCATCACGTCCTTCAGCGCGACCAGCATTTCCTGCATGGTCACACTCGGGAGCAGTCTCACCACGCGCCGCTCGACCAGCTCTGCCGACGCCGGGAAGACGTCCCGCTCGACACGATGCAGCTCGTCGAGATCCGTGGCCGCGCGCTTGAACCGCTCGTACTCCTGGAGGCGGCGGACCAGCTCCGCGCGCGGATCCTCTTCCTCGCATGCCATGTCCGGCGGACGCGGCAGCAGCATCCGGGACTTGATCTCCGCCAGCGTTGCGGCCATCAGCAGATATTCGCCAACCAGCTCGAGCTGCAGTTCCTGCATCAGGTCGATGTACTGGAGGTACTGACGTGTGATCTCCGCGATCGGGATGTCGAGGATGTCGAGATTCTGGCGGCGGATCAGATAGAGGAGCAGGTCGAGCGGACCCTCGAAGGCCTCGAGGAACACCTGCAACGCGTCCGGCGGGATGTACAGGTCGTGCGGCAGCTGTGTGACCGCCTCGCCGTCGACCATGGCAAACGGCATCTCCGCCTGCTCCGGTGAGGGCTCGCGATGAGGTTCGGCGCGGGCCCCGCCCCCGCCGCCTTCGACCAGCTTGAGATCGGGCTTGTTCATGTCAGGCCTCAACGATACGCGAGTCCCATCGCCTGCTTCACGTCATCCAGCGTCTGGCTCGCGACGCTGCGCGCCTTCTCGCAGCCTTCGGCGATGATGCCACGCACGAGGTCCGGGCTTTCCTCGAACTCCTGGGCGCGCTGGCGCATGGCGGTGACTTCCTGGACCACCCGCTCGATGAGAGGCTTCTTGCAGTCGAGGCAACCGATACCGGCGGTGCGACAGCCCTGCTGGACCCAAGCTTGCGTCTCTGCACTTGAGTAGAGCTTGTGCAGATCCCATACCGGGCATTTCTCCGGATCGCCTGGGTCGGTCCGGCGAACGCGCGCGGGGTCGGTCTGCATTGCCTTGAGCTTGGCAGTAATCGAATCGGGGTCCTCACGCAGTCCGATTGTGTTGTCGTAGGACTTCGACATCTTGCGGCCGTCGAGGCCTGGCACCTTCGGGGAGGCCGTGAGCAGCGCCTCGGGCTCGGAGAGAATTGATCGGCCAGTGCCCTCGAGGTAGCCGAGCAGCCGTTCACGGTCGGCGACCGTCAGGCGGGAGTTGCCATCGAGCAGCGCATGGGCGCGGTCGAGCGCATCCGCCGCGCCCTCTTCCTGGTACCGACGCCGAAGCTCCCGATACAGATTGGCGTTGCGCGCACCAAGGTTCTTGACTGCGCGTTCAGCCTTCTTCTCGAAGTCGGGCTCGCGGCCGTAGATGAAGTTGAAGCGGCGGGCGATTTCACGCGTGATCTCGACGTGCGCGACCTGGTCTTCACCCACCGGAATGTACATTGGCCGGTACAGCAGGATGTCCGCGCTCTGCAGCAGCGGGTAACCGAGAAATCCGTAAGTCGCCAGATCGCGCTCTTTGAGCTGCTCCTGCTGATCCTTGTAGGTCGGTACACGCTCGAGCCAGCCGAGCGGCGTGATCATCGACAACAGCAAGTGCAGCTCAGCGTGCTCCGGAATGCGCGACTGTATAAAGAGCGTCGCGACCGCGGGGTTGAGACCGGCGGCGAGCCAGTCGACAACGATCGTCCACGTATTGCTCTCGATCGCGGACGGATCCTCGTAGCCCGTCGTCAGCGCGTGGTAGTCGGCGATGAAGAAGTAGCAGTCGTACTCGTACTGGAGCTCCGTCCAGTTCTTGAGCGCGCCATAGTAGTTTCCGAGGTGCAGGCTGCCGGTCGGGCGCATGCCGGAAAGGACCCGGCGCGGCGTGGTTGCTGTCGAGCTCAAAGGCAGGTCCTGCGCATGGTCGATGCTTCTATGGATGACGGATCAACGAGTTACAGGTGACTTCTCACGGCTGATCTAGATATCCGCGAGGAAGGCGCACTGCCCTGGGAGCAGCGGATTATACGCAGCCGGAAACGGCTATTCGAAGGGACCGACGTCGCCCTTGCCCCGGCGGATGACCAGCGGAGCCGGCCCGGAGAGATCGATGACGCTGCTCGGCTCGAGCCCGCCCGGCCCGCCGTCTATTACCAGGTCCACCTCGTGATCGAGGCGCAGTTTGATCTCCTGCGGATCGGACATCGGCACGTCCGAGCCAGGCAGCAACAGCGTTGAGCTCATGATCGGCTCACCGAGCTCCGCGAGCAGCGTGCGCACTATCGCGTTGTCCGGGACACGAATGCCGATCGTGCGTCGCTTCGGATTTTGCAGCCGTTTCGGCACTTCGCGGGTCGCTGCGAGGATGAAGGTGTACGGTCCCGGCGTGAACGCGCGCAGCGTGCGGTACTGGCTGTTGTCGACGCGCGCGTACCGCGCGATCTCCGACAGATCCCGACAAACCAGCGTGAAGTTGTGGTTGCGGTCCGCCTGCCGGATGCGCCGGATCCGCTCCATCGCCTCCTTGTCGCCAATCAGACACCCGAGCGCATAGCAGGAATCAGTTGGATAAGCGACCACGCTGCCGTCGCGGATGGCACCGATCGCCTGGCGCGCGAGGCGCGGCTGAGGGTTCAGCGGGTGAATCGAGAGCAGGAACGCCATCGAGGATGCGCCCGTCGTTGGGCCCGGCGGGCGACTTGGCTATCATACGCGCCCCGTTTCCGCCCCGCCGTGACGGCACCCGCCTGTCCGATGCAACTACTGTTCGACTTTCTTCCCGTGCTGGCGTTTTTCGTCGCGTACCTGCTGGCGGACATCTACGTCGCTACGGCGGTGTTGATCGTCGCGGTCCTGATCCAGACCGCGGTGAGCTTCATCCGCCATCGCAAGGTGAGCCCGATGCTGCTTATATCGGCCGCGCTCGTGCTCCTGTTCGGCGGGCTGACGCTGTGGCTTCACGACTCCACCTTCATCAAGTGGAAGCCCACGATCGTGAACCTGCTGCTGGCCGCGGGTTTCGGAGTCAGCCACTTCATGCGCGGCCCGACGATCGTGCAGCGCATGATCGGCGACAGCGTGCAGCTCGACGCCGTTGACTGGCGCCGGCTCAACCTGATGTGGATCGGTTTCTTCCTGTTCTCGGCAGCGGCGAATCTATACGTCGCCTACAACTTTGCCGAGGCCACCTGGGTCAAGTTCAAGCTGTTCGGTCTGCTGGGCCTGACGCTTCTGTTCGTGGTGCTGCAGGGACTCTGGCTGGCCCGCCGAGCCGAAGCACCCGGATCGGGCACAAACTGAGGCGATGCTGCCATGGAGTCCGAGCAACCCGACATGGCCGTCACCCCGCGCGTCGACAGGATCCGCGACCGCTTGCAGGCCGCATTCCAGCCGACGCGAGTCGAGGTCGTCGACGACAGTCATCGCCATGAGGGCCATCCGAGCGTCCGCGACGGCCGTGGTCACTTCACGGTTGTGATCGTCTCAGCCGCTTTCGCCGGGATGAACAAACTCGATCGCCATCGCGCGGTATACGACGCTGTCCAGGATTTGATGGCTACCGACATCCATGCGATGTCGATCCACGCGTTCGCCCCAGGCGAACCGTGACATCCTTCGCTTTCAGAGACTTTTCAGAGGTAAACGATGCGACATCCCAGAACGACGATCCTGTTGACGGCACTTCTAGGCCTGTTCGCGGCTTGTACCCGCCCGGCCGAGGACACGGCGGCCAAGGCCACCTCACCCGCCGTTGCAACGGTGAACGGCAAACCGATTTCGTCGGAGTTCTTCGACGAGTTCCTGACCGCCGCGACCGGGCAGCCGGCCGCACAGGCGACCGCCGAGCAGAAGTCACAGATGCTCGACCAGCTGCTGAACATGTCGGTGGCTGCGCAACAGGCCGAGACTGAAGGTCTGGCCAACGATGCCAAGGTCAAGGCACGACTCGAATTGCTTCGCTTGCAAGTGCTCGCCGAGGCCGCGAGCGAGAAGTTCATGAAGGCGCACCCGAGCACCGACGCGGAGATCAAAGCGGAATACGACACACAGGTCGCGGCGATGCCGAAGGAGTATCGCGCGCGCCACATCCTGGTCGCATCAAAGGAAACCGCGGAATCGGCAATTCGGGAACTGAAGGCCGGAGGCGACTTCGCGAAGCTCGCAGAGAAGGAATCAACGGATCAAGGGAGCGCCGCCAAGGGCGGCGATCTCGACTGGTTCCGGCTCGAAAACATGGTGAAGCCTTTCTCCGATGCGGTGCGTGGGCTCGATAAGGGCCAGATGACGGAGCAGCCAGTACAAAGCGAATTTGGCTGGCACGTAATAAAGCTCGAGGACGTGCGTTCTCCCGCTGCACCTGCGTTCGACGAGGTGAAGGAGCGCGTCGACATGATCGTCAAGAGAAAGAAGCTTCAGGCGCATTTCGAGGAACTTCGCAAGGCAGCAAACGTTCAGAAAAATATGTAAGCGTCAAGTTTGTTTTTTGACCGGACGGCCGGCATCTCTAGGAGTGCCGGCCGTTTCTTTTCCGGGCTCGTTCAACCAGCTCACGCGTCACATCGCACGACTTCAGTTTGGACGGATCACATCCAGCGCCTTGCGGTTGCGTGACTCAGGGAAGGTGTTCGAAGTCGGCGTTCATTCGCGGACCTAAGCCGTCGATCCGACGGCGATCAGCCGTTCCGAAAACCACGTAGGAAATCGGCGTAACTTATTGTCTGGAAAGCTCTTGCTGGCATCGCCGCGAAACCGTGACCGGCGTCACACTTCGCGGGTCGGCGGGGCCAGAAATGGTATTAGCCGGCCGCCGCGTATTGTCACATCAGGGCGACCCCTGCCGGGATCGATGATCGACGGATCGGATCCGGAGCGGTTCTACCACCGTCGCCAACCCTCTGATCCGTAGCGAAATCCGGTCCGGCCCCAGCCCTCAGGCGGGCGCCAAAGCTTCGTGAACAGGTCGGCCTAAGTTACCGATTATGT
>Ga0207675_100005719_pt1 | contig 11900 bp, 9 predicted proteins | sample KBSSwiS42_FD_184305 | JGI IMG/M metagenome (GOLD analysis project Ga0207675, IMG submission 184305) | Switchgrass rhizosphere microbial communities from Kellogg Biological Station, Michigan, USA - KBS Switchgrass S4-2 (SPAdes) (version 2) | ecosystem: Host-associated > Plants > Roots >...
CGAACGAGGAGGCAGAGGTCACGAGCCGGTCGTGGCCCTTGGGGTCCTTGACGTCGCACACGTAGGGCTGGTGGGTGTGGCCGGAGACCACCATGTCGATCTCAGGATCGAGGTGCGACGCGATGTCGAGGACGGGGGAGGCGACCGGGTCGAGCGACCCACCCTTGGCGCAGGTGTAGTCGTACTCCGGGTTGCCGAACACGGTGGCGCCCTGGGGGTTCGTCAGCGGCTGCTGCCTGGGCAGGCCGCCCTGGTGGAGCAGCACCACGATCGCCTTGACGCCCTTGCTCTTGAGCACGGGCACCAGCTTGTTGGCCGTCTTGACCTCGTCGGTGAACGTGAGGCCCTGGACACCAGCCGCGGTCACGATGTCAGGCGTGCCCTTGAGGGTCATCCCGATGAAGCCGATCCTGGCGCCGTTGACGTCCTTGATCGCGTAGGGCGGAAGGATCGTCCTGCGCGTCCCGGTGCGCACGACGTTGGCCGCGAGGTAGTCGAAGTTCGCACCGCTGAACGAGCCGTCGGGACAGGAGTTCTGGTTGTTGGCGCCGTCCCCGTCGGCGATGCAGCCGCCGTTGGCCATCCTCTGCAGCTCGGTGTAGCCCTCGTCGAACTCGTGGTTGCCGACCGAGCTGACGTCGAGCCCGAGCTTGTTCAGCGACTCGATGGTCGGCTCGTCGTGGAACGCGGCCGAGAGCAGCGGAGTGGCACCGATGAGGTCACCAGCGGCGACCGTCAGCGTGCTGTCGTGGCCCGCACGCGCTCGCTCGAGGTGCGAGGCGAGGTACTCCACGCCCCCGACGTCCTGCGTGGTGTCGACCGGCTTGCCATCCGCGTCGAACGTGTGGCCGGTGACGATGCGCCCCGAGGAGCCGGCCGGCGGCTCGAGGTTCCCGTGGAAGTCGTTGAACGACAGGATCTGGATCTGCTGCATCCTGGGCGGCTTGGGCTTCTGGCCCTGCACCGCCTCGGAGGGAGCTCCCAAGGTGGCGGCCGTGACCAGGGCGGTGACCCCCACGGCCAGGACGCCCAGGGGGCGCCGTAATGAACGGACGGACATGTCTCTCCTCGTCGCCAAGCCCCGAGTGTCAGGGCGATCGCGCGAAGGCTAACCCGGCGACCAGCGTCGTGGGAATCCGCTCGAGGTCACGTCGCGATGAACTTTGGCAGCCGTCAGCGGTCGCGCTCGGGGAGCTCGAGCCGCTGCCACACGGCACGCCACACCACCTTGGGCGACTCCCCCGCGTCCAGCGCCTCGGCGACGGTGCGGCCGCCCAGCTCGGCGAGCACCTGCTGGTCGGCCCAGGCGTGTGAGTACGCCGGGCCGAGCGCGGCGTCCATGCGTGCCCAGAACTCCGTGTGCCTCATGCACCCGTCTCCGACGCCCCTTCGGGGGCGACGTCGAGCCCCACGTCGTGGGCGTGGTGGACCATGTCGTGCGCGTGGTAGCGCGAGATCGACTCGACGGTGAACTCGCTGCCGTCGCTGCGCCTGCCGCGGCGCGCCCTCTGGTCCCCGGTGACGGCGGCGTACCTCCCGGCGACCGCCCCGGCGGCCGCGACCAGCTCGAGGGCGACGGTGGCGGGGTCCTGGTGGTAGTAGTCCTCGGCGACCGCGGTGGCGTCCTGGTCCCAGTCCGCGAACTCGGGGTCGACCTCATGCAGCATCAGCGCGACCCGTTCGTCGAAGAGCAGGTGCACGTCGCGCACGTGGCACGCGTACTCCAGCGGCGACCACACGTCGGGCGCCGGACGCTCGGTGACCCCAGGCCGGGCCAGCAGCTCGCCCCAGGCCAGCGCATGGTCGCGCAGCAGCTGCGGGAGCTCCTCGACGTCGAGCCGCTGCGCGTCGAACCCGCAGTCCGGGCACTCCCTCTGCAGCGCCCAGGTCCAGTCCTTGGTGTCGGGCTCGATCGGCGCGATCTCGCTGGGGTCAGGTCTCACCCGACCAGTCTGCCCGACCCGCGAGACTCCGCGCGTGGAGAGGACCGACATCCGCGACGCCGCCGCCGCCGACCTCGCCGCTGTCGGCGCTGTCTTCGCTAGTGGGTGTCGAGGTGGCGGAGCAGGTTGTCCCCGAACCGCTTGCCCATGCCCGCGAGCACCGTGCGCATCGCGGCGGTGACGGCCGGACTGGCGTAGCGCGAGAGCGGCAGGTCGGCCTTGACCCCGATCGTGATCTCGAGGTGGGTGCCGCCACCCGGGGCCTCCTCGAGCGCGTACCAGCCCTCCACGCCGACCCGCTCGTGGCGGCCCCGCGGGTCGTGCGTCCACTCGATGCGGGTCGGCTCGGTGAACTTCATCAGCTCGGTGAACGACGGGGTCAGGCTGGTGGTGAGGATCGGTATCTTCGCGAGCTCCCACTGCCAGTGGTCGCCGTCGACCTCGATGTGCCGCAGGAACGGTGTCAGCCTCGGCAGCAGGTCGGGGTCGGTCAGCGCCGCCCAGACCTCCTTGCGGTCGGCAGGCACGACGGCCTCGGAGTGGTTGCTCGCCTCGAACCATGCCATCGCACCATCCAAGCAGGCGTAGTTTCCGGCGGCCGAGGAGGTTGCTCCTCAGGGTGAGGAGGTGACCGGGCCGCCTCCTGACGAGCTGGTGGAGATCGCCGCGTAACCACGGCCGGGCCGACGCGGTCGGGCGTGCGAGGAGCCGGCGGAAGCTCGCATTTGCAGACTTGTGGGGGTCGACGACGCCAGGCAAACACCCACAAGTCTGCATTTGCGAGGAACATGGGCGCGCGCGAACACCACCCGCCCCAGCCCCCTCAGGTCAGCAGCAGCTTCTCGAGCCGCTTGCTCACGACACTCAGGCCGATCCAGCCCATCATCACCAGGTAGCCGACGGACACCAGCGAGGCCGAGGTCACGTGACCCGTGGTGAGCTCCCGGCACAGCACGACGCCGCGGTAGAGCGGGGTCGCCTCGACCAACCACCGCACCCACTCCGGGTAGGCGGTGATCGGGAAGAACGTCGCGGAGAACAGGAACATCGGCATCGTCGCGAGCGTGATGAACTCGAAGTCCTGCCACGACCGCATGAAGCTGGTCAGCGCCATCCCGACCGCGGCCACCGCGAAGCCGATCAGCAGCGCCGCCGGCAGCGCGAGCACCGCCAGCCACGAGTGCGTCAGGCCCATCGCGACCATCACGACCAGGAATCCCGCGGAGTACAGGCCACTGCGCAGCAGGCACCAGGAGAGCTCACCCACCGCGATGTTCGTCGTGGTCATCGGGGTGGCCAGCATCTGGTCGAACAGCTTCTGGAACTTCAGCTTGAAGAACATGTTGAACGTCGAGTCCAGGATCGCGCCGTTCATCGCCGACGCGGCCAGCATCCCCGGCGCGACGAACTCGGCGTACGGGATCGCGTGCCCGTTGACGTCGAACGACTCGATCAGCTTCCCGACGCCGACACCGATCGAGAACAGGTAGAAGACCGGTTCGAGGAAGCCGGTGAGGAACACCAGCCATGCGCTCTTGTAGGACAGGTAGTTGCGCAGCAGCAGGACCCGGGTCGCACCGACGAGAGTGAGGGTCATCAGACCACCAGCCGTCGGGTCAGGCGCCGTACGGCGAGCACATGGCCGACAACCACCATCACCAGCAGGTAGACCAGGTGCACCAGGGCCGGCCCGGCGTCCAGGGTGCCCAGGGTGAGCATCCGGGCCAGGTCGACGCCCTGGTACAGCGGCGTCAGCCGGGCGATCGCCTCCAGCACCGGCGACAGGTTGCTGATCGGGAAGAACGCGCCGGAGAACAGGAACTGCGGGATCACACCGAGCCGGAACACCAGCGCGAACGACGACTCATTGGGTGCACCGGCCGCGAAAGCGTAGACCGGCAGTCCGATCGCCAGCCCCACGAGCACCGCCACCAGCCACGCGCCCACCGCGCCGAGCAGCGAGTGGTAGACGTCGAACGGCGCGAGCACCGCCGCGAACACCGCCGAGGTCATGGCCAGCCGGAAGACGATGAACCCGAGGTGCGCGTTGACCAGGTCGACGGGCCGCAACGGGGTGGCCTGCATGCCGTAGTAGACCTTCTGCCACTTCACCATGCTCATCACCGGGTACGTCGTCTCGCCGACCGCCGTCTGCATGCTCTGGGCGGCGAGCAGGCCGGGCGCGATGAACGCGAGGTACGTCGGCGCCCCCTCGAGCTGGGCCGGGTCACCGGCGATGTAGCCGCCGAGCAGCACCCCCATCGCCAGCACGTAGAGCAGCGGGTTGACGAAGGACGAGACGACCGTGCCCTTCCAGGTGCGCCGGTAGACGGTCGCCCAGTAGTCCAGCTGGCGTACGGCGAGCTCGAACGACGAGGACATGGATCAGTCCACCAAGGTGCGGCCGGTCAGGCGGAGGAAGACGTCCTCCAGCGAGGAGCGGCGCACCAGGGTCGCGGATGGCGTCAGCCCGCGCTCGTGCACCTTCGCGATCGCCTCCTCCCCGTCGTGGCTGTAGAGAAGCAGCCGGTCGGGCAGCACCTCGATCCGCTCGGCGAGGTCGGCCACCTGGTCGGCGTAGAGGCTGTGCTCCGTGACGCCGAAGCGGAGCTCGGCCACCTCGCGGGTCGAGTGCTCACGGATCAGCTGCGACGGCGACCCCTCGGCCACGATCAGGCCCTTGTCCATCACCACCAGCCTGTCGCACAGCTGCTCGGCTTCGTCCATGTAGTGGCTGGTGATCACCAGGGTCACGCCCTGCTGCTTGAGCCGGAACAGCCGGTCCCACAGCAGGTGGCGGGCCTGCGGGTCGAGGCCGGTGGTCGGCTCGTCGAGCAGCAGCAGGTCGGGGTTGTTGATCAGCGACCGGGCGATCGTGAGCCGCCGCTTCATGCCGCCGGAGAGGTCGTCGACCTTCGCCTTCGCCCGCTCGGCGAGCTGCACGAACTCGAGGAGGTCGTGGGCGCGACTGCGCACCTCGGCCCGCGGGATGCCGAAGTAGCGCCCGTAGACGTAGAGGTTGTCGAAGACGCTCAGCTCCGTGTCGAGCGTGTCCTCCTGCGGGCACACGCCCAGCCGGGCCCGGATCTCCGAGCCGTGCTCGGCCGGGTCGAGGCCGAGGATCCGCAGGTGTCCCCCGGAGACCGGCGACACGGCGGCGATCATGCGCATGGTCGAGGACTTGCCGGCGCCGTTGGGCCCGAGGAACCCGAACGCCTCGCCCCGTCGTACGTCGACGTCGATGCCCTTGACCGCCTCGAAGGACCCGAACGACTTGCGGAGCTGACGGGCACTGACCATCAGATCGTCGTGCCCCGTCTCGTCCACGAGGGACGACGCTAGCCACTGGCGCCGACATCGGACACCCGGTTTGTCGGCGCCCTGAGCAAGGATGGGCGGGTGGACGACGTGACCGACGACCTCCCCGGGTTCAGCGACCCGACCCGGGTGTGGTTCGAGGCCGCCTTCGCTCGGCCGACCGCGGCCCAGGTCGGCGCCTGGCACACGATCGCGGCCGGCAGGCACGCGCTCGTGGTCGCGCCCACCGGCTCCGGCAAGACCCTCAGCGCGTTCCTGTGGTCGATCGACCGGCTGACCGCGACCGAGCGGCCCACCGACAAGCTGAGGCGCTGCCGGGTCCTCTACGTCTCGCCGCTCAAGGCGCTCGCGGTCGACGTCGAGCGCAACCTGCGCGCCCCGCTGGCCGGCATCCGGCACACCGCCGACAGGCTCGGTGCCGCGATCGCCGACGTCGCGGTGGGCGTCCGGTCCGGCGACACCACCACGGCCGAACGCCGCAAGCTGGCGACCAGCCCGCCCGACATCCTGATCACGACGCCCGAGTCGCTGTTCCTGATGCTCACCTCGCAGGCACGCGAGTCGCTGCGCGGGGTCGAGACCGTGATCGTCGACGAGGTGCACGCGGTGGCCGGCACCAAGCGCGGAGCCCACCTCGCGGTGTCCCTCGAGCGGCTCGACGAGCTGCTGGAGCGGCCCGCCCAGCGGATCGGCCTGTCGGCGACGGTGCGCCCGGTCGAGGAGGTGGCCCGGTTCCTCGGTGGCGCAGCACCCGTGGAGGTCGTGGCTCCGCCGTCGGAGAAGAAGTGGGACCTGAAGGTGGTCGTCCCGGTCGAGGACATGACCGAGCTCGGCGTCGTCGAGGAGGAGGTGTCCTCGGGGTCCGCCGCGGCCAGTGCCCGGCACACCTCGATCTGGCCGCACGTCGAGGAGCGCGTGGTCGACCTGGTCGAGCAGCACCGGTCGACGATCGTGTTCACCAACTCCCGCAGGCTGGCCGAGCGGCTCACGGCCCGGCTCAACGAGATCGCCGCCGACCGGGCCGGTCTCGCGGTCCCCACCGGCGGTCCTCCGGCGGAGATCATGGCCCAGTCCGGCCAGTCCGAGGGCGCCCCACCTCTGATCGCGCGGGCCCACCACGGCTCGGTCTCCAAGGAGCAGCGGGCCGTGATCGAGGACGACCTCAAGCGCGGCCGGCTCCCGTGCGTGGTCGCGACCAGCAGCCTCGAGCTCGGCATCGACATGGGGGCCGTCGACCTGGTGATCCAGATCGAGTCGCCGCCCTCGGTGGCCAGTGCGCTCCAGCGCGTCGGACGTGCCGGCCACCAGGTCGGCGAGACCTCCCGGGGGGTGCTGTTCCCCAAGCATCGTGGCGATCTGGTGCCCACGGCGGTCGCGGTCGAGCGCATGCGCAGCGGCGGCATCGAGGCGCTGTCCGTGCCGGCCAACCCGCTCGACGTACTGGCCCAGCAGGTCGTGGCCGCGACCGCGATGGACACCTGGCCGGTCGACGAGCTGTTCGCCGTCGTACGCCGGAGTGCGCCGTTCGCCGGTCTCCCGCGGTCGGCGTACGACGCGACGCTCGACCTGCTCGCGGGCCGCTACCCGAGCGACGAGTTCGCCGAGCTGCGCCCGCGCATCGTCTGGGACCGCGTCACCGGCGAGCTCACGGCTCGACCGGGTGCGCAGCGGCTCGCGGTGACCAGCGGCGGCACCATCCCCGACCGCGGCATGTTCGGGGTGTTCCTGGTCGGCGAGCGCGCCTCGCGGGTCGGCGAGCTCGACGAGGAGATGGTCTACGAGTCGCGCGTCGGCGACGTGTTCACGCTCGGCACCACGAGCTGGCGGATCGAGGACATCACCCACGACCGGGTGCTGGTCTCCCCCGCACCCGGCCAGCCGGGGCGGCTGCCGTTCTGGAAGGGCGACACCCTCGGCCGTCCCGCCGAGCTGGGGGCGGCCGTCGGTGCCTTCACCCGCGAGATCGCCGCGATGTCCCGGCCCGACGCACTCGCCCGCGCGACGGGCGCCGGCCTCGACGCGTGGGCCGCCGACAACCTGGTCGCCCTCGTAGAGGAGCAACGTGAGACCACCAACGCGGTCCCGAGCGACACCCGGCTGGTGGTCGAGCGGTTCCGCGACGAGCTCGGCGACTGGCGGATCGTGGTGCACTCGCCCTACGGCGTACCGGTCCACGCGCCCTGGGCGCTGGCGATCAACGCCCGGCTGCGCGAGCGCTACGGCATGGACGCCCAGGCGATGGCCGCCGACGACGGCATCGTGCTGCGCATCCCCGAGACCGACCAGGATCCGCCGGGCGCCGACCTGATCGCGTTCGAGGCCGACGAGATCGAGCAGATCGTGACCACCGAGGTCGGCGGCTCGGCGCTCTTCGCCTCCCGCTTCCGCGAGTGCGCGGCCCGGGCTCTGCTGCTCCCGCGCCGCGACCCGGGCCGGCGCTCGCCGCTGTGGCAGCAGCGTCAGAAGAGCTCCCAGCTGCTCGAGGTCGCCTCCAGGTACCCGTCCTTCCCGATCCTCCTCGAGGCGGTCCGCGAGGTGCTCCAGGACGTCTACGACGTGCCCGCACTGACCGCGCTCCTCCAGCGGGTGCAGCGGCGCGAGGTGCAGCTCGTCGACGTCGCCACGCAGTCGCCGTCGCCGTTCGCCCGGTCGCTGCTGTTCGGCTACGTCGCCGCGTTCATGTACGAGGGCGACTCCCCCATCGCCGAGCGCCGGGCCGCCGCGCTCACGCTCGACCAGGGGCTGCTCGCCGAGCTGCTCGGCCGGGCCGAGCTCCGCGAGCTGCTCGACCCCGAGGTGCTGGACGAGGTCGAGTCCGAGCTGCAGCGGCTGGCCGACGACCGCAAGGCGCGTGACGCCGAGGGCCTGGTCGACCTGCTCCGGCTGCTCGGACCGCTGTCGACCGAGGAGGTCCGGGCGCGGTGCACGGCACCTGACCAGGTGGTCGACTGGCTGTCGCTGCTCACCCAGGCCCGCCGCGTGGTCGAAGTCCGGCTGGCCGGTGCCGAGCGATGGGCGATCGTCGAGGACGTCGCCCGGCTCCGCGACGGGCTCGGCGTCCCAGTGCCCGCTGGCACGCCCGATGCGTTCACCGACCCGGTCGACGACCCGCTGGGCGACCTGGTCGCCCGGTTCGCCCGCACGCACGGCCCGTTCGTCAGCGCAGACGTGGCCACCCGGCTCGGCCTGGGGGTGGCGGTCGCGCACCAGACCCTGGTCCGGCTCGCGGCTTCCGGCCGGGTGCTGGAGGGTGAGTTCCGGCCCGCCGGGAGCGGGGCCGAGTGGTGCGACGCCGAGGTGCTGCGCCGGCTCCGTCGCCGGTCGCTGGCACGGCTGCGCCACGAGGTGGAGCCGGTCGAGCCGGCCACGCTCGGGCGCTTCCTGCCGGCCTGGCAGCACGTGGTCCCTTCGACGGGCCCGAACACCAGAGGCCTGCGGGGCGTCGACGGCGTGGTCACCGTGGTCGAGCAGCTCGCGGGGTGCGCCGTACCCGCCAGCGCGCTGGAGTCGCTGGTACTGCCGTCGCGGGTGGTCGACTACGCTCCCTCGATGCTCGACGAGCTGACCGCCACCGGCGAGCTGCTCTGGGCCGGCCACGGCGCGCTGCCGGGCTCCGACGGCTGGGTGTCGCTGCACCTTGCCGACGCCGCTCCCCTCACGCTGCCCGACCCGCAGGAGCTCGACCTGTCGCCGGTGCACTTCTCGATCGTCGACGCGCTTGCGGGCGGTGGGGCGTACTTCTTCCGTCAGCTCTCCGACGCCGTGGGCTCCACCGACGACCGCGCGATGACCGCGGCGCTCTGGGAGCTCGCCTGGTCCGGCCGCGTCGGCAACGACACGTTGGCGCCGCTCCGGGCACTGGTCGGCACCGGCCGCGGCCGGCCCGCCCACCGGTCGCGACGGCCGCCCCCACGCACCCGCACCAGCACCCGGCCCGGCCGACCGGCGATGCCGACCCGCACCGGCCCGGCCGAGACCGCCGGACGCTGGTTCCTGCTCCCCACCATCGAGACCGACCCGACGCGCAGGGCGCACGCGGTGGCAGAGGGCATGCTCGAGCGTCACGGCGTGGTCACTCGTGGGGCCGTCGTGAGCGAGCGGGTGCCGGGCGGCTTCGCAGGCGTCTACAAGGTGCTGTCCGCGTTCGAGGAGACCGGCCGCTGCCGGCGCGGCTACTTCGTGGCCGGTCTGGGCGCGGCCCAGTTCGGCGGCGCCGGCGCCGTCGACCGGCTGCGCGCGCTCACCAGGGACGACGTGCGACCGGGCGAGAAGCTCGACGTCGTGACGCTGGCCGCGACCGACCCGGCCAACCCCTACGGCGCCGCGCTCCCATGGCCCGACGCGGGCGAGGGAGGCCACCGGCCCGGGCGCAAGGCCGGTGCCCTCGTGGTGCTGGTCGACGGGCTGCTGACGGTCTACGTCGAGCGCGGCGGACGCACCCTGCTCACGTTCGACAACGACGCCGAGACCGACACCGACGACTTGCTGACGCAGGCGTTCGACGCCCTCGCCGGCGCCGTACGACGGGGAGCGCTGGGCCGGCTCACGGTCGAGACCGCCGACGGCGAGGCGCTCCTCGGCAGTGGCGACCGGAGCACCGCGCTGCGCCGGGCGCTCGAGGCCGCCGGGTTCGTGGCCACCCCACGAGGGCTGAGGCTGCGTGCCTAGCTTGAGGGCGAGCGACACGGCGGGGTCGCCCGACAGCACCACCTGCCCGAGGTCGCAGGGTGCCTGAGGGCGACACCGTCTGGCGCGTGGCACGCACCTTGCATAGGGCGCTGGCCGGCACCCGGGTCACCACCGAGTTCCGGGTGCCGCAGCTGGCCACCACCAAGCTGGTCGGCACCGTCACCGAGAGCGCGTCGCGCGGCAAGCACCTGCTCACCCGGTTCGACACCGGCGACACCCTTCACACACACCTGAAGATGGAGGGCTCATGGCACCTGTACCGACCGGGCGAGGGCTGGCGTCGTGCGGCACACGAGGCGCGGGTCGTGCTCACGGGGGATGAGTGGACCGCGGTCGGGTTCGCCCTCGGCATCGTGGAGATGGTGCGCACCGACGCCGAGGACAACGTGGTGGGCCACCTCGGTCCCGACCTGCTCGGGCCCGACTGGGACCCCGCCGAGGCCGCGCGACGGCTCGCGGCAGAACCCTCCCGCGCGCTCGCCGACGCGCTGCTCGACCAGCGCAACCTGGCCGGCATCGGCAACCTCTACAAGAGCGAGCTCTGCTTCCTGTCCGGCCACCACCCGCTCACCCCCGTCGGTGCCGTCGACGACCTCGACCGGATCGTCGAGCGTGCCCACCGCATGCTGGTCGTCAACCGCGACCGCGTCGAGCAGACGACCACCGGTGACCTGCGCCGCGGCCGCCAGCACTGGGTCTACCGCCGCGACCGGCAGCCATGCCGGCGCTGCGGCACCCGGATCCGCGTCGACCAGCAGGGGCCCGAGGGTCAGGGGCGGGCCACCTATTGGTGTCCCACCTGCCAGCCTTCACAATGACCCCGTGAACCTGCAGGAGCTCGGGCCGCCCGCCGCACTCTGGCGGCGCTGGGTACTCCTCGCGGCCGGACGCGCGGCGCTGGGCGACCGCACCTGCGAGATCCGGCGCAAGGACTCGTGCGCCCACATCGGCGACGGCGCCGCGTGGTTGCGGATGCGTCGCCTCGCCGGCAACCGGGCCGTGGTGTGGGGACACCATCCCGACCTCAAGCCCGACGTGTCGTTCCGTGACGAGCTGCTCGACACCGCCCCCGACTGGTCGTACGACGTGGACAGCGCGCATGCGGTCCGCGACGTCGGGTTCCTCGGCTGGTACGCCCACGGCAGCTGGTCGTCGGTCCCGCACCCCCTGCCCGCCGAGATCGGGGCCATGCTGGCGCCGATCGCCAGCGACGCCGTGATCGCCGACTGGTGGCGCACCACCTGGGCAGACGCCGCCGAGGACAGCCTGGCCGCGGTGCTGAAGCGTCCGGACGGTCCCACCCTTGCCGCGGTGGTCGGCGCCGCGGCGGCCACCCGTGCCGGCAGGCAGGTCGCACTCGGAAGGCAGTGGGCAGGGCGGCCGCTCTCGGCCACCGCGACCGCCCACCTGCGCCAGCAGATCCATCTCCAGATGCGCAGCTCAGGCGAGCTCGGCGACCGCGGCCACCCGGCCCGGCCGGCGCTGCTCCGGCAGTGGGCGCACGTGAACCTCACCGGCGCACCGTTCCGGCACGCCGTCTGCGCGGTCGGCGTCGAGCAGGGCGGCGACTTCGTCCCGTCCGTGACCGACAGCGGCCTCGGGGCCGCCGAGCAGCGTTCCCTCGACAACGTGCTGATGGAGCTCCGGATGACCGAGACCGACGAGAAGTCCGGCGCCTGGCTGTTCGCCCGGATCACCAGCGACGGCCGCTCCGCCGAGGTCGAGCGCGCCTACGACACCTGGCCGGCGTGGTACGTCGCGCCGGCCGGGCCGACCATGTCGGCGCTGCACGCCGAGATGGACCAGCGCGCGCCGAGCTGGCGTCCCGCCTGGGCGCGCCTGCTGCCCTCGGAACGCTTCTGAGGAGTTCCTAGAGCAACCGGCGCTCGTTGGCCCAGCGGGTCAGCTCGTGACGCGAGGAGAGCTGGAGCTTGCGCAGCACCGACGACA
>Ga0207675_100005720_pt1 | contig 11896 bp, 10 predicted proteins | sample KBSSwiS42_FD_184305 | JGI IMG/M metagenome (GOLD analysis project Ga0207675, IMG submission 184305) | Switchgrass rhizosphere microbial communities from Kellogg Biological Station, Michigan, USA - KBS Switchgrass S4-2 (SPAdes) (version 2) | ecosystem: Host-associated > Plants > Roots >...
CAACGCGTCGAGATCGGGGCTGCGAAACTCTCTCCACTCGGTGACGACGACCAGCGCATCGGCCTCTTCAATCGCCTCCAGCGCGCTGGCGGCGAAATGCACGCCGTTCCAGTCTGCCGTGACGCGGCGCGCCTCCTCGGTGGCCACCGGGTCGTAGGCGCACACCGTGGCGCCGCGATCGATGAGCCGGCGGATCACCACGAGGCTCGGCGCCTCGCGCATGTCGTCGGTGCCTGGCTTGAATGCCAGGCCCCACAGCGCGAAACGCCGGCCGTTGAGGTTTTCACCGAACCGCCGCACGATCTTGGCCACCAACACGTGCTTTTGTCGCTCGTTCACGCCCTCCACGGCCGCGAGCACCTGAAGCTGCAGCCCGGCGTCCTGCCCGGTGCGAATCAGCGCCTTCACGTCCTTGGGGAAGCAAGAGCCGCCGTACCCGCACCCCGGGTAGAGAAACTGCGTGCCGATGCGCGGGTCGCTGCCGATGCCTTGGCGCACCAGCTCGATGTCGGCCCCAAGGCGCTCGGCCAGATTGGCCAGCTCGTTCATGAAACTGATGCGCGTGGCGAGCATCGCGTTGGCCGCGTACTTGGTGAGCTCGGCGCTGCGGCGGTCCATCACCAGCAGTCGGTCGCGGTTGCGGATGAAAGGCGAGTACAACGCCCGCATCAAGTGGATCGCGCGCTCGTCTTCGGTGCCGATGATCACGCGATCGGGCTTCATGAAGTCGTCGATCGCGGCGCCTTCCTTGAGGAACTCGGGATTGGAAACCACCGCAAAGGCCACGTCCACGCGGCGCTGAGACAGCGCATCGCGAACCGTCGACTCCACCGTGTCGCCGGTGCCGACCGGCACCGTGCTCTTGTCGACGATCAGCTTGAAGTCGGTCATGCGCGCGCCGATCGAACGCGCCGCGGCCACCACGTACCGGAGGTCGGCCGAGCCGTCGTCGCCCGGCGGCGTGCCGACCGCGATGAAGATGATCGTGCCGTGCTGGACGGCTGCCGCCTGGTCGGTGGTGAACTGCAGCCGTCCGGCGGCGGCGTTGCGCTCGATCATCGGCTGCAGGTCGGGCTCGTGGATCGGGACGCCGCCGCCTTGCAGCATCTCGATCTTCTTGGCGTCGACGTCCAGGCACACCACGTGGTTGCCCATCTCCGCCAGGCAAGCGCCTGTGACGAGACCGACGTAGCCCGAGCCGAACACGGTGATCTTCATGTGTGATGCATCCAGGGCCGCGCGCGGCTACAGGGGGGCCTATTCTCGGTGGTTCTTTCGATCGGAACTTCGGTACTCCGGCACCGCTTGTTCCAACGCTTGGCGCACCGCTTCGTCGCCGGCCTGCGCATCGGATGACGCCAGCGCCAGCAGCGCATCGAGTGGAGCGCTCTGGTGTGCCAACTTCGCCAACCGCAATTGCGGCATGCGCGTGGGCAGCGTGGTGTCGGCATCGGCGAGCAGCTCTTCGTAGAGCTTCTCGCCCGCGCGCAGGCCGCTGAATTCGATGCCCACTTCGTCGGCCGAGTGCCCGCTCAGCCGGATGAGCTGGCGCGCCAGATCGACGATGCGCACGGGTTCCCCCATGTCGAGCACCAGCACCTGCCCGCTCTCGCCGATCGCGGCAGCCTGCAGCACCAGGCGCGCCGCCTCGGGAATGGTCATGAAATACCGAATGATCTCCGGGTGGGTCACCGTCACCGGGCCGCCGCGCGCGATCTGCTCCTTGAACTTCGGAATCACGCTGCCGCTGGAGCCCAGCACGTTGCCGAAGCGCACGGCCATGAAGCGCGTGGCGGGATGCTGCTCTGCGAGCGTCGACACCACCATCTCGGCGGCGCGCTTGGTGGCGCCCATCACGTTGGTGGGATTCACGGCCTTGTCGGTGCTGATCAGCACGAAGCGCTCGACACCGGCCTCCCCCGCGGCCAACGCCGCGTGGTAGGTGCCCAGCGTGTTGTTGCGCAACGCTGCCAGCGCGTTGCCCTCTTCCATCAGCGGCACGTGCTTGAACGCCGCAGCGTGAAACACCACGTGCGGCCGCGTCTGGGCCATCGTGTGCCGCAGGTGCGCAAGATCTTTCACATCGCCGATCAAGCGCCGCAACGGCAGTGACGGAAAGCGCTCGCCCAGCTCCTGCTCGATCGAGTAGAGGTTGAACTCGCTCAGCTCGTAGAGCACCAGCGTCGCCGGCCGGTGCTGCGCCACCTGGCGGCACAGCTCGCCGCCGATGCTGCCGCCGGCCCCGGTGATCATCACCGTCTTGCCGCGCAGCGTGGCGGCGATGCCGGCCTCGTCGAGCTCCACCGGTTCGCGGCCCAGCAGGTCTTCGGGCTCGATATCGCGCAGCAGGTCGATGCGCTGGTTGCCGTCGCGCAGTTCATCGACCGATGGCACGGTGACCACGGGCAAACCGGTATTGGCGGCGAGCTCCAGCACGTCGCGGCGGCGCACGCCGCGCAACGACGGGATCGCCACGATCAGGTGGGTGGCCGAGCCGAGCCGGCCCTTGTCGCGCAATTGGTCCAGCGGGCCCAGCACCGAGACGCCCGCGACGCGCAGGCCTTGCTTGAGCGGGTCGTCGTCGAGCAGACCCAGCACGATCCAACCCTGACGGTGAATCCCGGCCACCAGCAGCCGCGCGGCCTCGCCGGCACCCAGAACCAGGGCACGCCGCACCTCCGAGTCTCCACCGGTGATGCGCATGCGTGAGTGCTCGTACAGCATGCGGTAGCCCATGCGCACCAGCGCCAGTGCCATCAACGTGATCACCGGGTGCAGCGCCAGCACGGCGCGCGGCACGCCGCTCAGCCGGGCGCCCATCACCACCGCCGCGCACGCCGTCCCCGCGATCGCGCAGGCGATCGCCAGGCGCCACACCTCGCCGAAACCGGAGAAGCGCCACATGCCCTTGGGCACCTTCAGCAGCCACAGCGCGAGCACGTACGCCAGCACCGCGCCCAGCATCACCCAGCCGTCGTACGGCGGCCGGGCAGAGATCCAGCGCTCGAACCCCAAGCGGAACAAGTAGGTGGCGTTCCACGCCAGCGCGACCACGGCCGCATCGACCAGCAGCGACAGCAGCTCGCGTTGCGGCCGCAGTTGCGCCATCAGCCGATCGAAGCGATGCCAGATGGTCGGGCCTTGTTCGGCCGTGTCGGGCTCAGGCGGCCGCTTGGTGGCGTGGATCATCCGGTGGCCCGCTGGCGGAGGAAAACGATGCGCACCGTGCGCGCCAGCACCGCCAGGTCCGACCACAGGTTGGCGCGCTGCGCATACTCGGCCTGACAGCGCAGCTTGCGCGGCAGCACCTGCTCGATGTACGTGCGTTCGGCGTCGGACGCGGAGCGCAGCAGCTCAGCCTCGTCGACGAACTCCAAGGCCGCCGGGTCGGTGAGGCCGGGGCGCACCGCCAGCACCGCGTCGCGCAACGGTGGCGGGTACAGCGCCACGTAGCGCGGCAGCTCGGGGCGCGGACCCACCAGGCTCATGTGTCCCAAGATCACGTCGAGCAACTGCGGCAGCTCGTCGACGCGGTAGTGGCGCAACCAACGGCCGGCGGCGGTCACGCGCGGGTCGGCTTCGGTGGTGATGGCCGGCCCCTGCAGCGACGCATCGACGTGCATCGTGCGCAGCTTGTGGATGCGAAACAGCTTGCCGTGGCGCCCCACGCGCTCCTGCCTGAACAGCGCCGGGCCGGGCGAATCGAGCCGCACCCACACGGCGGCCGCAAGCAGCAAGGGAGCCAGCACCGCCAGCGCGAGGGTCGCCACCAGCAGGTCGAAGACGCGCTTGGCCATCAGTCAGACGACAGCACCGCGTGCTCCACCGCACGCACCACGCGCTCGACGTCGTCGTCGGTCATGCGCGTGTAGATCGGCAGACTGAGCTGGCGCTCGTAGACGCGCTGGCTGTGCGGAAACATCTGCGGGGTCAAGCGGTAGCGGTCGCGCCAGTAGGGTTGCAGGTGCAGGGGGATGTAGTGCACGCTGCAGCCGATGCCGCGCTCGAACAAGCGCTCGATGACCCGGGCGCGCGACACGGTGGCGCCATCGGCCAGGCGCAGCGGATACAGGTGCCACGCGTGCAGCTCGCCGGCTGGCGCCAGCGGGGCCGTCAACACCGGCAGCGCCGCAAGCGCCTCGTTGAAGCGGGCGGCGATCGCCGCGCGACGCTGCGCGAACCGATGGGCCTTCTTCAACTGCTGCAAGCCCAGCGCGGCCGCGATGTCGGTGAGGTTGTACTTGAATCCCGGAGCCACGATCTCGTAGTACCAGCTCGGCACCGAAGCGGTGAAGCGATCGAACGCGTCGCGGCTCATGCCGTGCAGGCGCATCACCTGGGCGCGCTTGGCCAGCGCGCCATCGCGCGTGACGAGCATGCCGCCCTCGCCGGTGGTGATGGTCTTGTTGGCGTAGAAGCTGAACACCGCAGCCTCGCTGTCGAGCGTGCCCACCAGCCGTCCGCTGCTGGTGGCGGGCAGCGCGTGCGCAGCGTCCTCGACCACCTTGAGCCCGTGACGCCTGGCGATGGCCAGGATCGCCGGCATGTCGGCGGCCAGGCCCCCGTAGTGGACCGGGATGATGGCCTTGGTGCTCGGCGTGACGACAGCCTCGATGGCCGCCGGGTCGATGTTCAGCGTGTCCGGATCGATGTCGACCAGCTTCACGTCGGCCCCGAGATAGCGCACCACCTCGGCGGTGGCAGTGAAGGTGTGCGTGGTGGTGATCACCTCGTCGCCCGGGCCGATGTCGAGCGCTTCCAGCGCCAGGTGCAACCCGGCGGTGGCCGAGTTGACGGCAATGCAGTGCAGCGACGCATCGCCCAGGAAGGTTGCGAACTCGGCTTCGAACCGCCTGGCCTTCGGCCCGGTGGTCACCCAACCCGAGCGCAGCGTGTCCACCACTTCGGCGATCTCTTCCTCGCCGATGTCGGGCAATGCGAATGGAAGAAAGGGTTCGGTCATGCGGGCGGCTTCTCGATCCAGGCCAAAACGTGGGTGCGCAGCAGCGGGACCGCGTTGAACCAGGCGTAAAGCGCGGGGTGCAGCTGGCAGACCCCGCGCGCGATGGGTGGCGCCAAGGTCAAGCGCCGGTAGCTTAGCCTTCCACTCGGAAACAGCTCTCGGATGCGTGCCACCGGGACGCCTTTGACGTCCGGATTTCGTGGATTGTTCACCGTGAAGTCGTACCACAGCACGCCTCCACCCGGGCGCACCCAGCGCCACATGGCCTGCGCCAGGCGCCATTGAAACGGCCCGTCGAGCAGCGACGAGAAGACGGTGGACTGCAGCACGATGTCTTCGCTGGCGTCGGGCAACTGCACGAGCGAGGCGTCGCCTTGCATCAGCACCACGCCGGCCGGCAAGCGCTGCATCGCCTGCGCGAAGCGCTCGGGAAGCAGCTCGATGCCCGCGAGATTGCGTGGCGCGAAGCCCAGCTGCAACAGCGCGAGCAGGTTGGCCCCGGTTCCGCAGCCGACCTCGAGCACCCGCCGTGCCGAAAGATCGTGCCAGCCGAGTTGGGCGAACAGGCGCGCAATCGCCTGCTCGCGCTCATGCGCGGCCGCCAGTGCCGCGGGGTTCAGGCGGCTGTAGCGCCAATCGGCCGGTTGGCGTCGAGCGTATCGCTCGCGCACCGCCTGGGTTTCGCTGCTCGGTTCGTCCATGGGGTCAGCGGGTCAGGCGCGCAAAGCGGCGGCGCCCCGACTTGGCGCCGCGCAGCACGTCGAACCATCCCAGCAAGCTGCCCAGTGCGTAAGCGGCGTGGTAGGTCACGATGACCGACGGCAGGCGCGGCAGCAAGCGCCACTGCGCGTGCGCGGCGATCAACGTGGCCGCCACCATCACAGCGAACGCATACGCGGCGGCCAGCACCGACAAAGGCCAACTCGGCGCGCCGGCCAACGCAGCCAGCGCCAAGCCCACCAAGGCGAGCAGCAGCAGCGCCGGCAACAGATGCCTCACCGAGGCAGGCCGCCCGTGCTTGCGCATCACGTACGGCTTCCAATAGCCGTACTGCAGGTACTGCCTGAACAGCGCACCGACTGTCGCGCGCGGCTTGTAGGTCGACACGATCTCCTTGCTCTGCCAGATGCGGCCGCCGCCGAGCGTGATGCGCAGATTGTGCTCATCATCCTGGTTGCGGACCAGCGACTCATCGAACCCGCCCACGCGCTCGAACACGCGGCGCGGCCAGCAGCCCAGGTACACGGTGTCGACCCAGCCGCTGTGGTCGAGCTGGCGCGAGCGCGCGCCGCCGGCCAGCCAACGCGACTGGAACGCCGCGGCGATGGCCTGTTGCGTCGGCTTGTCGGCATCTGCGCGGGCTCGCCAGGGGCCACCCACGTTGTCGGCTTGCGTCTGCTCGAGCGCAGCGAGGCATTGCGCAATGTAGTCAGGGGCGTATTCGGTGTGCAGGTCCATCCGCACGACGACGTCGCCGCTGGCCAGCGCGAGACAGCGGTTGAGCGCGCACGACACGATGCGCCCGGGGTTGTCCACCGACTTGAAGCGTGCGTCGTTGGCGCAGATCTCGGCCAGCATCTCGCGCGTGCCGTCGTCGCTCATGCCGTCGGCAATCAGCACTTCGAGCGTGACCCCCTCTGGCAAGCGCTGCAGGGTGACCGATCTGCAGAACGCGGCGATGTGGTCTCGTTCGTTCCGACACGGGGCAATGACGCTGACGCGCCGATGGAGCGTGCTCATCGCGCGGGGGTCGCAAGGCGCTCGGGATGCGGCGCCAGCAGCTGGTCGTACAGCTCGGCCATGCGATCGAACTGCGCGCGGCGCGATGCGCGTTGCAGCACCCGCTCACGATTGCGCGCCCCATGTTCCGCTGCCCATGACGGGTTGTCGTGCAGGCGCACGAGCGCCTGCGCCAGGGCGTGCTCGTCGCGTGCCGGGACGGTCAATCCGCTGTTTGCATCGACCCACGCCCGGTTGGCCGGCAGGTCACTTACGACGACCGGCAGCGCGCAGGCCATCGATTCCAGCATCGACACCGAGGTGGCATCGCTGCTCGGCACGCTGACCGAGGCGCGTGCTCGCTGCAGCGCGGCCACCATGGCCGTGTCGCCCACCCGCCCCGTGAAACGCACGCTGCGGGCGATGCCGAGTTCGTCGGTCAGCCGGCGCAGAGCGGCCTCGTCGGGCCCGCCGCCCAACAGATGCAGCACCGGCTCACGCAACGGCCGCTCGGCCACGAACAACGCCCATGCGCGCAGCAGCGTGTCGATGTTGTAGTTGGGCTCCCAGTTGCGCAGGCTGACGACTTCGAATCCGGCGGCCGCGACGGTGCCGGGCGCGAATCGGTCAATGTCCACCCCCCACAGAACCTCTTCGCAACGCGCGTGCACGCGATAGCGACGAATCTCGGCCAGCACGTCTTGCGAATCCGCGGTGATGAGGCTGGCGCGCCGCAATGACCAGCCGACCAGCGCCCGCATCGCACGGCCCCGCCAACCCCTGGCACGCGGCGTGACGAGGATGTCGCTGCCCCAGGCCGTCAGTAGCTTGGGCGCCGGGTAGTCGCAGGCCGCGGCCCACAGGCCGTAGGACGTCACGTAGTGACCGTGCAGCCATTGCGGGTGGATCCGACGCGCCAATGCGCGCACCTGCGGGATCGCGCTGAACCATCCCGCTGCCCCATGGCCCGGCGCGAGTGCGATGACGTCCGCCGCGCCGGGGATGCTGGCCGGGAGCCGGGTCGCGACAAAGCACTCGAAGGAACGCTCGACCATCGACTGCACCCAGCGCCGGGTGTGGACGCTGCTGGCATCAGCGAAAAACAGAATGCGACGCTGCGCCGCGGTCTTCACGGCTTCCATCGAGCGTTGTAGGGATCGGTCGAATCAGCGGGGTCGCGACCCGCGGCGGCTCCCGCCACGCCGCCGCCGCGCGGCGACGTCCGTTCAGCGCGCTCGACGCGTTGCACCCAGGCCTCGTAAGCCTCCCGCTGCTCGCCACTGAAGCTCGCCGGCGCCTCGCGCTCGATCCACGCGCGGTCGAGCTCGCGAACGTCGCCAACCACGCGCGCCGGCCGACCTTCAACCACCGCGAAGTCGGGCACCTCCCCGCGCACGAAGCTGTAGGCCTTGACCAGCACGCCGGCGCCGAGGCGGCTCCCGGGGGCGATCACACTGTGCGGGCCAACGAAACTCCATTCGCCGATGCTGGTCGGGGCGCGCTCACGGCCGCTCGGTGCGGGATGGCCCCAGTAAGCCTGGCGCTCCAGACGGAGCGCGCGGTGGCTCGAATGGGTGAGCACCGAGCAGTGGTTGGTGATCTGCACCCCCTCGCCAAGGGTGAGCCCTCCCGAGGCGTCGATGAAGTTGTGATGGCCGATGAACACATGGTCGCCCATCGCCAGCAACTCCGGCGATTCGATGTAGGTGTGGGTGCTGACGCGCGTGTGCGCGCGCCAGCCACGATCGGCCGCGCGCCACCCGTAGACCATGCGCGGCGCCACCAAGCGCGCATGCCACCGGAATAGCGGTGACAGCAACGAACGCAGCAACGATCTCATCCAACGTCCGGTTGCAGCAACCGCTCGCATGTCAACTCTTGGGCCACGTCACGAGCGCCCGAAGGTGGCCGAAGTCTCCTTTGAGCGCCTGCCAGTCCGGTCGCACCACATGGCGCAAGGGCAACTCCGACATCCAGCTGAACACCATGGCAGCCACGGCGACCGAACCGATGTACGACACCGTCGTCGCAGTGGCGGCACCCAGCATGCCCCACGCAGGGACCAGCAGCAACGAGAACGCCACCGTCGACACCAACGACATCGCGGCAATGGAGGCGGGGACGTAAGGGCGCCCTGCGTGGTTGGTGAAGTACGCAGACAACGCCGATGCTGCCCCATAGACGACGACGCCTGGCAACAGAATGGCCAGCGCGGGCATCGCGGCGGCATAGGCGGCTCCCAGCAACAGGGGCAGCAGCCACGCCGCCAGCAGCCACAGCGGCACGCTCAGCAACGCCAGCGCGATCAGGCTCGCATGCATCGCGCGCAGCGTGACGCGGCTCGCCTCGGATGGATCCGGGTTTCCAATGCGCGCATAGGCCGCCTGGCTGACGGAAGTCGATACCACCCACAGCAGCTCTGCCACCAGCACGGCCACCGAATACACCCCCGTGGTGGACAGGTCGATGAGGCGCTCGACCAGAAACAGGTCCACCTTGTAGTTCAGCAATCCGATCAGGTTGGCCATCCCGATCACCGCCACGAAGCGCCAATGGATGCCCAGTCCACCCGCGGACGGTGAACCAACCCAACCACCGCGCCATGCAACGCCCAGCGTGGCGATGCCCACGATCGACCGCGCGGCCACCCAGCACCAGAGCACGGCCGGCAGGCCGACTTCGCCGCGCAGCGTCAGGACGGCACCGACGGCGGAGAGCGTGAGCAGCGGGGTCGCCAGCGTGACGCGTGCCATGGCCTCCATGCGGCCGATGCCCAACCAGATGCCCAGCAGATTCGGGGCCAGCAACAGCGGCGGCGCGCCCCATGCCAGGACGGCGAGGAATCCGTAGTCGGATCCGCTGTGCAACGCCAATGCCGCCAGCGCCAATGCGGCAATGGCACCGCACGCGATGCACGCCACCACCACGGCCCCGACGAGCGCTGCCGGCCGCTCGCGGTGATGGGAGATCCGGCGTGCAATCAGCACGCCGAAGCCGGAGCCCAGTGCCAGCAGGGCCGACTCCAGCGCCGCGAAGATCGCGAACATGCCCTGCTCGCGCGTGCCCAGACGGGCCGTGATGACGGTCAACGCCACGCCCAGCCCCATCGCCAGCACCCGGGTGGCCAGGTTGATCGCCGTGCCGCGGGCGATCGTGCTCACCCGAAACGCCCTGTCATGGCGCCGGCGCTCCGGCGCCCCGGCGCGCCAGGGTCACCCTCATGATGTCGCCTTGCCCCAGCAGGTTGCCTGCAGCCACGCCGGCGCGGCTGCGCAGCCACGGGTGATCGCCCGCGACACCTCGAGCCCGGCACGCGACGACGCGCAGCCCGGCCCTCTCGGCGAGCGCGGCCATCGTGGCACGCGAGAAGTAGTACAGGTGCCATGGTGGTGCCATCAAGTGCCATGCGGGGCCGTGCCGCCGCGCGTAGGCGCTGCCGATGTCACCGGTGGTCAGCACGATGCGGCCGTCGGGCCCGAGCAGGCGGGCGCATTCGCGCAGCAGCTCGTGCGGCCCGGCGACGTGCTCGATGACATCCCACAGCGTGATGAGATCGAAGCGCTGCGCCGGGAGCGCCGCAGCGGCCAGCGTGCCGGTGAACACGTCGAGCCCGAAATGCTCGCGCGCGTAGCGCGACGAGAACTCGCTCAGCTCCACCCCCTGCACCTCGTGGAAGCGACTCGCCTCGACCAGGAAGAAGCCGGCCGCGCAACCGACGTCGAGCAAGCGCCCGCGCCGCCACTTGAGCAGGCGCAGCGCCCACACCCGACGCCGCGCGCTGGCCCGCCGCGCCGCCTCCTCGCCCAGGTAGTTGGCGAAAGCGCGATCGCAGCTGCCCTGGTAGTAGTCTTCGCCGTACAAGGACGCAAAGTCGATCGCGCCCGGATCCTCGCCGACGTAGACGAGGGTGCAGGCCTGACATTGAACGATCGAATAGCCGTCCTTGGCGAACAGCAGGCTCGGCTGCTTGGCGCCACACAGATCGCAATCTCGAAACGCGCTCCCCGTCACTCTGTCTCGTGTTCCAGGTCCGTGATGGCACTCTCGCAAGCGCTCCATTCGATTCGGAACTGCTCAAGCGTCCTGGCGCCGGAGTGAATCGATCGATGCATCCCGCGTCGCCGTTCAGGATGGATGCGATTCCGACACGGGTGCGCGCTCGCCTGCCGTCTGCAATACGCCTCTGAAATAGGCCACGGTTCGCTCGAGCCCCTCGTTCAGCGTCACGGTTGGTGTCCAGCCACCGAGCACCTCGCGGGCAAGGGCGGTGTCGGGCCTGCGCTGACGCGGGTCGTCCGACGGCAGTGGCCGGAACACGAGCTTGCTTTTGGAGGCGGTGATCTCAATCACCTTCTCGGCCAGCTCGAGCATCGAAAACTCGCCCGGGTTGCCGACGTTCACCGGCCCCGTCACGTCCTCCGGCGTGGCCATCATGCGCAGCAGCCCTTCGATCAGGTCGTCCACATAGCAGAAGCTGCGCGTCTGCGAGCCGTCGCCATAGATCGTGATGTCTTCGCCGCGCAGCGCCTGCACGATGAAGTTGGAGACCACGCGGCCGTCGTTGGGGTGCATGCGCGGCCCGTAGGTGTTGAAGATGCGCACCACCTTGATCGGCAGGCTGTGCTGACGCCAGTAGTCGAAGAACAGCGTCTCTGCGCAGCGCTTGCCTTCGTCGTAGCAGCTGCGCACGCCGATCGGGTTGACGCGGCCCCAGTACGACTCGGGCTGCGGGTGCACCTCGGGGTCGCCGTACACCTCGCTGGTGGACGCTTGCAGGATGCGCGCACGCAGCCGCTTGGCCAGCCCCAGCATGTTGATCGCGCCGTGCACGCTGGTCTTGGTGGTCTGCACCGGGTCGTGCTGGTAGTGGATCGGCGAGGCCGGGCACGCCAGGTTGTAGATCTCGTCGACCTCCACGTACAGCGGCCACGTCACGTCGTGGCGCATCAGCTCGAAACGCGGGTTGCCCAGCAGATGCTCGATGTTGGCCTTGCTGCCGGTGAAGTAGTTGTCGACGCACAGCACGTCGTGTCCGCGCTCGAGCAGGCGCTCGCACAGGTGCGAGCCGAGAAAGCCGGCACCACCGGTCACCAAAACCCGCTTCATGCTCGAACCTGTTCGGCTGATCACCGGTTGGCCACGCGCGTTGCTGTGGCCGCGATTGTCCCATCGATCGCGCGGGCGCCGGCAGCGCGGCGTGGTCTGGGCTCGACG
>Ga0207675_100005721_pt1 | contig 11893 bp, 7 predicted proteins | sample KBSSwiS42_FD_184305 | JGI IMG/M metagenome (GOLD analysis project Ga0207675, IMG submission 184305) | Switchgrass rhizosphere microbial communities from Kellogg Biological Station, Michigan, USA - KBS Switchgrass S4-2 (SPAdes) (version 2) | ecosystem: Host-associated > Plants > Roots >...
GCGGCGTGCTGGCGGTTCGCGCGCGCGCCGCGACCGAGGTGGACGGCGCGCTGCCGACAGACGGTCCGCCACCAGGCCGAACCATGCTCATGAGCCGCCAGAGTCCGCCGAGAGACGACGATGGGGGATTGCCATCACCAACGGCGGTGCGGAACGAGCCGCCTGCGCCCCAGGGCTGCCATGATTCGCGGTAGACGCCGGGCCGCCGTCCTGAGCTCGATTCGACGGCCACGCGCGGCGGCGTCGCGCCGAGCGCGGAGGCGGTCGATCGAGCGGCGCCGATAGGTGCCATGCCCGCGGTGCCGGTGATCGGCGACGGCGATGCCGCCGCGGACGACGACACCTCCATGTCGCCCGAGCCGCACAGGAGACACGCGTCCGACGGCCTCCACTGCTTCCACCGCATGCTGGCAGTCGCGACTGCGGCGACGACCAGCACCAGGATGACGGCGGCCGCGGTGCGGCCGGCTCTGCTGGTATGAATCACGTGCGTGTACCTCGGCGGAAGCGAACTGCAGAGAGACTGCCAAGCGACGAGGTGATCGGGGCCCGACGTAAACCCTTTGATTGCCTAAGGATGCGCGCTGGTCCGATGCAGCTCGCGCGGCTCGGGGAAGCTGAAGCGGAACTGGCGCGGCCATTAATGGGAGTTTCGCTTCCCACCGCGGGCGGCCGCGATGCTCAGAAGCTGAAAAACAGCAGGAAGTCGATCCCGGCACGCTCGACGCGCCGGAAGGGCGAACGGGCGCTCAGCGATTGCGCGTCCGAGAAGGTGGCGCGCAAGCGGAACAGCCGTGACAGGTAGTACTCGATCGTTGCTTCGTCGTAAGGCTCGCCACCGAACTGCCGGCTGAAGCGTGCGACCAGCCCGGGCGCCACCTCCTCTCCGACGGTCACTTTTGCCCCGGAGCCGAACTCGCCCGGCTCGATCTCGAAGATGTCGAGGCCGATCTCGGTTTCGAGCGCGGTGAGGATCGGCGTCGCGAGAAATCCCGCGGCGAGCGTGCCGGCGCGCACCACGAGCTCTTCCTGCTGCGCCGCCGACAACTGATTGATCGACGTGTTGAACAGGATGAGCGACAGGATGTCGCCCTGGTCGAGCGGCGGCACGCTCGCCAGCCGCAGTTCCGGCTGCTTCAGCGGACCGAAGATGCTGACGCGCGTCTCGACTCCCGAGATCACCCGGTTGACGGTCACGTAGATCTCCGGGTTGAGATCGCCGCGGAAATTGATCGAGCTCGCCGAGATCACGTCGAAGCGGCGTCCCTGGAATGCGTAGGTGCCGCTGATCGAGTCGAACGAGCCGGTCACCGATATGGGTTCGCCCGGATCCTTGTAGAGATACAGATCGCCGGTCAGCCGCAGGTTGATGTCGCCGAGGCCGATCGGCGTGCCGGGCGAGATCTGCACGTTCTCGCCGACCATCCGCAGCGTGCCCGGCACGCGCAGGAACAGATCCAGGCCGAGCCGATCCCAGGGGTTCAACGCCGCAATCGGATCGGCCTCCGTGATCGCCGTCTCCTCGGTCGAATACGGCTGGAACAAGGTGCGCGCCAGGATCTCGTCGACCCGCAGCGACCCGGAATTGATCGTGACGATGCCGGCAATGCGCGGCCGCTCGGAGCGGCCCCGCACTTCGACCGCCGCATCGACGTCGACGCGGCCGAACGCGTTGCGCATCACCTCGAACTTCCGCGCCGTCGCCTGGATCTCGAGGTCGCCGACGTGCAGTTCGTGGGTGCCGAGGCTGCCCTGGACGTCGAGCGGATCGCCGTCGACGTCCTCGACGTGGAGCGACTGCACGGTCACCTTGTCGGCGGCGAGCAGCAGCGAGGCGCGCGCGTTCTTGTAGCGCGCGCCGCTGGCGACGGTCACGAAGCGCGCGTTCCGGATCTCGACCTTGCCGGCCACGTGCGGGTCGCGGCTGGTGCCGACCGCCCTCACGTCGATGGTCAGCTCGCCGCCGACCTCGCGGACGACTCCGGTGATTCCTTCGAGCAGCCCGAGGCTGACGGTGCTCGACTTGATCTCGACGTCGAGCAATTCATCCGGCAGCTCGCGGTTCATCAGCCCCAGCGGCAGGTTGCCGACCGCGGTGATCCACGTTCCCGGCCCCTGGTCGAGCCGCATGTCGATTTCGATGCGGCGCCCGAGGTAGGTGAAGCGGCCGGCAAGCTTCTGGTAGCTGACGCGCTCGACGCGGCCGTTCGTGATCTCGATCGTGCCGGTGGCGCGCGGGTCGGCGCGGGTGCCGCTCACCGTCGCGTCGAGGTCGAGGACGCCGCCGTAACGCGTCGGGGTATCGAAGGCCGCCTGCAGCGTGTCGAGATAGACGTGCGTCGCCGTGATGCGAAGCGCGCCGCGCCCGTCCTGCCGCCAGCTGCCGCCAATGACGATGCGCTCGTCGTCATTGCCGTCGACGAACCCGGCGGTCGTCACCGCGATTTCCTCGTCGCTCCACGAGACCACCGGCGGCGCCGTGCCGCGGGTGAGCCGCCACGGCGCGCGCCCGAGGGTCAGCGAGAGATCGTTGATTGTCGCCTGGCGCTTGTCCGCATCGAGCTGCACCGAGCCGGCGAGCCGGCCGGTGCGCGACGCCGTTTGCGCGAGGCGCACGTCGAAGCCGAGGCGCTGCGCCTCGTAGCTGACGGTCCCTTCAACCGTCTGCATCTCCTGCCCGAAGAGAGTCAGGAATTCTCCGCGTCCCGACACCCTGGCGTTGGCGCGCATGGCGTCGCCGGACGGGATCGTGACGTCGTATTGACCGGTGAAGGCGAGCGCCGACACGTCGAAGCCGCGAACCTGGTTCAGCGTCGCATCGCCGGTGGCGTGCAGCGCCGTGTACGGACCGGTGACCCGGCCGCGGGTGGTCACGGAGCCGGCGAGATCGTAGCCGGCGAGCGAGCCGAGGAACGCCAGATCGGCGCGGACGATCTCGTACTGCAGATCGGAGGTGACCGACTCGCCGGCGAGACCGAGCCGGCCGCTGACGCGTCCGTCGAGCCCGGGGCCGGCGAGTTGCAACTCGGTGATCGTCAGCGTCGAGTCGCGCAGCGTCGCGGTGCCGCGGCCGGAGTCGAGGTCGACGTCGCGCAGCTTCGACCGGCCGAGGGTGACCGTGCCGCTGATGTCGTAGTCGTCGATGCCGGTCGGCGTCGTGCGCGTCAACAGCTCGCGAACCCTGGCCTGCATCCGTCCGCTGCCGGTGAGCGACGCCGCCAGCCGCGGATCGTCGAACGGCACCGACGGATCGATGTTGTCGAAGCGTCCGTTGTACGACGCCTGCAGCGTGCCGTCCGCGATCTCGACCGACACGTCGGCATCCGACAGCCGCCCGTTGAAGATCTGCGCATCCGCGAGACGGCCGCCGCCCTCGAGCCTCAGGTCGGCGGCGCTGGCGCCGGTCGCATCGACGTGGAAGCGGCCCGACAACGTGCCCGCATAGCGCGGATCGCGCAGCCAGGCGACGTCGAGCCCTTCGCCGAAGCGGCGCAGGCTGATGCCCGACACATCGCCCTCGCCGGTATAGCGGAGCGGCTGCTGCAGCGTGTCGATCGTGCCGACGGTGCCGGCGCCCACCGTCGCGCCGAGGAACTCGGAGGCGGCGAACTCCGCGCGCCCGGAGATGAACGGATCGGTGAAGCGGCCGTCGACGTCGTAGTCGAAGGTGAGCAGGCTCTCCACGTGCGGCACCGGAATCGCCGCCGGCAGCCGGCGCAGATCGATGCGCGTCGTGGTGCCCTGGAAATGAAACGGGAACGGCGAGTCGATGCCGATCGATCCCTCCCGCGTCGTCACCTGGGCGCCGTACGCCACGGCGTTGGCCTCGGCAATCAGCACCGATGTCGCCGTGATCTGCCCGCGCGCCTTGACCGAATCCGCCGCGTAGCCCATGTACATCGCGTGCGGTCCATCGAAGGTGTAGACGCCGCGTGGAAAACGGCGTCCGAGCTCCAGCGCGAGGTTGAAGGTGACGTGCCCGGTAATGTCCGACGCCCGCTCCTCGTGATTCAGCCAGCGCGCGAGGTTGAGGCGATCGACATCCACGGCTCCCGTTCCGTGCCACCCGGGCACGGTCGTATCGAGCGTGAGGTGGCCATGCACGCCGCCGCCGGTGCCGGCGAGACGCAGATCGGTCTCGAGCTGGTTGACCGGTCCCTTCAGCGAGGTATCGAAGCCGGCCTCCACGGCAATGTTCGCCAGCCCGCGCAGCACGCCCGACCATTCCTGAAAGGCGAACTTCGGCGCCCGCACGCGCAGATCGAGCGTCGTCGGACGCGTCGAGTTGACGCGCCCGTCGAGGGTGAAGGCCGAGCGCGCGGTCTTCACCGACAAGTCCTCGAAGAACCATCCGCCCGGTCCGCGCCCGAATGCGCCGCGCAGCGGATTGACCGAGAGATCAGGCGCGTGGCCGATCCAGGAGACGCGATCGAACTGCAGCGTCCAGCGGACGGGCACGTAGGTAAACGAGAACGCGGCATTGAGCGACTGGTAGTCGGTCGGGATGTGCGCCGCGCCGAACGACAGCGGGCTGCCGAGCGAGATGTGTCCGTCGACGATCTCGATGGACTCGACGCGAATCGGCCGATTCGGCCCGGTGCGCTCCTGCTCGCGCGACTCGCGCTTGACCAGTGCCCCGAGATCCCAGCGTCCGTCCGCCATCTTCTGGCCGGCCACGTAGGGCCGCGTCAGCCGCACCTTGCGAATCGTGGTGCCGCGTTGCACGAGCTCGCGGATGCTGTAGCTGAGCGCGACCTCGTCGATGCGGATGAGCGTGCGTCCGTCGCGGCTCAGCGAGATGTCGCCGAGCTGCAGCCCGCGAAAGAGCGAACCCTCGAGACGACCGATGTCGAGCGTCGCCGTGAGGTATTGATTGGCCTGGCGGATGATCAGGCCGCGCAACCGGTTCTTCGCCCAGCCGGTTTCAGCCGCGGCGAGCGCCGCGGCAACGAGCAGCAGAAGAAGGGCGATCAGCCCCAGCAGGCTTTTCGCGACCGTCGCGGACCAGGAGCGAATGCGTCGAAGCCGCGCCACCGCTTAAGCATGTTACCTGACTAGGTCAGGTGGGTCGGGTGAGTCAGGTGCGTTGGTTGGGTCGGGTCGAACGGTTGAAGGGTCAAAGCTCGTCACGATTCGTCGCAGTAGGTGCGGACGAGCGACAGCAGGCGATCGAAGTCGAGCGGCTTCTTGAGGAAGGCTTCGGCGTGGATCTTCCCGGCACGCGCCTGGTCGAGCGCCGATAGCACGATCACCGGAACCGGCGCCAGATTCGGGTCGGCCTGCTGGCGGCGGCGAAATTCCCAGCCGTCCATCACCGGCATCATCAAATCGAGGAGGATGACGTTCGGAATGCTGGCATGGTGCAGGTAATCGAGCGCCTCGCGGCCGTTGGCGACGGTGGCGGCGTCGAACCCCTCGAGCGTCAGCAGTTGCGCCATCATCTCGCGAAGATCGGCGTCGTCCTCGACGATGAGCACTGGGCAGTACGAGTCGGGTCGGGTCATCCGGTCGGAAGTGGAGTCTTTCGTTTCAACGTGCATCGCAAACGTGTAAGCTCTGCCGTGCCGTCGCGAGGGCGGTCGCGCGGCCGCTCATTATAGGTCAGCGGGCAGGTCATCAAAATGTCAAAGGTTGCCCCGCCGGTTGGTCTGCTGGCCATCGCGCTGATCTTCGTCGTGCTCTTCTGGCGCCTCGGCACACCCACGTTCTGGGATCCCGACGAGGCGCATTACGCAGAGACGTCGCGCGAGATGCTGGCGTCCGGCGACTGGTGGGCCCCGCACTACAACGAGCAGCCGTTTTTCGACAAGCCAGTTCTGTTCCACCAGCTGCAGGCGGTCGCGATGCGGCTGTTCGCCGACCCGGAGCTCGGGGCGCGATTCGTGCCAGCGTCGGCAGCGCTGCTGCTGGTGGCGATCACGGGATGGTTCAGCGCCACGCTGCTCGGCGTCGAGGTCGCGATCGTCGCCGGGCTCATCCTTGTGTCGAATCCCGGCGTTTTCGGCCTGGCGCGCTACGCGATCCTGGACACGCTCTTCACCATGTTCCTGTTCGGCGCGGCTGCGTGCATCAGCGTGGCGGCGCTTGGGGGCCGGCCGCGGCTGCAGTGGATGGGTTACGTGTCGCTCGCGCTGGCGATTGCGACCAAGGGTCCGGTGGCGCTCGTGCTCTGCGGCCTTGCTCTCCTGGTGTCGATCGCCGTTTCGGCCGAACTGCGCCGGCAGTTGCTCGCATTGCACTGGGCGGTCGGCCTGCTCATCGTTGTCGTGCTGTCGGCGCCGCCGTTCCTCTATCTGTACCTGCGGTTCGGCCAGGACTTCGTCAGCGGGTATCTTCTCGACGAGAACCTGAAGCTCTTCACCGCCTCGCGCTTCCGCAATCAACCCGGCTACGGTTTCTATTTTCAGATTCTCGCGCTCGGACTGCTGCCGTGGACCGGCCTGCTCGTCGGCCGCCTGATCGACAACCTGCGCGCGATCGCGCGCGGTGAACGCCTCGACTCGATCGAGACGCTGTTGTGGACCTGGCCGCTGACCATCACCCTGTTCTTCACGCTGTCGACGTTCAAGCTCGATCACTACGTCTTCCCGGCCGTGCCGGCGCTGTGCGTGTTGTGCGCGCGCGGGTGGAGCGACGTGCGCGCCAGGCGGGGCGACCCGGCGCTGCTGGCGACGCGCGCCGGGTGTTATCTCATCGGCCCGCTCCTCATCATGGTGGGCGCCGGCGGCGGCTACCTGCTGGCGGCGGGCCTCGAGCTGCCGTGGGGCACCGCGATCGTGCCGGCCGCCCTCTTTGCCGCGGGCGTCTTGATCACGATCGCCGACCTGCGCGGCGCAACCCCGCCCAGCGTACCGTGGCGCGTGCTATCCGCGATGCTGGCGACCTACGCCGGGTTGATCTTGTTCGTCCTGCCGTCGTTCGAGCAGCGCAAGGTCGTGCCCGAAGTGGCCGCGTGGGTCGATGCGCATGCGCAGCCGACCGACCGCATTGCCAGCTACCGGTTGAACCGGTGGAGCCCGGTCTACCGCTACTACGTCAACCGGCACACGACGTTTCTCGAGACACACGCGGAGGCGGCGGAGTTCCTGACGCGACCCGAGCCGTATTACTGCCTGATGCGTCACGAAGCGTACGAGGAGCTGGTGGCGAAAGGGCTGCGGTTGAAGATTCTTCACGAGCGCGAAGGGCTGCCGGCGACGTCGGGCCGCGCGTTGTGGCGCGGGAGGAATCGCTTGACGCGCTTCGTGGTCGTGTCAAACGTCCCGAAGTAGTATTACGGGATGGCACGCACGAAAAAAAGCTGCGGCTTCCTCGCGCTGATCACGCTCTTCTTCATCACCTTCGATCCGCTGCCGTTGCTGGCGCAGCGCGGCGGCACGCCGCAGCCGGCGTCGGCCGGTCCCTTCGGCGCGCTTCGGTGGCGCAGCGTCGGCCCCGCGCGCGGCGGCCGCTCGATCGCCGTCGCCGGCAGCGCGGCGCGGCCGCTCGAGTACTACATGGGCGCCACCGGCGGCGGCTTGTGGAAGACGACTGACGGCGGCACCACCTGGAAGCCGGTCACCGACGGGCTGATCGGATATTCGTCGGTCGGCGCCGTCGCGGTCGCGGCGTCCAATCCCGACATCGTCTACATCGGCACCGGCGAGTCGGACATTCGCGGCAACATCATCCAGGGCGGCGGCGCCTACAAGTCGACCGACGGCGGCAAGACCTGGACGCACATCGGGCTGACCGAGACGCAGGTGATTGCCAAGATCCGCGTGCACCCGACCAATCCCGACCTGGTCTACGTCGCCGCCTTCGGCCATCACGCGGCGCCCAACCCCGAACGCGGCGTCTTCCGATCGAAGGATGGCGGCAAGACGTGGGAGAAGATCCTGTTCCGCGACGACAAGACCGGCGGCAACGAGCTCATCATCGATCCGAACAACCCCCAGGTGATCTACGCGGCGCTTTGGCAGGCCTCACGCAACTCGTGGGAGATGTCGTCGGGCGGCCCGGGCAGCGGCATCTTCAAGTCGACCGACGGCGGCGATCACTGGACCGAGATCAGCCGCAATCCCGGCCTGCCGAAAAGCACCCTCGGCAAGATCGGCCTCTCGGTGTCGGGCTCCGACTCGAACCGCGTCTACGCGCAGATCGAAGCCGACGACGGCGGTTTCTTCCTGTCCGACGATGCCGGCGCGACCTGGACGAAGGCAAGCGATCGGCGCGACCTGCGCCAGCGCGCGTTCTACTACACGCGCGTCTACGCCGACCCGAAGGCCAGGGACACGGTGTACGTCTTGAACGTGAGCTTCTACCGCTCGACCGATGCCGGCAAGACGTGGAAGACGATCACCGTTCCGCACGGCGACAACCACGACCTGTGGATCGCGCCCAACGACTCGAACCGGATGATCGAAGCCAACGACGGCGGCGGCACGGTGTCGGTGAACGGCGGTGAATCCTGGACGCCCGAGACGATGCCGACGGCGCAGTTCTACCATGTGATCACGACCAGACATGTGCCGTATCACATCTGCGGCGCGCAGCAGGACAACAGCACGGCGTGCGTGTCGAGCCAGCCGCCGCAAGGCGGACCCGGCGGCTCCGGCGGCGGCGCCGACCAGGTCTTCTACTCGGTCGGCGGCGGCGAGAGCGGCTACATCGCCAGCGATCCGCGGCGGCCCGACATCTTCTTCGCCGGCAGCTACGGCGGCCTGATCACCCGTCTCGATCGCCGCACCGGGCAGGAGCGTGCGGTGAATCCCTATCCCGACAACCCGATGGGGTACGCGTCGGCCGACATCACCGAGCGGTTCCAGTGGACGTTCCCGATCGTGCTGGCGCCAACCGATCCGGGGACGCTGTATGTCGGATCGCAGCACGTCTGGAAATCGACCAACGAAGGCCAGAGCTGGACGCGCATCAGCCCGGACTTGACGCGGCACGATCCGAAGACGATGGGCTCCTCCGGCGGTCCGATCACCAAGGACAACACCGGCGTCGAGACCTACGCGACCGTGTTCACGATCGCGCCGTCGGCGAAGGATGGCAACGTCATCTGGGCCGGCTCTGACGATGGCTACGTGCAGGTGACGCGCAACGGCGGCACGTCGTGGAAGAACGTCACGCCGAAGGATCTCGGCGACTTCGCCCGCATCAGTCTGATCGAGGCGTCGCCGTTCCGCGCCGGCACGGCCTACGTGGCCGCCAATCGCTATCAGCAGGACGATTTCAAACCCTACGTCTTCCGCAGCGACGACTACGGCGAGACCTGGACCGCGATCACCACCGGGGTCGCGCCGAACGATTTCGCGCGCGCGATCCGCGAGGACATCAAGCGGCCGAAGCTGCTCTATCTCGGCACCGAGCACGGCATCTACGTTTCGTTCGACGACGGCGCGAAGTGGGAGTCGCTGCGCCAGAACCTGCCGGACACGCCGGTGCACGACCTGGCGGTGGAGGAGCGCGACCTCGTGATTGCCACCCACGGCCGCGGCTTTTACGTGATGGACAACATCGGCCCGCTGCGGCAGGGCGGGTTGCAGACCACGACCAACTTCCATCTCTACAAGCCGACCGACGCGCTGCGCGGTCTCGATCGCAACCTGGCGGTCGACTACTACCTGAAGCAGCCGGCGCAGAAGGTGACGATCGAGTTCCTCGATCCGCAGGGGAAGACGATTCGCACCTTCACCGGCACGCCCGCCGACGCCGAGCGCAAACCGCCGGAGCCGTCGGCCGACGAAGGCGGGCCGCGGCGTCCGCCGGAACCGCACCCGCCGGTCGCCGCCGGCCTGCAGCGGCTGGTGTGGGACATGCGGTATCCGGGCGCGACCGATTTCCCCGGGTTGATCATGTGGGCCGCCAGTTCGCGCGGACCGCTGGCGCCGCCGGGAACCTACCAGGTGAAGGTGACCGCCGACGGCGCGACGGCGGCCGAGTCGTTCGCGATCAAGCGTGAGCCGACGCTGCTGAAGGAGGTGAGCGACCAGGATCTGCAGGAGCAGTTCGACCTGGCGATCAAGGTGCGCGACAAGGCGAGCCAGGCCAACGAGGCCGTGCTGCTGGTGCGCGGCATCAAGGCGCAGATCCAGGACCGCAAGGGCAAGCTCGACGCCAAATCGGCGCCGATCGCGAAGGCGCTCGACGACTTCGCCGCCGCGCTGAGCGCGATCGAAGAGGAGATCTATCAGGTCAAGCTGCAGAGCAGCCAGGACCCGCTGAATTTCCCGATCAAGTTGAACAACAAGATCGCCGCGCTGCAGGGTGTGATCGAGAGCGCGGACGTCAAACCCACCGAACAGGCGTACACGGTCTTCCGGACGCTGTCGACGCGCCTGGACGAACAACTCGGAAAGCTGGATACGACGTCGAAGAGCCGGATGCCGCCGGTGAATCAGCTGCTGCAGCGCCAGAAGCTCGAACCGATCAAGGCGGAGCCGTTGCGCGTCGAGACGGTGACGCCGTAGCCAAGGCTGGAAGGCGGGAAGGCTGGAGGGCGGAAACGTAGGGCGGCAAGGTTGGAAGGACGGAGGGGGAAGGAACGGAAGGTAAAAAGGTTGAAGGCGGAAAATGCGATCTGCGCTCGATCGGCGCGCGGCATTTTCGGCAACGTTTTGGCAGTCCGACGCTGAAAATCCTGGTGTTTTGCGCCGGGAACAGCTCGTGCACCTCTCGCCAACCATGAATCAATGGCGAGAACGGATGAAAGCTCGAACGCATGCGTTCGCCGTCGACGTGATCGTGTTCGTCCGCACGATCCCCGATGGCTCCGAGACTCGACGCCTGAAGGATCAACTCGTGGGTGCGGCTTGGGGGATGAACGGCAATTGGCGAGCCGCCTGCCGTGCGCGTACCCACAAGGAGTTCACGGCAAAGCTCGGCACGGTCGTCGAGGAAGCCGACGAAGCCGAGGAGGCGCTGCACGTAATCGACGACTCGAAGATGAGTACGAGCGCCGCCTTGACGCGCCTGCGGGACGAAGCGATGCAGCTCCGCGCGATCTTTACGAAGGCGTCGCGAACGGCGAGCGATAACGAGAGGAGAAATCGTGACGGGCGGCGAGGAAAGGAAAAGGGCTCGGAGGACGCTTCCGACCTTCCGCCCCTTTAGCCTTGCCATTCCGCCTTCCAGCCTTCCAGCCGTCCCGCCTTGCGCGATCGCCCTCTCTGTTATCATCGCCCGTGCGCGTCGCGAGGCGATTTCTGATCACTGGGCGCGTCCAGGCCGTCGGGTTCAGGTACTTTGCTCTCGAGACCGCCGAGCGCGAAGGCGTGCACGGCTGGGTGCGCAATCTCCCGGACCGCCGCGTCGAAGCGCTGGCTGAAGGCGACGCCGAAGCGATCGAGCGCTTCGAGCGCGCGCTGCGCCACGGGCCGCCTGGCGCGCGCGTCGACCACGTCGAGGTCGAAGATCGACTCCCGGCCGGCCGCGATACCGGCTTCTCCGTGACCTGACCATGGATGATCTGAAAAGCAAGATTCGCCACGTCCCCGATTTCCCCAAGGCCGGCATCCTCTTCTACGACATCACCACGCTGATGCAGGACGCGGCCGGCTTCCGCGCCGCCATCGACGGCCTCTCGCTCCCGTTCAGGAACCAGGGGATCGATCTCGTCGTCGGCATCGAGAGCCGCGGGTTCATCTTCGGCGCCGCCGTCGCCGATCGCATCGGCGCGGGGTTCTCGCCCGTGCGCAAGCCGGGCAAGCTGCCGTCGAAGCGCGTCACCGCGACCTATGCCCTCGAGTACGGCACCGATGCGCTCGAGATTCACGACGATGCGGTGAAGAAGGGGCAGCGGGTGCTGATCGTCGACGACCTGCTGGCCACGGGCGGCACCGCGCGCGCGACCACCGAGCTGGTGACCGGCCTCGGTGGGGAAGTGCACGCCCTCGCCTTCCTCATC
>Ga0207675_100005722_pt1 | contig 11893 bp, 4 predicted proteins | sample KBSSwiS42_FD_184305 | JGI IMG/M metagenome (GOLD analysis project Ga0207675, IMG submission 184305) | Switchgrass rhizosphere microbial communities from Kellogg Biological Station, Michigan, USA - KBS Switchgrass S4-2 (SPAdes) (version 2) | ecosystem: Host-associated > Plants > Roots >...
GAACGACGGGGCGGCAACCACGCGGTATCCCGCGCGCCGGAGCAGCTCGACCCAGCTGTCGAGTGTGTCCCGGTCGTCTTCGACGACAAGAATGACCTTCTCATCCGGCATATTGTCCGCCTGCCGCTCCCGACGCGAGAATACACCGAACGTCCTCACGCCTCACGCGACGGCAGTCCGCCGTCAGCGGTCTTCCGCCAACGGTCTTCCGTCAGCGGTCTTCCGCCAACGTCCTTGGGGGCCGTCACTTGTAGGCAAACACCGCGCCGCAATTCGACGGGCGGCCCCGCGCCCGTTACGGGCCGCCGAGGTGGGATTTCCGGCGGCGACCCCTGCGGACATTAGTCGCCGCGCGAGTGCCCTTTCGTCTCGACCCGCGCGCCCGCGCGCACGGCCGCGCCGATTCCTGCCGGGATTCGCGCTGGCGAGCCGTTTGCTCAGGGTCTCGCACCACCACACTTTCAGAGGGGAACCAAGGTCGCGAATGCTGGGAACCATCGAACACTCATCCGGCGCCGGGCGCCGCGCATATCTCACGGGCGCCACATCATGACGTCAATCTTCCGCGGGGCTCACGTCCTCGTCACAGGCGGGGCGGGATTCATCGGCTCGCACATCGCCGACCAGGTGCTGGCCGCCGGGGCGGCCCGGGTCGTGGTGCTCGACGACTTCGTACAGGGCCGGGCCGAGCATCTCAGCGCCGCGTTCGACACCGGACGGCTGACCATGATCGGGGCCGACATCTGCGACACCGCCGCCGTCGATCGCGCCACGCGCGGCGCCAACTTCGTGTTCCACCAGGCGGCGCTGCGCATGACCCACTGCGCGGACGCGCCGCAGCGCGCCGTCGACGTGATGATCCGCGGGACCCAGAACGTGCTCGACGCCGCCGTGCACCACTCGGTCTCGAAAGTGATCGCCGCGTCGAGCGCCTCGGTCTACGGCGAGCCCAGCTATCTGCCGATCGGCGAGCCGCATCCGTTCAACAACCGCACGCTGTACGGCGCCCTCAAGATTGCCAACGAGCAGATGCTGCGGTCGTATGCCGAGATGTACGGCCTGCGCTACGTCGCGCTGCGGCCGTTCGACGTCTACGGCCCGCGTATGGACGCGTGCGGACTGTCGACCGAAGTCATGATGGGCTGGCTCGAGCGGCTGACGCGCGGCGAGGCGCCGGTCATCTCCGGCGACGGCAGCCAGACGATGGACGCGATCTACGTGGAAGACGTCGCGCGCGCGAACCTGCAGGCGGCCAGCTCTCCGATCACGGACGACGTCTTCAACGTCGGTACAGGCGAGGAAACCTCGCTGCGTGATCTGTGTGCGCTCATGTGCGGGGCAGCCGGGTATCCCGACCTCACCCCCGCTCATGAGCCTCCACGCAAAATCAACCCGGTCAGCCGCCGCCGCGCCGGCATCGAGCGCGCGCGCCGCGTGCTCCGCTTCGAGGCGTCCGTCTCGCTGGCCGAGGGCCTGCGCCGGACCGCGGCGTGGTACGCCGACACCGCGGCGATGAAACAGATGGAAGCGCGCTAATCCAGGCTCCGACGTTCCACCCTGCGACGGTTCCCGACGGGCCCGCCGAACTTCGGCGGGCCCGAGCCGTTTCTGACCTCGTGCCGATCGCTGACCCCGACCGCCCGCCACGCTTCACCGATCTCTCGCGCTCGGATCAGCGCGACACCCGTTACGTTCTTTAGCGTAACGCTGCGCGGTCCTCGGCTGACCGCGACGGCGTCCAGCTCGGCTGCCTGATGGGGCGGCGCCCTTCCGAGTCAGCGGCGCGTGTAATACCTTCCCGCGCGCCACAACAAACGGTCACGCCTTACTTAAATAGGTATTGAAGGACGCACGTACCGGCCGCACAATTCGCCCGATCCTCTTCCGTTCAGGCCGTCGACACTCGTCCGGCCAAATAAATCTGCGGCCGACCTGCCGACAATTTGCGTCGTTCCGCACGCCGCAGTGTGTCGCTTCCGTCACGCGCGTGCGGCGATCGCGACGCACTTAAGGGTTATTGCGGATGGCGCAACGACAGTTTCGTCGTAACGGACGAGGCGACGCGCGACGCTTTCGTCATCGGAGCGGGCAATGGAGCTCGGCGGCGCGCGCGGCGCGCCGCCGCGCGGTACGTCCTTTGAGATGAAGGACCGCAGCATGCGCTGCAAGCGTGACTTGAAGGAACGATATAAATGTTCGCCAACTTACGCATTCGCACTGCTCTGGTCTTTGGTCTCAGCCTCTGCGTTCCGGCGGTTGCCGGTGCATCCACTGTTGCGCTCGCCTGGAACGCGAATCCTGAAAGCAATATAGCGGGATACATCCTGGTGTACGGCACGAGCCCGGGCTCGTACTCCGCATCGGTCGACGTCGGCAGTACGACTGCGTATTCGATCGCCTCGCTCACGTCGGGCACGCGCTACTACTTCGCCGTCCGCGCCTACAACACGTCCGGCGTCTCGGGCCCGCTGTCGAGCGAAGTCAACGAGGTCGCCGCCGACGCGCCGCCGCCGCCACCGCCGCCACCGGCGCAGCTGGTGGCCGCGTACGGCTTCGGCGAAGCCAGCGGCACGTCCGCGCTCGACAAGACCTCGAACAACAACGACGGCACGCTGACCGCCGGCGTCACGCGCACGGCCGCCGGACGCTTCGGCAGCGCGGTCGTCTTCAACGGCACCGACGGCATCGTGACCATTCCGTCGGCCGCGTCGCTCAACTTGACGTCCGCCTACACCCTCGAGGCGTGGGTCTCTCCGTCGGCCTCCGGCGGCTGGCGAACGGTGGTCATGAAAGACTCGACCGCCGGCCACACCTACGTGCTCTATTCGGATACGGGCGCCAGCGGCCCGTCGGGACACGCGCAAACCACCGCGGATCGCACCGCGACCGGCGGCACGCCGCTCGCGCTGAACACGTGGTCGCACGTGGCCGCGGTCTCCGACGGAACGACGCTGCGGGTGCTCGTCAACGGACAGCAGACCGCCAGCGTGTCCCTCCTCGGCGCCGTCGTGTCGTCGACCGGTCCCTTGAACATCGGCGGAAACCTGGTGTGGGGCGAGTACTTCTCCGGCGCGATCGACGAAGTGCGCGTCTATAACGGTGCGTTGACCGACGCCCAGGTCCAGCAGGACATGATCACACCCGTCGAACCGGCAGGGCCCGATACGACGGCGCCGACGGTGTCCGTCACCAGCCCGGCCGGCGGCTCGTCGATCGCCGGCACGGTGAACCTCACCGCCACGGCGGCCGACAACGTCGCCGTCGCGGGCGTGCGATTCGCCCTGGACGGCGCGAACGTCGGCGCGGAAGACGTGACGGCGCCCTACTCGGTGTCCTGGAACAGCACGACCGTGACGAACGGATCGCACACGGTGACCGCGATTGCGCGCGACTCGTCCGGCAACCTCAAGACGTCCGCCGCGGTCGCCGTGACCGTCGCCAACGGCGACACGACGAACCCGACTGTCTCCATCACCAGCCCGGCCAACGGCGCCTCGGTGACCGGCTCGATCTCGATCACCGCCACGGCGGCCGACGCGGTCGCCGTCTCCGGCGTACGGTTCCTGCTGGATGGTGTGAGCCTCGGAACGGAAGACCTGACGGCGCCGTACGCGCAGACCTGGGATTCCACCACCGCGACGAACGGATCGCACGCGCTGACCGCGATCGCACGCGACTCGTCCGGCAACGTGAAGACGTCGGCCACGGTCACCGTGACCGTCGCCAACGACACCGGGCTGCCCTCGGTGACGTCGGTGTCGCCGGCCAACGGCGCGTCCGGCGTGGCGGCGGGCACCTTCGTGACGGCGACCTTCAGCGAGGCGATGGCGCCCGCGTCGGTGTCGTCATCGACGTTCGAGTTGCGGAACGCCGGAGGGGCGCTCGTCGCGGCGACGGTCACCTACGACCAGCCGTCGCGCACCGCCAGGCTGACGCCGTCCGCGGCGCTGACGATGGGCGCGACGTTCACCGCCACGGTCAAGGGCGGCGCGGGCGGTGTGACCGACCTCGCGGGCAATCTCGCGGCGACGCATACAGCCTGGTCGTTCTCGGTCGCGGCGCAGACCTCCGCGGGTCCCGTCGCCGCGTATGGATTCGACGAAGGCACCGGCTCGGTCGCGAGAGACGCGTCGGGCAACCTGCTCGACGGCACGATCCTCGGCGCGACCTGGCAGGCCGGACGATTTGGAAACGCGCTGGCGTTCAACGGCGTCGACAACTGGCTCACCGTCGCGGACAACAGCGCGATCGACTTCACCACGTCGTTGACGCTCGAAGCCTGGGTCAATCCGACGTCGGTGAGCGGATGGCGCGCGGCGCTCCTCAAGGAAGCGGCGGGCAGCCTCTCCTACGCGCTCTACGCCAACGACGACACGCCGAACCCGGCCGTCACCGTCCGGATCGGCTCGTCGGACAGCTCGGCCGTCGGCACGTCGCCGGTGCCGCTCAATACGTGGACGCACCTCGCGTCGACCTACGACGGCGCCCAGCTGCGGCTCTACGTGAACGGCGTGCTGGTTGGCAGCCGCGCGCTGACCGGCAGCATCCAGACGTCGACCTCGCCGCTGCGCATCGGCGGCAACGCGGTGTGGGGCGAATACTTCGCCGGCCGCATCGACGAAGTCCGGCTTTACAACCGCGCCCTCAGCGCGGCGGAAATCGCGACCGACATGGGCACGCCAATCACCGGAACGGCGCCGCCGACATCGCTCGCGGCCGCCTACGGCTTCAACGAGAGCGCCGGCACGATCGCCGCGGATCTCTCGGGCCACGCCCTGAACGGGACGGTCACGACCGCCACGTGGACGGCCGGCAAGTTCGGCAACGGCCTGCTGTTCAACGGGACCGACAGCTGGGTCACCGTGCCGGACAGCAACTGGCTGGACCTGACGACGGGCATGACGCTCGAAGCCTGGGTCAAGCCGACGGTCGGAGGCGGATGGCAGAGCGTCCTGCTGAAGGAAACGGCCACCGGGCATACGTTCGCCCTCTACGGCGACGGAACGGGTGGCCCCGGCGCGCACGTGCAGACCAGCGCCGACATCACCAGCAACGGCCCCGCGCCGCTGCCGCTGAACGCGTGGACGCACCTGGCGGCCACCTACGACGGGACGACCCTGCGGCTGTTCGTCAACGGCGCGCAGGTGTCCAGCAAGCCCACGACCGGGGCGATCGTGCCCTCGAGCCTGCCGCTCCGCATCGGCGGCAACGCCGTGTGGGGTGAGCAATTCACCGGGGTCATCGACGAGGTTCGCATCTACAACCGCGCCCTCACCGCGGCCGAGATTGCCGCGGACATGGCCACGCCGGTCCGCTGACGCGGGTCGGTCGAGACTAGACATTACGTAGGGCGTCGGATTCGGGTACCCGTGGCGGCTCGCCGCCGCGGGGCCTGGTTCCGGCGCCTTTTTCGTCAGCGGGCCGGCAGGCCTGGAATCCGAGGGCCGCGCGAGATTAGTCCGCCCCTGGGGCGACTTTCCTCGGGAGTGGCCCTCCGGCACGCGCTCCCGGGACCCCCAAGATTGCTGGAAACCCGCGGTTTCCACGCTCCGGCCGCAGGTGGCGAGGCCTTTGCTCAGGTCTCTGCACCGATGCCTATCCCGCTTGTCCGTCGTGCCATGGCCGAAGCTCGCGCGCTCATCGCCGAGCAGATCGAATACCGCGAGCTGCTGCTCCAGATGACGCGGCGCGACCTGCTGCTTCGCTACAAGCAGACCATCATGGGATTCGGCTGGGCGGTCTTCATGCCGCTCATCAATACCATCATCTTCTCGGTCGTGTTCACCCGCGTGGCGCCGATCGAGACGGGGCTTCCCTACCCGATCTACGCGTTCTCGGGGCTGCTCGCCTGGAACTTCATGGCGTCATCGCTGCGGTTTGCGGTCGTCTCGCTGACGGGCAATGCGAATCTCGTCACGAAGATCTACTTTCCGCGCGAGGTGTTCCCGTTCTCGGCGGTCCTCGTGGCGCTCGTCGACAGCGCCATCGCGTCGCTCGTGCTGGTCGCGCTGATGGCCTGGTACGGCGTCGGCCTGAGCTGGACCGTGGCGCTGCTGCCGGTCGTCGTGCTCGTGCACGTGACGCTCACGGCGGCGCTGGCCCTGCTGCTGGCCCTGGGCAACCTGTTCTACCGCGACGTCAAGTACCTGTTCGAGATCGTCCTGAGCGTCGCCATGTTCGCGACCTCGGTCGTCTATCCGGTGGATCAGATCGGCGGCACGCTCGGACGGATCCTGTCGCTCAATCCGGTGACCACGATCATCGACGCCTACCGGTCGGTGCTCCTCAGGGGCACGCTGCCCCCGGCCGGGCCGTTTCTCGCCACCGCCGTCATCTCGGCTCTCCTGCTGGTGACGGCCTGGGCGTTGTTTCACAGAGGCGAGCTCGCGTTCGCAGAGAACATCTGATCATGAGTCAAGCTCCGGTTGTGTTCGACGGTGTCTGGAAGAAGTTCCTGCGCGGCGAGCGCCACGACAGCCTCCGCGACCTCGTGCCGGCGCTGGTGCGCCGCGCGCTCGGCCGCGCGAAACCGGCGCCCGAGCTCTCCGAGAGCGAGTTCTGGGCGGTGCGCGACGTGTCGTTCGAGGTCCAGCGCGGCGAGGCGCTCGGCATCATCGGCCCGAACGGCGCGGGGAAATCCACGACCCTGAAGCTGCTGAACCGCATCCTGAAGCCGACCCGCGGCCGGTGCGAGATCAAGGGCCGCGTCGGGGCGCTCATCGAGGTGGCTGCCGGCTTCCATCCCGACCTCACGGGACGCGAGAACATCTTCCTGCAGGGGGCGATCCTCCACATGAAGCGGCGCGAGGTCTCCGCCAAGTTCGATCAGATCGTCGAGTTTGCCGGGCTCCAGGAGTTCATCGAGACGCCGGTCAAGCGGTACTCCTCGGGCATGAACGCGCGCCTGGGCTTCTCGATCGCGGCGCACCTCGAGCCGGACGTCCTGCTGATCGACGAGGTTCTGAGCGTCGGCGACATGGGCTTTCAGCAGAAGTGCATCGACCGCATGGGGGATTTCAAGAAGCAGGGCGCCACGATCGTGTTCGTGTCGCACAACCTCCAGGCTGTCGCGGGGCTCTGCGACCGGGCGTTGTACCTGCACGGCGGCGTCCGCGCGCTCGGGCCGGCCCGTGAAGTGATCGAGCAGTACGTCCGCGCGGTCGATCGGCCGCGCAGCACGACGGCCGGCGCGGTGGAGATCGTCAGGAGCGAGCTGCTCGACGAGCACGGCTGGCCGACCGCCACCGCCCCGTCCGGAGCACGGCTCATCCTGCGGGTCACCTATCAGGCGCACGCCGCGGTCGAGGATCTCCTGTTGGGGTTCCTCGTCTATCGATCGACCGATCACCTGGAAGTGTACGACGCCAACTTCGGCTCCGAAGAGCTCCGGATCGCCTCGCTGCGCAAGGGGGATGAGATCGTCGTCGACTTCCATTTCCGCGCGCACCTGACGCGCGGACAGTACCATCTCGGCTGTCACGTGTTCGATACGCGGACCCAGGAATACACCGACCGCGTGGTGCCGACCGGGATTCTGACGGTCGAAGAGAGCCGGACCTTCAGCGGCGTCGCCGATCTGCAGGTGGCACCGGTCATTCGCGAAACCGCTGCGACGGCCGGCGATCCGTCGGAAGCCGCGCTGGAGCACGCCCGTTAGCCTCCTTCCCGCCGAAATTTAGTCGCGGCCCGCGAAGACTTCCTCGCGCCCTCTGAGCGCACTTCTCGTCCACGCCTTGGGATTCCCGCCCCTTTTCACGCAATCGAGCTGTGGCCGGGCGTTTGCTGAATTCCTTCACAAGCCCAATCCGTCAGCACACGGTCCGACCTCTGCCGTAATCCACTGAGGATTCACGGGATCGGGCGCGAGTGCGGACCAGTGGGCCGGCGTAGTCAAACCCAAATCAAACGTGGAAACCATTCCCTATGTCTGGTGCTCGTCGAACTGCCGTATGGCTGCTGTCCTGTACCCTCGCGTTCCCCGGCGATGTGATCGTCGCCGCAGTCGGTACGCCGCCGAGATCGCCGGACTCCGTCAGGCGCGCTGCCAACCGGGTCTTGCCGCTCGCCGGAAACTCGACGGCCTACGCGGCGCCTGCCGCCACGGCGATGCCGGGAGACGCCGCGGACGGAGGGACGTGCCAGAACGAGATCGCGTGTGAGAACACGCTGCCCGGCGTGGCTCCTGCGGTATGGGATCTGCCGGGCGCGGGCGCGGGAGATCTCAGCATCCAGGGATTTGCGACCGAGATCAGCGTCACTCGTAACGAAACGATCCGGTTCAAGGTCGACACCAACGCCGCGGCGTACCGCATCGACATTTATCGCCTCGGGTATTACGGCGGCAACGGCGCGCGGCTCGTCGACAAGATCACCAACCCGATCCCCCGTGTTCAGCCGGACTGTTTGAACGACGCGTCCACCGGACTGTACGATTGCGGGAACTGGTCGCAGTCGGCCTCGTGGGTTGTACCGGCGACGGCCGTGTCGGGCATCTATCTCGCGAAGCTGGTCAGAACCGACACCGGCGGCGCCAGCCACATCGTCTTCGTCGTGCGCAACGATGACAGCCGCTCCGACCTTCTGTTCCAGACGTCAGACACGACCTGGCAGGCGTACAACGCCTACGCCGGCAACAGCCTCTACAACGGCGCGCCGGCGGGACGCGCGTTCAAGGTCAGCTACAACCGGCCGCTCGTGAGCCGCGGCGATCAGGGCGGCGGCCAGGCCAGCTCGTTGTTCAACGCCGAATACCCGATGGTGCGCTGGCTCGAGGCCAACGGCTACGACGTGAGCTACACCAGCGGCGTCGATACGGACCGCCGCGGCCAGGAGCTCCTCGAGCACAAAGTGTTTCTCTCGGTCGGCCACGACGAGTACTGGTCCGGCGCACAGCGGTCCAACGTGGAGGCGGCGCGCGGCGCCGGCGTCCACCTCGCGTTTTTCAGCGGCAACGAGATCTTCTGGAAGACCCGGTGGGAAAAAAGCATCGACACGTCGCAGAGCCAGTACCGCACGCTCGTCTGCTACAAAGAGACGCACGCCAACGCGAAGATCGACCCGAACCCGCTCTGGACCGGCACCTGGCGCGACCCGCGGCCGTTCAACCCCGAAGGGGCCAAGGCGGAGAACGCGCTGACCGGCACGATCTTCATGGTCAACGGGACGCGCAACGATTCGATCATGGTGCCGGCGGTGTACGGCACCCATCGCTTCTGGCGCCACACGAGCATCGCGCAGCTCCTGCCCGGGCAGACCGCGATCCTGCCACCGGGCACGCTTGGATACGAGTGGGACGAAGACCTCGACAACGGCTTCCGTCCGGCGGGCCTTCAGCGCCTCTCATCCACCACAATCGACGTGTGGCCGCTCTACCTTCAGGACTACGGCTCCAACTACGGCCTCGGGACGGCGACCCACAGCCTCACGCTCTACCGCGCCGCGAGCGGCGCGCTCGTCTTCGGCGCCGGCACGGTGCAATGGTCGTGGGGTCTCGACTCGCATCACGATCGAGGCGGTGAGGAGCCCTCCCGCGAGATGCAGCAGGCGACGGTCAACCTCCTGGCCGACATGAGCGTGCAGCCGACCAACCTCCAGCCCGATCTGGTGACGGGCAGCCAGGTCTTCGATCTTTCGCCGCCGACGTCGACCATTGTTTCCCCGCCCGCCGGACCGCCGACCGCGATGGTGGCGAGCGGCGACCCGGTCATCATCAGCGGCACGGCGAGCGACAACAACTCGCTCTCGAGCATCGAGGTCTCGGTCGACGGCGGTGCGACGTGGGGGGTGGCGACCGGCCTCAACAACTGGACCTTCAACTGGATGCCGACGGGCAGCGGGACCGTCACGATCAAGAGCCGCGCCTTCGACGACAGCGGCAACGTCCAGTTGACCCCGGCGTCCGTGACGGTCACGGTCTCGCGCGAGTGTCCGTGCAGCATCTGGGGCCCGAGCGTCGTGCCGCCCGTGCCGTCCCACAACGATCCGGTCGCGATCGAGCTCGGGATGAAATTCAAGGCGACCACCAACGGCCTCATCACCGGGCTCCGTTTCTACAAGGGCTCGGGAAACACCGGCACGCACACGGGCAACTTGTGGACGGTGGCCGGAACACGCCTGGCGACGGCGACGTTCACGGGAGAAACGGCGCTCGGCTGGCAGCAGGTCGACTTCGCGGCGCCGGTCGCGATCACGGCGGGGACCACCTACGTCGCGTCGTACCACGCGCCCAACGGCGGGTATCCGATCGATCGGCCGAGCGACACGCCGGGCCCGGGGTTCACGACGGCGATTGTCAATGCGCCGCTGCGCGCGCTCGCGGACGGCGAGGACGGCGCCAACGGCGTCTTCAAGCAGAGCGTCACCTCGACGTTTCCGACCGACACCTACGACAAGACGAACTACTACGTCGACGTGGTGTTCCTGCCCGACAGCGCGGTCGACACCACGCCGCCCTTCGTGACGGCGAAGACGCCGCCGCAGGCCGCCACAGGGGTGACGCCGTTCACCAACGTGACCGCGCGGTTCAGCGAAGCGATCGATCCCGCCACGATCACGCAGCAGACCTTCAAGCTCCAGGGCCCGGGCGGTCTCATCGGCGCCACGGTCGCCTACGTGCCGGCGACGCGCAGCGCCATCGTCGATCCGACGCTGCGGCTCGACGACAACACCACCTACACCGCGACGGTGTCCGGCGGCCCGACCGGAGTACGTGATCTGGCCGGCCACCCGCTCGCCGCCGACGTGTCGTGGTCGTTCACCACGGCCTCGCCCGTGATCTGTCCCTGCACGATCTGGACGCCGGAAACCGTGCCGACCTTCCTCATCAACAACGCGGACGATTCGTTCGCGGTCGAGCAGGGGATCGAGCTCGGGATGAAGTTCCGCGCGGATACCGACGGCTACATCAGCGGCATCCGGTTCTACAAGAGCTCCAACAACGTCGGCGAACACACGGGCACGCTGTGGACCGCGACCGGGACGCCGCTGGCGCACGGCACGTTCTCCGGCGAAACCGACCTGGGCTGGCAGCAGCTGCTCTTTGCCAGTCCCGTGTTCGTCCAGGCCAACCAGACCTACGTCGCCTCGTACCACACCGACGTCGGCCGCTACTCGGTGAACCGGACCTACTTCCTCGGCCAGTTCTCGTCGTTCTTCACCCGTCCGCCGCTGCGCGCCATCGTCGACGGCGACGACGGACCGAATGGGGTTTTCAAGTACGGAGATCATTCGTTTCCGACCGAGACGTTCCTGCAGAGCAACTACTGGGTGGACGTCGTGTTCACGCCCGGCGCACCGTCCGACGAGGTGCCGCCGGTGGTGACGTCGCGGTCGCCGCTGCCGAACGCGACCGGGGTCCAGCTGACCGCGAACATCTCCGCGACGCTCAGCGAAGCGATCGATCCCGCGACGCTCACGCAGGCAACCTTCGAGATCAAGGAAACACTGTCCGGCGCGCCGGTCACGGCGGTCGTGCTGCTCGACCCGAGCTGGCGGATCGCCACACTCGATCCGAACCTGCCGCTCGCCAATTCCACGAGCTACACCGTGACGCTGCGCGGAGGCCCGGGAGGCGTGCACGACGCCACGGGCAACCCGATGGCCGCGGACGTGACGTGGTCGTTCACGACCGAAGCGCCGGTCGTCTGTCCGTGCACGATCTGGCCGGCGTCCGCGGTGCCGACCATCCTGCCCAACAATACGGACGATCAGCAGGCCGTCGCACAGGGCATCGAGCTCGGCGTGAAGTTCCAGGCAGATCGGACCGGGACGATTACGGGTATCCGGTTCTACAAGGCCGCGGCCAACCTCGGGGCGCACACCGGCACGCTGTGGACGGCTGCGGGTGTCGAGCTCGCAACGGTCACATTCGTCGGGGAGAGCGTGTCGGGCTGGC
>Ga0207675_100005725_pt1 | contig 11890 bp, 12 predicted proteins | sample KBSSwiS42_FD_184305 | JGI IMG/M metagenome (GOLD analysis project Ga0207675, IMG submission 184305) | Switchgrass rhizosphere microbial communities from Kellogg Biological Station, Michigan, USA - KBS Switchgrass S4-2 (SPAdes) (version 2) | ecosystem: Host-associated > Plants > Roots >...
CGCTCGGTGTGACGGGCACCAACGACGGAGTCGCGCACTTCGCGCACCTCGGCGGCATGGCCGCGGGGTTCGTACTTCTGACAAACTGGGGTTGGAAGCTCAGGCGGCGCTGATTGGCGGCTGTGAATCCAGGACCAGCCGCAACGAACAGGGATCGGGGTAGGAAAATGGCCAGCAAACGCTCGAAAGTCAGCAAGACCGCCGCCGAGGATGCCGTTCGCACGCTGTTGCGCTGGGCTGGCGAGGACCCGGAGCGGGAAGGTCTGCTCGAAACGCCACGCCGCGTGGTGGCGGCCTACCGAGACTGGTTCTCCGGGTACGGGATCGACCCGCGTGACTACCTGCGCCGCACGTTCGAGGAAACCGCGGGCTACGACGAGATGGTCGTGCTGCGCGACATCGAGTTCGAATCGCATTGCGAGCACCACATGGCGCCGATCATCGGCCGGGCCCACGTCGGTTACCTGCCGACCGACCGCGTCGTCGGCATCAGCAAGCTTGCGCGCGTCGTCGACGTCTACGCGCGCCGCTTCCAGGTCCAGGAGAAAATGACGTCCGAGATTGCGCGCTGCATCGAGGAAGTGCTGGAACCACGCGGCGTCGGCGTCGTGATCGAGGCCGTGCACGAGTGCATGACGACGCGCGGCATCCACAAGCGCGGTGTCTCGATGATCACCAGCCAGATGCTCGGGACGTTCCGCACGGACGCACGCACGCGCTCGGAATTCCTGACGTTCATCGAGATTCGCGATCGCAACAAGTAGTCCACGGGAAGGCCATGGCACGCAAACGACCCGTCGGGCCTCCGGGCACCGTCGTCATCCACGAGCACAAGTCGCGTCTGCTCGCGCGCAATCCGCTCGGCGACCCGCACGTGCGCAAGGTTGCTGCGTGGCTGCCGCCGCAATATGACGAAGGGACGAAGCATCGCCGCTTCCCGGTGCTCTACGACCTGGTCGGCTTTACCGGCTCGGGCCTCGCGCATGCGAACTGGAAGCCCTTCGGCGACAACGTGCCGGAGCGCGCGGCGAGGCTGATCCACGAGCAGAAGATGGGGCCGGCGATCATCGTGTTTCCGGATTGCTTTACCGCGCTCGGCGGGAATCAGTACGTGAACTCCTCGGCGATCGGCGGCTACGCGGACTACCTCACGCGCGAGATCATTCCGTTCGTGGACCGCGAGTTCCGCACGCTCGCGGGGAGGGAGCATCGCGGCTGCTTCGGCAAGTCCTCGGGCGGGTACGGCGCGATCATCCACGGCATGAAGTACGCGAAGTACTGGGGCGCGGTCGCCAGCCATTCGGGCGACGCGGACTTCGACTTCGTCTACTGGCACGACTGGCCGAACACGCTCGACGAGCTCGCCAAGCATCGCGTACCCAAGCGCAAGCCCGGCGTCTACGACGCGCGCCGCGAGGCGAGCCGCAAGGGCCTGGCCCAGGGCCTCGACGACGGCCGCATCAAGCGCTTCCTCGACCACGTGTGGAAGAAGGAGAAGCTCTCGGGGAAGGAAGGCCACGCGATCATGAATCTCTGCATGGCCGCGACCTACGATCCCGACCCGCGCGCGCCGCTCGGCTTCCGCATCCCGTTCAACGCCGAGTCGGGCGAGGTGATCGAGGAGCGCTGGCGCCAATGGCGGCGCCACGACCCCATCAATCTTGTTTCACAACACAAAAAAAACTTGAGGTCGCTGCGGGGGATTTACATCGACTGCGGCTGGCGCGACCAGTACCAGATCCACTACGGCTCGCGAATCCTGTCGAGGCGTCTTGCCGAGGCTGGCGTGCGGCACCGCTACGAGGAGTTCGACGACGACCACTCCGACATCGACTACCGGATGGACGTCAGCCTGCCGTTTCTCTACAAGGCGCTGGCCTAAGTCAATTTGTAGTTGCCGCTGCTACATCGATATCAGGGATGCGCTACAGGGTTGGGTGGTAACGCGGACCGCAGCTTGCGCGTTTACCGAACCGCAACACCCTCACATTCCTGGAGACTTTCAATGAAGCTACCCCTGACCGCAGCACTCGTTGCCGGCCTCGCCATGGGCGGACTGGCTTTCGCGCAAGACAAGGCCAAGACGGAGAAGAAGAAGTCGGACGGCGCCAAGTCCGTCACCGTCAAGCTCTCGCAGCAGAACAACTCCAAGGAGAGCGGCACCGCCAAGCTCACGGCGGCGGGCGACAAGACCAAGGTGGAGATGAGCATCAAGGGCGCGCCGAAGGGCGTGTCGCAGCCCGCGCATATCCACGAAGGCTCGTGCGCCAAGCTCGATCCCAAGCCGAAGTACGCGCTGCAGAACGTGGTCGACGGCAAGTCGACGACCGAGGTGCCGGTCAGCATCAGCGAGCTGCAGAAGGGCAACCTGGCGATCAACGTCCACAAGAGCGCCGAGGACGTCAAGACCTACGTCGCGTGCGGCGACATCAAGGGTGGCGGCGGCAGCGCCGAGAAGAAGTCCACCAAGAAGATGGAGAAGTAGCGAGGTCGCCGGCAGCACCCCGCCGCGCCGGCCGGCGCGGCGGGCTGGCAATCGACTTCCCTTTGGGGCGCTTGCACGCCGCGCCTTTCTATATAGTGGCGTCAAGGGAGACGCCATGAAGAAACTCGTCTATCCGTTCCTGCTGTGGGCCCTGCTCGCCGCCGCGGCGCAGGCGCAGGATGCGGCGAGCCTCGCGCAGCGCCTGGTCGAGCGCTCGGGCCTCGCGGTGCAGCTGCAGTCGACGCCGAAGTACTTCGAGGAGCAGATCGCGGCGCTGCGCGGCAAGGTGCCGGACCCGTTCCTGCTCGCGCTGGCGGAGGCCGGCCGCGAGGCCTACCGGCCGCAGGCGATGGCGCAGGACATCGCGAAGACGCTGGCCGAGACGATGCAGCCGCAAGAGATGGAGCGGGTGATCGCCTGGCTCGAGACCGGCGTTGGACGCCGGGTGACGGCCGCCGAGGAAAGCGCGTCGGGCGCCATGAACGAGGAGGCGCTGCAGAGCTACGCCGAGCAGGCGAAGGCCAAGCCGCCGGGCGCGCAGCGCCAGAAGCTGATCCAGGACATCATCGAGGTCACCAACGGCCTGGAGTTCGGCGCGCGGCTGCTGGAAGGCATGGCGCTCGGCGTCGCGATCGGCATGGACAGCACGCAGCCGGTGCAGAACCGGGTCGGTGCGGCGCTGCTGCGCAAGCGGATCGAGGCGGCAATGCCGAGAGACCAGGTGAAGGCGCAGCTGCGCGCGGCGATGCCCGCCATGATGAGCTACACCTACCGCGAGGTGAGCGACGCCGACCTCACCGCCTACGTCGCGTTCCTGCGCAGCGCCGACGGCAAGCGCGCCAACGATGCGATCACCGAGGCATTTACCGGGGCCATGGTCTCGGCGAGCCTGCGCCTCGGGCAGCTCGTCGACCAGCGCGGCACCAAGGCGCCAAGCTAGCTCGAGAATGAAGGCCAGCTTTTTCCGCTCCTACGGCGGACCCGAGGTACTCGAGTACGGCGAGCTGCCGGACCCGGCGCCGGCCGCGGGCGAGGTGCTGGTCGAGGTGCACGCCGCGAGCGTCAATGCGGCCGACTGGAAGATGCGCGCCGGCCAGTACGGCGCGGCGGTCGGCTTCCCCCACGTGCCGGGCCGCGATTTCTCCGGCGTGGTGGCGGCGCTCGGCAAGGGCGCGGGCGATTTCAAGGTCGGCGACGCGGTGTGGGGCGTGTGCGAAGTGCCGCGCGAAGGCGCCTACGCCGAGAAGATCGCGATCCGGCAGGAGATCGTGGCGCGCCTGCCCGCAAAGCTGACGCACGCGCAGTGCGCGGCGGTGGCGCTCGCCGGCCTGACCGCGCTGATCTCGATCGAGGAAACGCTCGAGCTGAAGAAGGGCGAGACCATCCTGGTCCAGGGCGGCGCGGGCGGCGTCGCGGGCTTCGCCATCGGGCTCGCCAGGCACCTCGGCGCGCGCGTCATCACCACCGCGAGCGCGAAGAACCACGACTACGTGAAGAAGCTCGGCGCCGACCAGGTGATCGACTACCACAAGCAGGACTTCACCAAGATCGTTTCCGGTATCGACGCGGTGTTCGACACCGTGGGCGGCGACGTGACCGAGCGCAGCTTCGCGGTGCTGCGCCCGGGCGGGCGCCTCGCCAGCGTGGCGGTCGGCGGCAACGCGCCGCCTTCGCCGCGCGCCGACGTCACCTCGCTGCGCCCGAAGGTGAATCGCGACCGGCCGCACCTCGAGCGCGTCGGCGCGCTGGTCGCGCAAGGGCAGGTGCGGCTCCCGGACATGGTCGAATATCCGCTCGCCGGGGCGGCGGACGCTCACCGCGTGAGCGAGGCGCGCCACCTGCGCGGCAAGCTGGTCCTGCGCGTGCGCTGAGAAAAATGGGGACGTACCCCATTTTCCTGCAAGCTACGCGAAGCGACGGAAAATGGGGTACGTCCCCATAGGCAACAAGGACTTCCTCGCCGGGCTGATCTTCCTCGCCTTCGGCCTGGCGGCGATCCACATCGCCGACCGCGATCTGCCGATGGGCACGATGATGCGCATGGGCCCGGGGAATTTCCCGGCGCTGCTGGGCGGGATCCTCGGTCTGTTCGGCATCTACCTGGCGGCGCGCGGCCTCGGCTGGCCGGAGAAGACGCCGCGGCGCGTGGTGTGGGAATGGCGGCCGGTGAGCTGCATCGTGGCGTCGATGCTGATCTTCGGCTTCGTGCTGCCGCGGCTCGGGCTGGTGGCGGCGCTGGTGCCGATGTTCTTCGTCGCGGCGCTCGGCGGCCGCGAGTTCCGCTGGCGCGAGGTGCTGGTGCTGACGGCGGTGATGACGGCGTTCGCCGTCGGCGTGTTCGTGGTCCTTCTCAAGCTGCCGTTCCAGGTCGTTCCCGGCAGGTATCTCGTTTGGTAGAGAACCTCGCGCTGGGCTTCGCAGTCGCGTTCTCGCTCGAGAACCTCGCCTATTGTTTGGCCGGCGTGGCGCTCGGCACCCTGATCGGCGTGCTGCCCGGCATCTCGCCGGTGGTCGCGATCGGGATGCTGTTTCCGCTCACCTTCACGCTGCCGCCGATCGCCTCGCTCATCATGCTGGCGGGGATCTACTACGGCGCGCAGTACGGCGGCTCCACCACCGCGATCCTCGTCAACCTGCCGGGCGAGACCGCCTCGGCGGTGACCTGCATCGACGGCTACCAGATGGCGCGCCAGGGGCGCGCCGGGCCGGCGCTGGCCGTGGCGGCGCTGGCGTCTTTTTTCGCGGGATGCGTGGGGACCCTGCTGATCGCGTTCGTCGGGCCGCCGCTCGGCGAATGGGCGCTGAAGTTCGGCCCCTGGGAGTACTGCGCGCTGATGCTGATGGGCCTGGTCGCCTCGGCGGTGCTCGCGCACGGCGACGCGGTGAAAGGCCTGGCGATGGTCGCGCTCGGGTTGTTGTGCGGCATCGTCGGCACCGACGTCAACTCCGGCTGGCTGCGCTACACGTTCGACCTGCCCGAGCTGTCCGACGGCATCGGCTTCACCGTGATCGCGGTGGGGCTGTTCGCGGTGGCGGAGATGGCGATCAACCTCGAGTCGCGCGAGCCGCGCGAGGTCTTCACCGGGAAAATCCCGCAGCTGATGCCGAGCCGCCACGACCTTGGCGACTCGGCCTGGCCGACGGTGCGCGGCACCGCGCTCGGCTCGCTGTTCGGCGTGCTGCCGGGCACCGGGCCGGCGCTGTCCTCGTTCGCCGCCTACATGCTGGAGAAGAAGCTCGCGCGCAGCCCCGAGCGCTTCGGCCACGGTGCGATCGAGGGCGTGGCGGCGCCCGAGGCGGCGAACAACGCCGCGGCGCAGACCGGGTTCATCCCGACGCTCACGCTCGGCATCCCGGGCAGCGCGGTGATGGTGCTGATGGTCGGCGCGATGATGATGCACGGCCTCGCGCCGGGGCCGCAGGTGATCGCCGAGAAGCCCGAGCTGTTCTGGGGCATCGTCGCCAGCATGTGGATCGGCAACCTGATGCTGGTGGTGCTGAACCTGCCGCTGGTCGGGCTCTGGGTGCGGCTGCTGCGGGTGCCGTACCGCTGGCTGTTTCCCTCGATCGTGATGTTCTGCTGCATCGGCAACTACAGCGTGAACAATAACCCGGTGGACGTGTACCTGTGCGCGGCGCTCGGCGCGCTCGGCTACGTGCTCGCCAAGCTCGAGTGCGAGCCGGCGCCGCTGCTGCTCGGCTACGTGCTCGGGCCGCTGTTCGAGGAGCACCTGCGCCGCGCCATGCTGCTCGCGCGCGGCGATCCCTCGCCGTTCTTCACCCGCCCGATCAGCCTGGCGTTCATGCTGGGAACGGCGCTGGTGCTCCTCGCGATGGTCTGGCCAATGGTGCGGCGGCAGGAATCTGCGGAATAGCGTTCCACCTGCTCATGTTGGCCGGAGAGCAACATAGAGCAACCTATCCCGGCTCCATCCCATTCCACAGGAGGTCTTATGAAGATTTCGACGGTCGTGGCGGCAGCGTTTCTGGTCTCGGCGGGCATGACAGCGCCCGGGTACGCGCAGGACAAGGAGAAGGCGAAAGGGGCGAAGAAGGGCGGCGGCGAGATGACGTTCTTCGTGACCAGCACGGGCAAGGGCAACGGCGCCGATCTCGGCGGGCTCGAGGGCGCGGATGCGCACTGCAATGCGCTGGCCAAGGCCGCCGGCTCGAAGATCACGGGCTGGAAGGCGTACCTGAGCACGACGGCGCCGGGCGGCGACGCGGGCGTCAACGCGCGCGATCGCATCGGCAAGGGCCCGTGGCGCAATGCCAAGGGCGTCGTGGTCGCCAACAACGTCGCCGAGCTGCATTCGGGCAAGGGCAAGGTCAGCAAGGAGACCGCGCTCACCGAGAAGGGCGAGATGGTCAAGGGCCGCGGCGATACGCCGAACGAGCACGACATCCTCACCGGGTCGGACCCGGCCGGCCTGTACTCGACCGCCGGCGGCGACACCACCTGCGGCAACTGGTCGAAGAGCGGCGAAGGCTCGGCGATCGTCGGCCACCACGACCTGCAGGGGCTCAAGGACACGCGCCACATGAAGTCCTGGAACTCCTCGCACGGCTCGCGCGGCTGCAGCCAGGACCAGCTCAAGTCCTCCGGCGGCGCCGGCCTGTTCTACTGCTTCGCGGCGCAGTGAGGCGGCCATGCTGACCCTGTTCTATGCCCCCGGCGCCTGCTCCATGGCGGCGCACATCGCGCTCGAGGAGAGCGGCGAGAAGTACGAGGCGAAGCGCATGGATCTCTCCAAGGGCGAGCAGAAGACGCCCGAGTACATGAAGATCCATCCGCTCGGCCGCGTGCCGGCGCTCAAGCTCGACGACGGCTCGCCGCTCACCGAGAACACCGCGATCCTGCCGTTCCTCGGCAAGCGCTTCGGCCTGTGGCCGAGCGACGCGGTGAAGGAGGCGCAGGCGCTGTCCACGGTCGGCTTCTTCGCCTCGAGCGTGCATCCGGCGAACGCGCATGTCGGCCGTCCCGAGCGCTACACCGAGGACAAGGCGGCCCACCCCGGCATCCAGGAGATGGGCAAGAAGACCTTCTTCGACTACCTGAAGCAGATCGACGGCATGTACGCGAAGCGCGAATGGCTCTCCGACAAGTACTCGGTGCTCGATCCGTATGCCTTCGTGTTCTACACGTGGGCCGCGAAGCGCGGGCAGCCGGTGGCGGAGCTCAGGAACTACACGGCGATGAAAGACCGCATGCTCAAGCGCCCGGCGGTGCAGCGCGTGGTGGCGGACGAGGGAGTCAAAGTCTGAAAAATGGGGACGTACCCCATTTTCCCAGCTGCAACGATTCTCAAATGAGAAAAATGGGGTACGTCCCCATTTTTCTCCGGAGGAGGTTTCGATGAGCTTCCACGATCGCCGGCGCTTCGTCGCCGGAGTGGGCGCGGCATTCGCGTTGGGCACGATGAGCGGCGCGGTACGCGCCGCGATGGGGCCCGACGACAAGTTCGACCTGGTGATCAAGGGCGGCGAGCTGCTCGACCCGGCGCTCAAGCTGCGGGCGAAACGCGACATCGGCATCCGCTTCGCCAAGATCGAGGCGATCGAGGCGGACATTCCGGCGGCGCGCGCCAACCGCGTGCTCGATGCTTCCGGCAAGCTGGTGCTGCCGGGGCTCATCGACCTCCACTCCCACGTCTATCCCTACGGATCGGCGATCGGCATCCCGGCCGACGAGCTGATCCCGTTCCAGGGCACTACCACGCTCGTGTCGGCGGGCGACGCTGGCGCGAACAACTTCGCCGCCTTCCGCCGCTACGTGATGGCGGCGACGCGCAGCCGGCTGTACGCGTTCGTCAACATCGCCAACATCGGGTTGTCCGGCTTCCCCGAGCCCGAGCTCTACCACCTCGGCTTCGCGCAGGCCGAATCCGCCGGCCGCACCGTGGGCGAGAACGCCGACATCGCGCTCGGCGTGAAGGTGCGCACCTCCGAGAACGTGATCGCGCAGGCCGGCGTCGAGCCGCTCAAGCGCGCGGTCCGCGCGTGCGAGATCGCGGGCGGCGGCGCGAAGGTGATGTGCCACATCGGCGGCGTGGCGACGCCGCAGCTCATGTCCGAGATCCTCGACCTGCTGCGTCCCGGCGACATCCTCACGCACTGCTACTCGGGCGCGCCGAACCTCAAGGGCGCCTTCACCAACATCGTGCAGGACGGCAAGCTCCTGCCGGCCGCGCTGTCGGCGAAAAAGCGCGGCGTGATCTTCGACATCGGCCACGGCGGCGGCAGCTTCGACTTCACCATCGCCGAGCCGGCGATCCAGCAGGGCGCGGGGCCGGACACCATCTCCTCCGACATCCACGTGTTCTCCGGCAACTCGCCCGGCATGCCCTACCTCACGTGGGTGATGAGCAAATTCATGGCGCTCGGCTTCACGCTCGAGCAGGTGGTGCAGATGGCGAGCGCCACGCCGGCGCGCATCATCAACCGCATGCCGATGCTCGGCTCGCTGCAGGTCGGCGCGCCCGGCGACGCCACGCTGGTCGAGCTGGTGCAGGGGCCGGTCGAGTTCGTCGACACGCGCAACAACAAGCGCTCGGGCAAGGCGTACATCAAGCCGGTGACGGCGGTGCTGGCCGGCGTGCCGTTCGGCCGGCCCTACGGCTCGCCGTTCTCGGTGCGGTAGCCATGCGCATTCGTCTGCTCATTGCATTGCTGGCGTTCTCCTGGAGCGCGCAGGCCGCCTATCCCGAGAAACCCATCCGCCTGATCCTCGGCTCGGCTGCCGGCGGCTCGGTCGATGTGCTGATGCGCGTCCTCGCGCAGCAGCTCTCCACCCAGATGAACACGCCGTTCGTGATCGAGAACAAGCCCGGCGCGTCATTCGTGCCGGCGACGATGGACGTGGTGAAGGCCGCGCCCGACGGCTATACGCTCGGCTACGGCAACATCGTGTCGCTCGCGATCAATCGCGCGCTGCTTCCCAAGCTGCCCTACGACGTGGAGAAGGACCTCACGCTGATTTCCAACTGCGTGCAGGTGTTCAACATGCTCGCGGTGAGCAACGACCTGCCGGTGCGCTCGGTGCAGGAGCTGGTCGCGTACGCGAAGAAGAATCCCGGCAAGCTCAGCAACGGCTCCTCCGGAAACGGCACCACCGGGCACCTGGGCGGGGAGCTGTTCAAGTTCATGACCGGGACCGACATCGTCCACGTCCCCTACAAGGGCAGCCCGCAGGCGATCAACGACCTGATGGGCGGCACCATTCAGGTGATGTTCGACAACGTTCCCTCGATCGGCCCGCACGTGAAGGCCGGGCGCGTTCGTGGCCTGGGCGTGTCGTCGCCGAAGCGCGCCGCGCAATTCCTCGACCTGCCGACGATCGCCGAGGCGGTGCCGGGCTACGAGACCAATTCGTGGGGCGGAGTAATCGGGCCGGCCAAGCTGCCGAAGGAGATTGTTTCCAGACTGACAGATGAGATTCGCAAGGCGCTCGCAGCGCCTGCCGTGGTGGAGCGCTACCGCCAGCTCGACACCGAGCCCGACGGCGCCGGCCCCGAGGCGTTCCTGGAGCTGGTGCGCAAGGAAACGCCGAAATGGGCGGAGGTGGTGAAGAAGTCCGGAGCGAAGGTCGACTGACAATAATGGGGACGTACCCCATTTTTCCCAAGAGCACTCGATTCTCAAATGAGAAAAATGGGGTACGTCCCCATTTTTCTTTGGGGTCCACGTAATGGCTCTCGATTTGATCATCCGCAATGCCACCGTCATCGACGGCACGCGCGCGCGTCGCTTCAAAGCCGACATCGGGGTTTCCGGGGGGAAGATCTCCCGGGTCGGGAAAATCCAGGAGAAGGGAAAAACGGAGATCGACGCGTCGGGCAAGATCGCCGCGCCCGGCTTCATCGACGCGCACACGCACGACGACCGACTGATGCTCTCGTCGCCCGACATGGCGCCGAAGGTGAGCCAGGGCGTCACTACCGTGGTGGCGGGGAACTGCGGCATCTCGCTTGCGCCGGCGCCGAACGGCATGAAGGCGCCGGTCGCGGTGCCGCTCGACTTGCTCGATGACGCCGGCGGCTGGTTTCGCTTCAAGACATTCAAGCAATACGTCGAAGCGTTGAAAGCCAAACCCGCGGCCACCAATTGCGCGCTGCTCGTCGGCCACTCCATGCTGCGCGTGCAGACGATGGACGACGTAGACCGCCCCGCCAGCAAGCCGGAAATGGCCAGGATGCAGGGGATGGTGGACGAAGCGATGGCGGCGGGTGCCATCGGCGTATCGACCGGGCTGTATTACGAGCCGGCGCGCGCCGCGCCCTGCGAGGAAGTGATCGAGATCTGCCGGCCGCTGTCGAAGCGCAACGGCATCTACTGCACCCACATGCGCGACGAGGGCGAGCACATCCTCGATTCGCTCGAGGAGAGCTTCCGCGTCGGGCGCGAGCTCGATATCCCGGTGGTGATCTCGCACCACAAGGTGGCGGGCAAGGCGAACCACGGCCGCTCGAAGGAGACGTTGCCGTTCATCGAGAAGGCGATGCGCTCGCAGAAGATCGGCCTCGACTGCTATCCGTACCACGCCTCCTCGACCATCCTCTCGGCGAGCCGCGTGGCGAACGCGAGCAAGGTGCTGGTCACCTGGTCGAAGCCGCACCCCGAGGTGGCGGGAATGGACCTCGCCGACATCAGGACGAAATTCAAGCTGTCGGTCGAAGAGCTGCTGCCCGCCGGCGCGATTTACTTCTCGATGGACGAGAAGGATGTACAACGCATCCTGAGCTTCGCTAGCACCATGATCGGCTCCGATGGCCTGCCGCACGACGCCGCGCCGCACCCGCGGCTATGGGGCAGCTTCCCGAGGGTGCTCGGGCATTACTCGCGCGGCCTGAACCTGTTTCCGCTGGAAACCGCGGTGCACAAGATGACCGGGCTCACCGCGAAGACCTTCGGTTTGGCGGGGCGCGGCGTGCTGAAGGAGGGTTTTGCCGCCGACGTGGTGCTGTTCGGGGAGAAGGAGGTCGACGAGGCCGCCACCTTCGCCAGGCCGATCCAGCCGGCGAAGGGCATCGAGACCGTGGTGGTGAACGGCGAGGTGGTCTGGCGCGACGGCAAGCCCACCGGGGCGCGCCCCGGGATGGTGCTTTCGCGAGCGTGAGGGAAAACCCGACAGGCGGGGAGATTCGTGGTACAGTGCGGCCCGCAGGATTCAAGCACAGTGAGTGATCTACCTCCTACGCCGCCACAAGCGGCTCCTAGTGGCAGTCAATTCCTTCTTGACCATCGTGCCCGCAGCGCAGCTCGGTCAGCCGCGCGCAAGCAGTACATTTTTTGAAGAGTGAATTGAAAATGGCTACAGGTACCGTGAAGTGGTTCAACGACTCCAAGGGTTTCGGATTCATTACGCCGGATGACGGCGGCAAGGATCTGTTCGCCCATCACAGCTCG
>Ga0207675_100005728_pt1 | contig 11889 bp, 12 predicted proteins | sample KBSSwiS42_FD_184305 | JGI IMG/M metagenome (GOLD analysis project Ga0207675, IMG submission 184305) | Switchgrass rhizosphere microbial communities from Kellogg Biological Station, Michigan, USA - KBS Switchgrass S4-2 (SPAdes) (version 2) | ecosystem: Host-associated > Plants > Roots >...
TGGGAGTTGATTCCACGTCGCACTTCGGTCTTCAGCTCATGCATGAGCGAGTGGAACTTGCTGGCGGAATCCTCCTTGTCGACTCACATCCTGGGGAGGGAACCACTGTGCTGGCACGCCTCCCGATCGACGAAAAAAGACCAGGTCCCTGACGGGACCTGGTCGATTTCTCGCGATTGGGTTATCGAGAGGCTGCGCCGTGACTTACCAACGCACGTGAGCTCCACCAGCAAAGGCTAGGGCCAGCAGAGATCCCATTGCCACCGCAAGGCGCTTGACCAGCTTCACGCTTCCACCCCCCTCGCAGAATCGCCTCATGTATCTCTTGTGTGTCCGACCCCCATATGGGGGACCCTTCGGAAGTTTGGGGGACCCCCTCTGCCGGTTCAAGCCGCCTAACGTCCCTACGTTGAATCCCGTACCCACTTCCTGAGGACCACGGGAAGAGGTGGTTCCAACAAGCGCAGCAAGCGGTCAATATGTCTGCTGTCATGACAGGCCTTGAGGAATCCGCCGGCGCCAAGGCTAGGGTTCGCCTCCCCCTTCGAGAGCGAGTATTTGAGGCGAGCGTCGTTGTCCCGACGGTGTTGGCTCTGGGGTGGGCCTCGTCTCGTGTACTAGCTAGCTTGGGTAGATCGGAGACTGAGGACCTCGTCATCTGGATCCTCTTGATTGCCTCGGTCGAGTTGATACCTGTACCACTTTGGCGGGGAACGATTATCAGCATGGGATTCCCACTGCTGATGGCCGTGGCGTTTCTATATCCGCCGGCCGTGGCGGGTGCCGCCGCGTTCCTAGCCGCATCAGATCCGAGAGAATTCAGGCGCGAAGTAGGCCTCCTGCAAGCCCTCTTCAATCGATCGTGTATCGCATTGGCTGTCTGGGCAGCGGGAGGGGTCTTCCACGCGTTAGTGACCTTTGAGGATCCTTGGTTTGCACTGGTTGGCGCAGCGTTGCTGGCCGCTATCGTGGACTATATCGTCAACTTTGGTGTCATCTCCATCGTGGCAAGTTTGCACTACAGAACCAATCCGATTCGCGTGATTCGAGAGCTCCGGATTGGCCGACTCAGCGAATTTGTCATCAGCTATTTGGGTCTTGCCGTCTTTGGTCTCATGCTCGCCCATTTCTTCGATCAGGCAAGTGGTAAGGAGGGGTGGTGGATTGTGCCAGTCTTCGTACTCCCTCTGCTGCTTGCGCGTCAGATGTTCTTCCGGAGCAAAGCTCTCGAAGAGGCGCATAAGGAACTTCAGGATCGCGAGCATGTGCTGCGGGCACTCTCGAACCGCATGGCGGAGGAGCGCCAGGACGAACGCATGCAGATCGCGGCGTTCCTCCACGACGACCTCGCGCAGCTCCTGTTCCGCCTCTCGATCCAGGTGGACGTCGCGCGCCGTCACCTCGAAGCCGGGAAAGCGGAGGACACGGAAGAGCTCCTGCTCGAGATCAAGGAGACCAAGAATCGCACCTCCGAACGTATCCGCGCGCTGATCCGGGACCTGCACCGGTCGCCACTGGGTCGCGCCGGTCTCGGGGAGGCGATCCGGGGGTTCCTCGCGGAGATGGCGCGCGAGTCCGATGTTCGGTTCCAAGCCGACATCGATGAGGTAGACGTGCCGGCTCCGATCGCCCTGCTGCTGTACCACAACGCTCGCGAGGGAGTGATGAACGCCCTCAAGCACGCGAACGCCTCGAACATCTGGGTCGCGGTCGAGCAGCAGGGGGACGAGGTCGAGATGATTCTGCGTGACGACGGGGTCGGGTTCGACGTCGAGGCGCCGGGCCCGGAGGGACACTACGGGATGACGATGATGCGCGAGCGAGCGACCGTCGGTGGCGGCACCTTCGCGATCCAGAGCCTCCCCGGTGAGGGCACGACGATCACCGTCCGGTTCCCGACGTCGTGGCTCCAGGAGGAAGAAACCCAAAGTCAGGGAGAGCCTCAGGCTCCCGCGTTGCCCCCCGCCGGTGCTTCCCGCGGCGTGGTCGCGAGTCCGCCTGCCTCGCCGACGGAGTCCATCCCCGCATAGCCGCGACGATCAGCCACGTCAGCCCCGCGTACACGAAGATGTCGCCCACGCTCACGGCCTGACCGATCGGCTGCGGGACGGCGATGACGTCGGCGAGGAAGGTGAGCTGGTCGTCCTCGGTCAGCAGGTGGTGCTTGTCCGCGCCCTGTTCTCGAAGCAAGGCGAGCACGTCCTCCTGGCCCGAGTCGATCAAGGCTTGCGCGCTCGCGGGCATCCCCCCGTTGACCACGATCACGGTCATGTTGCAGGCCAGCCCGACCACCACGAGGAACATGCCGGGCATCCGCACGTTCACCAAACCGAAAGTCAGCAGCAAAGAGTAGGAGAGCGCGAGCACCGCCGTGCGGACGACGAGGTCGGTGCCGGCCACGCCTTCGGGCAGGGGGATGAACTGGATCCCGAGACCGAGGATGACGAGCCCCCACCACCGCGGTCGGAGCGCTTCGAGGCGGTGCAGCCGCCCGCCGAGGAGGTAGCCGAGGCAGATGGACAGCACGACGACCGCGAGCAGGAGCTTCATCGGTAGGGAACGGAGGGTGCCATGCGCCGCGGCCCCTGTCCAGGACGGGGGCTAGCATCCCGGCGTGGCCAGGATGGTGCCGTTTCCGATGCTCCCGACCGACAGCGCCGCCGAACGCCGTCTCTACGAGCGATTCCTCGAACAGCTCGACGACGCGTTCGTGATCTACCACTCGGTGGACTGGGTCGTCGGTGGGCGAGCCGGTCGCGACGAGGGCGAGGCCGACTTCGTGATCACGCACCCCGAGCTCGGGCTGCTCGCGCTCGAGGTCAAGGGGGGTCGGGTCGCCTACGACGCTGCCACGAAGCGGTGGACTCAGACCGGCCACTCGGGGACCCACGGTCTCGACGAGGACCCGTTCCACCAATCGAAGGGTGCGATGCACTCGCTCGTGCGGATCCTCGAGGCGCAACCCGGGTGGGATCGGTGGAAGCCCAGCTACGGGTTCGGGGTCGCGTTCCCCGACGGGACGTACGACACTGCTGCGCACCCGGGTGCGCCCGCCGAGATCGTGATCGATCGCCACGACCTCGCGCGGCTCGCCGAGCGAGTCCCCGAGGTGATGCGAACGTGGGCGCGTGGGGGGCGACGCTTCGGCGCGGAGGGCATGGAGGCCGTCTCGAAGGCCCTCGGGTTCAGCGTCGAGATCCGCACGCCGCTCAGGCTGCGGTTCGACGAAGAGGACAAGAAGATCGTCGAGCTCACCTCGGACCAGGCCTGGGTGCTCGCGTTCGTGCTCCATCGGCGACGAGCGGCCGTGACCGGGCCGGCGGGGAGCGGCAAGACCGTGCTCGCGGTTTCGGTGGCCAAACAGCTCGCGACGGCCGGCCATCGAACGCTGCTCACGTGTTTCAACCGCAGGCTCGGAGAGCACCTCCGCGCATCCGTCGGGGGGTTTGGCGGGATCGACACCGCGACGTTCCACCAGCTGTGCGTCCAGATGGCGAACGAGGCCAGCGTCGACCTTCCGCCGGAGGATGCGGGGCCCGCTTCCCCCTACTTCGAGCACCAGCTCCCCGACGCCCTGGCCGAGGCCGCGGACCGGCTGGGTCCCCGGTACGACGCGATCGTGGTCGATGAGGGGCAGGACTTTCGCGAGTGGTGGTGGCCCGCGTTGCTCTCGCTGCACACCGATCCCGACGGCGGGTTCCTGTACGTGTTCGCCGACGACAACCAGAACCTCTATGGGGGAGCGCTGCCGGTGGGCGAGGGGGACCGGGTGGGACCGATCTCGCTCAACCTCCGGAACACGAAGCAGATCGGAGAGTTCGTCTCGGTCTTCTACAAGGGCGAGCAGGAGCCGATCGCCCGAGGGCCCGAGGGTCAGCCCGTCGAGATCTTGGGGTACGCCGGCGAGGACGATCTCGAGCACCTGCTGGCGGTGGTCCTGCGGAACCTGGTCGAGGAGGAGCATGTCCCCCTCGAGGACATCGTCGTGCTAACGCCATCGGGAACCGGCAAGAGCCGACTGCGCAGGACGGGGACGGTCGACGGCTACCGGCTGTCCGAGACCGTCGAGCCGGGCACCGTGCTCGCGACCAGCGTCCACGCGTTCAAGGGCCTCGAACGGCCCGTCGTTATCCTCGCCGAGCTCGGCGACAAGCACCTCGAGGACCTCCGCGACTACCTCTACGTCGGTGGGTCGAGGGCGCGGAACCACCTCGTGGTCCTCGCGGCCGAGCCCGTCGCGCGCGAGCTCCGAACGATCACCGGCGTCGCCGGTCCGTGAGACGTCGCTAGGCTGGTTGGGTGGCCGACCTGGGGTACTTCGGGCCCGACAGCGTCTCGTGGCGGGTGCATCGCGAGGTGACCGTGCTCTTCGGCGGGGCGCGTGCGGTGCTCATGCAGGCGGCGCATCCGCTCGTGATCGCCGGGGCGCGCGAGACGGGCTTCTACGAGCGGAACCCGTGGAGGCGGCTCCAGCGGACGCTCGTCCTCACGTACACGATCACGTTCGGTTCGAAGGCGGAGGCCGACGCCGCCGCCGAACGGATCAACGACGTCCACGCCCGAGTGAAGGGCATCGACTCGGAGACCGGCCTGCCGTACGACGGGCTCGACCCCGACCTCCTCCTGTACGTGCACGCCTGCCTGATCGAGAGCGCCCTCGTGTTCGAGCGCCTCACGGTGGGCGGGCTGGACGCGGCGGGTCGTCAGCGCTTCCACGAGGAGCAGATGCTCGCCGCCGAGATGGTGGGGATCCCGCGGCAGACGATCCCGCCCACCGTCTCCGAGCTCCGCGCCTACCTGCAGGGCGTGTACGACTCGGGCATCCCTCGGGTCGGCGAGGCCGCGCGACAGGTGGCCGCGCTGTTCCACGATCCGCCGCGCGAGGCCGAATGGCGACCGGTACTGATCGGGGTGTCGAAGCTCGCGTTCGGCACGCTGCCGCCGGAGCTTCGCCGCCTGTACGGGATCGAGGTGGGCCACGGTCGGCGAGTGGCGATGCGCGTGGCGTTCGCCGCGACCCGGGCGCTCCGGCCGTTGCTGCCGCCACGGTTCCGTTACATCGCGCCGTACCAAGAGTGGCGCACGGGGAGGTCGGGAAGGGTGAGGGACGTCCGGCGTTCGGTCGGTGTTCGCGTGGACGGGGCGCGCAGCCTCGGTGGCGAGGCGCCGAGCGCCCGTCGCTAGACTCCGCGTGTGGACGAGATCGAAGGCGTCCTGCTCGACATCGACGGCGTCCTCGCCGTGTCCTGGGAGCCGCTTCCCGGCGCGATCGACACGATCGGATGGCTGCGCTCGCACGAGGTCCCTTTCCGGCTGATCACGAACACGACCACCAAGACGCGCGCGGACCTTGCGGCGACCCTGCGGGATGCGGGGTTCGACGTCCGCGACGACGAGCTCATCACCGCCGTGGCCGCCACGGCAGGGTACCTCCGGGCCAACCACCCGAACGCGCGCTGCTTTCTCCTGTCCGACGGCGATGCCGGCGCGGACCTCGAGGGCGTCGAGCTGGCCGACCTGGACGTCGCCGACGTCATCGTGCTGGGTGGGGCGTCCGAGGACTTCACGTACACGACGATGAATCGCATCTTCGACAGGCTGATGGACGGCGCGACCCTCGTCGGCATGCATCGGAACCTCTACTGGCGGACGGATGAGGGCCTCCAGCTCGACGCCGGCGCCTACATCGCGGGGCTCGAGGAGGCGACCGGACGCGAGGCGGTGATCTGTGGCAAGCCGTCGAGGCCGTACTTCGATGCCGCGCTCGCGATGCTCGGCGTTCCCCGGAAAGGCACGATCATGGTCGGCGACGACATCGTGAACGACGTCCGTGGCGCGCAGGTCCTCGGTCTGCGAGGCGTGCTCGTGCGGACCGGGAAGTTCCTGCCGGGCGACCTCGCGAAGCTAACGGACCCGCCGGACCACGTGCTCGAGACGATCGCCGACCTCCCGGACCTGCTTGGCGCGTCCTAGGCCTCAACCGGTGGAGCCTCCTCGGAACCGGGTGTCCCGGTAGGCTCGGGTCGTGGACCCCCAACGCACGCGTCAGGCTCGGCGGCTGTTTGCGGGGATCGCGCCCGAGTACGACCGGATGGGCTCGGTGCTCTCGTTCGGGCAGGACCCGAGGTGGCGCCGCTTCCTCGTGTCGAAGGTGAACGCGATCCCGGGCTCGTGGGTGCTGGACGTCGCCACCGGGACCGGGCTGGTCGCGCGCGAGCTCGCGAGCAAGAACGTGCGCGTCGTCGGCCTCGACCAGAGCGCGGCGATGGTGGCCCGGGGTGTCGAGGCCGTGCGCCGGCGGGGGCTCGACGGGCGGGTCCGGTTCGCGCTCGGACAGGCGCAGGCTTTGCCCTTCCAAGACGGCGCGTTCGACGCGGTCACGTTCACCTATCTGCTGCGCTACGTCGACGACCCCCCCGCGACCGTTGCCGAGCTCGTCCGGGTCCTGCGGCCCGGCGGCGTCATGGCCTCGCTCGAATTCCATGTGCCGCCCGAACCCTGGGCTCGGGCGGGATGGTTCGCGTACACGAGATCGGCGATGCCGCTGGTCGGATGGACCGTTTCCAACGAGTGGTATCGGACCGGTCGGTTCCTCGCGCGCAGCATCACGGAGTTCGTCGAGCGGTACCCCCTCCCCGTCCAGGTCCGTTGGTGGCAGGAGGCGGGGATGCGTCGCGTTCGGACCAAACTGCTGAGCAATGGAGCCGCGGTCGTGACGTGGGCGGTGAAGTCGACACCCGTCCTCGGCGAGGAGTCCGAGGACCTCGCCGACCCCGATGGGTGAGACCGCCGACCGTCCCGCGTTCTACGCGCTGAGCCCGGGCGGGTGGCGAGACTACTGGTCGCTGCTCCACCCCCCGTATACCGCTTGGCACCTGTCGTACGTGGTCATCGGGGCGTGCATCGCGCCGGTGGTCGACGTGCGCTGGTTGGTCGAGACGCTGGTGGCGTTCTTCCTCGCGATGGGCCTGGCCGCCCACGCGCTCGACGAGCTCAACGGGCGGCCCCTTCGAACGCGCATCCCCGACCGGGTGCTGTGGGCCATCGCGGTCGTCGGCCTCACGGGCGCGATCGGGCTGGGGATCCACGGTACCGTCGTGATCTCGCCGTGGCTGTGGGCGTTCATCGGCGTCGGAGGGTTCCTGGTCGTCGCCTATAACCTCGAGCTGTTCGGCGGCGTGTTCCACTCGGACGTCTGGTTCGCCCTCGGGTGGGGCGCGTTTCCGGCGCTCACGGCGTACTTCGCGCAGACGGGGACGATCCGGGTCGAAGCGATCCTCGTCGCTGCCGGATGCGCGGCGATCTCGGCCGCGCAGCGCGTGCTCTCAACGCCCGTCCGCCGGCTGCGTCGGGCGGTGACCAGCGTCCGCGGAGAGCTCGTCACGACCGAGGGCGATCACGAGCCGCTGGACGCCTCCTCGCTTCGCCGCGCGCCGGAGGGCGCGCTCCGCTGGCTCTCCGCGGCCGTACCGCTGATCGCGGTCGGGTTGCTCGTCGCCAGAGTCTAGCCCCGCGGGTATCGTTCGGTGTCGATCGTGGGAGGTGCGTCGTGGGATTCGACGGGCTGGGCACCATCGGCCAGATCCACGTGAGCGTGACCGACGTCGATCGCTCGGTCGCCTTCTACCGCGACGTCTTAGGGATCCCGTTCCTGTTCCGCGTACCGGGGCAGCCGATGGCGTTCCTCGATTGCGACGGCGTTCGGTTGTATCTGGGAGCGCCTGAGTCAGAGGACTTCCGGTCCAGGGTTGTGCTCTATTTCACCGTCGACGACGTGGACGAGGCGTACGCATCGCTCACGCAGCGTGGGGTCCAGTTCATCGACGCTCCGCACGTCGTTGCCAGGATGGATGACGTCGAGCTCCGCATGGCCTTCTTCCGCGACCCCGACGGCAACCATCTCGCCATCATGGCCGAGATCCCGATCGATCACACCTTGGGGTAACGGAGGAGAAGTCCCCGGGTCCCGGCTGGGGCGGCCATCAGGTTCCAGCCTCCCAGGCTCGAGACCACGAGCCGATCCAGGTTCGGTCCCCAGAACGCGACGTTGGCGGGCTGGTTCAGGACGACGCCGTCGGGGTCGTCGGCGAACACCTCGACGGGTCCCCCCGGCGAGATCCGATAGATGCGGTCCGGCCGGTAGCATCCGACGAACATCGACCCGTCCTCCGCGAGGGCGATGCCGTCCGGCTGCGAGCCGGAGAGGTCGACGACCGGCTTCGGTGGACCGGCGCCCCCGTCGTCCTCGATCGGGATCCGGACGACCGCGCGACCGTGCGACTCGACCACGAGCAACGCCTCGCCGTCCGCGGTGAGGCAGCAGCCGTTCGGGAAGCGAGGCGTCGCCTCGGTCCAGACCTCGGTGGCGCCGCCGGGCGCGATCCGGTAGACGAGCCCGTCGTCCTGCGCCCACTCGCCCGAATCCGTCACGTACAGGTTCCCGCCGTCATCGAACGCAGCGAAGTTCGGCACGCGCATCGGTCGCCCTGCCGTGCCGTTCGAGTATGTGGCGATCTCGCCCGTCGTCGCCGATACCCGCGCGACGGCGGCGTTTCCGAAGTCGCACGCGAAGACATCGCCCGAGCCGGCGACCGCCACGCCGTAGATGAAGCCGCCGGTGGACGCGATCTCGTCGAGCGTCCCGTCCAGGCCGACCCGATAGATCTGACCGGCCTCGCCACCCGCGTACACGAGACCGTCGGGGCCGACCGCGATCCCTTCGGGATGGTCCAGATCTGTCGCCAGCGTCTCGAACCCCTCGAGCGCCGCCACGGTCAGACCGCCGCGTCGAGTCGCGAAAGGAGGTCCGGGACGTCTGCCTCGCGTGCGCCCTCGCCGGCGATCTGGATCGTCACGACCGTCGAGCCCTGGTGCCACATCGCGAGGAACATCCGCGTCTCGTTGTGGCAGCAGGGGTTGGGTTCGTGCACCAGGACGATGCCGTGGCTCGGGACGCGCAGGTCGGCGTTCGGTGCGGCCCCGCCGATCACCTCGTCGCCATGGTCCCGCAGCCACGCGACGTATGCGGCGGCGCCGTCGGGGGTCTCGAACGAGAGCACGCGGGCGAGGATGCGACGCCGGCCCCCCCGCACGCGACTGAACTGGCGCTGGGTCCCCCCGACGAAGCCGGCCTCGTCGAGCAGGGCCTCCAGACCCGCGACGTCGACCGCGTCCACCGCCACGGACCCGGCGTCCAGATCCATCGGGTCGGCGGGATGCCCGGGCAGAGCGGTCGCCGGGATCGGTTCGAGCACGGGGGGAGGCGCCGTGGTCGGGGGTGGGGCGGATGTCGGTTGCGCGTTCGAGCAGGCGGGCCCGAGCAGCGACACCACCAGCAGGGAAGCCACGATCCCGACATCGGCGATCCGCCTGCCCAACGGTTGCCCTCCCGCGAAAGTGGCACGGTTCCGGCGTTCGGCGCATGATACGGCGTCATTCCAGCTTGGATGGACTGAAGGGGGGCGCATGACCGACATCGACCGCATCCTCGCCGAGCGCTACGACCGGCGCGGCTTCATGCGCATGGCCGGAGCGACCACGCTCGGTGCGGCCGTGCTCGCAGCGTGCAAGAAGGCGGAGGACAACGCGGGTGGTTCGACCGGCACGAGCGGTGCACCCGCATCCCACCCACCGATCGAACAGGAGCCGGGGGACCTCGCGGTGTTCGACTGGTCCGGCTACGGGAACGGCGACTACTACCCGAACAAGGAAAAGTCGGAGCTGTGGGGGGACTACGCGAACCAGACCGGTGACACCCCGCAGTTCACGCTGTTCGAGAACGACGACGCCGCCTACACGAAGGCGGTGGCGGGCACGGTCGCGTTCGACGTGGTCCATCCCTGCGGCTACAAGTACAAGGACTGGGTCGACCTCGGCGCGATGCAGCCGTGGGACACCTCGCTGATCTCGAACTACAGCCAGCTCAACCCCAAGCTGATGGAGTTGGGTGTGGTGGAAGGGCAGCAGTACTTCATCCCGCTCGACTGGGGGTTCATCGCCCCGATCGTCAACCTCGATCACGTCGAGCCCACCGAGGAGTCCTTCAACATCCTGTTCGACGATCGGTACGAGGGCAAGATCTCGTGGGTCGATACCTCCAACATGATGTACATCGGCGGCCTGACCCTCGGGGTCCCGGACCCGTTCAACATGACGGACGAAGAGCTCGCGCAGGTGCGCGACTTCCTCTCGTCGAAGAAGCACCTCGTCAAGTTCATGTGGAACCAGTCCTACGACTTCTGGCTCTCGTTCAAGAAGGAGGAGGTCTGGATCGGCTACGCGTGGCCGGACACGGTCGGGTACGCCGACGCCGCCGGCATGAACTACCTCTACATGACGCCCAAGGAAGGCCGTGTGTCCTGGGTGTGCGGGATGGGTCTGGCCAAGGACACCCAGAACTACTTCCACGCCCACGACTACGTGGACTCTTGGGCGAGCAAGAAGGCGGCGGAGTTCCTCATGGCCTGGTACTACTACGGTCACACGAACACGACGGCGGACATCTCGGTGGTCCCGCCGGGCGTCGTGAGCGCCATCGGGCTGGACGATCCCACGGTCCTGGACCCGCCCAACGCGATCCCCGAGTCGTACATCCCGCGCCGCGACGTCTATCAGCAGTACTGGAGCGAGGTGCTGGCGTCCTGACGCCAGCGAACACCGGGCGCCGGTAGACGGCCGTGGCCACCCAGGAGGCCGCTGCATCGGCCAAGCACTGGCGGCGGCGCGAACGCGGTGTGACCGCGGCGTTGCTGTCGGCGCCGATGCTCTGGCTGGTGCTGTTCTTCGTCGCGCCGGTCGTGTACGTCGCCACCTACAGCCTCGGCGCGATCAAGCTGTTCCCGACCGATACCGGGGTCGTCTCGCTCGACTACTGGCGCCACTTCTTCGGGGGCGGCTCGATCTACCTGGGGCTGTTCTGGAAGTCGGTGCGGATGTCGCTCACGGTGTCCGTGGTCGTGGTGCTGCTCGCGTACCCGATCGGCTACTTCCTGGCGCTGGTCGTTCGCAAGCTGAAGTACGTCCTGCTCCTGGTGATCATCGTGCCGTTCCTCACGAGCTTCCTCCTGCGGGTGCTGGCGTGGAAGGTGATGCTCGGGGATCGGGGCGTGGTCAACTCGGCGCTGGTCTCGCTGCACCTGCGGCCCGCCAACGACCCGATCGAGTGGCTCCTCTACAGCCAGTTCACGGTGATGCTGGTCCTCGCGTACGTGTGGATCCCGTTCGTGGCGCTGCCGATCTTCGTGAGCCTGAACAACCTCGATCGCAGCCTGCTCGAGGCGGCGAGCGACCTGGGGGCGAGCCGCGTCAAGACGTTCGCGCGGATCACGCTCCCACTCAGCCTCCCCGGGCTCATCGCGGCGTTCGTGTTCGTGTTCGTCCCGACGATCGGCGAGTTCGTCACCCCGCTGCTCGTCGGAGGCACGAACGGGCACATGTTCGGGAACGCGATCCAGGACCTGTTCACGCGGACGACCCAATGGCAGAGCGGTTCGGTCCTGGCGATGTTCCTGCTGCTCGTCGTGGCCGGCCTGATGCTGCTGTTCGGGCGGTACGTGCAGGTCCGATCCGTGGCGGCCGACTGATGGAGATCGCGACCTCCAGGGGTGGCCGGATCTCGCTGACCGTCTTCTTCTGGCTGCTCGTGATCTTCCTCTACCTGCCGATCGTGGTCCTCGCGGTGTTCTCGTTCAACGACGGCGACCCGTCGTTCCCGCTCGCGGGGTTCACGACCCACTGGTACGGGGACGTCCTGTCGAACCGGGTCCTGGTGACGGCCCTCGGCCGGAGCGCGGTCGTGGCGACGATCTCGAGCCTGATCGCGGTCACGCTCGGCGTGCTGACGGCGTTCGCGCTGCTGCGGCGACGGTTCCGCGGCAAGCCGGTGGTCTC